>JGI20225J20221_1000385_pt1 | contig 83231 bp, 62 predicted proteins | sample BioMet4_FD_20221 | JGI IMG/M metagenome (IMG submission 20221) | reverse complement strand
GGAAGCATCCTGACTTTGGAAAGTCTTGTATTTATATTTCAGTTCTTCAAGTAGAGCTTTGCGTAACACTCCGTCACCTTTACCGTGGATGAAGACAATCTTTTGACCTTTTTTGTTCTTATTTTCTTCGAGCACTTTGTGGAATTCTCCTAACTGGTAGTCCAGAATTTCTTTGTTACTCATATTGGCAGTGTTATCAAGTAACTCATTGATGTGCAGGTCTACTTCGATAACTTCATTTTTTACAGGTCTCTTCACTATTGGAGTTGCAGCTGGTCTGTCTACATTCTTCTTTCCAAGTAAAGCTTCCTCTATTTCCTGTGCCGAAACATACATCTGTTTTGCCGGTTGATCGTTCTTTACGATATCATAAATCAAAGCAGGATCTTCAAAGTAAACCGATTCACGGAATGTATGCAGCTTATAGAACTTAACGGTGTCTATGCGAAGTTCTACACTAACAGCTGGTTTCAACATGAAACTCTTAGAATCTTTGAAAGCGATTAGCTGAACAGCAACATGTTCTAGCTCATTCAGAATATCTTTATTAAACTCTTCCAGAAAGAGTTTTGTATTAGGCTCAATAAGTCCGTGTGAACGACTTTTCCAAGCTTTCCCTTCAGCACTTAGGTAATTGTAATAAATATAATAATTGCTATCGTTTACAAGATAAGCTTCGAATGGAGTGCCCGAGATTGCTTGGCATCAATAGGAACGTATGCCAAAAGTACGTTCAGTACTTCTCCCTCACGTGTTTCGGTAGGACGAGAAGTTATCTGAGGTGCTTCGATTTTCTTTTCTGCTTTTGCCGATTCATTTGATGTAGCTTTTGAAGTATCAGCCGGCTTTCTTTTTAAGTTGTAATCGTCTGTTTCAATAACTACACATTCGCGTATAAGCATTGGCACTTCAAAACCATCTTCATCCTCTACTTTTACGGTATCTTTATTAACAAATCCAGTCACAATTCCGCCTCCCACTTCGCTGAGGAAACGCACTTTATCGCCTATTTTAATACTCATATTCTTTCTACGTTTAAAGTTCTTTGAGCAATCTGCTCTATTTTCCGTCAAATATCACTAATTTTGCCGAGATAGAAAAGAAAAGATGGAAGAAACAAAACATATTAAGATTAGTGAGTTCAATTATCCGTTGCCGGATGAGCGAATTGCAAAATTTCCGCTTCCTGTGCGAGATCAGTCTAAGTTGCTTGTCTATAAGCATGGAAACGTGAGTGAAACAATATTCACTTCGCTGCCCGAACTTATTCCGGCAGGGAGTCTGATGATATTTAATAATACGAAGGTAATTCAGGCACGCCTTCATTTCCGTAAAGAGACGGGCGCTTTAATTGAAGTGTTCTGTCTGGAGCCTATTGCTCCGAATGATTATGTGCTTTCTTTTCAGCAGACCGAGAGATGCAGCTGGCTTTGTATGGTTGGTAACCTGAAGAAATGGAAAGAAGGATCTCTTACCCGTGAGATTGTGGTAAAAGGAATGCCGGTGGTATTGAAAGCTACCAGGGGAGAGTGTCGTGGCACAAGTCATTGGATTTATTTTTCATGGAATAATAAAGAAGTTACTTTTGCTGAGATTCTTGAAGTTGTTGGCGAACTGCCTATTCCTCCATATCTTAACAGAGAAACTCAGGAAAGTGATAAGGAAACCTACCAGACTGTTTATTCAAAGATTGATGGGTCGGTGGCTGCTCCAACAGCCGGACTTCATTTTACTGAAGGAGTGATGCAGGATTTGGAAAAGCGTGGCGTAGAATTGGAAGAGCTGACTTTGCATGTAGGTGCCGGTACATTCCGTCCTGTGAAGAGTGAGGAGATTGCTGACCATGAAATGCATACGGAGTTTATTTCTGTTACAAAAAAAACCATTGAAAGACTTATTGCTCACCAAGGTAGGGCTGTAGCTGTTGGAACAACATCGGTTCGCACACTCGAAAGTCTTTACCACATGGGCGTAACTTTAAGTCGGCATCCTGATGCTACTGAAAAAGAACTTCATGTACATCAGTGGCAACCGTATAAGTTTCTTCCGGATCTGACAGCTGTTGAGGCTCTTGAGCATATTCTTGCTTANATGAATCGTAATGGACTGGAAGTGCTGCATAGCAGTACGCAGATTATTATTGCTCCGGGATATGAATATCATATTGTAAAAGCGATGGTTACTAATTTCCATCAGCCGCAAAGTACTTTGTTATTGCTGGTTTCGGCTTTTGTGCATGGCGACTGGAAGAAGATATACGATTATGCGNTGAGTCACGATTTNCGTTTCCTGAGTTATGGAGATAGTTCATTACTGATTCCTTAAAGAGATAGACTTATGTATAAAGATAATAATGAAGAGATGTTCCCGTTGGTAGACGAACTGGGAAATATAACCGGAGCTGCTTCGAGAGGGGAGTGTCATAACGGTAGTAAACTGTTGCATCCGGTGGTGCACCTTCATGTATTCAATGATAAAGGTGAGCTGTTCCTGCAGAAGCGTCCGGCATGGAAAGATATTCAGCCCGATAAATGGGATACAGCGGTAGGCGGACATATTGATTTAGGCGAGAATGCTGAGCAGGCCTTGAAGCGTGAAGTAAGCGAGGAACTTGGTATTACCGAATACGAACCTCAGTTTGTTACCAGCTATGTGTTCGAATCTAAAGTAGAAAAAGAACTTGTCTTTGTATATAAAACCATCTATAATGGGGAAATTACTCCCAGTAAAGAGGAACTGGCTGGGGGACGATTCTGGGGCATTCAGGAAATAAAGGAAAACATAGGGAAAGATGTATTTACGCCAAATTTCGAAGGCGAGATTAAGCGAGTGAATTTACTTCCCGGAATTGAATGATAACTTAAGAAATAGTATAACCTTAAAAAGAATAGTGGTATGTTGGGTGGTATTGTTATTGGCATCATAGCCGGTTATGTAGCCGGCAAGATAATGAGAGGNGGTGGCTTTGGNTGTTTTGTNAACCTGATTCTTGGAATAATAGGTGGTGTACTGGGTAGCTGGCTTTTTGGTTTACTTGGTATTTATACCTCAGGCTCTATCGGACATTTAGTAACAGCAACCGTAGGCGCCATTGCTTTGCTTTGGGTTTCTTCGCTGTTCTCCTCAAAAAAGCATTAAGTCTTTCCTTGCTGTTTGTATCTGCTCATCTTTCTCTCATAAAAATTAAAAATGAGAAATATATCTAGCAGTCTAGCACGAGGTGTATAAATTGCTGTTTATGAGTGTGATATAGGCGCTAGACTTGTCAATGGAAGTCTAGCAGTAATCTAGCAGTCTAGCACTTTGTCTCGTCCTGATTTTGGTGGTTCTTCTTTAATTCAGGTGATGTTATTTGCTCATAATGTAGTTTTTCCACTGTATAAGCATCTATTATTTAGATTCTTAAGTGTATGTATTGTACCAATTAATCAGATTTTTATTTTCCAGAAGTGATAAATCCCGGTACACCCGGGTGGAAGTTATTCGTACACCCGGATGGAGAAGCTTGTTACATCCGGGTGTACAGGTTATCTACACCCGGGTGTAGATAAGAAAGTCCGGACAATAAAAAAAGCGAAGAAAGCAGGTTTTGCTTCTTCGCTCGTTTTATATTGTAAGGGATGACTCTTATTTAGCCAGTTCCGCAATTACATCCATAATCTTTTGACCAATTTCTTCGGCAGCTTCCATTGTTGAGGCTTCAGAATATACACGGATAATTGGTTCTGTATTACTCTTTCTCAAGTGAACCCATTTATCAGGGAAGTCAATCTTTACGCCATCAATGTCGTTGATTTCTTCTTTGGCATAGATCTCTTTTACTTTTGCAAGAATAGCATCTACATCAATAGCCGGAGTTAACTCTACTTTGTTCTTGGCGATAAAGTAAGGAGGATAAGTAGCTCTCAGTTCGCTAACCTTCTTTCCTTCGTGAGCCAGATGNCTAAGGAANAGAGCNATACCAACCAATGCGTCGCGTCCGTAGTGGCTTTCAGGATAGATTACTCCTCCGTTGCCTTCACCACCGATCACAGCATTTGTATCTTTCATTTTAGTTACCACGTTAACCTCACCTACGGCAGCAGCATTGTAAGTCTGTCCGTATTTACGGGTTACGTCGCGAAGTGCACGGGTTGAACTTAAGTTTGAAACAGTATTTCCCGGAGTGTGCTTCAATACATAATCGGCAACAGTAACCAATGTATATTCTTCTCCGTACATTTTTCCGTCTTCACAGATCATGGCAAGGCGGTCTACGTCTGGGTCAACAACGAAAGCAACATCAGCTTTTCCGCTTTTCATCAGGTTCATAATGTCTCCCAGATTCTTTTCAAGCGGTTCAGGATTGTGCTGGAAGTTACCTGTAGGTTCGCAATATAGTTTTTCAACATGCTTTACGCCCAGAGCTTCAAATAATTCAGGAAGAATAATACCTCCAACAGAATTAACGCAGTCGATGGCTACTTTGAAATCGGCTTTGCGGATAGCTTCCACATCAACAAGTTTCAGTGCAAGTACACTGTCAATATGCTTTTTATTGTAACTTAAATCTTCACGGTAAGCTCCCAGACTGTCTACTTCAGCGAAAGAAAACTCTTCAGCTTCAGCAATGCGAAGAACTTCTTCTCCTTCTGCTGCATTCAGAAATTCTCCGTTCTCATTGAGCAGTTTCAATGCGTTCCATTGTTTTGGATTGTGACTGGCAGTAAGAATAATACCTCCGCAAGCACCTTCCATGGTAACTGCAAGTTCTGTTGTTGGAGTAGAGGCAAGGCCGATATCTACTACGTCATAGCCCATACCCATTAAAGTACCGACAACTACATTATTAACCATTTTCCCGGAGATACGGGCATCGCGGCCTACGACAATTTTATTGCTTTTTGATTTGCAGGTCTTTCTTATTAATGTTGCGTAAGCGGAAGTGAATTTTACAATGTCAAGTGGGTTTAGTCCCTCTCCGGCATGTCCGCCAATTGTACCACGGATACCGGAAATTGATTTAATAAGTGTCATAGATATTAGTATTTTATAAATTCTATTTCGTAAAAATAGGGTGTTACATATTGTTGTGCTGTACTGTGTCCTTTATCAGATGGCACTATAATCTTAACTTTAGCTCCATCTCCCACGTATTGAAGTGGCATTAACCAGCCAGCAGGAACAGCAGTTCCATAAGCGCTTAGCATGTATGCTTTCTGGCTTTGTTCCAGGAAGAATTGTCCATAAGTTGCAGAACTGGTTTTTGTATATCTGAACTGATCCACACTTGTATTGTCATAGTAGTTGGTTAACGTCGTATCTCCGGTAGCAATATCTACTTCCTGAAAACGAGTCAGAATAACGTCATTGCTTTTAAACAGGTCAGTTCCTTTCTTGTCTATGTGTAGATATATTTTGCTGTCAGAAAAGTAAACGTATTCGTTCTCTGCAGTTGTGGTATCCTTTAAGAATTCCTCACTTGTTATTACTTTGATGTTATTTTTCTTGATGTATGAATTTATTGCAGAGGTTTCATCTGCGAGCATTTCAGCGTAAGTCTTCGAGTTCTGAGTGCAAGATTGAAAGGCAAAACCCAACATAAGTAAATAGAGTAGTTGTATTGTTAGTTTCTTCATATATATATCTTAAAATTTATACAAAAGTAATGATTCAATCGTTATTAACATAATGTTTTCATGCAATAATGCTTAAATTACTATTATTATGCCAATAACAGTTGATCGTATTTCTTTAAAGCTTGCTCAAAAGTTTTAATTGCTTCTTCCATTGTTCCGTAAAATTCACCTCCTGAAGCATTCAGATGTCCTCCTCCACCAAAGAATTCAGATGCGAATTTGTTGCAAGGAAAATCTCCTACTGATCGCAGCGAAACCTTGATCATATCTGTATCTTCCCGGAAGAAAACAGAGAATTTTACTTCCTTGATTGATAAGGGAATGTTGACAAATCCTTCTGAATCGCCCTTCACATAGTTGAATTCCTTCAGTTCATCCTGGGTAAGGGAGATCATGGCTGTATGATATTCAGGATATACTTTCATCTTTGTATGCAGAATATATCCCATCAGGCGCAGACGACTTTCGGAGTAAGTGTTGTATACATTGCGGTTAATGTCGTCTTTATCAATGCCTTTAGATATCAGCTGGCTGATAATAAAGTATATTTCCTGATTGTTTGAGTTGTAAGTAAAGCTGCCGGTATCGGTCATCATACCTGTATAAATACATTCTGCACCTTCTTTGGTAATTTCATCGAAGTATCCAAGGCGGCAGATTAACCGGAAAACCAATTCGGATGTTGATGATATTTCCGGATGTGACATAACAATGGAACAAATGTCGTCGGGGAATGGGTGATGGTCGATCATTACTTTACGGGCTTTTGCCTCTTTTACGGCATTACCCATTTCCTCAATCCGTTTTAATCCGTTGAAATCAAGGCAACAAATCATATCGGCATCAGCAATAAGCTTATCTGCAAGCTCCTTTTTCCGATCGTAAAGAGTAATATCTTTAGCTCCAGGCATCCATTTCAGAAATTCCGGAAAGGCATTGGGCACAATTATATTTACTACCTTTTTCTGTGAAGTCAGAAAGTGATAAAGTCCTAAAGAGGAACCCATTGCATCTCCATCCGGAGATACATGCGTTACAATAACAACCTTTTCGGTGTCTTTAAGCCATTCTCCGAAAAGATCAATGTTTGCCTGGTCTATAATTTTTGTCAACATAACTGTTTATTCTTCATAATGAGTTGCAAAAGTACAAATTAAATTGCATTAAAGAGTTATTTGATAGGCTCCTTTTTCAGATAATGCAACAAAGCCTATTCCTAAAAGTTTGCACTCCTTTTTTAATGCTTCCTGATAGTAATCGCTTAAAGAAGAGTCGATCACCACTTTTTGCGTTTTAAAAAGGGGCATTAGCCACACCAGTTTTCCTTTATACCCCTTGCAGATATATAAATAATCAATGTTTAACGGTTTATCGGCTACCTTGTTACGCCATGTGTCATCTTTGATCATGCAGATAGTTTTTCCGTTAAAGCAAAGCATGTCGTGATCTCTCCAGATATGTTTTCCGTAATAGCACGAAGGAAGAGCTTTGGGAGTGTTTAATAGATTTCTATCCCAGTAGCGTTGGGTGGCATAACGCAACTTTTCTGTTACGCTGTCTTTTTCTGCAGAAAAGAGATAGGAGCTTTCCCGCGATTCAATCAAATGAATGGTGGGGCAGTTTCGGGCGTTGTAGAAAACAATGGAACAAATATTTTGTTGCCGGTATTTCTCTTCCGTATGAAAAAGAAAGAGTGCTAATATGCAGGGCAGCAGGCAAAACAGCGCCCAACGTTTTTGGGCAATGAAATAGACGCTGGCAAAAAGAAGAATAAGATAGAAAATGACAACATCAGTTGGACTCAGGAAAATCCGGTCAATGGAGGAGTAGGGCAGATGTTCAACAAAGACTATTGTTCCGTTCAGAAACTTTATTGATTCTTTTAATAAAAAGGCTAGCATAGTTTGCAGGGGAGATACAAAACCCAGGCAAAGTGTAAAAACCGCCAGATACATAATAACCGACACCAATGGAACTACAATGATATTGGTGAGTAGGAAATGAGTGGAAAAGCGGGAGAAATAATAAAGAACAATGGGTGCGGTAATAATCTGTGCTGCAATGGATACACTCATCAGCCCCCACACATATTTCCCGATACGACTCTTTAACTTTATCCAGCTATTAAGCCAGGGTTGGATAAGTACGATTCCGGCTACCGCGCTGAACGATAGTTGAAAGCTGACATCGTATAGATAGAACGGGTTGTAGACCAGCATTAATAGAGCGGCGACAGCCAGGGTATTCAGTGTCACCGGATGATTGTTCCGTATCCTGGAAAGGGCGATCAGTGAAAACATGATTACTGAACGGACCACCGGCGAGAGCAGTCCTGTGAGAAAGGCGAATCCCCATAATAGAAGGATGATAATTAACTGTTTGGCAATCAGTGTACCTTTCTGTCTGTTGGCAAAACCCAGAAGAAAATCCAGCAGGAAGTAAAGGAAACCGATATGTAGCCCTGAAAGTGAAAGTACGTGACTGGCTCCGGATATGGAATAGCTTTCCCGTATCTCTTCACTCAGCTCGTCCTGATATCCCAGTACCAAAGCTGAAAGTACCGTATATTCGTCTCCGGTGAATCCCAGACTTTTTATCTTATTAAGTAATAAGTCTCTGTAATCTAGCGCAGTTTGTTTTAGTGTGAGTTGTGAATTGTGTCCTGCCGGTTGCCAGTTTCCCTTATAGGCAAAGGCTGTACCACTAATTCCCTGATGGATCAGATAAGAGGCATAATCAAATTCTTCCGGATTGCCATTGTTACGTGGAGCCTTGATCTGACCATAAAACAGCAATTGATCTCCTTGTTTTATTTGTTGGCTGAGTGAATCTTTAGTCAGATAAAGTAATACTTTTTTCTCTACCGGGAATATGCCCGAAGAATCCTGTCTTGTTATTATCGTAACAGGACATAATATGCTGTGCGCTTTCTCTTTTGTTTTTTCCGTGAGAAGAACTCTGTAAACACTCTTTTCCGCAGTCCACTGGTAGTGCACGGAAGATAAATGCCATTCCGTTATTCCTGTGCCAATGGTGAATAGCAGCTGGTAAATGCAGACTCCCGTAAGCCATCTGAATGTGTATTTCTTGAGAATATGGTAAAGAATAAAGGAGAAAACAGATAAAAGACAAAGTATGGTCATAGCAACTTCTACCCATCCTGTTTCATGAAGAAATGAATGACTAAAACATATCCCGAGTATCAAGGGTACAAGAAATCGGACAAAGGGATATTTGTGCAGTTGTAGAGGAGGCTGCACAGTAAGTTTACAATGTTTTCATCTGGTGAATAGTTTCTTCGGGTAAAGGTGTGCTAAAGATGGCATTGCCTGCTACCAGTACGTCGGCACCGGCTTCCAGCAACAGTGGGGCAGTCTTCATATTTACGCCGCCATCCACTTCAATCAGTGCTTTTGAACCGGTTTCATCTATTAACATTCTGAGTTCTTTTACTTTCTCTACCGAATGTTCAATAAATCTCTGTCCTCCAAATCCGGGATTCACGCTCATAATCAGCACCAGGTATACTTCCTTGATAATATCTTTTAGCAGAAAGACAGGAGTAGAAGGGTTAATGGTTACGGCCGGCTCCATTCCAGCTTCGCGGATTTGCTGGATTACCCGGTGAAGATGCGGGCAAGCTTCATAGTGCACATTCATAATCTTTGCTCCAGTAGCCTTTACTGCTGGAATAAATTTTTCGGGGTTCACGATCATCAAATGTACATCAAGCGGCTTTTTACAAATTTTGCTGATTGATTTAATAACGGGAAACCCAAAGGAGATATTTGGAACAAATACACCGTCCATAATGTCAAGATGCAGCCAGTCGGCTTCGCTTCGGTTAATCATTTCAATATCATCTGCCAGATTAGCAAAGTTGGCAGCAAGCAGTGATGGGGATATTTTGTGTTTCATGACTCTTTTGCTGTATGTTTTGGTTTGCAAAAATAAACAAAATAATTGAACTGAGTTTTTTATTCGGGCTTCTTTTATTTATTGGCAGGTAGTAATTGTTCCCTTATACAAAAGAATACAATCTTCTGTACAAAAAGATATATCCTCCTGTACAGAATAATCTATCCTTTTGTACAGGAGAATTAAAATATATAATGGGTCATCCGAGGATGATTCCTTGCAAACCTTCAGGCATTGATGGCTCAACTTGATAATTACGAGCAAACAACTTCAAAAAAGTTACTGTTCCAGCGCTTGGGCGTAGCATGTTCTTCTCTTTATTAACCTGTTTGTCCCTTTTCTGTTGAGTGATAGTTTGAGTAGAATTACTTTTCATAGGCATACTAATTTCTCTGTTTTTTATAGAAACGCAAAAAACAAAACTTTAGTATTCCTATGAAATAAATATTTTAATCGAGGGTTAGAATAACATCTCTTTCTTCTGCCATGCGGCGGAGATTCAGGATGGCATAACGCATTCTTCCCAAAGCAGTATTAATACTTACTCCTGTTATTTCAGCAATCTCTTTGAAACTAAGATCCTGATAAAAGCGCATATAAACTACTTCTCGCTGATTATCAGGAAGCTGCTTAACCAGATGCCGGACATCATCCTGAATTTGTTCGTTGATAATATCTGTTTCTATGTTTCCTTCAGATAGCTTCATATTATTCAGTATATCTATTTCGCTATCGTCGTTGGAAATCAGATTCTCATTTCGTTCCTGACGGTAGTTGTCAATAATGAGGTTATGAGCTATACGAGTAAGCCATGCAGGGAATTTTCCATTCTCTGTATATCGGCCTAGTTTGATGGTCATAATTGCCTTAACGAAAGTTTCCTGGAAAATATCTTCAGTCAGTTCCGTGTTTTTTACAATGAAATAGATATAGGAATATAACCTATTTTGATACCGGTTTAGAAGTGTATCGAAAGCTTTATTTTCTCCTTTTGAATATAAAACTACCAGTTCTTCATCGGTCATTTCTTTCAAAATGTTCATTACGTCTTTTGTTTTGGTTAGAGTAATGTTTAATCAATAGGCTATTGGGTTTTAGAGGTTAATACGCATTGTTAGACTATGCAAATAAAAGTAATATTTTTATAACAACAAAATAAAAACAAAAAAAAGTGCGTTAATGTTTGAGACTTAACGTACTTTTCTAAAATTGTTAAAACATTGTTTTGTTTTTATTCAATCTTCATTTCATCTAAAAACTTAAATCCACGCAGAAAATTATCAATAGCAAGCCGTTTCTTTCCAGCCAGCTGAAGAGATTTTATTGATAGATATCCGTCTGCAACAGCTATGTGCAGATAGGTCCTGCCATCTGTTTGTATAGTACCCGGAGTAACCTCAGGAGTCTTTTCTATCTTTTCTGTTTCAAATATTTTTATTATAACGGGTGCTTCCTGTTCCTGATGGAGTTCTGTCCAGGCTGCAGGGTAGGGAGAGAGCCCGCGTATAAAGTCGTAAGTTTGTTTAACGTTTCCTGTCCAGTTGATACGGCAGGTTTCCTTGAAAATTTTCGGAGCAGGGCGTAACTCTTCCGATTGAGCCATTTCTTCCTGTGGAATAGGCTTTACACGATTTTCAAGAATTGCATCCACCGTTTCAATAACCAGTTTCCCTCCTAATACCATCAGTTTATCGTGTACCACTCCCACATTATCTGTGTCAGCTATTGGGATATGCACTTGCTGAATTACTTTCCCCGTGTCTATTTCTTGCTGAAGGAAGAAGGTAGTAATGCCCGTCTCAGTATCGCCATTAATTACAGCCCAGTTAATAGGAGCTGCTCCACGGTACTGCGGAAGAAGAGAGGCATGCAGGTTAAATGTTCCCAGACGAGGCATAGCCCACACAACTTCGGGTAACATGCGGAAGGCAACGACTATTTGCAGATCGGCTTTCCATTCCCGAAGGGCTTCTATAAAAGATTCGTCCTTTAATCGTTCGGGCTGAAGTAAGGGGAGGTTTTGTTCCAGGGCATATTGTTTTACGGGTGAGAACTGAACCTTATGTCCTCGTCCGGCCGGTTTGTCAGGCATTGTAATGACACCCACCACATTGTATCCGCCTTCTACCAGACAACGAAGGGATTCCACGGCAAAGTCGGGCGTTCCCATATATACTATTCTCAGGTCTTTCTTTTCCATTTCTTTTTTCTTTAAATTATTTCTCCTATTAAATGTGGCTAATTGTTTGGATTAGTCTTCCGAGAAGTTAACTAAAAGCTCCCGATATGAGTTGAATATCTTCGATTTTGAAACAAAGCCCATGTAATGTCCTTTTTCATCCACAACCGGAAGATTCCAGGCCTGAGTCTCGTCAAATGTTTGCATTACATGTTCCATGGAGTCGGAAATAAACAGCTTGGCAGGAACGGAGGTCATCAGTTTATTTACAGTAAAACGGTGATAAAGTTCTTGCCGGAAAATCACGTTTCGTATGTTATCCAATAAAACAACTCCCTGCAATGCTCCTTGTTTATTTACTACCGGAAATAGATTTCTTTTAGCCAGTGAAATTACCTTAACCAGTTCTCCCAGATCCATTTCAGGAGAAACCTGCTGGAAGTCTGTTTCTATTACGTTCTCTGTCTTCATCAGTGTTAGCACTGCTTTGTCCTTGTGGTGCGTAATTAGTTGCCCTTTCTTGGCCAAACGCATGGAGTAAAGACTATGAGGCTCAAAAATAATGATGGTAAGATAGGAACTTACGGAGCAAATCATTAAAGGTAGAAAGAGATCATATCCTCCAGTTAGCTCCGCAATGAGGAATATACCTAGTAGTGGCGCATGCATTACCCCGGACATTACTCCAGCCATTCCCATTAATGCGAAATTCTTTTCAGGAAGATCAATGAAGAGTCCCAGTTCATTTGAAAAATGGGAGAAAATAAATCCTGCAATACATCCTAAGAATAAACTTGGTGCAAAAATACCACCACATCCTCCGCCTCCATTGGTTGCAGTTGAGGCAAAAACCTTAAATACGATGATAAGGAATAAATAGACTAATAACAGATGATTATTTCCATAGAAAAGGGAGTTGTTCATCACTGTATGCCATTCACCGGAAGCTGTACCTTTAAGCAATAAATTTATAGTGTCGTACCCTTCACCATACAGGGGAGGAAAAAGGAAGATCAGTATACTTAGCATTGCTCCGCCAAGTACAAGTTTCTTATATGGTCCTTCTAGTTTTCCAAAAATAGTCTCTACGAAATTGGATGCCCGTGTAAAATATAGAGATACCAGTCCGCAGAATATTCCAAGCAGGATAACATGAGGAATACGTTCCATCTCAAAAGTCTGGTCAAGATTGAATTTAAACATAGCCTCTGTGCCCATGAAAATGTAGGATACTGTAGCAGCAGTAACTGAAGTAATGAGCAAAGGGAGAAGTGAAGCCATTGTAAGATCAATCATCAGCACTTCCAGTGTAAATACCACTCCGGCAATCGGGGCTTTGAATATTCCTGCAACTGCTCCGGCAGCTCCACATCCAATGAGTAACATTAATGTTTTGTGTTCCATTTTAAAAACACTTCCTAGATTGGAACCTATGGCAGAACCGGTAAGTACAATTGGTGCTTCGGCTCCTACAGATCCACCGCATCCAATGGTAATGGCGCTGGCTATGGTTGAGGACCAGATGTTGTGCCGTTTGATTCTTCCCTGCCTGCGCGAAATGGAATAGAGGATTTTCGTCACACCGTGACTGATGTCGTCTTTCACAATATTGCGTACAAATAAACCTGTAAGCAAAATACCAACTACCGGGTAAACCAGATAAAGGTAGTTTGCTCCTGTTGTGTTAAAACTGTCTGTCAGAAATTCCTGAATCAAATGAATCAGGAATTTTAAAATTATTGCTGCACAGGCAGTGCAGACTCCAACCACAAAGCTTAGAAAAAGGATAAACTGACTTTCCTTTATATGTTTTTCGCGCCAAAATATAAATTGTTGCAATAAACTGATTTTCTCTGTTTTCATCTTTTTTGTTACATACCTTTTCCGGTAAGTATTGTTTTAATAGTGTATATCAATATTTTCATGTCTATGCCCAGAGAGCGGTTTTCCAGATAGATTAAATCATATTGCAGACGCTCTATCATTTTATCTACCGTATTTGCATATCCATATTTTACCATTCCCCAAGAGGTGATGCCTGGTTTTACAGAAAATACCTGATAATAGTAGGGAGCTTTACTTACAATCTGATCTACAAAGAATTTTCGCTCAGGCCGTGGACCAACTAAGGACATTTCACCTTTCAGTACATTCCAGAACTGAGGCAGTTCATCCAGACGATATTTTCGCATTGTCTTTCCAAATTCAGTTATCCTTTTGTCTCTCTCACAGGATAACAGTGGCTTTCCTTTTTCTGCATTCATCTCCATCGTTCTGAATTTAATGATAGTGAATGGCTTTCCCCTATAGCCAAGTCTTTCTTGTTTATAAAAGACCTTTCCGGCAGAACCTTTTTTTATTTTCCATGCCAGCCATGCAAAAACAGGAGAAAGTAAAAGTAGTGCTAATGCAGCAATAATCGGGTCGAGTACTTTTTTTATATTCTTTTCTCCTTCAGACATGTTATCTCTGGTGATCTCTATCATGGGAGATGCATATATGGAAGACATTTTTATGCTTCGGGAGAGTATGCTGTTCTCTCCAGCCATTGCTTTGATGGGGAGATTGAAACAATAGAGCCCGTTTAGTAACTCGAAGAGCTCTTTTTCATCAGTGGAATTCTGAGCGACAATAATTTCTTCTATATCCTGATCACGGATAATCGTTTCAATATCTTTCCATTTCCATACTGGCTTCTCTTGTATAACACAAGGTTCTTTTCCTGTATCAATAAATCCTTTAATGAGATAGCCCAGAGATTGCGGTTGTGAATCCAACTCCTGAGCAAGTTTCAAAGCGCGTTCTCCGGCTCCTATTAAAAGTGCGTTGAATCCTATCTTTCTGTAGTGAATCTTTTTTGTAAGAATTTGAGTGATAATAGCCCTTATGCCGTAAGTTAGTGCAAACTGTCCGATAAAAAGTATTCCCAGTAATTGGTAGTAGACATGATAATCCCGTGGCAAATCGTTAACTACTATCACAAAAAAGACAATAAGTACTCCGATTTCCACTGAAATAAGTGTCTTATTGAGCTCAAATAATCTGGATTTTCTCATGGGGGTGTTATAATATCCCGAGAAATAGTACAACATTAACCAGAAGAAAGGAATGATAATTTGGCCGGCAATCACGTTCCCTGAAAAGAGATAAGTGTCCAAGTCATGAAAGCCAGTGGCAGATGCAATATAGTCATACCGGAAAACATTCACAAGAATCCAGATTATATTAGCTGCAATATAATCTCCTAAAAGATATTTGATGAGTTGTTTTCTCTGGTTTATTTTCATTAAAAGATTTTCTTTTATTACCGAATCACCTTGATGACTCCACCTTTTCCAAGCTTAATAATGCTGGATGGTTTTGCTGGAGATTGGTCGTCCTGCTTGTATTTCACTATATAGTCTACTGCAGATTTTATCTCCTCACTTATCTCACTGAAAGCAGCAGGTGAGGGTTGCCCGCTTATATTAGCTGAGGTGGAAACAATGGCTTTACGAAATCGCTGGCACAGCTGGTGGGAGAATTGTTCATTTGTAACACGGATCCCTACACTTCCGTCTTCCGCTAAAAGATTGGGCGCCATGTTACGTGCTCCATCATAAATAATGGTCAATGGTTTATCGGCTAAATCAATCAGGTCCCATGCTATTTCCGGCACATCACTTACATAAAAATCCACTTTTACGGATGTATCTACCAAAACAATAAGCGCCTTGCTATCAATGCGTTTCTTGATTTCGTATACTCTGCGGACAGCTTCAGGATTAGTCGCGTCACAACCTATCCCCCAGATTGTATCGGTGGGGTAGAGAATTACTCCACCCTCGTTCATAATCCGGCAAGCTTCCTTTATGTCTTCTGAAAATTCCATTATGTATTGTTTTTTAATGTATAGTTTCTGCAAAAATACATAATACATTTATGGAATCAAAATATTTAGTTCTCGAACATTCGGCTACGGGCAATCATGCATGCTCCAATGATACCTGCTTTGTCTTTCAGTTTTGAGGTGATAACAATTGAATCTTTGTTAACAAGATTCAGAGAATACTTGCGAATGGCCGTTTTAATGGGTTGAGTGATATAGTCACCGGTAATAGAAACTGTTCCTCCGATAATAACCATTTCCGGATTAAAGATGTTAATCAGTCCGGCAATCTGTTTTCCAAGTTTTTGTCCCACTTCTTCCACGATATCAATGCAGAGCATATCTTCTTTCATAACTGCATCGATAATATCATTGAGTGTTACTATTTCTTCTTTTAGTACTTTGTCAGAAAGAATTGAGCTGGCACCACCTTTTATGCGTTCTATCAGCATCCGGTGCATAGCCGATCCGGATGCTTCAGTTTCCAGACAGCCTTTTTTTCCGCAGTGACAGATAATCTCGTTATCGTATGTACTTACATGACCAAATTCTCCCGAGAAACCCGATTTTCCAGTGTATACTTTCCCGTCTATGATAATTCCAATACCCACTCCCCAGCTGATATTTACAAAAATAATATTTTTCTCGCTATTAACTCCTCCTACCATATATTCGCCATAAGTCATGGCCCGGGTGTCATTATCTATGGTTACTCTGTAAGATAATTTTTCTGACAGAATTTCTGCCAAAGGACGTTCTTCAAAATAGAACATACTATAGCTGTAACCCGACTCAGGATTAACTCGCCCTGATATATTTACGTTGATATTAAGAATCTTATCTTTTTCAATGGTTAGTTTCTTTATGAAATTCAGGATTAACTGGCAAAGCTTATTGAGAGATTCTGTGGTGTTTTCAAAAATATAAGGGAGATTCATTTTAAGTTCCACCATTTCTCCTTTGAAATTAATCAGTCCGATGTTAACATCGTACTGTTTGATGTCAACTCCGATAAAATATCCGGATTTGGGGTTCAGACCGTATAAATTAGGATGCCTGCCTCCGCTGGTTTCCAGTTTGCCGTAATCGTTAATAAAACCTTCTTCACACATCTCGCTAATAAACTTAGTGACAGTTGGCACACTAAGATCAACCTCTTTAGAAAGATCTGTAATAGTAGAATTACCATTGTAAATGTAATGATTAATAATTCTCTTTTTGATAAGGGCGTTCTTCGTACCTTTCTCGAGTTCTTCTAAAAATTGTTTGTTCATAATTAAATGCGTTTCTTGTGATGTTGGTGCTTATAGATTATTTGTTTTTACACTTCGCACAAAGATAACTTTAATTTTATTAAATGTGCAGAGATTAGACTAAAAATTTATTAATAAGAGGGGAAATGTGTATTTCTTGAATATTAATATCAGAATATTGTTTCTAACATTTTGTTAAAAGGAAGAATTATGTAAATACAAAAAGCCAATAGGAGTAATTTTTGCTTTTATGCTTCTATAATAATTATATTATTAAACTTATCAGATTTAATGACCTGTAATAGAAAAACTATTTCAGAGGCAGTATTTCAATCCAGTACCCATCTGGATCATTAATAAAGTACAGTCCCATATCGATGTTCTCATAGCATACGCAACCCATTTCTTTGTGGTACTTGCGAATTTTATCATAATCACCCGGAATACGTAAGCAGAGGTGAATTTCATTTTCTCCAAGATTGTAGGGCTCTTTGCGATCTCTTAACCANGTTANNTCCANACTNAAATNTGTNNTTNCGTCTGTTANATANACTAANATNAANGAACCNTCACTNGCANNNNTNCGNTTGGCTTCTNTNANNCCAAGTGCTTTNGCNTAAAANTCAATNCTNTTNTCNAGATTGAGNACATTGAAATTGAAATGNTCGAATCTGCTTTTTATTTCCATAGTTTAGTTTTTATAATTCTTTGAGTTTGTTTTAATTTAAATTTGGGAAAAGACTAAGAGCTCTTTTCTCTTTTAGAAAAATCCTGTATAATGAAGATTACTCTGAAAGAAAGAATGCAAATAGATCTTCCAGGCAAACTTACATATAAATTCTGGAATTATAAGCGCGTCAAATAAAAATATTGCCAATCAGTTCTAGTAATAACCACAGAAAACGTAAAACCACTCCAGGAAAGGTTAACCCTTCGCCAATAAATAAAAATAATAGGTGAATTATTTCATAAAATTGGTGAATAACTTAAAATAATTGGCGAATGATTTTTATTTATTATCCAAAGAATTTTTTGTGATGGTTCTGTGAGGGATAAAATAGATTCATCACGGTTGTATATAACTGTATCTTAATCTGTTATCGGCGTTTGTGATGGAGTGATGGCACGTGGCCTTTTTAAAAGGTTTTATTGAACTTTTATGTTTTTATCAGAAGGTAATATTTTCTCCTTTGCATGTCCATTTCAGAAACTTACATTTCTTTGTTTCTGCATAAGGGGCGAATGCCGCAACTTTTTTATAGGATTCGCCAAAATGCATAGGTGCGAATATGTCTGTAGGTATTCTGCTGATAAATTGTTCGGCTCCTCTCATATAATCTTTTCCTAGACGGGGATCAACAGGGAACATAGCCAGATTTAAATGATGAACCTCTTTTGCCAGAAGTTCCAACTCGTTCAGATAATTGTTCTCATACTCCTGTGACTCCTCAGGAAGGCATTCTTCATTCCAATGCCAATTGTTTAAATCTCCTGCATGGAAGATTTGTTTTCCTTCTGTTTGAATAAGAAAAGAAATTCCAATGTCGGTGGAGCCAAAGGCTTTGATACTTATAAGGTTATCCTTGTAAATCTCAAATTTATCCAGATAAATAGCATCTTCCTGATACGTTATTCCTGCGTTCAGAATATCGCGGGAGAAGATGTACTGAATATCCTCTTTTTGCTTTTTCCATTGAAGAATTTCCGGATTGAAATGATCGGGGTGAGCGTGCGAGGAGAGTACGTAAAGTTTTCCAGGGCGATGTAGCAGGTACTGGTGAATAAGTCCTGCCGCGGATGCTTTGAGCGTATCCTCAAAATAATCTATAATAACTGTGAATTTGTTGCATTCCAATGCATAGCAACTGTGATAAATATATGTTAGTTTCATTGTTGTAGGCTTTTAGTTTCCGAAAACAGGTGAGTATGTCTTGGAACAAAGATATAAATTAAAAGAACAATTGTAGTTCCATTTCTGTTTGTTTAGAATACTTTTTAAGAATAATCAAGTATATTTGCTGATAACTATAATATTAATGTTTAGTAATATGCAAAAAATAAAGATTGAAGAAAAAAATAGCATAGCTCCTGTTAATGGAACGGAGGTTGCGATCTTTGCAGGAGGATGTTTCTGGGGTGTTGAACATCTGATGAAGACTGCTCCGGGTACTCTTACTGTGGAATCAGGATATATAGGGGGTACGAAAGAGAATCCTTCTTACGAAGAGGTCTGTCGCCATGATACCGGACATGCTGAGGCTATTCGAATAGTATTTGATCCCTCTAAAACTTCGTATGAAGAATTAGCTAAACTGTTTTTTGAAATTCATGATCCGGAGCAAGAGGATGGGCAGGGACCCGATCTTGGTGATCAATATCGCTCCGAGATATTTTATACAACTCCAGAACAGAAAGAAATCGCTGAGAAATTAATAGGTGTACTTACAGAAAAAGGATATCATGTGGTAACAAAGGTTACTCCGGCTACAACATTCTGGAAAGCAGAGGAATATCACCAGAATCATTATGAGCTTCGTGGTACAGAGCCTTACTGTCATATATATACAAAGAGATTCTGAATAGAATCTGATTAAAATGAAGAGCCTTGTTCTTGGGCCTTTGGTAATTTGTCCTGAAAAAATAAAAATGGATGTGATGTGATTGCAACTTTTTGATATATTTCTACAAAATAAAAGAGAATGTTTTTATGAGCATTCTCTTTTATTTTGTAAATAACTTTATTGGCTTATTGAATATCTAATTCTGTGTATAATAAAAAGAATGATATTATTGAATGTATTGAGAAATGCGACATCAATATTAGTGCCGTTTTTTCTTGATTATAATGAAAAGTCGCTTGTAGTGAATGCTTCTACTGATGTATTTGCATTAATCTCAGCATCTTTTCCTTTAATTAAAAATGGAACAAAGATTAATGGCCACAAAATAATAAGTGAAACACCAAAACACACCCATGCAACTGCAGCTTTTGAGTCTCCTTGGTCGTTTATTTCATTAGCTGATATTTTGATGTTATTGCCATTAGGCATGATGATTGATTCTACAGACATTTTTATTTCGCCGCCTTTGCCAAATATTTTTGGTTTCTTTAAATAGGATATTTGAGCTTTTGCTATTGAACCTGCAGGGATAGCCACCTGTCCTTCACTCATTACATTATAAGCAACTCTAAGGGTTACGATATCTCCAACTTTTGCTTTTTTTGTGCTGATTGAATTCTCTACTTTTAACGTGATCGGCGTGTTAGCAGGAATAGTCATAGTCTCTTTCTTATTGGCCGTATTTATTAGTGAACTATTCTCTTTAGTTAAAATACGAGCTTCCATCTCACTGTCAGATGATAAGATGTTTGATGCTTGTATGGGCTGAATGTAAATAACTTGAAATAGAAAAACGAAAGTTAGGAAAATTGAAATCTTTTTTTTAGATGATTTAGCTAAATTTTCTTTCATAATTTTTAATTTAAAAAGTGTGTTTAATAGAGTGATGGAATGTTATATTGTATTTAATTGTCTAGTTACAAGCAAACTCTCTTTTTATAGCTTACTAAAACAATGCGATATTTATTTATAATAAATAATAATATAATTGATTTATATTCAATATGATTAGTAAAATAAGTGTTTTGAGTGCGTTTGTTTTAATTTGCTTACTTAATTATTAAATTATTTTTTTGCAAATGTATAACAATATTTTAGATTCAGTATTTATTTGTGTTGTTTTTTTAGATGATTTTTGTTGGATTTATTTTTGTAATAGCTAGTTCTTAAATATCTTTCTTCTAAATGGTTTTATTTGGATAAATCAGATATTAGATTCTTTTATAGAGCATTTTTATTATTTTGAAAATATCCGTTTTATATATGATAAATAATTCTTTTTATCAATTCGCTTTTCTTGTTAAAAACAAAATATGTTTTTAGGTTGTTATATAAAGTACAAACTTTATTTTTTGAAGATTAGTATAATATAAAATGTAATGTTACAAATTAAATTCATTAGTTCTGTATATTCACAATAATGCTGGCTTTATTTTTCTGATGAAAGTAACTTTTGCTGAAAAAAATAAATATGATAATTTAAATATGTAAAAAATGAAGTAAGATGAAAACTATTCCACTAACAAAAGATGAATTTCTTACAAAGGTGGCTAATTATAAAGAGAGCCCAGACGAATGGAAATATCTGGGTGATAAGCCTGCTATTGTAGATTTTTATGCAACGTGGTGTGGCCCATGTAAAGCTATTGCCCCAATTCTAGAAGAACTTGCCTTAGAATATTCAGGCAAAATTTATATATATAAAGTAAATACAGAAGAAGAGGAAGAACTTGCATCTGTATTTGGTATTCGAAGTATTCCTTCTTTGCTGTTTGTTCCGATGTATGGTGTACCTCATATGGCCCAGGGAGCAATGCCAAAATCTGCATTTAAAGCTGCAATACAAAAGGTATTGCTGAAGCTTGAAAACTAGAAGTGCGCTTTTGCTCTTGAGCTCTATAATGTTATCGTGAACGGAAACTATAGCCTTCTTTAAAAATATTCCGTGAATAAAAAATATAACCTGCTGAATTTTCAACAAAACAGATTTGTGTATTAAATCAAAGCGGATTATGTACGAAGAGTCTTAGTAAAGTAGGGTGACTAAGAGGTTTAGTTTTGCTTTTTTCTTTTTATTTGGAATGTATTTTTTTGTGGGGCGTATTATGGCTTAATAAATTGAGATATAATGTGCTATATCCTTTTGGATGAATATAAAATCCTAATAGAAAGTTTTTTATTTCTAATAATTTTCTTATCTTTGCACCCGATTTATATAGTCAATATAATGTCTTACTTAATTAAAGGTATTTAAACAAATTATTAATGGAAAACTTAAAGAACATTGCTCCTGTTGAAGATTTCAACTGGGATGCGTATGAAAACGGTGAAACCTTTGCCGGTGCTAGCCACGAAGAACTAGAAAAAGCATACGATGGTACGCTTAACAAAGTTAATGACCGCGAGGTTGTTGACGGAACTGTAATCTCAATGAACAAACGTGAAGTTGTTGTTAACATTGGTTACAAATCAGACGGTATTATTCCTTTGAATGAATTCCGCTACAATCCTGAATTAACAGTAGGTGATAAAGTTGAAGTTTACATCGAAAATCAGGAAGACAAGAAAGGTCAGTTGATCCTTTCACACAAAAAAGCTCGCGCTGCTCGTTCTTGGGATCGCGTTAACTCAGCTCTTGAAACAGAAGAAATTGTTAAGGGCTTCATCAAATGCCGCACTAAGGGTGGTATGATCGTTGATGTATTNGGTATNGAAGCNTTCTTNCCNGGTTCTCANATTGANGTTAANCCNATNCGCGATTANGATGTATTCGTTGGNAAGACNATGGAATTCAAAGTTGTTAAAATCAACCAGGAATTCAAAAACGTTGTTGTTTCTCACAAAGCTCTTATCGAAGCTGAACTTGAACAACAGAAGAAAGAAATTATTGGCAAACTTGAAAAAGGACAGGTTCTTGAAGGAACTGTTAAAAATATCACATCTTATGGTGTATTTATCGACTTGGGTGGCGTAGACGGTTTGATCCACATTACAGACCTTTCTTGGGGACGTGTTAGCGATCCTAAAGAAGTGGTTGAATTGGATCAGAAGCTTAACGTTGTTATCCTTGACTTTGATAACGAGAAGAAACGTATCGCTCTTGGTTTGAAACAACTTACTCCTCATCCTTGGGATGCTCTTTCAGCTGAACTGAAAGTTGGTGACAAGGTAGAAGGTAAAGTAGTTGTTATGGCTGACTACGGTGCATTCATTGAAATTGCTCCAGGCGTTGAAGGTTTGATCCACGTTTCTGAAATGTCTTGGTCTCAACACTTACGTAGTGCACAAGACTTTATGAAGGTAGGNGATACAGTNGAAGCTGTTGTTCTTACNCTTGACCGTGACGAACGTAAGATGTCTTTGGGTATCAAACAANTGAAACAAGATCCATGGGAAACTATCGCAGAGAAATATCCTGTAGGTAGCAAACATGTTGCTAAGGTTCGTAACTTCACTAACTTCGGTGTATTCGTAGAAATTGAAGAAGGTGTTGACGGATTGATCCACATCTCTGACCTTTCTTGGACTAAGAAAGTTAAACATCCATCTGAATTCACTACTATTGGTGCAGATATCGATGTTCAGGTTCTTGAAATCGACAAAGATAACCGTCGTTTGAGCTTAGGCCACAAACAATTGGAAGAAAATCCTTGGGATGTATTCGAAACNGTATTCACNGTAGGTTCAGTACACGAAGGAACAATTATCGAAATGCTTGATAAGGGTTCTGTTGTAGCTCTTCCTTACGGTGTTGAAGGTTTTGCAACTCCTAAACATCTTGTAAAAGAAGACGGTTCACAAGCTCAGTTAGACGAAAAACTAGAGTTCAAAGTAATCGAATTCAATAAAGATGCTAAGAGAATCATTCTTTCTCACAGCCGTATTTTCGAAGATGCTGCAAAGGCAGAAGAGAAAGCTGAAAAGAAAGCTGCTTCTAAGAAAACAACCAGCAAGAAAGAAGAAGCTGCTCCTGCNATNACAAACCAGGCTGCTTCTACTACATTAGGTGACATTGATGCATTAGCTGCATTGAAGGAACAAATGGAATCTGGTAAAGAAGACTAATTAATTAGTTAAATAAATTTCTGAAGGGGTTGCCGTTTGCCGGTAACCCCTTTCGTTTCAAACAGATGTATGGAAAAATTTGATGTGCATATTCTTGGCTGTGGCTCAGCTTTGCCTACCACCCGCCATTTTCCTACTTCTCAAATCGTCAACTTGAGAGACAAACTCTTTATGATAGATTGTGGAGAAGGTACACAAGTGCAGTTTCGTAGGTCTAAACTGAAGTTCTCACGTCTGAACCATATTTTTATATCCCATCTTCATGGCGATCATTGCTTTGGACTGCCTGGACTAATTTCTACATTTGGCATGCTGGGACGTACGGCTGAACTTTGCATTCATGCTCATCAGGATATGAGTAAGTATCTTGACCCTATACTCGATTATTTTTGCCAGCATCTTCCATATAAAGTTACTTTAATTCCTTTTGAAACTAAAAAGCCTGAGTTGATTTATGAGGATCGTTCGCTTATGATTACCACGATTCCTCTGAAACATCGTATTCCTTGTTGCGGCTTTCTTTTTGAGGAGAAGGCTGAAAGAAATCATATTAATCGTGAAATGATAGATTTTTATCAGATTCCGATATACCAGATGAATCGTATAAAAAATGGAGAAGATTTTGTAACTCCTGAGGGAGATATAATACCTAATAGTCGTCTTACTTTTCCGGCTAGTCCTCCAAGGAAGTATGCTTATTGCTCGGATACGATTTATAATCAAAAAATCATTGAACAAATTCAAGGAGTGGATCTCTTGTTCCACGAGGCAACATTCACTCAAAGTGACCTCCCCAGAGCTAAAGAAACCTACCACACTACTGCTCGTCAGGCTGCACAGATAGCTCTTGCTGCCAACGTGAAGAAATTATTGCTTGGGCACTTCTCTGCCCGATATGAAGATGATTTGATCTTTCTGCAGGAAGCTAAAGAAATATTTTTGAAATGTCAGCTTGCTTCAGAGGGTCTGTATATAAATGTTTAACCGATATTTCTTGTTTAATAAAATCGGAATGTTTACATTTGTTCCGAAAAGTAAAATGAGTGCTTATAGATGAAAAGATTTACCTTGTTTTTATTATTAATCTTCTCACTCCTATCCTGTCCTGCAGGTCATGCTCAGGAAGGAAGAAGATCTCAGCCTGTTGAAAATGAGCAGACTTCGGTTACTTTGACTGTTACCGGAAATAATGTCCGCGTACAAAATGCAACTCCAGGAGCGTTATTGGAAATATACAATGTGCTAGGTTTGAGAGTAACTTCCATAAAAATAGATTCCATAGATAAGACTATAACTTTAAATATTCCTAAAGGTTGGTATATTCTTAAAATTGAGAATATAGCCCGAAAAGTGGCTATTAAATAAAGCGATTTTTATTGTTTAATTAAAATTTCTTTGCCTATGAAAAAAAATACCTTTATTAAAAGTTTAATGCTGACAGCAGTTGTTGGCTTTTGTGGAACAGCATCTTTGAATGCTCAGAATCTTATAACAACCAATCCTGGCTTTGAAGATTGGGCTGGTGGTGCACCGACGGGTTATACTTTAGCTATGGTTACAGGCTCAACTGTGACTCAAGAATCTACTATCAAATATGAGGGTAGTAGTTCTGTAAAGATTGCGCATAATGGTACAAGCGGTACAGCTAAAATTTATATAACAAAGGTTCCTGTTGAAGCGGGGAAATACACCTTTTCATTTAAATATTATGTTGATCCCACTTCAGGAACCGCTAGCGTTCTAAGACATTGGGGCTATATGAATGATGTGAATGGTGCTCAGATTGCGGCCGATGATCCCAATAAAACCCAGTATGCTGCAGTAACTACTATGTTGCAAACGAATGGTGCCACTACTGCGGACTATCTTAATACGTCGGAAACTGGAACATGGAAGACCAGTGAAACAGCATTAGATATTCCTCTAGCCGGAACTTTGCAATTGGAAATCCGCTACTATAAAACATTTGTAGGTTACATTGATAATATTAGTTTGGTAAAAGACGGTAGTACCGGACTTAATGTAGAAAAAGTAAGTACAGGCATTTATGCCAATAATAATAAAGTATATGTTCCTGCAACAGTTGGTGAGAAAATTGTTGTAACCAATTCGTTGGGACAAGTCGTTTCTGTTACTGCGGCGCACGAAGGCGTGAATGAACTATCTAATCTTCCACAGAAACAATTACTTATTGTAAAAGCTGGAAGTAAGGTCGCAAAAGTTATTTTATAAGAGATTTTTAGTTCTAAAATATGGCTTTAGAACTCATGCAAATGAGTTAACTCTTTTTAAAGCGTATCATAATAAGTCACCTGCTTGGGTATTTGCCTTTGTAGGTGACTTATTTTTAATGAGCAAACAGTTTTATTCTTGTTCTTTGCTGGAAAACTTTATCTTTGTCAGCAATAATTAATCTATAAGGTAAACGAAGAAAAGTTTATGATAAAGCAATGGTTACTTTCTCTCTCTCTCTTCCTGTTGATTATGTGTGCTTGTACTCCTGATAAAGATTCAATGAATTATCTCAGCTTAGATTCTATTCAGAAGATGAGCAATCCTTGTTTTGAGATTAATGGGGCAATGGTCCATAAAAGACTGCTGAAGCTTTGTGTGGAGAGAAGTACTCATTCTGTTAAGGATTCTGCGCTTTATCATTATTATGCAAAAGAAGGTGCATCTCTCTGGCTTACTTCCTTTGGTGACTGGACACGAGTAGAACAATTGCTTTATTGGTTAGAAAAATCTCGGAGTCATGGATTAAACCCTGAGAAGTTTTATCTGTCAAAGATAAGAATGAACTTTATAAAATTGCGTTCTTTGAAGATTGAGAAGAAAGATAATATCAATAAGATTGTAGCTGAACTGGAGTATGATTTATCGTCTGCTTACCTCCGCTATGTCAGCGGGTTAAGTTATGGCTTTGTTAATCCCCATAGGGTTCTTAATAATATTGATGAAGCTGAGCTTAAGCCGGGAGAGGTGAGAGATTCATTAGCTCCAAAGAAGATGAAAACCTATTATTCCATTCCTCTGAAGCGATGTAATAGGGCATTTGTGAATAGAGCTCTTGAGGCCGTCAAAGGCGATCTTTCTGCATTTTTACGGGAGGTTCAGCCAAAAGATCATTTTTATTTGTCTATGCAGAAAGAGTTTATAAGACTGGATTCTTATAAAAAAAACTCTTGCAATAATATTCCTGAAATTGGAGATGCAATGCTTAAGGTCGGAGATGTTAGCCCTGTAATTCCATTGATAGCTGAAAAGCTTATGACACTTGGGTATCTTCCCAGGATGGAACATGCTAGCGGTATCTATTCGTCTCTTTCGCCAGATTTGCTGACAGCAATCAACTCATTTCGAATAAGGAATAATATGCCGGCTGGCAAGGTAATCGGTGCTAATACGATTGATGCACTGAATCGTCCTTTGAGTTTTTATAAGGAGCGATTGGCTGTGAATATGGAACGGATGAGGTGGCAAAAGAAAATGAATAAAGGAAGTAAATATGTAATGGTTAACATTGCTACTTTTACATTACGGGCTGTGGATGAAAAAGCTGATTCTGTGTTGAATATGAAAATTTGTTGTGGCTCTTATGAAAATAAGACTCCGCTTTTGGCAAGTAGAATCATGTATATGCAGATGAATCCTTATTGGAATGTGCCTAAGTCTATTGTTCGAAAAGAGATTATTCCGGCATATATGAAAGATCCGGCTTATTTTGAGAAGCATCAGATGAAGGTTTATGACAAAGAAGGAAATGAGGTAAATCCACTTTCTGTAGAGTGGACAAGTTATGAGGGAGAGATTCCATTCAGTGTAAAACAGGAAAAAGGGGAGGGGAACTCACTCGGGAGACTCATTTTTCGTTTTCCGAATGCTTTTGCTGTTTATCTTCACGATACTCCTTCACGTTGGGCGTTTATGAAATCAGACAGGGCGGTAAGTCATGGTTGTGTACGACTTGAAAAACCTTTGGATTTTGCCTTTTTCCTTTTGAAGAAGAAAGATGATAAGGTGATGGATAAAATACGGATAGCAATAGATCTTCCTCCGAAAACAGAAAAAGGGAAGAAATTAGTTGAATCGCCTGATTTTAAGCCGATGAAAACGTTTGGCCTTCCAGAAACAGTACCGCTTTTCTTAGATTATTATACCATAGTTATGTCTAAAGATGGCAAACTGAATTATTGCGATGATATTTATAAATTTGATAAACCTTTATTGAAGGAACTAAGAAAAATATAATAAAATATGACTCCATCTTATAATGAGAAAGAGGTATTAGCACTACTGCAGCAGGAGAATACGCAAAAACAAAAAGAAGCGTTCTCCAGGGTTGTGGCGCAGTACAGTGAGCCACTTTACTGGCAAATCCGGCGAATGGTGCTCTCTCACGAAGATGCGAATGACTTGTTGCAGAATACTTTTATTAAAGCCTGGACTAACATAGATTATTTTCGGGCCGAATCAAAACTCTCGACCTGAAAATAATCTATGTTAGTCCAGGCTTTAATATGAGAATTACTTGTTGCAGAATACTTTTATAAAAGCGTGGACCAATATTGACTATTTCCGTGCGGAATCAAAACTCTCGACATGGCTTTATCGCATTGCACTCAACGAATGCCTTACTTTTCTCAACAAGCAAAGGGCATCATCTTTGGTGTCCATTGATGAGCCCGAGGCAGATGCTGTAACCATGTTGGAAGGTGATCCCTATTTTTCCGGTGACGAGGCACAGCTTTTGCTACAAAAAGCATTGCTCACTTTGCCTGAGAAACAACGTATGGTGTTCAATATGAAATATTTTCAGGAGATGAAATATGAAGAGATGTCGGATGTCTTTGGTACCTCTGTTGGGGCATTAAAAGCATCATATCATCATGCGGTGAAGAAAATAGAAACTTTTTTAAAAGACTCCTATTAAACCTTTTGAGTAATAGAGAGTCTTATGGATATAAAGGAGAATTGCAATATGAAAAAGGAAGATGAAATATTGAGAAAGTGCGGCACCGGTAATCCTTTTACCGTACCCGAAGACTACTTTGATCACTTCAGAGAAAGCGTTATGAAGCAGTTGCCTGAGAAAGAAAAACAGGCTTTCACGAAACCGTATATAACGAGATGGGGAAGGGTGAAACCTTGGTTTTATATGACGGCTGTTTTTGCAGGAATGCTTTTGGGCGTTCATGTAATGTTGGACTTAACATCATCTGATAAACCTTCTGCTGCATCAGCGGGTGCAAAGACAGAGATGTTTACTGATCAGGATGTAGATGTGCTGATGGATCATTCTATGATGGATGATTATTCTTTATATGAATGTTTAACGGAAGCTGAATAGAGGCTGCTATAAATAGAGAAAGGATATATGAAAAGAGTACTTTTGTTATTAATGATTTCTTGTATGGGGATAATCTCTGTTTTTGCTCAGGATTGGGGCAAACCGAAAATGTCGCCAGAAGAATTTCGCGAAAAGCAGCAAGCTTTTATCTCTGAGAAGGCTGCTCTGACTAAAGAGGAGGCTGCTAAATTTTTCCCGTTGTATTTTGAATTACAAGATAAGAAGAAAGCGCTGAATGACAGAGCATGGTCTCAGATGAAGAAAAGCAAACAAGGTAATATTAGTGAAGCGCAATATGAGGTGCTTATTCTAAACTTCTTGAATACCCGTATTGCATCCGATAAGTTGGAAAAAACTTATTTTTATAGATTTAAAACATTTCTATCTTGCGAAAAGATATTTAAGATACAAGGAGCTGAGATGCGCTTTCATAGAGAACTAATAAAAGATTTCGGTCGAAAACCTTGATCTGATAGTTGCATTTTTTTTAGCATAAACTTGTGGGAACACTTTATAGAGGTGTTCCCACAAGTTTTTTTTGTGTAAACAAAAAATCTGTTTTTAAACTTAATTGTACTATTTATTGTTATAAATAAAAATTTAATTTAGAATATTTTTCACTTTTAGCGATTACATTGGAAACTATAAAACGTCTTATAATGTGATAAGAATAATTATTTTTTTTAGTTTTCTGTAATTTTAGTACTATGAATTTAGTTAATAGGTTCTTTTTTAAATACATGGCTCTATTATGCTTTGTATTTTCTTTGTCTCCTAATCTTTATTGTCAGGCAAAAGAAAGGATGTCTTCCCCTAAGAGGAATGTTTCTCAATACAGAATTGCCGCCTGTGACTGGATGATTTTGAAAAGACAAAAAATTGGAGCTTTCAAATTGGTTAGCGAACTTAAAGGAGATGGCGTAGAAGTTGATATGGGAGGTTTAGGCATGCGTGATTCGTTTGATAATAAACTGAGGCAGGTCTCTTTTCAGCAATTATTTAAGGCTGAAGCTGTTAAGTATAATCTGGAAATACCTTCAATAGCGATGTCTGGGTTTTATGCTCAGTCATTCGTAAAACGAACAAATTATAAAGAACTGTCCTGGGATTGCATTCAAACAATGGTTGCTATGGGAGCTAAAGTGGCTTTTTTGCCTCTGGGAGTTCAATGTGATTTGACTAAGAACCCGGAAATTCGTCCTGAACTTGTGAAGCGTCTGAAAGAGGTCGGTGAAATGGCTTTAAAGGTCGGAGTCGTCATTGGAATAGAAACATCGTTGGATGCAAAAGGAGAAATAAAGTTACTTGATGAAATAAATTCACCGGCTATAAAGATTTATTATAATTTTCAAAATCCACTTGTAGCAGGACGTGATTTATATAAAGAACTTAAGATACTTGGAAAAAATCGTATTTGTCAGATTCATTGTACTGATACAGATGATGTTATGTTGCCATACAATACTCGTTTAGATATGAACAAAGTTAAAAAGACCCTCGATAAGATGGGGTGGAGTGGCTGGCTGGTTGTTGAACGTTCCCGTGATAAGAATGATCCTAGGAATGTAGTGCGAAATTTTGGAACGAATATAAGTTTTTTAAAAAGTATTTTTCAAAGTAAGATATCAAAAAACAATTAATAATTATGGATCAAGAAAAGAATCTAAACCAGGTGCGCGTGAATAAAATTTTACGTAAATCCGTTTGTGCTGCGATGATCTTGTTTTCTTGGTTTTCATTGGTTCCTATGCCTGCTGTGGCAGCAAGGAATGTGATGATCTCTCAGGAATCCAATCAACGGGTTACAGTAAAAGGTAAAGTCGTTGACGAGAAAGGTGAAGCTGTCATTGGAGCCAGTATTGCGATTAAAGGTACATCAATGGGTACTATTAGTGATATTAATGGTCAATTTTCACTAAATGTTCCTTCGGGAGCAACATTAACAATTACATGCGTTGGTTTCGCTGCTCAAACAATTAAAGCCAGCGATAAAGAATTATTAATCACATTAAAAGAGGACTCTAAGGTACTTGACGAAGTGGTAGTAGTTGGTTATGGTACCGTAAAACGTGCAAACTTGGCAGGTGCTGTATCTAGTGTAAGTATGAAGCAACTGGAAGATATTCCGGCAACTAATCTTACCTCTGTGTTGGGAGGTACCATGCCAGGTGTAACGGTTGGGGATTATTCTGGTTCTCCTTTGGCTAGCTCAACATTGAAAATACGTATTAATGGTTCCTGGAATGCGGAAGCTCCGCTATATGTTATTGATGGTTTTATCCGCGATGCAGATGCCTTCAATATTCTGGACCCTTCTGAAGTAGAAAGTATTTCTGTATTGAAAGATGCTCAGGCTTCTGTATATGGTGTACGTGGTGCTGGCGGTGTCGTTCTTGTAAAAACGAAACAGGGGAAAGAAGGTAAGGCAAAAGTAAATTATTCTGGTTCTTATGGAGTCTCTACAGCAGCTAAAATGCCCGAAATGATGTCGGCTTATGAACAGGCTACTATGCTGAATGATTATTATACACAGCAACGTGAATCAGGTGTTGTCGTTGCAGATAGTAAATTCTATTCAGAAGATGAACTTCAGGCTTTCAAAGGATTGAATTATGATTGGCTGGATATGGGCTGGAAAAACTCATCAAATACACGTCATACACTCAATGTTAGTGGTGGAACTGAGAAGGTGAAATATTTTGTAGGCGGCTCATATATGTGGCAGGATGGTAATTTTGCAGACTTAAGTATGAACCGAGTTGGTGTCCGTATGGGATTAGACGTTCAATTGACTAATAACTTAAAATCAAGTTTCTCGTTGAACTTTACTAATAAAAATACATCTAGTCCATTGAATGCACAGGATGCGGAAGCTGACCGTATGTCGGGAACTTTTGGTCAGTTACTTCGCAGCCCACGTTGGGTACCTGCTTATATAAATGGCCTGCCAGTAGGTAACGCTGTAGATCCAAGTTCTGGTTCTCACCCTCTTTATATATTTGATTCAGGTTCTTATAAAAGAAGTAAAGCTGCAGATTTGACTGCAGGAGCCTCTTTTGAATATACGGTTCCTGGTGTGAAAGGATTAAAAGCTAATCTTTCTTTCAACTATGGTTATAGTTCCAATCAAGGTAAACAGTTAGCAAAGTCATATAAATTATATAACTTTATGACTTCAGGTACAAACGGACATATCATTACTAATGATTTGTTAGCTGTTACCGATCCTAATTATACTAAAACGATAACCAATAAAAATCGTATTTATCAAAGTGCAGATAATGGATGGGACTACCAGTTGAATCCATCAATCAGCTATAACCGTACTTTCGGGAAACATGATATCAGCGCATTATTGGTTTATGAGCAATCACAGGGCGGTTCTGATGGCCTTGTTGCTTATAGAGATAACATGATCATTGATAACTATGAAGTTATGGATGGCTTTAGCAAGAATTCTCAGTTTAACTCTTCCAGCATGAGTAATAGTGCTCGCGAATCTTACATTGGCCGTATCAATTATTCATACGATGGTAAGTATTTTGTTGAAGCAGCTACTCGTTACGAAGGTTCAACACTATTTTCTTCGGCAAACAGATGGGGATTGTTTCCTTCTATCTCATTGGGATGGAGAATATCAGAAGAAAAATTCTTTAAAGAAAATGTATCGTTTATGGATAACCTTAAGATCAGAGCTTCTTATGGTCGTTTAGGTAATGATAAGGCTACTGCCCGTGCTTGGGAATATAGCTATCAAACAGGTAACGGAGCTTATTTTAGTGGCTCGGATATCTCATTGGGATTATATCCAAAGAATGAAGGATTAGTAGATAATTCAGCTACCTGGGAAAAAACAGATTCATATAACTTAGGTATTGACTCTCATTTTCTGAATTATTTTTCATTCAATGTTGATGCATTCTATAAACACACATTTGATATTCTAGATGATAGGAAAAGTGAATTTCCACAGACTACAGGTATAACATTGACTCCTAAAACAAACTATGGAATTCAGAATGCCTGGGGTGGTGAATTAGAGCTTGGCTTTCAAAAGAAATTAAATAAAGATTGGAGTGTGCAGGCAAAAGGAAATATTGCCTGGGCTACAAATAAGGTTATTAAGAAGTATCAGGATCCTTCAAGTGTAGGAACATGGAAAGATGAGGAAGGCAAAATCTCTGGAGGAGATACAGGTCTGCAATGTATGGGTATAGCTCGTACTCAGGCTGATGTGGATAATTATATTGCTTATCTGAAGAGTCATTTAACAGATCCTAATGCTAAGATCAGCGTTTACGATAAGGGAGAAGAATATTTTAAACCAGGTATGCTGATGTTTAAAGATGTAGGCCGTGTTGATAAAATAGCTAAGGGAGATGGTACTTATGTTGATGGTGCTCCTGATGGAAAAATTGATGATGGTGATGTACGTATAATCAATAAATATTCCAGTGCTCCTTTCAATTTTGGACTCTCGTTAGGAGTTACCTGGAAAGACTTAAGAGTTGATGCTATTTTTAGCGGGTCGTTTGGTAATAATGTATTTTATGATAAACCATTTTATGGAGATGGTTCTGGTAGCCGTAGAGGTGCTTTCTTATCAGAAACATCTAATAACCTGAAAGAATGGGCTGGTAATTATTGGACAGAAAGTAATCCAAATGCTAAATATCCAAGATTAGTAGATGGTTATCGTGATAAACAATCTACATTCTGGATGCGAGATGGAGCTACATTGAGTTTACGTACAGTGAATGTGTCATATTCTTTGCCTACTAAAATGGCTAAATATATAGGAATTGGTCAAACACGTGTTTTCTTCTCTGGATCAAATTTATTGACTATTATCAATCCGTTTAACTATAAGGATGCAAATATTTCCTCATGGGTTGATTATCCAATGATTCGTACATTCAATTTTGGATTAAATCTAAGCTTCTAAAAATATATAGATATGAAAACTATAAATAAAATAATAATAAGTGCGATAGTTGCCCCTCTGTTTTGCAGTTGTAGTGATTTGCTGGACGTTAAAGATAATTCGGCAATAAATGCTGCAATCTGGGATAGCGAACAATCGGCAACTCTCTATCTGAACTATACTTATGCTCAATGTCTTCCATCGTTTGGAGGAGATCCGGTTTGCAATTCAAGTCTTGCCGGTTTATCAGATGAAACTGTGGGAATGCCTAATATGTTACTTGGAACTTTGAGTACAGATGATACGGATGGAACTTTTTCTTCAACCACTTATCAGGCGATTCGGTATATTAATATCGCTTTAGAGTCTATGAAAGGCTCAAAAATGTCTCAGGAATCTCAGAATAAGATTCTGGGACAACTCTATTTCTTTAGAGCATGGCAACACTGGAAAATGGTGAATCTTTATGGTGGGGTTCCTTATATAACTAATGTTGCAGATTTTGGTAGTGACTCAACTGCAATTAATAAAGCCCGGAATAAGACTTCGGAATGTATTGCTTATCTTAAAGAAGATTTGAATAAGGCTATAAGTATGCTCCCTTCAACCTGGCCTGCAAGTGACTATGGAAGAATTACCCGTGGAGCAGCAGCAGCTTTTTTGGGAAGAATACTCATGTTCTATGCAAGTCCTCAGTTTAATCCTAATAATGATCAGACTCGCTGGACTGAGGCTTATGAAGCTAATAAGAATGCTAAGGACATTTGCACTCAGGATGGATATGGTTTGAAAGATATTACTGTATCTTCCAGCCCTTATTATCCAGTTACAAAAGATTTCAATAAGATATTTGCTCTGTCTTCAGAAGGCATAGCAAATACTGAAGCGATAATGGTTCGTTGTTATAGTGCAGTTTCTTCTCATGGTTATGAAGCTTCTGTCCGTCCGGTTGATCAAACAGGAAAAACAACAGCTCCTTCTAATCAACCTTCCTGGGATCTGGTAAAAGCTTTCCCTATGAGTGATGGACGTTTAACTTCAGATCCTGTCTCAAGTTGGGATAGTACTTATTTTTACAAAAACAGAGATCCCCGTTTCTATGCTACCGTAGCTTATAATGGCTGCTACTGGCCTCTTGGCGGCTCGGCAGCGCGTCGTCAATGGACCTATAAAGGAGGAGAACCTGTTGTTGTAACTGCCGGTACTATGTCTCAAACTGGTTTCTATTGCCGTAAGATGGTAGATCCTAATGCTACAAAAACAGATGCTGCAGACCAGATAAACAAGACTGAAACAAACTGGATAGAGATTCGTTATGCAGAGGTTCTGCTTAACTTGGCTGAATGTGCTTTTGAGGCAGGACATCCAGATGAAGGATACGAGCAATTAGTTGCAATTAGAAAAAGAGCAGGTATTGAACCGGGTGCTGATGGCTTTTACGGATTGAAATCTAATCCATCTATTACTCCGATTGAATTAGTTATGAATGAACGTCGGATTGAGTTTGCATTCGAAGGCAAACGTTTTTGGGATCTTCGTCGTCGTAATATGTTCTCAGGCCAACTGGGATCATACACGAGAAAACTAAATGGCTGGTTAAAAGCTGGTTCTCAGATGGAATTTAAGATGAAGAATCCTAGTTCATCTGCATTAACTCAGTTCGCAGCCATTCGTGATACGATGAATATTGATTTGATTTATAAAAATTATGTAAAGATGGCTCCGAGAGCTGCAGGCTCACAAGCGAAAGTTATAAATTATTTGTATGCACCGCAACCTGGTGATAATGCAAGAAGCTATAACTTCCTGGATGTTCCTTTGACTATTATAAATAGATGTCCTTCTGTAGAACAAACACTGGGATGGTCTGGTGGTAAATTTAATCCTTTGGATTAATTCTCTATAACTCTTTAGCAGAGCATTTATATGCTCTGCTAAAGTTCTTTTACCTTTAAATTAATTAGTATGAACCACAAATTTTACATAATAACTTTTTGTTTGCTGTGCTTGAGTCTATTAACTTATGCGCAGCCTTTTCGTTTTATAGTGGCCAAAGATGGAAGTGGTACACACACAACAATACAGAGTGCAATAAATGATTGCCCGAATAATGAACGAAGTCTTATCTTTGTTAAGAATGGAACTTATGAAGAGAAGGTTACTATTGGCACACGAACATCCAAATCTTTGAAACTGATTAGTCTGATAGGTGAAAGCGTAGATGGTGTTATTGTAACTTCTGCAGATGCGCTTGGACATGGAGCAACTGATGTTTATGGTGCAACAACCTTTGCTATTTATGCGAATGACTTCTATGCAGAGAATATTACTTTTCAGAATGCTGCCGGCAATACAGGCCAGGCTTTGGCATTAGATACAGAAGAAGACCGACAGACTTTTAAGAACTGTCGGTTACTTGGCTACCAGGATACTTACCGATCCAAGAAAGGACGGAGATATTATTTCAAAGATTGTTTTATTCAAGGGGCTACTGATTTTGTATATGGTGGTGGAACTGTATTTTTTGATGATTGCACCATTAACTGTGTTAAGGGGGGAGGTTATGTTTCTGCTCCTGAAGATATAACATATTATGAAAAAACAACTTCTGGAAAGACTCTTCGTTATGGCTTTATTTTCAGAAATTGTAAAATAACAGCAAATGCAGATGTTGCTGATAACTCTTATTATTTAGGCAGACCTTGGAATATGGAGTGTGGCTCTATCTATTTGAATTGCCGTATGGGGAAATATATTAAACCTGAGGGCTGGTCTGTGTGGAGCGGCACAAATCATTTGACTGCTTGTTTTGCAGAATATAATAGTATGGATCTGGAAGGATTACCTGTTGATGTTTCAAACAGAGCTAGCTGGAGTCTTCAGTTAACTCAGGACGAAGTGGACACTTATTTAGGAATGGATCATGTTTATTCCAAAATCAATTCAACAACTCCCTATAATTCGGTGGCAACATGTGCTGCTCCTTTTGCACCAACTGGACTTATCCGGGATGGAAATTCAATATCCTGGGGGGCAGTCGATGGGGTTGCCGGATATTTGATTTTACGAAATGGACTATTCTTAACTACAACTTCTGAAACTTCTTATTTAGATGGAACAGCTCAACCTAACGAAAACTATACTTATTCTGTAAAGGCTGTGGGTCTTAACGGAAATCTGAGTGCTGCAGCATCCATAGCAAGTTCTATAAAGTGTGTACAAACAGAAGAACCTTATGCATTTATTCGTGACGGTAAAATTGAAATCTCTATTCCGGTAGATGTAACTTTGACATCTCTTGATGGGGTTTCGTTATCCTCAAAAAAGGAGTGTACTTCTTTATCGGTTAACCAATTGAATGCCGGAATTTATATATTGCAGATGGCTGATAAAGCCGGAATAATCTATATTCAGAAAATGCAGATAAAGTAACTTTTATAAAATATATATCATGAAATTATTACATTCTGTTCTTTGTTCCGGGCTTTTTCTTGCTACCGTTTTTGTTCCGGTTCAAGTCTCAGCTCAAACTTTAGCTTTCCCAACAGCGGAAGGATTTGGTAAATATGCAACTGGTGGACGTGGAGGTGAGGTCGTAGAAGTAACGAATCTTGATGATAGCGGAGAGGGATCTTTACGATGGGCTCTTTCCCAATATCCCACTACTCCTTTTACCGTTGTGTTTCGTGTCTCTGGAGTGATAAAATTGTCATCGGACATCCGATGTAACCGGAATGGTCTGACAATAGCCGGGCAAACAGCTCCGGGAGATGGTATTTGCATTCGTGGTGCCAAACTTAATTTTGGAGGATCAAAAAACTTGGTTATCCGTCATATTCGTTCCCGTATTGGTGGAAAGACTGACGAAGGAGTTTTTATTCCGGGTGGCTCGATAGACATAGAAAATGCTTCCGATTTTATTATTGACCATTGCACGTTTGGTTGGTCAGCGGAAGAGAATATGACTATCTATGATAATAAAAGAACAACAATCCAGTGGTGTCTGGTACATGAAGGCTTATATACGTCGGGGCATGCCAAAGGGGAACGGAGCTATGCTAGTCAGTGGGGAGGTCAGTTCTCTACTTACCATCATAATTTGTTAGCACACAATAATAACCGTACCCCTCGCTTTAATGGAGCTAGAGGTAGTAATGATGTAAGAGTTCTTACTGATTATGTGAATAATGTAAATTATAACTGGGGTAAGCCCAATTCCTGTTATGGGGGCGATATAAATAATAATACATATAACCACATTAATATGGTGGGTAATTATTATAAACCAGGACCAGCAAGACCTATTGGTAATCAATCTTATTTTGTTCAGGCTTCTTATGGAGGCACACTGAAGGTGTCTAATTGGTATCTATCCGGAAATGTGATGGAAGGAAATGCTGATATGACTGCTGACAATAATACGGGGGTTGATCTTAGTCCTAATCCAGCAACAAGCAGAGATACAATGATTGTGAGCACTCCTTTTTTTATCACTCCTGTTTACTCAGTAAATACAGAAACAGCTCAAAAGGCTTATGAAAGTGTATTGGCTGGAGCTGGAGCTTTTCCTCGCGATGTGGTTGATTTGCGGGTTATTGATGAAACTCGAAATGGAACGGCTTCAGGTAAAGGTACTGTTGAAAAATATCCTTCTTCTATATCAGGAACTGATACTACTTGGGTCTCTAACCATTATTATGGACTACAATTAGGAATAATTGATACACCATCTGCTGTGGGAGGTTATCCTTCATACAATACCAGTAACACAATTACCGATAATGATCACGATGGTATGGATGATGCCTGGGAAATTGCAAATGGTTTTGATCCGACAAACAAAGACGACAGGAATGTTCGTATGTTGAGTGGCTACACAGCATTGGAAGTATATCTTAATAGTCTGGTTAATGAAAGCATACCTTTAGAGATAGATCATACTGGTATCTCTAATCAGTTTGTTAGTGATAAGATATCTGTTTATCCAAATCCTGCTGTTGACAAATTGTATATTGGAACGGAACATCGTTTGGTTTCCGGTGATATATTTGGAGCGGACGGTAGTTTAATTAAAAAAGTTATTTTTAATGATGTTGCTATTGCCGATGTTGCCGATTTACATTCGGGAAATTATATTCTTGTTTTAACTACAGCTGACAAGCAAAAAGCAACCGTGCGATTTTTAAAGAAATAAAATTTTATTTTTCCTTAAAAAGAGTGAGTACAAAATTAATCTGGATAAGTCCTTTAATATGATAGAGTCTATTATTAATTTTAAATATATTATTATGAGAATGACATTTACTAAACCTATTTTAGCAGTCGCCTTAATTGCTGCTGGTCTTCAACCGGCTATGGGGCAATGTGCTGCATCTAAAGATGGAGCAATAGGCTGGTCTACTCCAACCTTTGCAAAAATGATTGATGTGGACATGACTGCATTAGAAAATACATTTATTGGTACGGATGGCTCTCAGCAAGCTGATGGTAACGACACTTTTAGTGATGACCGCCTTGGTGAAGTTTATAAAACGGGAACATTATTAACTCCAATTTATGGAATAGATGGAACCCCAAATGGAGTGAAATGGCCTATTCAGTATTATAATGCAGCTTTTGCTCCTACTCAGGTAACTAGTGCATTAGCTAAGATTGCAACTAATCCTAATAGCGTTTCTAAATATGGAGACCCTTGCTGGGATAATAGTTATGTGATATCCGGTCATACGTATAAACCTGAGAAGCCTGGATTTATTGAATTATGTAAACGTGGCGCTTTAGCTTCGGCTCCAAATGTCAGCAGGCAAGGTTATATCGTTATTCCTCATATTCCTCATGTTGAGGTACTTCAATGGTATTTTTCTGCTACCAGCTGGTTGCGTGGTGTGAAACTTGATATTAAATATGGTGATGGTGATTGGGAACCATTACGTTGGTTGCCTACAGCATTTCAGAAAGGTCCTTACACCGGATTCTCTGAACAAGGATATCAGTTTGAACAAGTGATCGGAGAGGATGATGTTTCATTACGATTTAAAGTATGGGATGGTGGTGATGTGACAGATCCAGATACCGGCGAAATAGTTAAGGTGGGTTTAGGCCCTACTCCATTAACAACAGCTCAGGTTGCCCGTATTCATACTATCAGAATTTATAGTGATGTAATTCCTACCGAGGCTCCTTCTGTTGGAATAGCTCAGAATACTGTTTCTAAGATTTCTATTTATAAATCAGGTAAGGATGTAGTATTGTCATCTGAAGCAGATGTTGATATTTACTCTATAGATGGTAAAATTGTTAGCTCATCATTGAATACTAAAAAGGTAGATCTCTCCAACTTGTCTTCCGGTATTTATATTGTGAAAGCAAAAGCTGCAGATGGTTCTGTTAGTAATGTGAAGATAGCATTGTAAGTAATATATTTTTTGTATAGGAAAGACCGTCTCAATTAAGACGGTCTTTTTTTATGTTTATTTGCATGCTGCTTTTGAGTACAACAGTATAAACCTTTCGTCTAATATGTATTATAAATAATTTATTGGATATATTTATTTATGATAGAAAGGTATTTGGTAAATATGTGTTGATTATAAATTTAGTCAACGGGTAAAGAGTAAAAAGATAAAAAATAGCAATAATTTCAAAAATGAAGCAAACCATGAAAATGAAAACAGTATTAGGAATCTGTACAGTAATGTTGCTGGCACCGGTTTCTATGTTACATGCACAGTATCCTACTGTGCCAAAAGCTCAACAAGCAAAAGCTGATTCTCTTTTGGATATTGAAAAGAGAAGTTCAGAAAAAGCTTTGGAAAAAGCAATGCCAATTATTCAGGCTGAGGCTTTGAATGGACGTCCGTATATTCCTTGGGCAGCGCGCCCTACAGATCTTCCTCAGGCAAAGATTCCTTCTTTCCCTGGTGCAATGGGAGGTGGAGCTTACAGTTTAGGTGGACGCGGCGGTAAGGTAATTACTGTAACAAGTCTTGCAGATCGTGGACCTGGTACTTTGCGTGAAGCCTGCGAAACAGGTGGTGCACGTATTGTTGTGTTCAATGTATCCGGAATTATTCATTTGAAAAGTCCGATCATTGTTAACGCTCCTTATATAACGATTGCCGGACAAACTGCTCCCGGAGATGGTATATGTGTTGCAGGTGAGTCATTCTGGGTAAATACACACGATGTGGTGGTTCGTTTTATGCGTTTCCGTCGTGGTGAAACAGATGTTACCCGTCGTGATGATTCTTTTGGGGGTAATCCGGTTGGTAATATAATGATTGACCACTGTTCATGCACTTGGGGATTAGATGAGAATATCTCTTTTTATCGTCATATGTTTAACCCTGGTAAAGGATATAATGATCTGAAGTTACCTACAGTCAATGTAACGATCCAAAATACAATCTCAGCGCAAGCTCTTGATACTTATAACCATGCTTTTGGTAGTACATTAGGTGGCGAAAACTGTAGCTTTATGCGTAACCTTTGGGCAAATAATGCCGGACGTAACCCTTCTATTGGATGGAACGGAGTCTTTAACTTTGCAAATAATGTAATTTATAACTGGGTTCACCGTTCTGTAGATGGTGGTGATTATACAGCTCTTTATAACATTATAAACAACTACTACAAACCAGGACCATTGACTCCGAAAGATACTCCAATAGGACATCGTATTTTGAAGCCTGAATCAGGACGTAGTAAGTTGGGGTATTTGGTATTTGGACGTGTATATTGCAACGGTAATATTATGGAAGGTAACGAAAAAGTTACTAGCAATAACTGGGATGGCGGTGTTCAGGTAGAAGAATTACCAGATGCTGGCAAGTATACGGATGCAATGAAATGGAATGAACCATTCCCTATGCCTCAGTTCCCAATCATGTCTGCAAAAGAAGCTTATGATTTTGTGTTGGAAAATGTTGGAGCAACGATTCCTAAAAGAGATATTGTAGACGAACATATTATTGAGCAAGTAAAAACTGGAAAGGTATTTTATAAAGAAGGTCTGGATCCAAATTCATTCTATCAGTTCAAATATCGTCGTTTACCTAAAGATTCTTACAAATCAGGCATTATTACAGACGTAAAACAAGTAGGTGGCTATCCTGAATATAAAGGTAAATCTTACAAAGATAGCGATAATGATGGTATGCCAGATGCATGGGAAAAAGCTAATGGTCTGAATCCTAATGATCCGTCAGATGCTAATAAAGATTGTACTGGTGATGGATATACTAATATTGAGAAATATATCAATGGTATCAGCACCAAAGATAAAACCGACTGGACTAATCCAGCTAACAATTATGATACGTTGGCTAAGAAAGGTAAATTAATGTAATATGAAAGTTCTTCAAAAAAGAATATTTTTACTGACAGCATGTATATTCATGCTGTCAGTGTTTTCGGCAAAAGCTGTTGACTTGGATTCGCTCAACCGTGATCCCAAATATGTGGAATCTATAGTGAAACGTTCACAGAAAATTGCTGATCAACTGAAGATAAAGAATACTTCAGCTTCAAAGCAAGTAGTCAATATCATCTCTAATCGGTACTTTGAGCTAAACGATATCTATACAAAACGAGATGCCAAAGTAAAGAAAGTGAAGGATTCCGGTGTTACCGGTGATGCGAAAAATGAAGCAGTTAAAGCAGCTAATGATGAAAAAGATGCGGCTCTTTACCGAACACACTTTGCTTTTCCTGCTAATCTTTCGATTTATCTGAATGAAAAACAGATTGAGAGTGTAAAAGACGGGATGACTTATAATGTAGTTTCTGTTACTTATAATGCTACATTGGATATGATTCCTTCTTTGAAGAAAGACGAAAAGGAACAAATTTATGCCTGGTTGGTTGAGGCTCGGGAATATGCTATTGATGCTGAAAGCTCAAATAAAAAGCATGAGATGTTTGGAAAATATAAAGGTCGGATTAATAACTATCTTTCTAAAAGAGGGTATGATTTGACAAAGGAACGTGAGGAGTGGGCTAAACGCGTAAAGGCGAGAGGTGGAACACTTTAAAATTTTTCCGTAAATAAATAAAATCTCCGGTGAATGATTGAACAATTATTCACCGGAGATTTTTATTTATTGGTGAATGATTTTTTATTTACGGTGAATCATTTTAAATTATTGGTGAATGATTGGTTCTTTCTGAGTTTACAGTTTCTGTTTTTATTGCTGAGGACAGGTTTACAGAATCTTTTTTATTTCTAAATACAATTTATGGTAAGAAAAAAAATAAATTGAAAGAAAAGTTGAGTACATAAGAAAGCATTATTCGTCTTCTCTATAATATTAATCTTTAAAATTCGTAATATGAAAAAACAAATTCTACTCATGGCCGCGTTATTTGGCCTTTCATTGGGTGCGAATGCACAGTTTAAAATGGCTACCAATGTTTCAGCAGGTAACTTGCTAGAAACATTACCTAATGGAGATTCTAGATTTACCGTAAACTTTAATACAGATAAAGCTGTTTTTGTAAAAGCTCAGACACAAAAAGGTGTTCAGGTCTGCATTTTTAATGACCTTGGCGCAGAAGTTAATGGCTTTAATGGAAAGGTGAATAACTATGGAGGTAATGGTAACTTCCTGCATGTTGATACTATTTCAAAGTTGCTAGACTATAACACTGTAGTAACAGAGAAACCTTGGAGTTCTAAACAAAATTTCTGGAAACCTGAACATATTTTAATCGATAATGGCAGCGCTACAGACCAGGCTTTTGCTGCATATCCGGGCATTTATAAAAAGGTATTGTATTCTTTTTGCTTTGGAATGGGTGGCTTTGGGCTTAACTCTGATATCTCATTAGAAATGAAAACGTTTGATATAGGTAACACTACTAAACAAGCTGCTTATAAAATGATGGTTGGCATTGATGCAGATCCTATTTTAAAAGATTATAAAAAAGCTGAGGCTGCAACTTCAGCAGACAATACTGCGACATGGTATGTTGTAGATAATATCTATACTACTTCTGCTACGGCTGCTGATCAGAATCTGAAGAAAATTAATGTGGCTGAGGCTATCGGACTTAACCCTAGTGCATTTAATGGCAAAAAAATATATATTCTTTTCTATACCGCAGGAACAGGTACTGCTATTCAACATGGTATTTATGAGCCTATTGTTGCCTTCGATAATATGTCAGTTACATACGGTGTCCCATCATGGATTGTTCCTACAGTTGCTAAAGCTGATGTTAATATAGGTTATAATGATTCTGTGGCTGTTCAGAAACCTGTAAATGTTGAATCTGAAATTAAGTTTAATTTGAAAGATACTAAACGTGCGGGTACATTTACTATTCAGGAAGATGCTGGTTCTTCATTTGGACAATTCTCTTTCGCAGAAACAGGTGCAATTAAAGCAAAAGATGAAAATGGTCAGTATACTGTAGATGTACCATATACCCGTACAATGGCAGAGAAAGATGGTTCACCTTCAGAAGTATTAACTATTCCAGCTCCAACGAATGGATTATTGGATGATGATCTTGAAGTAACGATGAAAGTTACTCCAACAGCACTTTCAAACATTATGGAAAATCTTGAAATAAATAATGGGGTACGCTTCCGTTACCAGTTCTTTGTTCAAGGTGTTGAAGGAACAGGAATTCAGAATCCAGCGTTAACTCAGAATATCATCTCTTCAAATGCAGGCAAGATTTATGTTGCTAAAGCAACAGGTGATGTAGAAGTTGTTAATTTAGCTGGTGTTGTTTTGAAAACAGTAAGCGCAGATGTTGCTGCATCAGGTATTGCTGTGGATCAAGGTGCATATATTGTTAAAGTAGCAGATGTAATTGAAAAAGTTTCAGTTAAGTAATAATTGATAATATAAAAAATAGCTATCCAGTCTTTTGGGTAGCTTTTTTTATATTGGCATTTATCATTGTTCGTTTCATCTTTTGATAGTTTGCTTTTATCTAAACCTTCTGGGAATGAGAATGAGATAAAAGTGAATATGAAGATTCTATAGTACTCCCTTAGCAGGCATCTGTCTGTTAAGGGATTTTTATTGAGTACAGACTCCTTTGTTTTACGTCTTTTTTATGAAATAATCTCTTTTAAGAAATACAGAAAGCATTAAAATATGAAATATACGAAGCTATTTATTCTTGCCTCCTTTTTACTTTTGCTTTCATGCAGAGCTGAAAAAGAAATTTATATATCGACCTCATTCCATGAACCTGCAACAGACGGACTTCGTTATATATACAGCCAAGATGGTATTCATTGGGACAGTATTTCCGGTACATGGCTAAAACCGGAAGTGGGAACTCAGAAAGTTTTGCGTGACCCATCAATAACCCGTACTCCTGATGGTACATATCATCTGGTGTGGACTTCAAGCTGGAAAGGTGATAATGGCTTTGGCTATGCAAGCTCAAAAGATTTAATACACTGGTCCGAAGAACAGAAAGTTCCAGTGATGGCAAAAGAACCTGAAACCGTGAATGTGTGGGCTCCTGAGGTTTTTTATGATGATGTGAAAAAAGAATTTGTAGTGGTCTGGGCATCTTGTGTACCTCACCGTTTTGAGAAAGGTATTGAAGATGAAAACAACAATCACCGCCTTTATTATATCACAACCAAAGATTTTAAAACCATATCCGAAACCCAATTGTTTTATGATCCGGGCTTTAGCGTGATTGATGCTACGATAGTGAAACGAGGAGATCAGGATTACGTTTTGGTTATGAAAGATAATACCCGCGCCATGAGAAACTTGAAAGTTGCTTTTGCAAAGTCACCAACAGGTCCTTATACTCCTGCATCGGTTCCTTTTACGGAAAGTTTTGTTGAAGGTCCTACCACCGCTAAGGTTGGAGACGACTATTATATATACTTTGACGTGTATGAGCGAAAAATATTCGGTGCAATGAAGACTCGTGATTTTATTCATTTCCAGAATAAAACAGATGAACTTAAAATGCCTGTGGGACACAAACACGGCACTATTGTGAAAATACCGTATTCAGATCTCAAGAGATTACTGAAGGCTCAGAAATAACAATTTTAGAAGAAAAGAAATTAATCATATTATAAGGCAAAAATGAATAAGTTTATTCAATTACTTAGCTCAGTGGTTGCAGTGTCCGCACTCTCAACTACTGCTGTTGCACAAAATAAGATTCATTATACAGGAACAGAACTTTCCAATCCTGCATATCATGACGGTCAGCTTTCTCCGGTAGTAGGAGTACATAACATTCAGGTGATGCGGGCCAACCGCGAGCATCCAAATGTTTCCAACGGTGATGGCTGGACATATAATCATCAGCCAATGATGGCTTACTGGCAAGGTAAGTTCTATATGCATTATCTTTCTGATCCGAAAGATGAGCATGTACCATCTTCACGTACTCTTTTAATGACTTCTAAGGATGGCTACAACTGGACAAATCCGGTAGTTCTTTTCCCTCCATATAATGTTCCCGATGGATATACAAAACCAGATTATCCGGGTGTGGCAAAGAATCTGATTGCTATTATGCACCAGCGGGTAGGCTTTTATGTGTCAAAGTCGGGCAAGCTTATAGCAATGGGCTTCTATGGTGTGGCATTAGATAAGAAAGATGACCCGAACGACGGAAATGGCATTGGTCGTGTGGTTAGAGAAATCAAGAAAGATGGTTCTTTCGGGCCAATCTATTTNATTCATTACAATCATGCCTTCAACGAATCAAATACCANCTATCCATTCTTTACNAAGAGTAAGGATAAGAAATTTGTAGCAGCTTGTCAGGAAATTCTTGATAATCCGCTTTATCGNATGCAATGGGTAGAGGAGTCCGATCGTAACGATCCTATTATTCCGTTGAAGAAAGAATATAAAGCATTCTGCTATTATCATTTGCCAGATGGCAATATTGCTTGTTTNTGGAAACACGCACTNACTTCAATCAGTAAGGATGGCGGTAATACCTGGCTTGAACCGGTAGAACGTGCAAAAGGTTTTGTGAACAGTAACGCTAAGATTTGGGGACAAAGACTGACAGATGGTACTTATGCCACAGTATATAACCCTTCTGAATTCCGTTGGCCGCTCGCTATCTCTACCAGTATTGATGGTTTGGAGTATACAACGCTGAATCTCATTCAGGGTGAAATTACTCCAATGCGCTACGGTGGAAACTATAAATCTTATGGTCCGCAGTATGTTCGCGGTATTCAGGAAGGCAATGGCATTCCTGCCGATGGCAATTTATGGGTGGGATATAGCATGAACAAAGAAGATATCTGGGTATCTCGTATTCAGGTTCCTATCAGACAAAATGCATTGACTCAGGCAGATGATAACTTTGATAAATATAAATCAATCAATGAACTGACAGAATGGAACATCTATTCTCCAATCTGGGCTCCTGTTTCTCTCGAAAATAAGAACGGGGCTAACTGGCTTACTTTAAAAGATAAAGATCCTTTTGATTTCGCTAAAGTAGAACGTAAGATTCCTGCTACTTCAGAACTGGAAGTCTCATTTAAAATGATGGCCGATCAGGCTGATAAAGGCACACTTCAGATTGAGTTCCTGGATGAAAACGGTATTGCCTGCTCTCGTCTTGACCTCACTCCTGATGGATTCTTCCGTGCAAAAGGCGGTTCTCGTTTCTCAAACATGATGAAATACGAAGCCAGTAAGGTATATGATGTGAAAGCCCTTTTATCTGTTGCCAACCGTAGCATTACTATTACTGTTGATGGCAAAAGAGTAGGAGTGCGCATGTTCTTTGCTCCGGTACATTCTATCGAACGAGTTGTGTTCCGTACAGGTGCCCCTCGTAATTTCCCTACTCCGGAAACTCCTGCCGACCAGGATTATGATTTACCAAACGCTGGTGCTGAAGATCCAATGGCAACATATTATATTAAGGATTTAAAAACAACAGCAGTTGATCCTAAAACGTCACTTGTGCTGAATTACGATAAGTTCAGCCATTACGTGGATTACTTCAACGGAATGGAAGATGAGAATATTGCTCAGGCTATTCCAAATGCTCAGGCAAGCGAATGGATGAAAGAAAATATTCCATTGTTTGAATGCCCTCAGAAGAACTTTGAAGAGATGTACTATTACCGTTGGTGGACATTGCGCAAACACCTGAAACAAACTCCTGTAGGATATGCATTTACAGAGTTCCTTGTTCCGCGTACTTATGCCGATCAGTATAATCTTATAGCTTCGGCTTTCGGTCATCATATTTATGAATCACGTTGGTTGCGNGANCAGAAGTATCTTGATCAATATATCCACGTATGGTTCCGTGGAAACGGTGGTCAGCCAATGAAGAANNTTGNATANNTTCAGCTCATGGGCTGCCGATGCAATTCTTAATCGTTACAAAGTAAACGGCAATAAAGAGTATATGCTTAATATGCTTCCTGATTTGGAAAGCGAATACAAACGTTGGGAAAGTACCAACCGTTTATCTTCCGGATTATTCTGGCAAGGAGATGTTCAGGATGGAATGGAAGAATCAATCAGCGGTGGAAGAAAGAAGAAATATGCTCGTCCTACTATAAACAGTTATATGTTTGGTAATGCAAAGGCTTTGTCGCAAATGGCTTTGCTTGCCGGAAAGAAAGATGAAGCTACGCTTTACGAACATAAAGCAGATACCATAAAGAACTTGGTTGAAAATAAATTATGGAGCGCGAAGCACGGATTCTTTGAAACTTATCGTGCAGATTCATTAGCAAATGTGCGTGAAGCTATTGGTTATTTGCCATGGTACTTTAATCTTCCGGACGCAAATAAATACGATTCAGCCTGGAAACAAGTAACTGAAGAAGGTGGGTTCCTTGCTCCTTACGGATTAACTACTGCAGAACGCCGTCATCCGTTATTCCGCATGGCCGGATGTTGCAAGTGCGAATGGGATGGTGCCATCTGGCCTTTCGCTACAGCCCAGACTATGACTGCAATGGCTAACTTTATGAATAACTACAAGCAGACAGTCTTGAATGACAGTACATATTTCCATTTGATGGAACTTTATGTAGAGTCTCAATACCATCGTGGCCGTCCTTATGTAGGTGAATACCTTGATGAAGTAACCGGGGCATGGTTAAAAGGAGATCAGGAAAGAAGCCGTTATTATAACCATTCTACATTTAATGATTTAGTTATTACCGGATTGGTTGGTCTTCGTCCTCGTACGGATAATACAGTAGAAGTGAATCCTTTGATTCCGGAAGGAAAATGGAATTGGTTCTGTCTGGATAATGTATTGTATCATGGTAAGAATCTGACAATTATCTGGGATAAAGACGGTAGTAAATACCATCTTGGAAAAGGATTTCGTATATTTGTCAACGGTAAAGAAGTTGCAAAATCAGATAGTTTGAAGAAGATTGTTTGTGAAAACGTATTATAAAAATATCAGTGGTACATCTATGAAAAACCGGATTATCATATTATTTAGTCTGATGCTAGCTTTATGTCCTTCTTTTGTGAGAGGAATTGAAGTAACAAGGATGACTTGTGAACTTTCTGAATCTCCTTTGACAATTGATGTTGAACACCCTCGCTTTGGATGGCAAATGCAATCGAAAGTAAACGGAACTCGTCAATCGGCTTATGCTATAGAGCTTTATAATGTGGATAATGGGAAAAATGAATTGGTATGGAGTTCCGGAAAAGTTATTTCCAATAAAAGCCAGCTGGTTCCTTATTCCGGTTCTAAAAAACTAGAGCGTGCCGTAAAATATACATGGCGTGTGATGGTTTGGGATGAGAATAACAAACCATCATCATGGAGCAGGAAAACAGAATTTCATCTTGCTCCTTCAGCCGCTTTCCTTAATGCGAAATGGATTGGATTTATATCCCGCGAAAAAGCAAACTTGCCTTCTGGCAGACATTTCCATTCTACTGTATTAAAGAAACCTGAAAATAAAGCCTTATGGGGAGCAATTGATTCTGCTTCCAGCAAGAGTGTTTATCTGCGTCGTTCATTTACTGCTGATAAAAAAGTAACTCAGGCCACTGCTTATGTTTGTGGACTGGGTCTTTATGAGTTTTCTTTGAATGGTAAGAAAATAGGGGATGGTGAATTTACTCCTTTGATCAGTGATTATGATAAAACGGTTTATTATAATGTTTACGATGTAACTGCATATTTAAGAAAAGGCGCCAATGCAATAGGTATATTGTTAGGAAATGGTTTCTATAATATACAGGGTGGCGGGCGTTACCGCAAACTGCAGATTAGTTTCGGACCTCCCACATTGTTCTTTAAAATGGTAGTTAGCTATTCTGATGGTACAACAAAAGAGATTCTTTCGGGTGCCGACTGGAAATATTCTTTCAGCCCAATTATATTCAACAGTATTTATGGTGGAGAAGATTATAATGCTTGCCTGGAACAAAAAGGCTGGAACGAACCAGGCTTCAATGATAGTCGTTGGCATCCGGTAGTTGTTCAGCAAGCACCTAAAGGAGAACTTCGTCCACAACAAGCTCCTTCGGTTAAGATCATGGAGCATTATGGAGTGAAAAGCGTCAATAAACTTTCTGATAAATATGTCCTGGATATGGGACAAAACTTGTCTGGTTTCCCTGAAATCATTGTGAATGGTAAACGCGGAACAACAGTTCGTCTTACCGTAGGTGAATCACTAAATTCTGATGGAACTATAAGTCAGAAGAATACAGGCAGTAAACATTATTATGAATATACCCTTAAGGGCGGGGGCGATGAATGCTGGCATCCTCGCTTTTCATATTACGGATTCAGATATATTCAGGTAGAAGGTGCTTGCTTTAAAGGAGATAAAGCCAATAAAAACCTGCCTTTGATCAAAAAAATACAGTCTTGTTTTGTTTATAATTCAGCTGAAGATGCTGGTGAGTTTAAATGCTCAAACAAAATATTCAATGATGCTCATCGTATTATTTGCATGGCGATGAGAAGTAACATGCAGGGAGTATTTACTGATTGCCCTCACAGAGAAAAGTTAGGTTGGTTGGAAGAAACGCATCTTAACGGACCGGGTTTATTCTTCAACTATAACCTTACTAAGTTCATTCCTAAAATAATGCAGGACATGTGTGATGCTCAGCATTCAAATGGTTTGGTTCCCAGCATTGCGCCAGAGTATGTGGAATTTGAAGGCGACTTTCAGGATTCTCCTGAATGGGGTAGTGCATCGGTTATTCTTCCATGGATGTATTATGACTATTATGGAGACAATTCTCTTATTATAAAATATTATCCCACCATGAAACGTTATGTGGATTATCTCACATCACGTGCCGATAATCACATTGTTTCGCATGGATTGGGCGATTGGTATGATTACGATGGTAAGAAAGCTGGCTTTTCTTGCAACACACCTGTTCCTTTGGTTGCCAGCGCTCACTATTTGTGGGATATTCAACTACTAAGCAAAGCTGCTGGCATGGCTGGAAATAAAGCAGATGAAACTTATTATGCCAAGTTAGCCAAAGAGGTTAAAAAGGCATATAACGATAAGTTCTTTAATGTAACAACACATCAGTACGGCAATGGCAGTCAGTGTTCCAATGCAATTCCTTTATTCCTTGATATTGTAGAACCACAGTATAAGGCCGATGTTCTGGCAAATCTGGTTAAAGATATAAAGGCACATGGCAATCGTCTTACAACCGGTGACGTTGGTAATCGTTACCTTTTCCAGACTCTTGCAAGAAACGGACTGAACGAGGTGATGTACAAGATGAACAATCATGAAGATGCACCGGGGTATGGTTTCCAGGTTAAGTTTGGAGCAACAACTCTGACCGAACAATGGGATCCAAGAGAAGGAACTTCATGGAACCATTTTATGATGGGACAAATTGATGAATGGTTCTATGCATGGTTGGCAGGTATACAACCGGTTCCTAGCGAACCTGGTTTTCAAAAGCTGGTAATTAACCCGCAGGTAGTGGGCGATCTTAAATATGTTTCTGCTTCTTATAACACTCTTTATGGGAAAGTGGCTGTGAACTGGAAAGTTGAAAATGGAATCTTTACCATGAATGTTGAAGTTCCTGTAAACTGTTCGGCTACAATTATTCTTCCTAATAAGGAAAAACGAGTTATGGAAAGCGGTAAACAAACAATTACTGTGAAAATTTAATAACCTTTTACTGATAGAAATGAGAATAAAGCAACTTGTTTTAGCCTTTTGTTTAATATTTCTGTGTGGCACTCTGGTTCATGCAGAAAGAGTGGATATGCTTAAAGCCGGTGCTAAAGCAGATGAAACGAAGCTGAATACCGAGTTAATTAATAAAACAATAGACAGACTTTCTGCGAAAGGAGGGGGAACTCTATTTTTTCCTTCCGGCAAGTATCTTACCGGGGCAGTCAAACTGAAGAGTAATATTACTATTGAACTGGAGGCTGGAGCCACGTTATTGTTCTCAGATAATTTTGATGATTATCTTCCTTTTGTGGATATGAGGTATGAGGGTGTAATGATGAAAAGCTTTTCTCCTTTATTTTATGCGGTCGATCAGCATGATATAACCATCAAAGGTGAAGGTACAATTGATGGTCAGGGAAAGAAATGGTGGGCCGAGTTTTTCCGTGTGATGGTTGATCTTCAAAAGAATGGAATTAAAGATTTGAATAAATACCAGCCTATGTGGGATAAGGCAAACAAAGATCTCAATCTTTATAATGTGACTAATGAAGATTATAAAGAGGTGCTTGATCGTCGTTTCTTCCGTCCTTCATTTATTCAGCCTATACGTTGCAAGAACATTAAGATTGAAGGAATAAAAATAATCAATTCTCCGTTTTGGACAGTTAATCCTGAGTTTTGTGAGAATGTAACTATAAAGGGAATCACGATAAATAATCCTCTTTCTCCAAATACGGATGGCATTAACCCGTCATCTTGTAAGAATGTGCATATATCAGATTGCCATATCTCGGTAGGAGATGATTGTATAACTCTTAAATCGGGAAGAGATTTGCAGGCTCGTCAGCTGGGTGTACCTTGCGAGAATATTACCATTACAAATTGCACAATGCTTGCTGGTCATGGAGGTGTGGTAATTGGTAGTGAAATGAGCGGTGATGTGCGAAAAGTTACAATCTCAAATTGTGTGTTTGATGGAACAGACAGAGGCATTCGTATAAAATCTACCCGCGGGCGGGGAGGCATTGTTGAGGAGATACGTGTTGATAACATTGTGATGAAGGACATTAAGAAAGAAGCTATTGTTCTTAGTCTGTTCTATAGCAAGATGGACCAGGAACCGGTTTCAGACCGTACACCTGTTTTCCGTAATATACATATCTCTAACCTCACAGGTACAAAGGTTAATAGCGCCGTCAGTATATTGGGAATAGAAGAAATGCCTATAAGTGATGTAACACTGAATAATATAAATATCCAGTCAGAATCGGGAATAGAAGCAAACCTGGTGAAGAATCTGGAACTCAACAACGTGCGTATTGATGCGAAGAAAGGTCCTGCTTTTAAGTTTTCTCATGTAGAAAATCTGGAATTGAATACGATAAAAACAGGTACTCCTAATGCCGATTCGCCTGTTATTAAGCTTACAGATTCAAAAGAATCACTTATTCAGGGATGCTTCCCTTCATCGGGTAGTCGTTCTTTCCTTCTTTTAGGAGGTGATTGCAAAGGAACTGTGCTTATGCACAATTGTTTCAACCGGTTGCCTTTGATTATTGATAAAGAAAGTGCATTTACCAAAGAAAATCTTATTGTTAAAGAATAAGCCATTCCTTTTGGCTAAACGATATAATATTATGAATATAAAAGCTATTGTATTATCAACAGCATTGGTGCTTTCCGGAAGCACTCTTTTTGCTCAGCAGGATTCAGACCATAAATATCAAAGACCATTGAAAGATGTTTTAATGGAAATTTCAAAGCGATTTAATGTACGCCTGAAATGGACCGAAGTTGTGGTTGACGGTAAAATGCTTGATTATGCAGATGCCCGCATTCGCCCTTATTCTGTTGAAGAAAGTCTGAACAATGTACTTGCTCCGTTTGACTACAAGTTTGTGAAACAGGGAGACAATCTTTATAAAATAAAGAATTACGAGTATGCCCGACGCACGGATGAAGACGGAGTGAAAATGATTAAGTATCTTAATTCATTTTACTCTGATTCAGTGGAATGGAACAAGAGAAAAGAATGCTTACGCAAAGAAGTTAGAGAGCATTTAGGTATCGATCCTCTCCTGAAAGCCCGGGTTAAAACAAAACCGGTAATTTCTAAGGAAAGAATCTATAGTGGATATACTGTGCAGAACTTCTCTTTAGAAACTTTGCCCGGTCTGTATGTTTGCGGATCAATCTATAAGCCTTTGGTAAAAGGAAAATTCCCGTTGGTAATTTGTCCGAATGGACATTTTCTTGATGGAAGATATCGTAAGGACCAGCAGCAACGCATGGCTACTCTGGCCAGAATGGGTGCTATTTGTGTGGACTATGATCTTTTTGCATGGGGAGAATCGATGCTGCAATTCCCGGAAGAGGCACATCACAAAAGTGCAGCTCAGGTTATTCAGGCTTTGAATGGAATTAGTATTCTTGATTTCATGTATAACCGTAAAGGCGTTGATAAGAAAAGAATCGGTGTGAACGGTGGTTCCGGTGGTGGTTCTCAAACAGTATTATTGTCAGTTCTTGATCAGCGATATACAGCTCTTTGTCCGGTAGTAAGTTTGTCATCTCACTTTGATGGTGGATGTCCTTGTGAAAGCGGATTACCAATCTTTTATTCTTGTGGAGGAACGGTTGCTGCTGAATTAGCCGCTACAAATGCTCCGAAGCCCATGTTGATTGTTTCCGACGGACAAGACTGGACTAGCACAGTGCCAACTCTTGAACTTCCATATATCAAGCACATCTATGACTTTTATGATGCAGCAGATAAAGTAACGAATGTTCATTTGCCTGCCGAAGGACATGACTTTGGTCCAAATAAAAGAAATGCTGTTTATAATTTCTTTGCCGATGCATTCAAACTAAAGAAATCAATGCTTGATGAAAGCAAAGTAACTATAGAACCTAAAGAGAATATGTTTAGTTTTGGAGACAAAGGAGAAAAACTTCCAAAGAATGCTATGCGCTCTTTTGAAGAGCTGGAAAAACTTCTGGCTACTTTGAAGTAATCTCATTTTTCTTTATTAAATAACCAACAACAGATGAATCGCAAAAATACATATTTCAGTCGTTATCGATTTCTTATACTGTTTTCATCTCTGTTTCTGTCTTTTTATGCAGAGGCAGCAGGGTATAAATTGTGGTATGATAAACCGGCTTCTGTATGGACTGAAGCTTTACCATTAGGGAATGGTCGTTTAGGCGCAATGGTTTACGGAACTCCTTCTGTAGAGCAGGTTCAGCTAAACGAAGAAACTATATGGGCCGGACGTCCGAATAACAATGCAAATCCTGAAGCTTTGCAATATTTACCCAAAGTCAGAGAACTAGTTTTTGCTGGTAAATATCTGGAAGCTCAGACACTGGCCACTGAAAAAGTGATGTCGAACACAAATTCGGGTATGCCCTATCAGCCTTTTGGTGATTTACGCATTGCTTTCCCCGGACATACACGTTATACTGATTATTACAGAGAGCTAAGTCTTGATTCTGCCCGTGCACTGGTTTCCTATAAAGTGGATGGTGTTCGTTATAAAAGAGAGATGATAACTTCATTTCCAGACCAGGTTATAATGATTCGCTTATCTGCTGATGCTGCAAAGAAAATAACTTTTAATGCATTCTTTACATCACCTCATCAGGATGTTGTAGTAGATACAGAAGGAAACTGTGTAACTCTTTCAGGTGTATCTTCATGGCATGAAGGTTTAAAAGGAAAGGTTGAGTTTCAGGGTAGACTGACTGTAAAGGCTGTTAATGGAAAAGTACAGTATAAAGACGGGACAGTAACCGTTGAAGGTGCTGATGAAGCGACCATGTATGTTTCAATAGGAACTAATTTTGTTAATTACAAAGATATATCAGGCAGCTCTGCAGAGCGTGCGAAGAGTTTTCTTAATAAGACATTGACTAGAGATTTTGCTGCATCGTTTAAAGAACATGTTTCTTTCTTTAAAAAATACATGGACAGAGTTTCTCTTTATCTTGGAGAGAACAAACAAGACGGGATAACCACTGATAAGAGAATAGAAAACTTTGCACAGACAAACGATGCTCATTTGGTGGCAACTTATTTTCAGTTCGGTCGTTACCTGCTTATCTGTTCTTCTCAACCGGGAGGACAGCCAGCTAATCTTCAGGGAATCTGGAATGATAAACTATTGCCCTCATGGGATAGTAAATATACATGTAACATCAATCTTGAAATGAATTATTGGCCATCAGAAGTGACTAATCTTACAGAACTGAACCAACCATTATTCAACCTTGTTAAGGAAGTCTCTGAAAGTGGAAAGGAAACTGCAAAGATAATGTATGGTGCCGACGGATGGGTATTGCATCACAACACAGATATCTGGCGAATAACAGGTGCTGTGGATAAAGCTCCTTCCGGTATGTGGGCTTCTGGCGGAGCATGGCTTTGCCGCCATCTTTGGGAGCACTACTTATATACAGGTGATATTAAGTTCCTTAAAGAGATATATCCTATCATGAAAGGTGCGGCTGTGTTCTTTGATCAGACAATGGTTAAGGAGCCTTCACATAACTGGCTGGTTGTTTGTCCTTCCAACTCTCCTGAAAATGTTCATGCGGGAAGTAAGGGAGAAGCAACTACTGCTGCAGGTTGTACAATGGATAATCAATTGATCTTTGATCTCTGGAACGAGATTATTTCAGCTTCCCGTTTATTAGGTGTTGATTCTGATTTTGCATCTCATCTGAAACAAAGGCTGAACGAAATGGCACCAATGCAAGTTGGCCGTTGGGGACAATTGCAGGAATGGATGAATGATTGGGATGATCCACAGGATATTCACCGTCATGTGTCACATCTTTACGGATTATTCCCAAGTAATCAGATATCTCCTTACCGCACTCCTGAATTATTTGAGGCTGCCCGTACATCATTGATTCATCGCGGAGATCCTTCTACCGGATGGTCTATGGCCTGGAAAGTTTGTTACTGGGCGCGTTTGCTGGATGGTGATCATGCNTATAAGCTNATNACNAANCAACTTTCATTGGTTCGCAATGAAAAGAAAAAGGGCGGTACATATCCAAACCTGTTTGATGCTCATCCACCTTTCCAGATTGATGGAAACTTTGGTTGTGCAGCCGGAATTGCAGAAATGTTGATGCAGAGTTATGACGGTTTCATTTATCTGCTTCCGGCATTGCCTTCATTATGGAAAGAAGGACATATCAATGGATTGATTGCCCGCGGAGGATTTGAACTTAATCTCAGTTGGAAGAATGGGGAAGTAGACAAGGTTATTATTAAATCTCATATCGGAGGTAACTGTCGTTTGCGCTCACTCACTCCATTGAAAGGAAACGGATTGAAGAAAGCAAAAGGAGAAAATTCAAATACCCTTTATGCAGTACCTTCAGTTCCTTCACCTTTGGTTAAGGATGCAACAAAGCTTACAGGAATAAGTCTGAAGAATACTTATCTGTATGATTTGAATACAAAAGCTGGAAAAGAATACGTAATCTATAAAAAATAAAGAATAATGATGAAAAGAAACAAGATCATTGCAATGGCATGTCTGTTCCTTTTAGGAATCTATGGAAACATTCAGGCACAGAAGACTTATATTCCTTGGAACAACGGAAAATTGATGGTTGACGAAAGCGGACGTTATCTGAAACAGGCTAACGGTGCACCGTTCTTCTGGTTAGGTGATACAGGATGGTTGATGCCTGCGCGTCTTGACCGTGATGAAGTGGAGTACTATCTTGAACAATGTAGTAAGAAAGGTTTTAATATGGTTCAGATTATGTTAATGCATACTNTTNCNGAAATCAATACTTATGGTCAGTGGGCTTTGCCTGATGGCTTTAATTTTAAAAATATTGATAAAAAAGGTGTGTATGGATATTGGGATCATATAGATTTCATTGTACGTACTGCTGAAAAGAAAGGTATTTATGTAGGTATGGTTTGCCTTTGGGGAACTCCTGTTCAGAAAGGACTGGTAACAGAAAAAGATGCACAGGCTTATGGTAAATTCCTGGCAGATCGCTATAAAAAGAATCCTAATATTGTATGGTTTATCGGAGGGGATATCCGTGGTGATGTGAAGCCAACTGTATGGAATNCACTTGCCAANACNATAAAGGCNAATGATGAAAATCACNTGATGACTTTNCACCCAAGAGGAAGAACTACTTCTGCAATTTGGTTTAACGATGCAGAATGGTTAGACTTTAATATGTTCCAGTCTGGTCACCGCCGTTACGGACAACGTCTTGGCGATGGAGATTATACCATTCAGGAAAATACTGAAGAGGATAACTGGAGATATGTAGAAAAAAGCTTTGCAATGAAACCTTTGAAACCTACTATTGATGGTGAACCTGTTTATGAAGAAATACCTCAGGGATTGCATGATACTACTCAACCTCTATGGACTGCTAATGATATCCGTCGTTATGCATACTGGTCAGTTTTTGCCGGTTCTTTCGGACATACTTACGGACACAACTCTATTATGCAGATGTTGAAGAATGGAGTAGGGGGAGCTTACGGTGCAACAAAACCTTGGTATGATGCTTTGAAAGATCCGGGAATGAATCAGATGAACTACTTAAAGAACCTGATGCTTACTTTCCCATATTTTGATAGAGTTCCTGATCAATCTATTATTGCTGGAACTAACGGAGAACGTTATGAAAGAATCATTGCTACCCGTGGTAACGATTATATGTTAGTTTATAACTATACAAACCGTCCTGCTCAGATTGATCTGACAAAAATTTCCGGTGCAAAGAAAAAGGCATGGTGGTATAGCCCTGTAAATGGACAGTTGGAATATGCCGGTGAATTTGATAACAAAGTTACCGAATTTATTAATGACAGTGGTTACCGTGCTGGTAATGACATGGTTCTGATTGTGATCGATGCTTCTAAAGAGTATGTGAAACAAGACTGGAAATCACTTCCTGATGCACAGGAAAAATGGAATAAATAACAATTAATCAGATAACAATGCCGAAGAAAAGATCTTTATTATTGCTCGTTTGTCTGCTTTCTATGAAAGTAGCGGCTTATGCTGGAGTAAGCATTAACGGCTTGCGTTGTGAGATGCTCAATAATCCTGTTGGGATTGATACAGAATCACCTCGTGTGAGTTGGCGTATATCTTCTCAGGAAAGAGGAGTGGCTCAACTTTCTTATCAGATTTTAGTTGCTTCTTCAATGCAAAAACTAAATGCCGGTGAAGGAGATATCTGGAACTCCGGTATTGTTAAGTCTTCTCAATCTCAATGGGTGAGTTATGCCGGACAGCCGTTAAAAAGTAATGGTCGTTACTTTTGGAAAGTTCAGGTAACGACAAATACCGGAGACACTTTCTGGAGTGAACCCGCTCAATGGAGCATGGGACTTCTTTCTGAAAATGACTGGAAGGCTCAGTGGATTGGTTTGGATAAACTGATGCCTTGGGACTCTGATACGCAGTTCTCACGTATGTCTGCCCGTTATCTTCGTAAGGAGTTTACTCCGAAGAAAAAAGTAACTCATGCCACTGTTCATATTTCCGGCTTAGGATTATATGAATTGTATATCAATGGCCAGAAAGTAGGCGATCGTGTTCTTGCACCGGCACCAACAGATTACAGAAAGACGACTCTTTATAACAGCTATGATGTAACTGCATTATTGAAAGATAAAGCAAATGCAATCGGGGTTACTCTTGGTAACGGACGTTTCTATACCATGCGTCAGAATTACAAGAACTATAAAATCCCTACATTTGGCTTTCCTAAAGTACGTCTGGTACTTGTACTTGAATATAATGATGGAACAAAGGATATTGTAGGAAGTGATACTTCCTGGAAGGTTAATGCTGATGGTCCTATCCGCAGCAATAACGAATATGACGGTGAAGTATATGATGCCCGCAAAGAGTTTGGAAACTGGACAGAGCCGGGATTCAATGATTCTTCATGGGAATCGGCACAGCGTGTAACCCTTCCGAGTGGAACACTTCGTGCTGAAATGACAGCAGGAATGAAAGTCGTGGATAAAATCCATCCTGTTTCTATCACAGAACTTCCGGGCAAGAAATATATTCTTGACATGGGACAGAACATGGCCGGTTGGTTAAGAATTAAAGTGAAAGGTGATGCCGGTGATACTGTCCGCCTACGTTTTGCTGAAGTTCTTCAGAAGAACGGCGAACTTTATATGGAACCTCTAAGAGATGCCAAGGTTACTAATCTTTATATTCTGAAAGGTCAGGGAATGGAAGAGTGGGCACCTAAGTTTGTATATAATGGTTTCCGTTATGTTGAGATTACCGGATGCAAAAACAAACCTTCGTTAGATCAGTTTGTTGGCGAGGTTGTCAGTGATGAGATGGAAATACTTGGTGCTTTCAGCTGCACTGATCCTATCATTAATCAGATATACAAAAATGCTTTCTGGGGAATTCGTAGCAATTATAAAGGAATGCCTGTTGACTGTCCGCAGAGAAACGAACGTCAGCCTTGGTTGGGCGACCGTGCTGTGGGCTGTCTGGGTGAAAGCTTTGTCATGGAAAACGGACAGCTTTACAGCAAGTGGATGAATGATATCAACGATTCACAACGTGAAGATGGTTGTATTCCCGATGTAGCTCCTTCTTATCTGAACTATTACACAGATAATATTACGTGGCCTTCCGTATTCCTTTTATCATCTGATATGGTTTATTCACAGTTTGGAAATATTCAGCCTATCGTGAAAAACTATGATGCTATGAAGAAGTGGATGGATCACATGAAGAAGGAATACCTGAGAGAGGGTATCATGACTCGTGATGAATATGGNGACTGGTGTGTTCCACCTGAATCTCCTGAACTGATTCACTCAAAAGACCCGAAGCGTCAGACAGACGGCTTGTTGGTTTCTACAGCTTATTATTATAAAATGCTTGCTTTGATGAGCAAGTTTGCCACATTGCAGAATAAGACTGAGGATGCAAAAGAGTTCGATGCGATAGCTGTTAATGTAAAAGATGCCTTCAACAAGAAATATTTTAATACTGATAGCTTGTTCTACGGAAATAACTCGGCAACATCCAACTTACTTCCGCTGGCATTTGGTATGGTTCCAAATAATCTGGTTGCAAAAGTAAGCAAGCAGATTGTTGATAAGGTGATGAATGACAGCAAAGGACATATCTGCACAGGTCTTGTAGGTTCGCAATGGATTATGCGCGAATTGTGCAAGATGGGACGTGCTGATGTGGCATACATGCTGGCTTCTAACGATACATACCCAAGCTGGGGGTATATGGTTAAAAAGGGAGCGACTACAATCTGGGAGTTATGGAACGGTGATACTGCCGGACCGAAGATGAACTCAAAGAATCACGTAATGCTTCTTGGCGATTTGATTCCATTCTTTTACGAAAATATGGCCGGAATCAAGACTGATGAAAAGGAAGCAGGCTTTAAGAAGATTATCATGAAGCCGAATTTTGAAATTCAGGATCTGAGTGATGTTGACGCTTCTTATATGACTCCTTACGGAAAAGTGGTGAGCAAATGGAAAAAGAATCTGAAACATCTGGATTGGAACATCACTATTCCTGCCAATGCAACTGCCATAGTTTACTTACCTTCGGATAAGGCGATGATAAAAGAGGGTGGTATTCCTGTTGCGAAAGTCAAAGGTGTGAAATATCTTGGAAAAGAAGGCAATCTTACCCGCTGGGAAATTGGCTCGGGAGATTATTCGTTCAGTGTTGATATGAATGTAGGTCTAGGCGCATGGAGAAAAGGAATTGTAGAAGATGAGTTCCTTTACGAAAAAGCTTCTTTCCCTTCGGCACATGCTGCTACAATAGCCGATACTCCAACCGGACTTGTTGCTTCATTCTTTGGAGGAACAAAGGAAGGAAATCCTGATGTTTGCATCTGGGTGTGCAGAAAAACAGCTGAAGGATGGACTGCTCCTCAAAAGGTGGCAGATGGTATAATGAGTGATACTTTGCGTAAGGCATGCTATAACCCGGTACTTTTTCAGGTACCCGGTGGCGAATTATTGTTATTCTTTAAGATTGGAAAGAGTGTAGGCGACTGGACCGGTTACCTTATTCGCTCTTATGATGGAGGCAAAACATGGACGCAACGTGAAGAGTTGCCGAAGAATATTCTTGGACCGATTAAAAACAAACCGGTTCTTATCGGCAATAAACTAGTTTGCCCCACAAGTACTGAAAAAAATGGCTGGAAAGTTCACTTTGAGTTTACAGAAGATAAAGGAAAAACATGGCGCGAAACACAACCTATCAATGATGGAAAGACAGTCAACGCCATTCAGCCAAGCATCTTATTCCATAAAGACGGATCGTTGCAGATTCTTTGCCGCACTCTCAATAGTGCAATAGCCGAAGCGTGGTCGAAAGATGGTGGCGAGACCTGGAGTGAGATGAAGCTTATAGATCTGCCTAACAACAACTCGGGTACAGATGCGGTAACGTTGAAAGATGGCCGTCAGGCGTTGATCTATAACCACGTTAAAACTCCCGAAGGAGCTAAGAAAGGTGCACGTACGCCACTTAATATTGCCGTTTCAAAAGACGGAAAGAAATGGTTTGCTTCACTTATTCTTGAAGATTCACCTATTGGTCAATACTCTTACCCTTCGATAATACAGGGCAATGATGGTTATATTCATGCCATTTATACCTGGAGACGCCAGCGTATTAAATACATGAAGATTGATCCTAAAATGCTTAAAGAAGTGCCTATTGTCAACGGACAATGGCCGGCTCTCAAAGAATAAAGTTTTTGTTTTATATATAAAGAAGTGAATTTAAAGATTAGACAGTATTCAGAATAACATCTGAATGCTGGCTAATCTTTTTTTATAAAAGTGGATTCTTGTTTTATAAAACAAGAAAATGAGTACAATCATTGCTTTGGGGCGTCTCTTAAGGCGGCAGTAGAATTGTGAAAAAATGCTATTGTTGTGAAAAATAAAAAAAAGCATGAATAATTTACTAGTAGTTATTAACTATTAAATGATGAAAAACAAGAAAGAAAAAGTATGTCCACCAATGGACGCCTTGGGTTATTGTTTTAGACGTACCCATTTGGTTTTTGGTCTATCAGCTGTTTTATGCATGTCTGCACTATCTTCGGTTTATGCAGAGAATTCATTAAACGGTGTAAACGCAGCCCAGACAGTTACACAAGCCAAAACGATCAAGGGGAAGGTTATAGATGAAAAGACAGGGGAAGCATTGACTGGAGTTTCTGTTCTCGTAAAAGGTACAACAGTAGGTACGATTACGGATATTGATGGAAATTTCTCCCTAAACCTACCTTCGGGAAAGAATCTGTTAGCATTGACTTATGTAGGTTATAAGCCTCAAACTGTAACAGTTAACGGCAGGGAGTTGAATATCAAAATGGAATCGGTTGCACAAAGTCTGGATGAAGTTGTGGTAATCGGTTATGGTACAATGAAAAAACGTGATTTAACAGGTGCTATTACTTCTATAAAATCAGCTGATATTACAGTTGCTCCAACAAGCAATGCAATGGAAGCATTGCAAGGTAAGGTGGCTGGTCTGGATATTGTAAAATCATCAGGTCAGGCTGGTGCAGATGTTAATATTCAGTTGCGTGGAACACGCTCCATTTATGGAGATAATACCCCATTGTTTATTATTGATGGTATTGCTGGAAGTTATAACCAGTTAAATCCATCCGATATTGAATCTATTGAGGTATTAAAAGACGCATCATCGACAGCAATCTATGGTTCAGCCGGTGCTAATGGTGTTGTTATAATCACAACAAAAAAAGGTAAGCAAGGAAAAACTGCAGTAAATCTTGACGCTTATGTCGGGGTTTCCGGTTTTGCCAAATATCCATCAGGTATGACTGGTGATGAATATATGAATCTTAAAAGAGAAGCATATAGAGGAGCACATGGTTCTTATCCTGAATTTACATCATCGATATTTACTGATCCTCAAGTGCAAAGCGCTTATGATAAAGGTCAGTGGGTTGATTTTGTAGATGAGGTAATAGGAAAAGCTTCGATCAATCAGAATTATAATTTATCAGTGAATGGTGGTACGGATAAGACTCAGGTCTTTGCATCTTTAAACTATAATGATGAGCAAGGGTTGCTTAAAGGAGATGATCGTTTACGTTATGGTTTAAGACTTAACGTAGACCAGAAGTTATCTAGTTGGGTAAAAGCTGGAATTAGTACAAATATTACATATACAGACCAGAATAAACGTAACCAAAGTGTGTTTGTCAATGCCTTGACTTTTGTTCCTCTTGGCCAGGCTTATCAGGAAGATGGTTCAATTAATCCTGAATATCTTACCGGGCAACAGAACCCTATGTCTGATGAGATTGATGGTCAGTATGTAAATAATACCCGTGGTACTAACATGGTAGCAAACGGTACTTTGGAATTGACTCCGTTGAAAGGGTTTTCTTTCAAATCAGTATTGGGAACATCAGTTAGTAACTCACGTATAGGAATGTTCTTTGGCCCTTTGTCTATAGCCAATATTACAGCAGGATATAACAAACCATTGGCTTCAATAACCAACAATGCTACTTACGGTTATAAATGGGAGAACATCTTAAACTATAACTTTAAAATAGCAAAAGATCATGAGTTTGGATTAACAGGTGTTACTTCCTGGTCTAAAAATCAGACTGAGTATAGCTATGCTGCAGCTCAGGGACAGCAATTAACAAGCCAGTCTTTCTGGAAACTGTCAGCAGGAACCCAGAAACAAAGTCTGGATTCAGATTTTAAACAGACTCAGTCTAAGTCTTATGCTGCTCGTATAAATTATAACTTTAAGGGACGTTATATTGTTACTTTATCTAATCGTTGGGATGGAGTATCTCATTTGGCTGTAGGTAACAAATGGGATTCATTCCCTGCTGCTGCTATTGCATGGCGCATCAGCGACGAATCCTTTATGGAAAAAAGTCAGGACTGGCTTTCTAATCTGAAACTAAGAGTAGGTTACGGTATTACCGGTAACTCTGGTGGTATGGGAGCTTATTCTTCTAACACAGCAGTATATACATTCCTTACTCCGGTAGTATTTGGATCTAAGGCATATCCAGTAGTACAGTTTAGCGCACCTTACGGGAATCCATCTATTGGCTGGGAAAAATCATACAATACAAACATTGGTATTGATGCTGGTTTCCTGAATGGACGCGTAAACCTTTCAGTTGACCTGTCTAACACAAACACAAAAGGTTTGTTGTTTAAACGTACCCTACCTATAACAGCAGGTGTAACCATGTGGGGATCTCCTATTAATACATGGCAGAATATTGGTGCAACCAATAACAAGGATCTTGAAGTGATGCTTAATACACAGAATATCATTAGAAAGGATTTCACATGGTCTACTGCTATGAGTCTAACGGTCAATAAAGAAAAGATCGTTTCCTTACCTGATGGAGATATTGTTGCAGAAGCTTTATTCAAAGGCAAACCAGTGAGAGCCTTTTACAACTATAAGTACTTAGGAATATGGTCTGAAGCAGAAACCGATGAGGCTAAATTATACGGTTGTGTTCCGGGCGATATAAAACTGGCAACTAATCCTATTATCACAAAGGATGCTAATGGTAATGACGTCAGTGATAACGGCGTTCATAAGTATAGTGAAAAAGATAAGATGTACTTAGGCTCAAAGAATCCTGACTGGTACTTAGGTTTCCAGAATAACTTTACTTTCCATAATTTCGATGCCAGTGTTTTTGTAATGGCTCGTTGCGGACAGATGTTACAAAGCGATTTGATTACCCGATACAATCCAACTACCAGTCTGGATAATTCTCCATCCGGCATTAGTTACTGGACTCCTGAGAACCAGGGTGCATATTTGCCTCGTCCGGGAATTCACAGTTCAACATCACAATATTATGGTTGGGGTTCTTTAGCTCTCAGAGATGGTTCTTTTATCAAAATTAAGAATATTACATTAGGTTATACTTTGCCAAAATCTTTATTAAAGAATGCACACATGGAAAAACTTCGTGTATATGCAACAGCCTATAATCCATTTATTTATGCATTTGACAAACAAATGAAAGAGCAAGATCCGGAACGTGAAGGATCAGATAATTTCCCTTTGACAAAAGAATTTGTATTTGGTGTAAATGTAACATTCTAAATTAAAGTATAATATGAAATTCAATAAGCTTAAGAAATATAATAAAATCTTGCTATCAACTATTCTTGTAGCAGGTGTAGGGCTCTCATCTTGTTCTTTGGATGAGGTAAACCCTTCTGGTTCTACAATGAATATCCTGATATCTCAGAAAAGTGGTTACCAACAAGCTATCAATAACTGTTATTTTAGTCTTCAACGTTATTTCTACGGTAAAAATAGTATGATGTTCCTTACTGAAGCCGGAACAGATCTCTGGACTTCCCGTGAAAATGCTAAAACATACGAAGGTTATTTTAAATATGGTCAGGGAGCACAGATCTCACTGAATAATGCCAAAGATCAGTGGAATGGTGCTTATGATGGTATCGGAGCATGTAATCTGTGTATTGAAAGCGTAGACAACGTAACAGATTTTGCTAGTACAGATGAAAAGAATGCTTTGGTAGCTGAGGCTCATTTCATGAGAGCAATGTACTATTATTTTCTGGTTGAACAGTTTGGCGCAGTAACGTTGAACACAACATTGCCTTCCGGAGTAGATTTGTCTCCAACTAAAACTGAACCGCTTGAAATATATAAAACCTGCATTATTCCTGATCTTGAGTTTGCTGCTAAGTGGCTTCCAATATCTCGTCCGGGCGAAGAAGGNAGAGCNTTNCGTAAATCTGCAATGGGACTTTTGGCAAAAGCTTGTCTGCAGACAAAAGAATATGGTACTACAGAGTATCTTCAGGAAGCACTTGATACAAGTAAAGCGTTGATTGCTGACTGTGAATCAGGTGGTTCAAAATATGCAACCTATATGTATCCTAGCATTAATCAGGTGTTTGCAAATGCAAATAACCTGGAGAACAAAGAATCATTGTATTCTGTGGCTTTCTCTCAGGCAGGTGGTAGCACAAACTTGTGGCAGCATAATCAGGATTACCAATTGTTCTATGGAAATGTAGCTAAATTCCCTGCAATCCTTTATAAAGGACATGAAACAGAAATAGCACGTTATTCTGATGGTTTGTTTATGCCTTCTAAATATCTGATGGATGTATTTGTCAATGACGATAATACTTTGGATCCTCGTTACGCTGCATTCTTCCAGACAGAGTGGACCGCTAATAATGCATATCAGTGGACTGCAGATAACCTGAAGATGTATGACCGTACATCCGATGTATCTTCTTCTTCAAAAGTGAACGCAGGTGACGTGGCTATTAAAATAGTTCGTCCTCAGGATGCCGTGTATAATGATCTTGCTGCAAAGAAACTGACTGTTCCTTATCTGATTATTGATTACAAAGATTTGTATAATGATGATATGACAGTGAAAATGGCATATACTCGTACTAATGATGGAACAACAGTTGAAAATCCATTTTACTTCTTCTATCCGTCACTCAATAAGTTCAACTCAAGCAATTTTACAGTAATTAGTGCAGCAAAGAACCGTTTTGCATGCGATGCTTCATCAATTACAATGCGTATGTCTGAAATGTATTTAATTGCAGCTGAAGCTGATTTGTATTTGAATGGAGGTTCAGGAGCTGCAGCATATATCAATAAAGTACGTAAAAGAGCTGGTGCCGGCGATATCAAAGGAACTGTCACCATTCAGACAATCCTTGATGAACGTGCAAGAGAGTTGGCCGGAGAGTACACTCGTTTCTATGATTTGAAGCGTACTGGTAAGTTGAGTAAGGCTTATCTTACAGAAACAAATCCTGATGTTGGAGCTTATTTCAATGACGATTACTATAAAGTTCGTCCAATTCCACAATCATTTACTGATGTGATAAAGAATGGTGCTGAATATCAGAATCCAGGTTATTAGTATAATCAGATAAATTAAATAGAAAAAGTCCGGGTCTTGTTTACTAGACCTGGACTTTTTTTATATATCCAAATGCAAGGAAATAATAGTTGTTTGTTGCAGTTTTCCATAGCAATAACTTGTATTCGTGAAATTCCTCTCATTTTTCTACAATGCTGAAAACTCAAAAATTGTTCTTCTTTGTCATCTGAACCGATTAAAATTCAAATTACTGAATAAAATATGGCCAAATTACTGAATGAAATATAGCCAAATTACTGAATTATTTGAAGCCAAATTACTGAAATCTGAAATAAGTATTTATCATTGTCTTTGTAAATCAAAGTATTGCAATAATGGCAGAAGATAAATAAGGAACTATTGTTGCCAGAAACCTTTTTGGCGATGATCTGGATCATTTATTGAATGAATTGTTAGGTAAGTAATTGTTTGTTTGCTGCGGAAAAATACTCTCAATATTAGGGGTGAGAGTCATTTTTTCGCAGTTTTTTAGCTGGTTATCTCAAGAAGAAGTAAAATGCATATAGGTCTCTTTATTATGATAAGTGCATAATAAATCAGACTAATAGCTTTCAAATTATGTGGATTTCTAAAAATACCTAGGGTGCGGTAATATAAATGCCATAACTATGGTATTTACATTGCCGTAAATAATCTCGAACTTTGCATTCAATAAAGATTATAGGTCTTTAACTAACATAATTTAAACAAGAAGGTTATGAAAACTTTATTAAGAAGAAAAAAACGATCGCAGCGATACTTACAAGAAGTATTAGCTTCTCAAAAAGCATTCACTTTATTTATTCAGTCAGGTATAAGTTCTACAATGATGCCTGCAGTTTCCTCTTCTCTTTCTTCACTTCCCATGCGAATGTGCTGTATGCACACCTGTTTTCTCTCCTTATAATATCTTTTTTTATCAATAGTCTGATATACAGAGGATAAGGATAACTCCTTATTGTTACATATTCTATATATCCATCCATCATAATACAAAATCAATTATGGAAACAAAATATTTCAGCAAATTACTTTTGGCCTTTTTTCTCTTTACTACAGGGCTTGCCGCACAAAATACGGATAATGATCCCATAGTGATTAGCGGCACTAAATTCACTTATCCTTTAATAAAGAAATGGATATCAGAATATACAAAGATTAATCCCAATGCTCAGTTAAAACTAGTGCAAAGTATAGCAAATACACTAAGCCCGGATTTAAATGTAATTGCTCACATCCCGGCAAAAGATGAATTAAAAGAGAATGAAGAGATCGTGTATACTGGCCGATATGCTTTATTGCCGGTTACTAATAGCAAGAATCCACTCCTGGCAAGCATCGGAAAGAAAGGTTTGAGTAAAAAGGATATAGATAAACTTTTCTTTGAAACGTTCAATTATGGAGATGAACCGAAGAAAGAAAAGCCCAAATTCCAGGCTACTATTTATGCACGCGATAATCATTCTTGTGCTTCTACTGCCTTAGCTGGGTATTTTGGTCATGAATCATCTGAGATTAAAGGGAAAAAAGTACTGGGGGATGATATTTATTTGCTTTCAGCAGTAAAGAAAGATTCCATTGGTATTGCTTATAACAATCTGGGTTACCTTTTTGATGTAAACACTCGTAAATTAAAAGATGGAATTGCTCTCTTACCACTTGATTTGAAGAAAGACGTGAAGAGCGCCTTATCTGGTAATGCAGACGATGCAATTACACTATTAGAGAAAAATCAGATAGAGGCTGTTCCTGTTGTTAATTTCGGCTTTGTTTATTCTCAGCAAAATGCACGAAAAGAAGTTTCCGATTTCCTGAAGTGGGTATTAACTGATGGACAGAAATACAATCATGAACTTGGCTTTCTCAATTTAGACAAGGATGTATTAGCAGAGCAGAATAACCACTTAAACGAAAAGCTCCTGTCTTTGAAATAAACGAAACAATTTTAATAAAATAAACGTAAATATCCCTCTTTCTGTAGACAAACAGACTCAGGGCAGGCTCGTTATAACTTTAAATGAATATGATAAAAATAATTACTACGATTAAAAAAGAAAGAAATTCCCGGAGTTTTATCAGATTGGGACTGACTTTCCTGTTTGTGAGTTTTTTCACCTTGACCACATATGCACAAATTACACTTAAAGGAACAATCCTTGATGAGAGATCTAAAAAATCTGTATTAGGTGCTTCTGTCAAACTTAAGGGACAACCTGGAGAAACATTCACAGATGCGGATGGTGTGTTTCAATTGAAAGCAAAGTCTTTACCTGTTACTCTGTCAGTAAAAAGTGTAGGGTACAAATCTCAGGAGTTTGATGTATACGAAAATGAACCCATAACAATCTACTTAAACGAAGATCTGAATGAACTTGATAATGTAGTGGTTACCGGTTATGTTCAGACAAAGAGAAATGCCAAGACCAGTGCAATTTCTGAAATAAAAGCAGATCAGTTCAGAAGTATAGCAGGAACCGGTTTAAACGAACAAATACAAGGACAAACTCCGGGGCTTTTGGTATCTACTACTTCCGGAACACCCGGTTCCAGCGTTTTCGTCCGCTTACGTGGAACAACCTCTATTAATGCCGGTAACGATCCGTTATACGTGATTGATGGAGTACCAATTAGCAGTAAAACACTGCAAACTATCAGCATTGGCGGACAAACTACAAATCCGATATCAGACATAAATCCTGCTGACATAGAAAATGTGGAAGTACTTAAAGATGCTAATGCTACAGCTGTCTATGGTGCACGTGGAGCTAATGGTGTAATCTTGATCACTACTAAACGAGGGAAAAATAATAGTAAGACTAAGATTAATTTAGATGCAGAATATGGCTTCGCCAAAGCTTCCAAATTATGGGATCTTGCTACTGGTCCGGATCATGCAGAAATTCTCAATGAAGCGTGGGTAAATGACGGGAAACCTTATGCAACAAGACCATATCGTCCTAAGAGTGAAGGAGGACTTGGAAATCCTGAAGATCAGCAGACTTACGATCGGCAAAGTCTTGTTTTCCGGACAGCCAATGTGCAAACCTACAACCTTTCGGCAAATGGTGGTGATGCAAAGACATCTTTCTTTGTAGGTGGTGGTTATACTTCTCAGGAAGCAATTGTGAGAACGCAGGACTTTTCGAGATATAACTTCCGTGTTAATCTAGACCATAAAATCAATAATAAATTATCAATAGGAACAAGTAATGCTCTGGATTATTCCATCCGTTCTTTATCGCGTACAGCCAACAGTCCGAAAGGTATTCTTCAAGCCAGTGTTCATACGGCTACACTGCTTCCTATATACAATGCGGATGGTTCTTATGCAAAATATGGTATTTTTGATAACATTGTAGCATTGATTAATAATAATGATCACCATGCATATGGTTTGCACTCAATTAATAATGTGTATGCAAAATGGAATATTATAAATAATCTGTCATTCAAGTCTTCAGTTAGTGCGGATTTAAATAACTATCACGAGAAAAGATATTTTAATACTCAGTTATCAGACGGGCAACCCAATGGAGCTGCTACTGATGCAACCAGTATTGAACAAACATGGGTGGCAGAGCAATTGTTGAACTACTTTACAACCATTCGCAATTCACATTTTATCTCTCTTTTTCTTGGTAATACAGTTCAGAAACGCAATTATCAACTAGAGTCTATCAATGCTTCAAGCTTTCCAAGTGATCAGTTTAAAACAATTTCTTCGGCAGCTATTACTTCCGCTACGACGAGCAGTTCTTCATCGGGCTTAGTATCTTTCTTTGGTGGAGCAAATTATAGTTTCAATAACAAGTATAGTGTTGATGCTAATGTTCGTGCCGATGCTTCTTCCCGATTTGGAAAATCTAACAGATGGGGCTATTTTCCTTCTGTCGGTGCTTCATGGCGCATCAGTCAGGAAAAGTTTATAAAAAATCTGCACATCTTCAATGAATTGAAATTAAAAGCTAGTCTCGGTTGGACCGGTAATCAGGATATTGATGATTTTGCATCATTAGGCCTTTGGAGTGGCGGAGCTAACTACGGAGATGCAGCAGGTATTTCCAGTTCTCAATTAAGCAATCCAAATCTTAAATGGGAAACAACCCGTCAATGGAATGTAGGACTCGAATCTTCTTTCCTGTCTGGCAGACTTTCTTTTGAACTCAATTATTATAATAAGTACACTACTGATTTGCTTTTAAATATACCGGTAGCAGGTAAAACCGGATTCTCTTCTACAATTCAGAATGTGGGTGCAATGAGCAATAAAGGTGTTGAATTAGAAATTAATTCGACTAATATAGAAAACAGAGATTTTAAATGGACCTCTTCTTTTCAGATATCACATAATAAAAACCTGGTAGAAAAGTTACCAATATCTTTTTCTCAATATTCAAGAGACTGGGTTCGTTTGCAGCAAGGTTCCCCGATGTATTCTTTCTGGCTTTACAAACAACTGTATGTTGATCCTAAAACAGGAAATGCAGTCTATGAAGATGTGAACAAGGATGGCAAGATTACTACTGCCGACCGTGAGATAGTAGGTAATGCATGGCCAACTTTTACAGGAGGGCTCAGAAATACCTTAACATATAAAGGCTTAGATCTGTCTTTCTTCTTCTATTTTTCAGTTGGCAACGATGTCTTTAATATGAATCGTTTCTTCCAGGAACATGGTGGTGTGCGTGGTACAAACTGGGGATTGCTAAAGAGTCAGATGAGACGTTGGCAGAAAGAAGGAGATATCACAGATATTCCCCGTGCTTCTACAGTTGTTAATTCCGACGGAAGCTATAATAACGATTTCCAGAGCAGCCGCTTCCTGGAAGATGGATCCTTCTTAAGACTTCGTAATCTTACTATTGGTTATACACTCCCTTCAGGAGTTCTTGCAAAAGCAGGATTGAGCAAAATCCGTTTGTATGCCAGCGCAACCAATCTCTTCACAGTAACTAAATATTCCGGTGCCGATCCTGAAGGAAACACAGCTGCCGATCAAACGAATGGAACTGTACAAGGACTTGATTTTGCTATTCCTCCACAGCCAAGACAAATTGTATTCGGTGCTAACTTAACATTTTAATTAAAAGAATATGAGAACAACTAGATTCTATAAAAATACATATAAGATATTACTTGTCAATTTCGTTTTATTGTTCAGCTCATGCAGTAATATTCTTGATCTTGAGCCGGAACAATCAGTATCCGATGCATCGGCAGTAGTAGATAAAAAATCGGCTGAAGCAGCTTTGGCCGGTGCTTATGATAAGTTACAATCCGGTAATTATTATGGCAGCGAATTTGTTGCAGCGATCTATTTGGCTGGTAATGATGTTACCTGGACAGGATCTTTAAATTACTATAGGGCATTTAATAATCATTCTTACCAATCCGACAATACCACAATAAATACAGTATGGTATGCCATTTACGCAACTCTTAATGCTGCAAATCAGGTGATTGATAAGGCCTCGGCATTGTCGTCTCAGGTTTTGTCGGACACAGATAAGAACAGGATTGTTGGAGAAGCTTATTTTATCAGGGCATTATCCTTATTTGATTTAGGAAGAACCTGGGGAAACGTTCCTATTATTACAAAAGGAACAATTACTGCACACGATTTTGATGGAGTAAAGCAAAGCGCACAAGCGGAAGTTTATCAACAGGTTATCACAGATCTGCAAACTGCGCTCTCTTTATTACCAGAAAAGACAGACCGTTCACGAGCTACAAAGAATACCGCCCGCGCATTACTGGCCAGAGTGTATCTCTATGCCGAAAACTGGGATAAAGCAGAAGAATATTCCTCTCTGTTAATTGCAGACACAAATGATTATCAATTGGTTGATTATCCTTCATTCTTTAAGAATAAACAGACAAAAGAATCCATTTTTGAACTTCTTTACACTACTTCCGATAAAAACACTCATGCTGCTTATTGGTTAGCATCAGCAAATGGAGGACGTCATGAATGGGCACCATCAGAAAGCCTTGTAGCCTTGTTAGGTAATTCTGAAATTGGAGGAACCCGCAAAGCTCTTTATTCAGATCTTTCAACTGCTTTAAATCCAAAATTTTATGTCGGGAATCTATATTGGAGAACAACCGGAGACGACCCCGCATACATCTTACGTATCTCTGAACAATATCTTATCAGAGCTGAGGCACGTGCTAAAAAAGCAACGCCAGATATTACAGGAGCTTTGAGTGATCTGAATGCTGTAAGATTACGTGCTCAGGTGAAGGCACTTACAGGACTTTCTCAATCTGAGACAATTCTTGCAATAGAGAATGAACGTCGCGTTGAATTTCCTTTTGAACCCCATCGCTGGTTTGATTTGGTACGTACCAAAAGAGCCGGGACTGTGCTTGGTGTAACCGATTCTGATAAATGGATATACCCTATACCGTATAATGATATACAGGCTGATAGTGATTTGAAGCAAAATCCAAGTTATTAACATTTGCCCGCTATAGTAAATGCTTTATACGAATGGTGAAAAGTTTACAGAAGTGAAGAATCAGATTATTAGAATATAAAAAGATATTAAAATGAAGAAATTAGTATTATTAACTTTAGTTACAGCAGCTTTGGGCTTAAATAGCTTTGCCCAGAGCAAGGGGCATTTTTCAGAGAAGGGCAATATTGCCATAGATTATTTAAATAATTCATTTCCGGTTTATGACCAGCTTCAAAAAAATATATGGGGTAAAGCTGAACTGGGGTTTATTGAAAAGGAGAGTTCGGTATTACTTCAGCAGCAATTACAGAAAAACGGATTTAAAGTTGAAGCCGGTGTTGCAGGAATGCCAACTGCTTTTGTGGCAAGTTATGGCAGCGGAAGTCCGGTAATTGGTATTCTGGCAGAGTTTGATGCTTTGCCCGGTTTGTCACAGGATACGGTTCCGTATAAAAAGCCTTTAACAGAAGGAGGTAATGGACATGGCTGCGGTCATAATGTATTCGGAGTAGGCTCGGTTGCAGGAGCTATTGCAATTAAACAGTGGCTTGAGCAGACAAAACATCCCGGTACTATCAAAGTATTTGGTTCTCCGGCTGAAGAAGGTGGTGGCGGAAAAGTGTATCTGGTACGTGAAGGTAGCTTTAAAGGCGTAGACCTTGTGCTCGACTGGCATCCTGCATCCGGCAATGGAGTAAGTACAGATACAGGAACAGCCATACAAATGATTGATTATAATTTCTATGGAAAAGCAGCCCATGCTGCAGGGAGTCCGGATAAAGGACGTTCGGCATTAGATGCAGTGGAATCATTTGATTACATGGTTAATATGTTGAGGGAGCATGTTCCTACATCTTCACGCATTCATTATATTATAGCCAATGGTGGTGAGGCTCCTAATGTAGTACCGGCTTATGCCCGGGTATCTTATTACATCCGCAGTCCTAAAAGAGAGACATTAAAGGATTTAACTACATGGATCAATCAGGCAGCTCAAGGGGCAGCTTTAGGAACTCAGACTACTGTGAAATCTGAAATTGTCTCCGGATTTTATGAAAGATTATACAACAAAACATTGGCAAAACTGGTGCAGCAGAAACTGGAAAAAGTAGGGGGAGTTATTTATAATGAACGTGAAGAAGCCTTTGCAAAAGAGATTGTTAAAGGACTCAGTGAATCTGATACAATTTTGGCCCGGGTTAAAAGGGTAGAACCTTTAAAAGAAGAGAGAGTATCACAGGGAGGAGGCTCTTCCGATGTGGGAGATGTAAGCTGGACTGTTCCTACAGCAAGTTTTGGCACTGCAGCATTTATTCCGGGAAGTGCGGGCCATAGCTGGCAGAATGTTGCTTCAGGAGGATCAACCATTGGTACCAAAGCCCTGATTAATGCAGCAAAAGTATTCTCACTGTCAGCTATCGAGTTATATACTGATCCCAAATTAGTGGAAAAGGCAAAACAGGAATTTAATACTCGTCGTGGAGCAGATTTTCACTATGAGCCGTTATTAGGTAATCGTGCTCCGGCATTAGATTACCGGGTTAAGAAGTAAATCAGTTAGAATCAGAAATGAGACTATATTAATAAAGCAGACTGAATGAGTTTATTTGTAAAAAAATCAATAGGTAGTCTATTAAGTGAATCAAATTCAACAGATAGTAATACTTTAAAGAAATCTTTAGGACCATCAAGACTTGTGGCTTTAGGTATTGGTGCGATTATTGGTGCTGGTTTGTTTTCTATCACTGGTGGGGCTGCAGCTTATCAGGCTGGTCCCGCCATCACTCTCTCTTTTATTGTTGCATCTTTAGGATGCTGTTTTGCAGGACTGTGCTATGCTGAATTTGCTTCCATGATTCCGGTCGCGGGGAGTGCTTATACCTATTCATATGCAACTATGGGAGAATTTATTGCCTGGATCATTGGGTGGGATTTGGTGCTTGAGTATGCTATCGCAGCTGTAACAGTCAGCATTAGCTGGAGTCGGTATCTGGTTAAGTTTCTGGAAGGTATAGGTGTTTATTTGCCACCGGAGTTCACCCTGTGTCCCTGGGATGGAGGAATAATAAATTTGCCGGCTGCCATAATTGTCATTCTGGCAAGTTTGCTTCTGATTAAAGGCATTGAGGGAAGTGCAAGGGTTAATTTTATCATTGTGCTTTTAAAAATAGCAGTGGTGCTTGTGTTTATTGTTTTAGGATGGAAATACATTGACACCTCAAACTATAAACCATACATTCCTGCCAATAACGGTACTTTCGGAGAATATGGTTTTAGTGGAATTATCAGAGCTTCAGCAGTAGTTTTCTTCGCATTTATAGGTTTTGATGCTGTAAGTACGGCTGCTCAGGAGGCAAAGAATCCCAAAAGAAATATGCCTATTGGAATATTAGTTTCTTTGCTTATCTGCACGGTGCTATATTTCTTGTTTGCACATGTAATGACCGGAGTAGTAAATTATACAGCTTTTAAAGGATATGATGGTATTGCTCCTGTAGCAGTTGCCATCGATCACATGGGTAAGCCAGATGCTTTAGGTGTTATCCATCCTGATTATCCATGGCTTAATAAGGCCATTGTCCTGGCTATTCTTGCTGGTTATTCTTCAGTAATACTTGTGATGTTATTGGGTCAAAGCCGGATTTTTTACAGCATGAGTAAAGATGGTTTGTTGCCAAAAGTTTTTTCTCAGATTCATCCTGTTTACAGAACGCCCGTGAAAAGCAATCTTTTATTATTGCTTGTTGGTGGAATTCTGGCAGCCCTGGTTCCGGCGCGTGTAGCCGGCGAGATGACCAGTATCGGTACCCTTTTGGCTTTTATCCTGGTTTGTGCAGGCATTTTGGTAATGAGGAAGAAAATGCCTGATGCGCCCAGGGCCTTTAAAACACCTTTTGTTCCATTGGTCCCAGTCTTAGGCATTATAACCTGTCTTTTTATGATGGTGTTTCTGCCTGCCGATACCTGGATTCGTCTTCTTATCTGGATGGCAATAGGTTTCGATGTCTATATTGCTTATGGTCTTAAAAATAGCAAGCTGCAGGCTCAGCTTCCGTCACGTACTGATCAGTTAGTTCTCAGGGCAAGCGGTGTAATTATATCAATTCTTTTGGTTTTTGTTGCTTTGTGGTATCAGCAGACTATTGGATGGGCAGGTAGCAAAATCTTAATGACTATAGCCATAGTTGTCGTTTTGATTCACAGCTTGTTTACGTGGTATCGTCTGAAAGATTTAAGATCATTGGAAGACAAAGAAATTATAGAATTGGCCTGAATAAGGCTACTCTCTTTGATGTAATAAAGTACATAATATATTATCCTCTATTTCTTGAAGTTGATAAGTTAGTCTAGTTTGTTTTGGTGCCTGTTAAAGATTTCTTTAGCAGGCATTTTTTTAGATTCTGACCAACAATAAAAAACACAAAATCATCTGCCACCTGCTACTAAAGTTGCATAAATCCTCGTGTTTATAGTATTTTTAGCTAGTGGTAGATAAATTTGTGAGACAAATCATCTGCTACTAAAATCTGCTATCTGCTACAAAATTCGTCAGACCTTCGATTAATATCACGTCAGAGTTTAGCAAAACTCCGGTTTACTTTTAAAAAAATCACTAGACTTATTTGTGCATCCTTGTACAAAAGAATGTATTCTTCTGTACAAAACAATTAATTCTTTTGTACAGAAGAAAGATTTGTTTTGTACAAGATAACATAAACATCTCGCCTAAAAAATAAAATCTTTCGAGTAGAAAATAAAAGTTCCGGTTGCATCCTTGTAAACAACAAAGGTGACAAATCTAGTAGCAGATGTCGCTAATTTGTAGCAGATAAAATGTATCAAAAATTTATCTACTACTAGCTGAAAAGCCTATAAAAAGGGCTATTTATGCAACTTTGGTGGCAGGTAGCAAATGATTTTTATTTTTTTTGTTTTTATTGAGGCTTTTCTAATGAAGATTTCTGTAAGTATGTAGTGCCAGACTGCTAGACTTATATAGAGAAAATAAAATATTATGGGAAATAGTATAATCGCGAACAGATTGCACTTTTCTTTTTCAGATACAAATAGAAATAGTATCTTTGACGCATTATTGTTATACACAAAACCTATTATAAATGAAAAGATCTGTTTTAAGTTTGCTGGCTCTCCTTATCCTTGTTGGAGTAAAAGCACACACACCTGTTAGTCATGAAAAAGATTATGCTGCTTATCTGTTTGTTTACTTCACAGGCAATACAGGCGCAGAGGAATCCTTGCGTTTTGCAATTAGTAATAACGGCTACTCATATTATGCACTGAATGGAAATGAGCCAATACTTGATTCCAAAGTAATAAGTTCAACCGGAGGCGTGCGCGATCCGCATATTTTAAGAGGAGCTGACGGTAAGACTTTCTATATGGTGCTTACTGATATGGTTTGTGCTAATGGCTGGGATTCCAACCGTGCAATGGTATTATTGAAATCAACCGATTTGATAAACTGGAAACATTCCGTAGTAAACATTCAAAAGAAATATAAAGGTCAGGAAGATTTGAAACGTGTTTGGGCACCGCAAACCATATTCGACAAGAAAGCAGGCAAATACATGATTTACTGGTCAATGCAATATGGAACCGGACCAGATGTTATATATTACGCCTATGCTAACAAAGATTTCACAGACTTGGAAGGAGAACCAAAACCATTGTTCCTGCCAGCCAACGGAAAATCATGTATAGACGGAGATATCATTTATAAAGACGGTGTTTTTCATCTCTTCTATAAAACCGAAGGTCACGGAAACGGAATCAAGAAAGCAACCACTCGTTCGCTCACTTCAGGCAAATGGGCAGAACAGGAAGACTATAAACAACAGACAAAAGAAGCGGTAGAAGGTGCCGGAGTCTTTAAAATGATAAACTCGAATAAATATATCCTGATGTATGACGTGTACATGAAAGGAAAATATCAGTTTACAGAGAGCACAGACTTAGACCACTTCAAAGTGATAGACAATGAGGTGAAGATGAATTTCCATCCTCGTCACGGAACTGTTATTCCTATTACCCGCAAAGAGCTGAAAGCTTTGACCGATAAATGGGGGAAACCGGAAGGGTTGTAGGGCTTTGATTGTGAAGTGATACTATAAAATAGTAAACAGAAAAGTGTAATATGCAGAATATTNCACTTTTCTTGTTTATATACAATAAAATAATCTATATTTGCTGTAAATAGGCAAAATAAAACTACAATATGAATAAACTATTAACAACACTTTTTGTATTATTTGTGTCTCTGGCATCTATGGCTCAAAATCCGATAGATAGACTTGGAGTAAAAGAAAACTTAGAATTTAATAAAACAGATTACAAATTGTCATGGTCTGCAAAGCCCAATGAGAATTATTTAATTCAAGAGTATCTACCTAAAGGAGAGAACTTTGACAGTTTTAATCAGATGCTGACTATACATCTTTTTATCACTGATATAAATACTGAAAGTGCTGTAAATCAAAAAGTAAATGAGCTGATTAAAAGGAAAAATACGGATCCTATATGTAACTATCAAGTAACTAAAAGTCCAGATGGGAAAGAATATCTTGTAGACTTTCTACTTGGTGAAAGCAAAGATAGCTTGATGACAGTTGTTGAATTTAATCTATATCGATATAAACAAATTGAAATACCTAAAAGAGGGAAAGCATTAATTGTTTATGCTTATTCAAAAAGAGGCTACGGAGATGGTATTACTGCTTTTTTTAAGGCTCTTGATAACGATAGAATAAGTTATTTAAAAGAAATGATCTCAACAAATATTCCAACAGTTACAATTGAGAACAAATAGACACGCATTATATCAGATAAGAAAGTAAAAAGTTTATGGCAGACAATTATTTAGAAAATCAATATGAGCAGTACCAGGCCAGAAAGGCGGCTTGGGAGAAAGCTTGCAAATATGGTATAAAGAAAACGACCGCAGCTAAACAGACGAAATCAGATAAACCGGTTGTAGCTTCTGAAACTGATACTAAGAAACGATTCACTTACAGAAAACTGGATGCCTTTACAAGCGGAAAGTCGAAAGGGAATCCTGCCGCCTGTCTGTACCTTGACAAAGATCAGCAATTAACAGAAGAAGAGATGCTGACCATAGCAAAAGACCACAAAGGATTTGTGTCCGAAGTGGTTTATTGCAGTCCGCTTGCTGATAATGCATACAGATTGCGTTACTACTCATCCGAGTGTGAAGTGGAATTCTGCGGACATGGCACCATTGCATGTATGTACAATCTCGTGAAAAGTAATAAGGAACTGGCAGAGGTAAAGGACATTGCCATTAAAACCAATAAAGGAGATTTGAAAGTATATAACGAACTCCAGTCTCTTGATGCCGTATTTATAACAGCTCCCAATCCTGAATATCTCAATGTGAAACCGAGCCTTACAGATATAGCTTCTAATCTTGGAACTTCCCCAGAAGCAATCGATCAGCAGCACCCCATTATGTTGATTGATGCCGGCTTAAGAACATTAATCGTTCCGATTACAGATTTAGATAACATTCTTGGTCTACTCCTAGATGAACTAAAGCTAAAAGAATTCTGCGTTAATAATGATATAGATATAATACTCGTTTTCACCAATGATGTAGCTGACAAATCAAATAAAATCAGAACCCGTGTCTTCGCTCCTAAATTCGGCTATCTTGAAGATCCCGCAACTGGTTCCGGAAATTCGGCAATGGGATATTACATGCTGAAGAATCAACTTTGGGATGGTCAGCCTGTTTCTATTGAACAGAACGGAGAAAAGGAACTTTTTAATATTGTGAAACTTAATACCATAGAGGGCAAAGTTCTTTTTGGTGGTAATGCTGTTGTTAAGATTGAGGGGGAGTACAGCTTGTAGCTTATTTAAAATATAGAAAACAGGAAAGTGTAATATGCAGAATATTGCACTTTTTTGTTTTATATCNNATATAATACNNTATATTTGCTTCAAATNGGCAAAATAATGCACTTATGGATTTCTACGATATTATAAAAGACAGAAGAGTCTTGCTCAATATTACTCAGCAAGACCTNGCAGATATTTCCGGCGTTAGTCTTCGGACAATTAAAGCTATAGAAAAAGGTAACGGTAATCCATCTATCGATACTCTTAGAAAAATAACCGATGCACTTGGACTTGAATTGATAATGAAAGTTAGAGAAATACCTAAATTATGAGACAGGCAGAAATATATTACAATAAGATTCTGGCAGGACTCCTGACTGAGAATGATAATGGAGAATATATTTTCCGTTATGATGATAAATACTTTCATGATTCTTCTTTACCGGCAATAAGTTTAACGCTTCCAAAGACAAAGCTGGAATACAAATCAGAAACCCTTTTCTCTTTCTTTTTCAATATGTTGTCTGAAGGAGCAAATAAAGCCATTCAGTGCCAGACACTTCGTATTGATGAAGAAGATTATTTTGGACTATTGCTTGCAACAGCGCATACAGATACTATTGGTGCAGTAACGGTGAAGAAGATATGAAAGAAATAATACATTGTCCAGGTACTTTAGCGGAAGGATTTGATAAATACAGTCCTTTGTGCCTGAAGCGTGTCTTTAANGGAAAATCAGTNAANCATATTCTCGATTTTTCTTATGATGCNGAAGAAANTGATATTGCAGATTACATAAANCAGATTTCAGTATCNGGNGTACAAGAAAAATTATCGGCCATTNTTGATAAAGGAAAGATTGTGCTTACACCGCAAGGAATTCAAGGTACTTACATTATTAAACCAGCACCCAACTATAAGCATTTAAAGTTTCGTAACCAGATTCCGGCAAATGAACATCTAACGATGCAGATTGCCAGTCAGGTTTACAAAATAAAAACAGCAGAAAATGCCTTGACTTTCTTCAGCAACGGAGAAATAGCATATATCACCAAGCGGTTTGATATAGCAACCGACGGAACAAAAATAAATCAGGAAGATTTTTCTTCATTAGCCAGCAAAACTTCAGTAACCCATGGTAAAGACTTTAAATATACCGGTAGTTATGAAGATTTGGCTTTGTTAATCCGTAACAATGTATCTGCCTGGCAAGTTGAAATGAGTAAGTTTTTTACGTTGGTAGTATTTAATTATCTGTTCGCCAATGGCGATGCTCACCAAAAGAACTTTACATTGAAGCAATCTCCGAATGGCGATTATCTTTTGGCTCCGGCATACGACTTGATGAATACTTCTCTACACGTAAAAGATAGCGACTTTGCACTCGAAGGTGGCTTATTCCCAAAAGAAGAATATTCTGAAATATATGAGCAAACCGGACATCCTTGCAGCAGTGATTTTATTCATTTCGGGCGTAAAATAGGAGTGCCGGAAAAGAAAATAAAGAAAATTATGGAGATGTTTACTACTTCTCAGCCACTTGTGAAGGAGTTGATAGATAATTCTTTTCTTGATGATAAGTTAAAGCGTATGTCTTTGCGGAGTTATGAGGAGAGGCTTAGTCGGTTGAGACGTTTTGTTGAATGATGTAACACTTACTTTTACAACTGATGTAGCTGATAAATCAAACAAAATCAGAACCCGTGTTTTCGCTCCCAAATTTGGTTATCTTGAAGACCCCGCAACTGGTTCCGGAAATCCTGCTATGGGATATTACATGCTGAAGAATCAACTTTGGGATGGTCAACCTGTTTCTATTGAGCAGAACGGAGAAAAAAAACTTTTTAATATTGTGAAATTTAAGGCTGTAGATGGTGAAGTCCTTTTTGGTGGTAATGCTGTTGTTAAGATTGAGGGAGAGTATAGCTTGTAGCTTATTTAAAATATAGAAAACAGGAAAGTG
>JGI20225J20221_1000617_pt1 | contig 83965 bp, 73 predicted proteins | sample BioMet4_FD_20221 | JGI IMG/M metagenome (IMG submission 20221) | reverse complement strand
TCCACAGTGCAGATGGTGGCAAAAGTCCTGTAGTTTACAGGAAGGAATTTTATAACGAACCCCTTAAAAATATTGCCTAAAAAGGTGTTGACATTTCAAAAGTCTTTGAATAAAGCGGCAAAAGTCTTTGAGTAAAATGGAAAAAGTCTTTGAGTAAAATGGCAAAAGTCTTTGAGCAGGGTGGGAAAAGTCTTTGAGTAAAGCGGCGAAAGTCTTTGAGCAGGGTGGGAAAAGTCTTTGAGTAAAGCGGCGAAAGTCTTTGTGTGGAGGGGCAAAAGTCTTTGAGTAAAGCGGCAAAAGTCTTTGAGTGCCTGGAAGGCGGCGCGGGTAAGAACACTTTTCCGTTGCTAAAAACGGGGTATCGGCTTAGAATGAAAGAAAGTTCGTGAGGCTTAAGACTTGGGAGAAAGCAAGTATGATACGGAGTTACGCGAAGAAGTGTTTTTCTTTTCTAACGGTGCTGTTCTTGTGCGCGGCGTTGTCTGCGTTTGCTGAGCAGGTGCAAGGTTCGCGGCGTAAGGTTCGTGTCGGCTTGCCCGGTGTTGCTGAACGTGATAAAAGCGAAACGGGTAACCACATCAATTTGTTCATGAAGGATTATCTGTATGCGGTTGCAGGATATGCAGGCTGGGACTGCGAATTTGTGACTGCGCCTTGGGCAGAGTGCCTTGAGCTTTTGAAGACGGGCGGACTTGACGTGCTTCCCGATGTTTCTAAGACGGAATCGCGTCTTGCTTCCTACGACTATGCGTCTGAATCGATGGGCACTGAGTTGTGCTTTCTTTGCGCGCTGAGTGATACGGCGCTCCATTACAACGATTTTTCCAAATTCAACGGAATGAAGATTGGCTACGAAGGAGGCAGCACTATGCTTGCTTCGTTCAGGCAGTTTGCCGATGAGCATGGCTTTTCATTCAGGGCTGTTCCGTTTGACAGCATCTCCAGCATGTTCAACGCGCTTGACGGGCATCGTGTCGATGCAATTGTCCATTCAAGTTTCTACGATGTGCCAAAGAATCATATTGTCGTTTTAAAATGCAATCCAAGTCCTGTCTACATTGCCACGACAAAGACGAAGCCTCAGCTCAAGACGGAGCTTGACGAGGCTATGACGGCGCTCTTTTCATTCAATCCCGGTTTCAACAACGATTTGTATGGCTACCATTTTGGCAGCGCGCCTACAAAGACTGCGGAATTCACGGAGGGGGAGCGGCGTTACCTTGACTCGAAGCCGGTGGTGTGCGTCTACTACGAGACAACGTGGGAACCGTTTGAATACGATGACAAAGGCAAGGCGGCGGGAATCACCCCTGAGATAATCAACGCCATTGGAAAGGAGACGGGCATTTCGTTCAAGTTCATGCTTGCTTCTTCAACTTCTGACGTGTACAACGCGGTCGGCAGCGACAAAAACGATGCGGTCATGGCGGTGAGCTACGACTATTCGTGGGCTGACTCGCACGACTTGCTCATGACGCAGCCGTATGTCTCCGGTTCGGTCATGCGGGTGACAAAGAACCATCGCGTTGCGCCGAATACTGTCGCGGTGGTGAAGGACGGCTACCTTGCACACCAGATTAAAGTGACATACCCCAATTTGCAGCAGATTGAATTCTTTACTTTTGCCGAGTGCATGAAGGCTGTTGCGGAGGGAAATGCGGACTGTGTCTTCCTGAACTACTACCAGGCAAACTTCTACCGTTCAATGGAAGCGTACAAAAATTTCACGTACCAGCCGGATTCAAACATCAGGCAGTTCATTTCTCTGGGTGTCACCAAAACTTCATCGCCGGAACTGTTCGGCATTCTTTCAAAGGCGCTGCAGCTCATTCCGTACGACAATGAGCAGCGCATTCTCAACACGTATTCGGTCATGGTGGAACCTTCAACGCTCCGTATGCTTGTCCGCAAGTACCCGGAAGCGATAATGCTTGCCTTCGTGGTGTTCAGCTTCCTTTTCGGATGGGTCATCATCCTGCTCATCTCCGCGCGCATCCGCAGCAAGCAGAACGTGCTCCTTGTGCAGGCAAAGCGGGAGGCCGAGTCTGCGAACAGGGCTAAGTCTGAATTCCTTTCGCGTATGAGTCACGACATGCGGACGCCGCTCAACGGAATCATCGGCATGACGTACATTGCGAATCAGGAGTGCAATCCTGCAAAGACGGAGGACTGTCTTTCCAAGATAGACAAGTCTTCCCAGTTCATGCTCGGCTTGGTGAATGACATTCTTGACATGTCAAAGGCTGAAAGCGGAAAGATTGAGCTTCATCCGCAGCCGTATAATTCCGCAGATTTCTTCAAGTACATAGACGCTGTGGTAAAGCCGCTCTGCGATGCAAGACATCAGACGCTCATAAAGGACGTCCATGTTGACACTGACATGGTGCCGCTCATGGACATTCTGCGTATAAATCAGATTTACTTCAATATTTTTTCAAACGCGGTGAAGTATACGCCGGAGGGCGGAACAATCTGTTTCACGCTGCGCAATACGAAGCCGGCGCCAAACCGTTTTGCCATACACGCTTCAATCAGTGACAACGGAATCGGCATGAGCGAGGAATTCCAGAAGGTGCTTTTTGAACCGTTCACCCAGGAACATCGCGATGAAAAAGCTGAGCGTCACGGCAGCGGGCTTGGACTTTCAATCGTAAAGAAATTGATTGGCGCAATGGGCGGCACTATCCGCGTGCAGAGCGAGCTTGGAAAGGGAAGCACGTTCTTCCTTGACATTGAATTTGATTCCGTGCCTGAGTCTGCTGCGCAAGATGGCGAATCTTCAGACGGAAATCCGCATGACGATTTGCATCGGCAGGAAAGACAGAATGTGTCGCTTGCCGGAAAGCGTGTGCTGCTCTGCGAAGACAACGAACTGAACCAGGAGATTGCAAGGACGTTCCTTGAAGAAAAGGAAATGCTGGTGACTGTGGCGGACAATGGAAAAATCGGCCTTGAAAAATTTGAATCATCCGCCGAGCATTTCTATGACTGTGTGCTCATGGACATACGTATGCCGGTGATGGACGGCTACGAAGCGGTTAGGAAAATCCGCGCGCTTCAACGTGGGGACGCAAAGCAGGTGCCTGTCATCGCCATGACTGCCGACGCTTTTTCGGACGACGTGCAGAAATGTCTTGCCGCCGGCATGAACGCCCATGTGGCAAAACCGATTGACCCTCAGTCGCTGTATGATACGCTTGAGAAGAAGCTCTGCCAATAGAATTGGGTTCAGTCTTCCCAGGAGCCTGTTCTCATTTCCTCTGAGATTCGCAGCCAGCTTTCGTACCGGTCGGCATTTATCTTTCCTTCCGCAACAGCATCTTTGATTGCGCAACCAGCTTCGCTCAGGTGGCTGCAGCTCATGCCGAATGCGCACTTGCCAAGGTACGGAACGAAGTCGGGGTAGTAGAGCGCAAGATTGTCCGCGCTGATGTCGTGCAGCATGAATTGTCGTACGCCGGGAGTGTCGATGACTGATGCAAATACGCCGTGCAGTCCGCCGGTGAGCGATTCGTTCAGCTCAATGTGCATGAGCGAACCTTTTGTGGTTGTATGTGTGCCGCGTCCATATTTCTGCGAGAGACTTCCCGTCCTGAGAACGCATGTGTTGTCGAGCACGTTGATGAGGCTGCTCTTGCCCACGCCGCTTTGTCCGACAAATGCGCTCAGCTTGTTGTCGAGCAGCGTTGCAAATTCAACCATGCCTTCACCTGTCTTTGCGCTTACCCGCATCACCCTGTAGCCGATTTTTTCCCATGCTGCAAGGCGTGATTCAAACGTTTCATCGTCAGCATTGCGAAGGTCGTATTTATTGCATACGATGACCGGAGTGATTTTTTCATATTCAGCTTGTGCAAGCGCCCTGTCAACGAAGCGCGGTCTGAATGGCGGCATGTCGGGCGTCGTCACAATCATGAGGTAGTCAAGGTTTGCGGCCAGCAGCTGCGGTTGGCGTTTCTTGACATTCCATCTGACAAATTCATTTGTGCGTGGAATAAGTCCGGTAATCTGCCCTTTCTTTTCATCAAGGGAATCTTCATCAAGAATGATTTTATCTCCCGGAGCAAGCGGATTGTAGTAGCCTTCGCTTGCCTTGAGAATTTTTCCTTTGAGTGAGCATGTGCGTCTTTTGCCGTCTTCACATTCGATTTCAAAAAAATTGTTGCTTCCGTCCAGTACGAGTCCCTGCATATGGTTTTAATTTTGCGGAGAAAATGGCCGAGTGTCAAGAGTAGAAGCTTTCCATCCGTGGCGCCTTTTCGCGGCNCCTGCCGCGCGCTCACTCCGCGGTCCGACTTTGTCCGGAAGAAATTATGTTTTAAAATAAAAAAAGCTTCCTTTGTAGAAGCTTTCCTTATTACGGTCCCTAGGGGAGTCGGACCCTTCTTTAGAGATTGAGAATCTCTCGTCCTAAACCGATAGACGAAGGGACCATACGATGAACGCGATTTACAACCACGCGTATATAAAAAAACTGAGCCGAAGCGGTTCAGTTTTAGTTCCCCAAGGAGGATTCGAACCCCCACAAGCAGAACCAGAATCTGCGGTGCTACCATTACACAATCGGGGAATGCAATGTAAAAATGACTATACTAAAAACATAACTTTATGTCAAGAGCAGAAATGGCGGATGTTTTGACACTTTACAATCAGGGAGTAACCATTTACAATATTGTTCTATGGCAACAGAAGATCGTTCACAGACTTTTGATTCTCTTGTTTCGGGCCTGGATGGTGACGAAAGGCGGGCGCTGCTTACAAAAATGCAGAATGGTTCACAAACTGACACTGCGCCTCTTGAAACAAAAGAAGTCTCTGGTGATGACGATGCCACAATAGATTTTAAAACAAAAATACTGCAGGAGCCGCTGTTCACTAGGATTTGGCTGTGGATAAAGTCGATTTTTTCAAGCAAATCAGTCGAGCTTGTCTACAACGAGTCTTTGGTCGCCCAGATTGCACGTGACGTTGAGCGCCAGACACCCGGTCTGATTGATTACAAGCATAAATATCTGAGCAATGACTTCTATGAAAAGCTCATAGAGCTGCAGCGCACTGCGGAATTCTTTTCCGGCTGCATTTCTTCCTTTGAAAAAGATAGCGGTCCGTTTTATGTGCTGCTGGGGTCGCTCCTCATGCCTGAAGTGGGCGAGTCGATGGACAAGGAGGCAGATCCTTATCAGTACGCGCTTACAAAAGAAGCGAATGCGGAGATGAGAACTTCGCTGCTCAGAAAGATGGATGACATTCTGCAGAAAATTCCCGCGGACCAGAAGAGCGCAATGTACAGCTGTGTGAGGAGTGTTGAATGGCTGCGTCAGTTTACGAAGCTGCCGTTTGAAAACTTCCTTGCAAAATTTACTGCTGTCATAGACGATGTGCATACGTGCTCCTTCGAACAGATAGATACAGAGCTGTCCGCCTTTGTACAGATTCTTTGCAATGGAAGGACGATTCCTGAAGAAGTGATTGAAGCGCTCTACTTGTTCAACAGAAGACAGACTGACTCTCCTGAATTAGACGATGCTGACGGCATAGATTCAGGCGCTTCGTTCATGACGACTGCAACTGCGCAGCTTTCGGTGATAAGCATGTTCATTTCAGTAGTGCCGTTGCGCGCGCTTGCCCGCGTGGTGTACAACAATGCGCTGTTTGTTCCGGACATATTTGGCGGCGGCGAAGACTGGTATGTAAAGTATAAGGCTGAATGGAAGCGTTTGTTTGACCGCAAATGGGAAACATGGATACGCGACTGCAAGAAAGAGAAGCTCAAATCAAAGCTGATGGACTTCTTCCACATCTCTACATTCCCGGTTTTCCCGGTACGGCCGTGGACTTCCTTGTGGGGCGGCATTCCCTTCCGGTATGAGATGACGCTGGGCTTCTTGTACAACTTCTTTATAAATAGTTATCCGGCGTACGAAAAGACGTTGAAAGTCATTACGCTCGAAGGTGATTTTTCCATAAAGGACAATCGTTTTGAATTTAATGAGACGACAAATCTTTTTTCCGACGTGTCCGAAGCATTGCTTGAGCTTGCCACAAAATTAGGAGCCAACGGTGAATACGGCGCGGAATTTGCACGGTACCAGGGAATGAAGACGCGGACAAAATCCGGTATGCAGAAGATTACGCAGGTGATAGGCGCTGTTGAAGAATCGGTAGGCGGGCTTATCAAATCTTTTGGCGATGCATGTAGAACGATGGACAAGCTGCTCAGCGGCATTACCGCTGACAAGATTGATTCGCGCTACGGCAACCTGACAAACATTACAACGATTCAAGGTCATGAGAATAAGAAATTCAGGGACGGCATTGAGGAAACAAAACTTGGTTTTGAACATGCGTTTGAAATCATCAAGGAAATTGAACCGCTTGATACGCCGATTGCAGAATGATTCCTATGGAAGAAAAAAAGTTTACTTCTGAACATTTTTATTTCAACACGCTTGCACTTGAAGATGCTCCGTCATGGGGAATGTCTTTTCGCGCTGCGGGAAGCATGAGATTCCGCTGGAATGAAACGAATGACAATCGCATTGCGTTTTTAAAGTCCATTGCGGGGCATCGCACTGTTGCCGCGGTGGAATTGATTCACTCTCATGTCGTGTTTGCCGTTGAGTCTGCCGGTGAACTTGAAGGGAAGCAGGGCGACGGGATTATTACGACGAATAGAAACTTGCTGCCGGTGGTGACTGTCGCCGACTGTATGCCGATTTTTTTGTATGAACCGCATACGGGTGTGTTTGGCGTGCTGCACAGCGGCTGGAAGGGCACTGGTATTGTAAAAGACGCCATTGAAAAGGCGGAAAAGGTGTATGGCGCCAGGCCTGAGAATTTCTGCGTGGTGATGGGGCCGCATATCCACGACTGTTGCTATATTGTCGATGAAGAGCGCGCACAATATTTCCGCGTAAATTTTACGCCTGACTGCGTGACTCCGGTGAATGAAAGACAGGGAATTCTTTTTGCTGGAGACATAAAGAAAGGCGAGCCGCCAGTCATTGAAAAAGAAGCAGCCGTGGGACAGAAAAAATACCGGCTGTCGCTTGCAAAGGCAAATCTGGCGGTGCTCAGGGCTGTCGGCGTTCCGGAAGAAAACATTGTTGTTTGCAGGGACTGCACCTGCTGTTCCTCAAAGTTCGGCTCCTTCCGGCGCGAGACAATGGGGCTTCCTGCTGATATGAGCCTTTCTGAAAAGCAAAAGCATTTTACCGTCCAGGCCGCCTGGGTGAAGTGGTGATTTTTTTTGTTTCCTATTTATTTGTTATTTCAATGCATAAACATTCATTTCTCTTGTAAGAATATTTGAAAAACAGTATAGTGTCTGTATAATTATTCATTTTTAGAGGTCGCATATGGCTATAAAAAGCGTTTTAAAAGCAAAGAGTAAGGCTGCCGCAAAGAAGGACAAGGTCATTCTTGCATATTCCGGCGGGCTTGATACGACGGTTATCATTCCGTGGCTCAAGGAGAATTATGATTACGATGTCATCGCAGTCTGCATCGATGTCGGACAGGGCGATGACTGGAAGAGCATCAAGGCTCGCGCTTTAAAGACTGGCGCCGCATCATGTTACGTTGTTGACGCCCGCGCAGAGTATTGCAAGGAATACGTGTGGCCGGCGGTAAAAGGCAACTGCAAGTACGAGGATGAGTATCTCCTTGGCACTTCAACGGCACGTCCGCTCATCGGAAAAATTCTTGTTGAATATGCGCGTCAGGAAAAAGCAGTTGCAATCTGCCACGGCGCCACTGGCAAAGGAAACGATCAGGTTCGCTTCGAACTTGCCATAAAGGCGTTTGCTCCAGACCTTCGCGTGATTGCCGCCTGGCGTGACCCGAAGTGGACGCTCACCAGCCGTGATGAAGAGATGCAGTATCTTGAAGAGCGCAAGATTCCGGTGCCGGTGAAGAAGGACAATTCCTACAGCTGCGATGAGAACATCTGGCACATCAGCCATGAAGGTCTTGAACTTGAGAAGACAGAAAACGAGCCTAACTGGAAGCATATGCTCAAGGAAACAAAGGTTCCTGAGGAAGCGTCAGAGAAAGGCGAATACGTTAAAATTGAATTTGTGGCAGGCGAAGCGGTCGCAGTGAACGGCAAGAAGATGAACCCGCTTCAGATTATGGAAACTTTGAATCAGATTGGCGGACGCAACGGCATCGGTCTTGTTGACCTTGTTGAGAACCGCGTTGTCGGCATGAAGAGCCGTGGTGTGTACGAAACTCCAGGCGGAACAATTCTGTACTACGCGCACGAGCAGCTTGACCATCTCTGCCTTGACCGCGACACTTACAGCTTCAAGCAGATTATGAGCCTCCGCGAAAGCGAACTTATCTATGACGGAAAATGGTTCACCACGCTCATGGAAGGAATCATGACGTTCATGGACAAGGTTGAAGAGAATGTCACCGGCTGGGTGAATCTCCGCCTGTACAAAGGCACGATTCGCGGCGCAGGAAGTTCTTCACCATATTCTCTCTACAACGAGAGCATTGCAAGTTTCACCACTGGTGAACTGTATGACCATCACGATGCGCAGGGATTTATCACTCTGTACGGACTGCCGCTCAAAGTGCGCGCAATGATGGAGCAGAAGGCCGGCAAGGGACAGGCAATCGTTGCAAGCAAGAAGCTGAAGAAGCGCCCGACGGAGTGAAATTACATCCTGTAATTTCACTCCTGCGAGTTTACACTTCGTGTAAACTCGCGAGATTTGTTAGTAACGAAATGACGCGACATCCTTGTCGCTCTTTAAAGGACAAATGGATGCAAGCGGGTTAGGGTAACAGCTAGCCCGCTTTTTTATTTAAATCATATTGACGCAAACTCGGTATCGCTTTAAGGTGGTGCTATGAATCATGAAGAAAAAATGACAGAACCTAAAAACAGCAAATGGAAGATACTCCTTGATTTATACTGGACATTCTTTAAAATCGGCTCAATCACTTTTGGCGGCGGACTTGCAATGCTTCCTATCCTGGAGCGTGAACTTTCCGAAAAACGCCATTGGACAACAAACGAAGAGCTGCTCGACTATTACGCAATCGGCCAGTCAACTCCCGGTGTCATTGCGGTAAACGTATCAACATTCATCGGCTACAAGCGCGCCGGTGTTTTAGGCGGCATTGTAGGCACTGCGGGAATTGTCACTCCGTCAATCATTGTCATCACCCTTATTGCCCAGTTCATTTCCAATTTTGAAGACATTGTGTGGGTTCAGAAAGCAATGCGCGGAATCAACGTTGCAGTGGCTGCGTTGCTCACGTATGCAGTTGCCGGATTTGCCCGCAAGACGGTGAAGAACTGGTGGAGCGCTATTTTCTATGTCGGCGCATTCGCCGCAATTTTCTTCTTCAACGTAAACTCACTTATTGTGATTGCTGCCTCTGCGGCAAGCGGAATCATCATCGGACTGTGCACGGGCAGACTTGGTGATAAAAAAAAGAATGTCGCGGTTTACGAAACTGACGACCATGTTGCGGATCAGAAAAGCAAGACAGATGAACAGCATTCTGAAAAAAGTGAAGGAGGCGTCAAATGAGTTTGCTTGCGCTGTTTGGTGTCTTCTTTTACATAGGCCTTTTTGCTATCGGCGGCGGACTTGTTGCAGCAACATTCATGCAGCAGTCGCTTGTTACAAAATATGCGCTCATTACGAATGAAAAATTCTATTCAATGCTTGCCATAAGCGAAAGCACTCCGGGACCGATTGGCATCAACATGGCGACTTATATTGGAAATGAATTGTACGGACCGGTCGGCGGAATAATCACCACTATTGGTGAAGTGCTGCCTTCGGTGATTGTCATTCTTGTCATAGCAAAATTCTTTTCGCATTATCAGGACAAGCCGTTGGTAAAGGCTGCGTTCAGCACGCTCCGTCCGGCTACGAGCGGCATGGTCATGGTTGCCATGGTTCAGGTGTACAAAATTGCGCTGATTACCATAGACAAGTTCAAGGCGAGTGGAAATTTCATCGACTTGTTCCCGTGGCCGTCACTTGCCTTCTTTGCAGTGTGCCTGCTGATTCTGTTTAAGACAAAATTGCATCCGGTGTTCATTGTCATACTTGGTGCGGTATTTGGAATTTTGTTTTTATAGTGTTTTACTTCTGCGTTGTTTTCAGAACTGCCGATATGGTGTACAATCTGACTATGACGATTGCAGTGGTTGACGATGAAGACAACGTGCGCCGTTCAGTTTCGGCTGCGCTGGAAAAAGAACAATTCTGTGTGGCGCAATATAAAGACGGACTCGATGCATGGAATGCAGTGAATCAATTTGTACCTTCTGTGCAAAACAGCTTTCCTTCGCTCTTCATTCTTGACATAATGATGCCCCGTATGGACGGAATTACCCTGTTTAAAAAAATACGCATGTCGTTTCCCAAAGTGCCAATGATGTTTCTTACCTCACGCGATGAAGAATTTGATCGTGTGCTGGGGCTTGAACTTGGTGCCGATGACTATCTTTGCAAACCTTTTTCGCTCAGAGAATTAATTGCGCGTGTGCATGTGCTGCTCCGCCGATATGAAACTGTTGGTACGCCTGCAACAGAATATTCAGGACAAACTATTTCTTGCGGCACCTTTACGGTGCGTCCACAGCAATATACTGCGCAAAAGAATAATGTGCCGCTTGAATTGACAGTGACAGAATTCCGCCTGCTTGAAAATTTTGTATCTCATCCTGATACGGTGTTTACCCGTGACCAATTGATTTCATGTGCATATCCTGATGACACGTATCTGAATGACCGTGCGGTTGACTGCCATATAAAGCGGCTTAGAAAAAAAATTGGCGCGCAGACAATAGAAACGGTGTATGGCATGGGATATCGGTTCCATGCGGATGGGGCACTGCAGAAAGATGAAAATTAAAATGCAAAAGAAAAAATTCCATTTGAGCATAAGCGTGCAAATACTTGTGTTTACCTTGCTTGTGGCCTTTCTTCCTGTAGCTGCAATGATGATGCTGGACACGTATGAAAAGCAATTGCTTGCAAACCAAGAGCAGTCTCTTGTACAAGAGGCGCGTATTACCGCCGTGGCTGTTGCTGACACACTTACAAAAGAAGGTGCAACATCATTGCTGTTGAAGATGGACAGACGGTTTGATGCGCGTATACGAATCCTTGATAAAAACGGCGGACTGCTTGCAGACTCAAGTGTGCTTGTTCCGCAGAAAAAAGCGGCCGTCAGTCAAATAGCTCATGAATCAAACGCTTCGCAGAATGGTGCGGCCGTAAAAAAATCAGCTCAGCAGACAACGCTTTATCGCTTTCTTTCACTGCCGGTGCGTGNCTATCGTAAGCTGTTTGTGCCTCCGCAGGAAGTTCGCTACGGAAGCGCCGATTTCTACAGCGGCAAAGATGTGTACGATGGTGAGGAAATTAAAGCTGCTCTTTCAGGCTCGTATGGCGCGAAGACACGTATTTCTACCGGCGGACAAGTGTCTGTCACTCTGTATTCAGCGGTGCCTGTTCGCAATGGACAGCAGGTTGTTGGTGCAGTGCTTGTTTCAAAGTCAACATATCGAATCCTGCAGAACCTCTATGAACTTCGTCTTGATTTGGCAAGAATATTCATCTGGTCACTTGTCGCGGTCATGGCGGTAACGGTGTTTCTTTCAATCCGCATTAGCATTCCGCTTAAGAAACTTTCACAAGAGGCGCAATGCTGTACCGACAGGAACGGCCATTTTGTGAAAGAAAGTCTTACCGGTTCACGTCGTCATGATGAGATTGGCGACTTGTCACGCTCGTATTCAGCGCTGCTTAGAAAACTCGCGGAACGCATAAAATTCATTGAGTCGTTTTCCGCGGATGTTTCTCATGAATTTAAAAATCCTCTTGCAGCGATTCGTTCTTCTGCGGAGCTTGCTGCAGATGCGTCTCTTGGACAAACAGAGCGCGAGCATTGTCTTGCTGCCGTGACTGAAGAAGTTTCTCATATGGAGCATCTGCTTTCTGGCGTGCGGAAACTATCACGTATTGACGGTGAAGAAGGTGATGATGAGCAAGAGCAGATACCGGTTGACCTGTTTCTAGCAAATATAGTTGACCGGCTTAAGAATAATTACAAATCGGTTTCTTTTACGCTCAAATTGTCATGTCCTTCTGTCACATTGCTTATGGAGCCAGACCGGCTTGAGCGTATGACGGAAAATCTTTTGCAGAACGCTGCGTCTTTTTCTAACAAAGTGATTGTCTCTGAATCGGTTGCAAAGGATGAGCGCGCTGCAAAAGAAATATATACACTTTTTGTGGAAGATGACGGACCTGGCGTTGCGCCGGAAAATCGTGAAAAGATATTCGAACGGTTCTATTCCACGCGTAAGAATCAAGGCGATTCAGCCGGTGGACATACAGGTCTGGGCCTTGCGCTTGTACGTGCTGTTGCGGAAGCTGCGGGAGGTTCAGTGCAAGTTACCAATGGCGTTGAACTGCACGGAGCGCGTTTTGCTGTACATATTCCCCTGAAAAAATAACACAATTTCGCCGTAATTCTGACACAATTGTTTTATAGACTTCTCATCATGAAGCAACAAAAAGTAGTTGCGGAACATAAGGAGTTTTTATGAAAAGGAATATGAAGGGAATTTTATCTAAATGTATTGCAGTCGGTTCTATAATCGGAATTCTGATTATTGGGCTTGCCTGTATTTCTGGAAAAAAAAATGACCGTAAGAATGTGTATGAGAACGCAGTGCATGAAATTCAGCGTGCTGCCGGCGGCAATGTGCATATAAAGGGAATGTACATTGCCATTCCTTATGTAAAAATAATATATAAGGAAGACTTTGTTGGCGGCGTGAAGAAAATGCTTCACGAATATGAAACTGGTGTTATGAAAGTGGCGCCGGAAAAATTTGATGTCACCGGCCAGTTCAACACAACGATACGGCGCGTTGGAATTTATTCCGCACCGGTGTACAAAGCAAAAGTGCATATTCAGTCTGAATTTAATGTGTTCTGTCTCAAAGAAACAAATATATCTTATGACATGACAAGGGCCATGCTTTATGTGGAAATGGAAGCGTCTTCGCTTACTGAAATGCCTTCTTTCAAAATAAACGAGAAAGAATATGGAACGGATAGTCTTACCGTGGAAGATGAAACGATGGTAGGTGTCAGACTTCCTGTAACCAATGGAAAATTGTCAGTGTCCACTGATTTGGCAATTAGGGGCGCCGAAACGTTTGACGTGCTTCCGGCAGGAAAAAGTACACATATGCAGATTACCGGTGACTGGCCTTCACCTGGTTTTACTAATTTCACGTGGCTGCCTGATAGTCGCGAGGTGACCGACAAAGGTTTTAGCGCAGAGTGGTTCATTCCGTTCAACGGCATCAATGTGCAGAAGAACGACAGCTGCAAAACCAGCATAGGGTTTGAATATATTGATCCTGTGGACTTGTACCGTAAACTTGACCGTTCCCTTTCTTACGGATTTTTGTTCATCATCGTTCCGTTTCTTATCTTCTTTTTGTTTGAAATATTTGCAAAGATTAGTTTTCATCCAATGCACTATTTGCTGAGCGGAGCGGCGTGTGTTATTTTCTTCTTGCTGTTGCTTGCGCTTTCTGAGCATATTCCGTTTGGCGTGTCGTATTTGCTGTCGGCGGGAGCGGTGTCGCTTCTTGTGTCGCTGTACGTTGGCTCCGTCACAAAGAAGGTGAAGCTGGGGTTCTGCATGATGCCTTTGTTTGTGCTGCTGTACGGGTACCTGTATGCATCACTCCAGTCTGAGGATTATGCATTGCTCATCGGAGCGCTTTTTGCGTTCATCGTGCTTGCAATTGTCATGTTCTGCACAAGAAAAATTGACTGGAACGCGATTGGACATACTGAAGGCGTGCAGGAAGAGGTTGAAAAATAAAAAAAGCATCGGCTGGAACAACAATGCCCCGGTCGATGCCTTTGAATGTCGCGTTGTAATCAGTTATTTTGCTTTTGCAATTTCTGAAATGGAGGCGACAACTCCTGCAAGATTCTGGAAGTCGGCAGGAACGATGATTTTTGTTGCCTGGCCGTTTGCCACTTTTTCAAGTGACTCAAGGCTGCGCAATTTGATGACACCTTCTGTGACGCCAACATCTTTTATCATTTTAAGACCGTCAGCGGTTGCTTTCTGCACTTCAAGGATTGCCTGAGCTTCACCTTCTGCGCGGCGCACGGCTGCTTCCTTCTGCGCTTCCGCTTCAAGAATTGCCGACTGCTTCTTTCCTTCTGCAACAAGAATTGCCGACTGCTTCTGACCTTCCGCAATGAGAATTGACTCACGGCGTTCACGCTCGGCGCGCATCTGTTTTTCCATTGCCTCTTTGATTGCTTCAGGCGGCATGATGTTCTTCACTTCGACACGGTTCACCTTGATGCCCCACGGGTCGGTGGCTTCGTCAAGAATGGAACGCATTTTTGTGTTGATGACATCACGGCTGGTAAGCGTTGCGTCAAGTTCCAGGTCGCCGATGATGTTGCGCAGTGTTGTCGCGCTCAAATTCTCTATGGCAGTCATTGGGTTTTCAACGCCATAGGTGTAGAGTTTAGGATCGGTAATCTGCATATAGATGACCGTGTCAATCTTCATGGTGACGTTGTCTTTTGTGATGACGGGCTGCGGCGGGAAGTCGAGCACTTTTTCCTTAAGTGACACTTTGTTGGCGATGCGGTCGATGAACGGAATCTTTACATGAAGACCGACACTCCAGGTGGCGACATACGCGCCGAGTCGCTCAACGATAAACGCGTGTGACTGCGGCACAATGCGGATATTCGAGATGATGAGCAGCATGACGATGACAATGATAGCGATGATGACATACGTTGGCATTTTTTCCTTCCTTACCAATTAGAATAAATGATATAAGACCGCAAACTGCGGCATGTATTACACTTTTTGTACGATTGCGGTTGCCCCGTGAATTGAGGTGATCGTGCATTCGAGTCCTGCGGCAAGGGCGGTGTTGTCTGCTGTTGCGGCGGTCCATACGATGCCGTTCACTTTGATTGCGCCTTTTTTGAACGGCTCAATCGCTTCGGTGACAATTGCCTTTGTTCCGATGAGTGCGTCTGTATTTGTGGGTGTTTGCTTGAGATGCAGTTTCTTGAGCGCAATGGGGCGTGTTGAAAAAAGAAGCGCGCAGGAAATGACTGCAAAAAGAAGCAGTTGCCATTTGAATGCGAGGGGCGTGAGTGAAACAAATATCATCACAAATGCGCCGCATCCAAACCAGATTGAGGTGAGCCCCATGGTGCAAGATTCAATGACAATGCAAATGATGGTCACTGCGATCCAGAACCACGGTAAGTTATTCAGAATGAGTTGTGAAAAAGTTGCCATATTCAAAGTATACACTTTTTCAGAAGCATTGCAATAAAAAATGCAAAAAAGTGTGATATACTGTCTGCCATGAGCACACATATCAACGCACCTGATGGTGCAATTGCAGAGTCTGTTCTGCTGCCGGGCGATCCGCTTAGGGCAAAATTCATTGCAGAACATTTTCTTGAGGACGCACACTGTTACAACGAAGTGCGCGGCATGTACGGCTACACGGGAACATATAACGGCAAAAGAGTCTCTGTGCAGGGGACGGGAATGGGACAGCCTTCGCTTTCAATTTATGTCACCGAGCTTTTTCAATTCTACGGAGTGCAGAAGGCGGTGCGCGTGGGCACGTGCGGCGCAGTCCAGAAAGACATACAGCTCCGTGACGTGCTGCTTGCGTCTGGCGCTTGTTCTGACAGCGGAATCAATACGCAGCGGTTTGGAACAATGCATTTCGCTCCCACTGCGGACTTTGACTTGCTTGAAAAGGCGTATCATGCTGCTGAAAAAATGGGGGTGAAGGCACACGTCGGTCTTTGCGCTTCGAGCGATTTGTTCTACGATGACAACAGCAACTGGAAGAAGTGGGCGGAGTACGGTGTCCTTGGCATAGAGATGGAGGCTGCGGAACTGTATACGCTTGCTGCGAAATTTGGGCGCAAGGCGCTTGCCGTTCTTACCGTGAGCGACCATATTCTGCTCGGCGGCGAAACTACTGCCGAAGAACGGCAGACCACATTCACCACGATGATGAAAATCGCCCTTGAGTCGGTGACTGCGTGAATGTCAGATTTATGTTGACAGCACCGTATGCGGAGCAGTATTTTATACGTAATCGATAGGAAATCCCTCTAAGGGGGAGAACAAGGAGCAATGATATGAATAAAGCAAAATTTTTCGGAGTTCTTGGCACACTTCTTGCAACAGCAGTATTCACCGCTGCCGCACAGAAAGCAACAATTGATTACAAATACAAGGTTGACACCAACGATGCAGGAAACTACTTCAACTGGAGCGCCGGCAGCACATCAGCAAAAGATACATTTGACGCTGCGACAGGCGCTTCAAAGGCACAGTCAACGTCAAAATTCAACGCAGTGCGCTTTGACGAAACAGGCAAAAAGCTCGCGGTTCCAGCAGGATTCCGCGGACTGATGCTTTACCCGGTTGCACCGGCAGGAACGGCAACTGGTGACAATCTGACTGTCTCTTTGGAAGGAAAGAAAGTGACAATCACCTATATCCACCGTGGAACAGCATATGTCATCACCAGCGATGACAAAGGCATGATTGACATGGCTACTTCATTCCAGAAAGCAGAGGGCCTTGCAGACAATGTGGGCGGTAAATTTGTGCTCAAAGATGACTATCTCCTTGCAGGAGAAGACAATGCAAACATGGCGTCTCTTGACTGGAGCAAAGTGAAGCTCGTTGCCGACACCGCATCCGCTGATGCAGGCTACAAGTACACCGGCGCGCTCAAGGCTGCCTACAAAGACGGCGTGCTCACGCTCAAAGGAAACCTTAAGAAAGTGACTAAATAGCTGATTTAATACTCACCTTTAGACGAGTGTTTTAACACCTTTTGACTGGCAAACCGCCATTTTATGTCAAAAGGTGTTTTTTTATTGCCATTTCGTTGTTTAAGTGCTAGAATTTCAACATTATCTTATAGGGAGATTTCTATGGAACCAACAGTTCTAGTTCTTGCAGCAGGAATGGGCAGCCGTTACGGTGGAGTGAAGCAGATTGACGGTGTGGGGAGACACGGTGAATGTCTGCTTGATTATGCGGCGTTTGACGCAAAGAAATGTGGCTTTGGCAAGATTGTGTATGTTATTCGTAAAGATATAGAGCATGACTTCAGGGAGCGTCTGTTTGACCGTGTGGCGCGTAATATGGACGCAGAGTATGTGTTCCAGACGCCGGATGCGTTTCTTACGGCGGCGGAGCAAAAGAAGGCTGCGGAGCGTACAAAGCCGTGGGGTACCATCCATGCGGTGCTCTGTGCCGAAAACAAGCTCAAGACTCCGTTCTGCGTCATAAACAGCGATGATTATTATGGAAGAGATGCATTCCACACGCTCGGTGAATATCTTTCTTCCATTAAGAATACAAGCACTGACCACGCGATGGTGGGATATGTTCTTGGCAACACCATGAGCAAAAGCGGTTCGGTGAGCAGGGGCGTCTGCACGGTAAAAGACGGCTACCTTGATTCCATCGTAGAAAACACAAAAATAAGCTACAAGGGCAGTGGCATTGTGAGCGAAGTTGACGGCAAGGAGATTCCATTCACCGGCAAGGAGTGGGTGAGCATGAACCTTTTTGGATTTAGCCCTAAGGCGTTTGAAGTATTCCATGAGTATTGGGAAAACTTCAAGAAAACGTCGCTTGCGCTTCCAAAGTCTGAGGCATTGCTTCCGGTGGCGGCAAGCCAGATTGTAAAAGAGGGAAAGGGCAGCATAAAGTTCTTTTCTTCCACAGAAAATTGGTTTGGCATGACATATCCTGAGGACCGCGAAATTGTAAAAGGCGAAATTGCAAAGAAAATTGATGCCGGCTACTATCCGGAAATGCTCTGGGAGAAGTAAGCTGATGTTCAAACTGAACGCAATCAAAGCTGATAAAATCTGGGGTGACGAATTATGGATTGCTTCAACCCATCCCAATGGCTGTCAGGAAGACTTTAAATCATTCATCCACGGCGAATATCCGCTGCTTGTCAAAATAATCGAAGCAAGAGACAAACTGAGCGTGCAGGTGCATCCCGATGACGAGAAGGCGCAGCTGTATGAACAATGTCGCGGCAAGACAGAATGCTGGTATATCCTTGAGACTTCAGGAAACGCCCAGCTCGTGTACGGACTGAACGGCGTATATACATCGAGTGAACTGCGCGCTGCCATACGGAGCAATTCCCTTGAAGACTGCCTGCGGTATGTTCCGGTGCATAAGGGCGACTTTGTCTACATTCCTGCGGGAACAGTTCATGCAATCTGCGGCGGTATACGGCTTCTTGAAGTGCAACAGTCGAGCGATGTGACGTACCGGCTGTATGACTGGGGGCGCGGACGTGAGTGCAGTGTTGAAAAAGGCATTGCCTGCATCAAGAGCGGCAGCATACGAAACGTAACTCCGTTTCCGGGCGCATTTTCCTGTCCGTATTTCACGCTCGAAGAAATATCCGTTGAGCAGGAATATTCAGGCACGGTGGATAAGGCTGAAGGAAAGATTCTTCCTTCAGATTTCATATTGCTTTTTGTCATAGACGGCAGCGGAACAATAAACGGTTCGCCGGCAGAAAAAGAGTCTCTGTTTGCATTTGAGCCGGGAGAAAAAGTTACGCTTACCGGTGACTTGCATGTCATGAAGATTACTCCCGCTGAGCCAAAGAAACGGTAGGCATTTTCTTTTAGCTTGACAGATTCAAATTCCCCCTTTACCATAATTGTATAAAGAAAATTTCATACAGTAGGGGGAATTATGGCTGTTTTTGAAACAAATGACATTCGTACAGTTGCGGTTGCAGGTCACGGTCAGACGGGTAAGACCACTCTTCTTGAGCACCTGCTTTTTGTTTCAGGAGCGATTTCCCAGGCGGCAAAGATAGGCACAGGCAAGACGGTAGGCGACAGCACACCTGATGAAGTTGAACGACACATTTCAATGTATGCAACGCTTGCGAATACGGTGTGGAAGTCAGCTGCAGGAACTACGGCAAGCATCAATTTCTGGGATACGCCGGGTTCGTCAGATTTTGTTGGAGAGGTGATAAGCGCTTTCCGTTCAAGCGAATCGGCGGTTATGCTTGTTGACGGCAGGGCGGGCATTCAGATAGAGACGGTGAAACTTTGGCGTGACCTTGACCGTCGTGCAAAACCCCGTCTTGTTTTTATAAATCATATTGATGATGAAAAATCAGACATGTCGGCTGTCTCAAAGAATATCCATGCGCAGTTCAACGTGGAGATTTGTCCAGTCACCATTCCTATGGGTGAAGGCGCTTCATGCAAAGGTGTCATCGATGTGCTGCACAACAAGGCATACTTTGTTCCTGCGCAAGGTGAAGTTGAAAAGGCTTCTGCGGTTCCTGCTGAATTTGCGGAAAACGTAAAGACTGCGGTCGGCGTTCTTGCCGGTGCTGCTGCCGAAGGTGACGATGACTTGCTCGTGAAGTTCATTGATGAAGGAGAGCTTACGCCGGAAGAAATTGTTGCGGGGCTTAAGAAGGCATACGCAGGCAATAAGATTGTGCCGGTGTTCTGCGGCTGTCCGGCGGCAAACTGCGGTCTTGTTCCGCTGCTTGATTTTATTGCGGACATTGCGCCATCTCCGCTTGATGCAATTGAGACTGCGCTCAACCAAAAGAATGAAACTGCTGCGGTAAAAATTCAGAAGGAAACGCCATTCACTTCATTGGTGGTAAAGACTGCCGGCGATCAATTCAGCGGCAAACTTTCCTATCTTAAGATTGTGACAGGCAGCATTTCATCAGATTGCGAAGTGACAAATGTTTCTAACGCCCGAAAAGAAAGAATCGGCAAACTCTATCATACCGTTGGCAAAAAACTTGTGGAAATTTCTCAGGCGTTTGCGGGAGATGTTGTTGTTGCTGCAAAACTTGCGGCTACGGGCACAAGCGATACGCTTGCTGCGGAAGAGGCTGCGCTTCCGTTCATCAGACTTCGTCACCCGGAACCAGTGTATTCGATTGCTGTTGAAGCGACTAATAAAAAGGACGATGTAAAACTCGGCGAACTCCTTGCCCGCGTCACTGAGACCGACCGTACTGTCACGTGGAAATACAATGGCGAGACAAAGCAGAATGTGCTGAGCGGCATGGGCGAGCTGCAACTTGGCATCATCCTTGACCGAATCAAAGCGGACACAAAGATGGAAATTAAAACTGAAATTCCACGCATTGCATACCGTGAGACAATTCAGCGCAAGGCGGAGGCGGAATATACGCACAAGAAGCAGTCTGGCGGTCACGGTCAGTACGCGCGTGTCGTTCTTGCCATTCAGCCGCTTGCCCGCGGAGAAAATTACAAGTTTACAAACGCTGTCTTTGGAGGCGCCATTCCGCGCAATTACATTCCAGGCGTTGAGAAGGGCGTAAAGGAAGCTATGGAAAGCGGCGTGCTTGCGGGCTACCCGGTTGTTGATGTTGCGACAACTGTTCTTGACGGCAAGGACCATCCGGTTGACTCAAGCGACCTTGCATTCCAGATTGCGGCACGAAATGCATTCAAGGATGCAATGCGCAACGCCGGCGCAATACTTCTTGAACCAATCATGAATGTGAACATCTGGGTTGAAACAAAATATCTTGGCGACATCATGAGCGATATTTCCACAAAGCGGGGACGCATTTTGGGACAGGACAGCATCGGCGGCGGCATTGAGGAAATTCGCGCGCAGGCTCCGCAGAGTGAATTGCTCCGCTACGCAGTGGAACTCCGCTCCATGACAAGCAGCACCGGTTCGTTTGACACGTCATTTGACCACTACGATCCAATCAGCGGGCGTCTTGCTGAGCAAGTGATTGAGCAGGCAAAAAAAATATTCAGCCAGGAAAAGGAAGATGAATGATTCTAATGATGCAGTTGCGTTCTTTGAAAAAAAGGAACTAGTATGGCAGACAGGAAAGGCACCATGTGTCGTGAACAGCTTTATGTCACGCACTGATTTCTTTCCGTTTGATGGAAGCAAGCGGCAGTTTGATGTGATTCTTCCTCCGGACTATGATGCGCAGAAAAAATATCCCGTGCTCTTCATGTATGACGGTCAGAATTTGTTCCGCGAAGTTGACGGTTGGAACGCACCGCAGACAGCTGCCCGTCTTGCCGACAGCGGTGTAATTCCGCCGGTAGTCATTGTTGGTCTGTATCACGGTGGAATTCAGCGTGGCGGAGAATATTTTCCTCAAGACGCATGGAATTGTATTCCGGAAGAAATAATTGAAAAGACAAAAGAATTTGCACCGCAGGGATGCATGAGCAATTTGTATCTTGACTGGGCCGTCCACACAGTCAAGCCATACGTGTTTGATAATTTCAGTGTGACTCGTGATAAAGATTTTGTCTTTATTGCCGGCTCAAGCATGGGTGCGCTCATGGCACTTAATGCCTGCCTTACGTACCCGGAAGAATTTGGTGGCGCGGGCTGCCTTTCAACGCACTGGCGTGGATGCAGACCTCCGTTTCCTGCGGTCGATTCGTATCTGATTGATTGGGTTAAGAAGGAAGTGTGTTCTGCNTCTCTTACGAATGCAAAATTTTATTTTGACCACGGTGATGGCAACGGAAATCNGAATGACCTTGACGCCGGGTACGGTCCGTCGCAAAATAAAATCGATGCGATAATGAGAAAGAACGGTTATCAGGAATCATTGGGAAATTATAAAAGCATTTCTTTTGAACATGCCGCTCATCATGAAAAATTCTGGTCGGAGCGTTTTGCTGGTGTGCTTGAATTTCTTTTGAAGCAACGTGACTGAAGTAATAAAAAGGATTCTGATTCGTACCGGTGTGCTGTACTGCATGCCGGTTTTTTTTTCAGAAAAATAAATTCATTTTTCTCTTGCAATTATGTTTGACGAGTGGTAGTATGCTGTTACTATTTGGAGAAACAAATGTCTTTGCAGTTTGTAATGGGAAACGAGGCTATCGGACTTGCGGCAATTCACGCAGGAGTGAATGTGGTGGCAGGATATCCGGGTACGCCGTCTACAGAAATTTTGGAGACGATTGCCAAGAACAATGCGAATCGTTCTATATATGTCGAGTGGTCTATAAACGAAAAGGCCGCCATGGAAGTTGCCGCCGGTGCAAGTTACGCCGGGGCGCGCACGCTGGTGACCATGAAGCAGGTGGGCTTGAACGTGGCGAGCGATCCGCTCATGAGCCTTGCATACGTTGGCGTGAAGGGCGGCATGGTCGTCGTCGTCGCCGATGATCCGGGTCCTATCTCAAGCCAGACGGAACAGGACACGAGGCACTTCGCGCAGTTTTCAAAGCTGCCGGTGTTCGACCCAAGCTCTCCTGAAGAAGCGTTCCAGATGATGAGCGATGCGTTTGCCGTAAGCGAAAAGTACGGTACGCCGGTGCTCTTCCGCCCGACGACGCGTGTGTGCCACGGCTGCACGAGCATGGAAATTCCAGACACCATTCCTTCTCATCCGGTTGAAGGCTTTGTGAAAGATGCAAAACGCTGGGTGATTTTTCCGCGCGCGTCATATTTAAATCACATCAAAGTTGAAACGCGGAACGCCGGTGACTTGAACGACGACTTCTCGCGCTATCCGCTCAACCGCATCATCGGCTGCGGCAACAAGGGAATTGTGACGGGCGGCATCAGCTACGAATATGTCATGGAAGCATGTGCCTCTTTTAATCCTGAGGCTGACGGTGACTTTGTGGTGCCGTTCAATGCGAAGGTGTTCAAGGTTGCAACTCCTCATCCGTTCCCGGAAAAACTTGCACTCGAATTTCTGCGCAGTGTTGACGAAGTGATTGCAGTTGAAGAGCTCGACCCGGTTCTTGAAGACCAATTGATTTTTCTCTGCGGCAAGTACCATTTGAAGGTGAACGTGCATGGAAAGCACGACGGCGCTGTTCAGACTGCCGGAGAAAATACGGTGGAAAGCGTAAAGGCGTCGGTGAGCACATTCTTGGGGATTGAACTTGATGCAGCCCCTGCCGCTGACAAACTTCCTGAGCTTCCTGTCAGACCTCCAGTACTGTGCGCCGGCTGTCCGCACCGCGGTTCGTTCTACGCCGTAAAGCAGGCGATGAAGGGCAGACGTGCCGTGTTCTGCGGGGACATCGGCTGCTATACGTTAGGCAACGCCGCTCCGCTCGACATGTGCGACACCTGTTTGTGCATGGGCGCAGACATTACGATAGCGCAGGGCATCTACCGCGCAGAAAGCGGAGCAACTTCCGCAGCAAAGCCGGACGCAGTGAACTTCAGCTTCATTGGTGACAGCACGTTCTTCGCTTCGGGCATCACCGGCATTGTGAACGCTGTGTACAATCAGACGCCGATTGTTGTGTGTGTGCTCGACAACAGCACCACCGCCATGACCGGCCAGCAGCCGCACCCCGGCACTGGAATCACCATGATGGGCGATGTGGTGGCGAAGGTGAGCATAGAAAAAATTCTCAACGCAGTGGGCGTGAAGTCAGTTGAAACGGTGAATCCCTTTGATTTGAAGGCAGCAATTGCCGCCGTTCAGAAAGCTGCGGACCTTTCAACAAAAGAAAGCTCTGTCACCGCAATCATATTCAAATCACCGTGCATTGCCGTTGCCGCAAAACTTGCGAAGGAAGGAACGCTTGGCGAATCAGTGAAGAACACCGATGTCGTTCCCGGAAGCAAGAAATACGTTGTCTCAACAGACAAATGCAAGTCATGCCGCAAGTGCATCACCGAGCTTGGCTGCCCGGCGCTTGTGATAAAAGAAGGCAAGGCGTTCGTGGAGCCGTCATTGTGCTTCGGCTGCTCTCTCTGTGAGCAAGTGTGTCCGTTCGGTGCAATTGCAGAAGGAAAAGCGGGAGGTGCAAAATGAGTACGAGTACGTTGTTGTGCGGAGTAGGAGGACAGGGCACAGTGCTTGCCAGCCGTTTGATTGCATTTGCCGCCATGCGCAAGGGTGAGAAGGCACGCACTGCCGAAACAATCGGCATGTCACAGCGCGGCGGTTGCGTCGTGAGCCACGTGCGTACCGGCGAAGAAGTGTTTTCTCCGCTCATTCCCGAAGGAGGCGCAGATGTCATCATCGGCTTCGAACCGAATGAAGCGGTCCGCTGCATAAAGTATTTGAAGCAGGGCGGCATCGTGGCCGTGAGCAGCAAATCAGTTCAGCCTGTCACCGCGAGCCTTACCGGAAAATCATTCGACAGCAAAGAAATGATTTCCTTCCTGCAGCAGCACGCCGCCAAAGTGATTGTCGTTGACACTGACAAAGTGTGTGCAGAGCTTGGTTCCACAAAAGTGATGAACACCATTCTTCTGGGAGCTGCCGCTGCAAGTGGCATGCTTGGTTTCACCGTTGATGAAATCATCGACGCCATAAAGGAACGTGTCCCGGAGAAATTCCACGCGCTGAACATAGCCGCCGTTAAAGCGGGAGCAGCGTACTGCAAGTAAAAAGGAAAGTAGGAGAATAGATAACATGTACAAAATGAACGATTATCAATTCAATTTGATAAAGCAGCAGCTTGACCGTTTGATGAAAGTGTCCGGCGGATTCTACGCAAAGAAATTCGCGGGCATCGATGTGAATGCAATCAAATCGCAGGAGGATTTTGAAAAACTTCCGTTCACCTGGAAAGGCGACTTGCGAGAAGCATATCCGCTCGGACTTGCAGCTGTCCCCGAAGAACAGATTGTGCGCATCCACTCTTCAAGCGGCACTACGGGAACACCGGTGATTATTCCGTATACACGCAAAGATATTGACGACTGGGCGACCATGTTTGCGCGCTGCTACGAGACAGCCGGCATCACGGACAAAGACCGCATTCAGATTACTCCAGGATACGGTTTGTGGACTGCCGGCATTGGCTTCCAGGCAGGCTGTGAAAAGCTCGGCGCCATGGCAGTTCCAATGGGACCGGGCAACACAGACAAGCAGCTCAAGATGATGGTTGACCTCAAGAGCACGGTTCTCTGCGCAACGTCAAGCTACGCATTGCTTCTTGCGGAAGAGATTGCGAAGCGTGGCATCAAAGATCAGATTTGTTTGAAGAAGGGCGTCATCGGCAGCGAGCGCTGGGGCGAAAAGATGCGCAAACGCATTGCAACGGAGCTGGGCATAGAGTTGTACGACATCTACGGACTTACCGAAGTGTACGGTCCGGGAATCGGCATCAGCTGCGGCAGAGGTGAAGGCATCCACATCTGGGACGATTATCTGTATATAGAAATTCTTGATCCGGTAACCGGCGCAAAAGTGAAGGAAGGTGAAATCGGAGAAATTGTACTCACCACGCTCAAGAAGGAAGGCGCTCCGCTCATCCGCTTCAGAACGCACGACTTGAGCCGCTGGATTCCGGGTGACTGTCCGTGCGGACTCAAATATCCGCGCATCGCTCCAATTCTTGGCCGAACGGACGACATGGTGAAGGTGAAGGGATGTAACATCTTCCCAAGCACGATTGAAGATTTGCTCAAGAACATAGACGGCGCTTCGAGCGAGTACCAGGTGCTTATAGACCACAATGAGGGCAAGGACGAACTGACGCTTTCTGTTGAAGCCCAGGACGGCGTTGACCGGGAAAAACTTGCCGGACAGATTGCCTACATGTTCAAAGAAAAAATCGGCATGACTCCAATTGTGAAGTGCGTTGGTTTGCAGGAACTGCCGCGCTCTGAAAAAAAGACGGCGCGAATCATAGACAAGCGCTTTTGATGGACAAACGTTTTTAAAAGACTATAATTGCTCATGTTGAAGAGCCTCATTCTTCAACATGAGTTTTTTTATTTTAAGGGCTTAAGTATGAACGCAAAAGTAATTTCATTCGTAAAAAAAGAAATTGTTTTTTTTATCTCTGCAACTGCCGCGCTTATCACGTGCTTTTTTGTGCATCCATCTTCTGAATATATAAAATACATTGACTGGAACACGCTTGCGCTTCTTTTCAGCCTCATGACGGTTGTCGCGGGACTGCGAAGATGCGGCGTGTTTGTGACGTTCGGCAACGTGCTCTGCGCAAAAGTGAAGTCGGTGCGCAGCCTCTGCGGAGTGCTCGTTTTTCTCTGTTTCTTTCTGAGCATGTTCGTCACAAACGATGTGTCGTTGATTACCTTCGTACCGTTTGCAATCACGTTGCTGCTTTCGCTCAATGTGCCAGGGAAGTACATTATGTTCACCGTGATACTACAGACGGTTGCGGCGAACTGTGGCTCCATGCTTACGCCAATTGGCAATCCGCAGAATTTATTTTTATACGGCAAGATGAACTGCGGGTTGTGGAATTTCATGCGGCTGTTGCTGCCATATACTGCCATTTCATTTGTGCTGCTCATGGTGTCGCTGCTCATAGTGCCCGGCACACATCTTGCCGTGAGCAACGTTGCTCCGGAAAATAAAAGTGCAGGCAAGTTCCCCGTCGCCCGTGCGGTGCTTTATGCGCTTCTTTTCATAACAAGCATTCTCTCCGTACTCGGTGTGTTTCCAAAGTGGTGCGCGGCGGCTGCAACGCTGATTGTAGTCCTTGCCGCAGACCGTACCACATTCCTTGACGTGGACTACATGTTGCTTTTGACCTTCGTCGCATTCTTTATTTTCACCGGAAACATACAGCATCTTGGCGCAGTGAAGAATCTGCTTGAGCGTGTCGTGCAGGAAAATGAATGTGCGTCATCAGTTATTGCCAGCCAGGTGATAAGCAATGTTCCTGCCGCGTTGCTTTTATATCCGTTCAGCAAAAATGTGGAAGGCTTGCTCTGCGGAGTTGATATCGGCGGACTGGGAACGCTTGTTGCATCTCTTGCAAGCCTCATCTCATTCAAAATATACGGGGCTTCAGCTACATCTTCCGCGCTGCCGTCATCAGCAAAATACTTATTGTTCTTTACCATTATGAATGTCATTTTTCTTGCAGCACTCCTTGTTTGGTACTTTTTAGTATGATACACTCTAGAAATGAATATATTTAAACGCATTTGGAATTCCGTTAAACAGTCCATCCTTCGTTTTCCTGCCGTAACAATTCTTTCTATTGTGGCAAGCGTGGCCTTTTCACTTCAAATTTATAGAGGCGATTTACTAAGCGTTTTTCTGTATAAACAAAATAGGAGTGTCTTTGTTGCATTAGGAATGTCTGCCGTATGGACACTTGTCTTTTCTGTTGTCATGCAACTTGTTTTAGAAATTGCAACTACGCGTAACGGCAGTACAAAGATAAGAAGTGTTGTGTTTTCTCTTTGCCAGGCGCTTTGTGTTGCAATGATTGTGCCTGGATTTTTACTTTGTTTGAATGAATCAGAATATGTATTGATGTCCTACTGGGGCACGCTTGTTGCTTTGATGGTATTGTGCCCGCTGCTGCTTTCTTTCTTTGAAAAGAAAGAAAATGTCGTGCCAAAAATTATTTGCGCTATTTTCTACGCTGGAGTGATAGCATTCTGTGTTTCTGCTGGCTGCACAATAATTTTCTGGGCGTTTACAAGCCTGATTCATGAATTTAGAAAAGCGGATGAAATATACAACGTCATTATCATCTGCACACAGCTTTTCTTTTTTGCAAATTGTTTTATTGCCTTTGCAACAAAACGTGACGAGCCGTTCACTGAACCTAAATTCCTAAGGATAGTGATAGAGTATGTCCTCTTCCCGTTGTATGTTGCGCTTGTCGTTGTACTTTATGCATATCTCATAAAATGCTCGGTTACAAAGTCACTTCCTGTTGGTATGATAAATTGGTTTGTCTCATTTGCTACAATTTTCTACTTTCTGTTCTATTTTTCCTTGCAGAATGAAACGAATAAAGCTGCCCGTTTTTTCTACAGAGCAGGCTCCTTTTTTATGATGCCGCTCATTCTTGTGCAGCTCATTGTGTTCTTCATCAGGGTGCATGAATATGGATTTACACCGGTACGCTGGGCAAGTGTTGTGTATATTTTATTTAGCATATGGTTTGTAACGCTGTCTCTTGTAAAAGAGGGCAAATATATGATGCTTTCTTTTGCGGTAGCTGCAATCTTTTCACTTCTGGCTACATGCACTCCGTTCAATGTTCTTGATGTCAGCGCTAGAAGTCAGAGTGTGCGTCTTGTTGAAGCGCTCAAGCAAAATGGTCTCTTTGTTGACAACAAAATTGTTCCTGCAAAAAATAGCTCCTCCATTTCAAAACGCGACAAAGCAATAATTGTCAGCGCGTATGACGCTCTTTCCCAATATGAAAAAAAACCTGATTGGTTTCCGGAACAAAAGAAAAAGTATTCAAGCTCCTTATTTTTTGAAGAAAAATTTGGATTTGCATACGGCACTCATTATGCTGATGAAAATTTCACGGAAAAGGAAATTGAGCGGTGCTTTATAAAGGCAAAAGACATATATCCTGTTGAAGGCTATAAGAAACTGTATATCATCGGGTACCAGAAAGACGCCGAAGCGAAGAACGACGGCAAAAGTATATGGGTGAAGTGCAATGGAAAGAAGTATGATATCTCCGCGGAATTAGAGCCGTACTTCAAAGATTTCAACCGTCTTGATTCTGAAGAAAAAGAGCCGGTCTATCAAGAGCCTCTTGTTTTGAAGAAAGACGGAATGTGTTTTATGTTCAGCAACATTGAAATTAGACGCTACAAGGAGTCAAAATCAATATTCTCATTTTCTCTTGCAGGCTGTGCGCTTGAAAAATAGTCTTATACTTTGCGTCTGCCGGCGAGCACTTCAACATAGTCTGCATAATTTTCTTCAAGCAGACGCGGTGTATCAAGACCATATGGACATTTCTTCGAGCACTTCTTGCAGTGCAAACAGGTCTGTATGAGCGACATTTTTTTCTGCCACTCGTCACTGAGCCATGATTCGCTTGGCGCGCGACGTAACATGAGAGACATGCGGGCGCAGTTGTTGATTTCAATATTCTGCGGGCACGGCATGCAATAACCGCAGCCTCTGCAAAAACTTCCGGAAAGCTGCTTCTTGTCTTTTTCAATAAGCGTTTTGATTGCTTTTGTAAAAGCCGGCGGCTTTTTTTGGAAGGCGATAAATTCATCAAGTTCAGATTCACGCTGAATTCCCCAGATAGGAAGAACGGTGTCATACTGCGCGGCAAAGGCATATGCTGCGGCTGCGTTTGTGATGAGTCCTCCGGAAAGTGATTTCATTGCGATGAAGCCCATCTTGTGTTTCTTGCATTCCTTAACCAGGGCAAGTTCTTTTTCGCTTGACAGATAGTTGAACGGAAACTGCAAAGTTTCGTACAGACCGCTTTCTATAGCTTCCTGGGCAATGGTAAGACGGTGGTTTGTGATTCCTATATGGCGGATTTTTCCTTGTTTTTTTGCTTCGAGCATTGCTTCGTACAAGCCGGTGCCGTCTTGCGGCTTTGGACAGTGTGCCGGATTATGGAATTGATAAATGTCAATGTAGTTTGTTTTGAGTGTCGTAAGACTTTTTTCAAGGTCGTTCCAAAAACCTTCTGCAGTAGATGCCATTGTTTTTGTTGCAATGTAAATTGAACCACGCACGTCAGAAAGCGCACGTCCTATTTTGTCTTCGCTGTCTGAATATGCGCGTGCTGTGTCAAAGAAAGTAAAGCCTGCGTCATACGCTTTCTTAAGAAGGGTAACTGCGGTGTTGCATGTGTCGCGCTGAATAGGCAGACACCCAAAAGCATTCTTTGCGGTGCGAATGGAAGTTGAACCTAAAGTAACAATCTGCATATATTCCTCACTTTTGCAATAAGTATATCATATATTTACGATAATTGCATTTTATAAATTCTTCTGTTTCATTCCGCAGAATCAAAAAAACTTGACTGCAAAAAGATTGTGAGCTAAGATTATTAAAACGTCTTTCCGTTGTCTGGTCTGGTATAAAAGTAAGCCTTGTATCTTGTATGATTGTCTATTTTCTTACAAAACAAAAAGATGTATGTGACTATCTTGCGCATTTGCTCAAACAGAGCGGTCATGAAGTCAGCGTGTATACAGATTCTGTAAAATTTTATGCTGATGTAAAGGAGCTTGGAAGCAGAGAAATCGATGTGCTTGCCATTGATTACCGTATGTTTGAGCATGACTATTTTGATCCGTATAAAGTTATGGTTGAACATGAATGCATCATTCCCCTTATTTACTACAATGATCCTTATCCTGAGCCGGAGAACCGTGCAATCTATTGGAAGGTAAAAAACCACGACCACATTGGTGCATTCCTTCCGCCTAAGAAACTTGATGAAGTGATGGTCGTGTTTAGAAAACTCCAGCAGCTTGTCAACATGCCTGAGTTGAATCAGTATATTTCGCTTATCAACAGGCCTCGTGAATTTAATTTTGATGCGCTTGATTCGGGAGATTTTTTTTCAATCGAACAGTTTAGAAAGAACAATCATCTGCCTGAATCAAGATACAAACTTCTTACGTATCTCTATCAGCATCGCGGACAGCCGCTTAGTGTTGACTCGCTCTGTTCATTCTTGTGGAAGAATGTTACTGATGCAAAGCGTCATACGCTCTACACCTACATTCATGAATTGCGCGCCGTGCTTGAAAAGGAAAAACAGGTGCAGCTGAAAATTGAACACGATGGCAAGGAACGGTATAGGCTTGTGGTAATGCATCCGCTTACAATGTGCCGTGAGTATCTTTGCGCAGCGGATTATTTTAAGCGTGACGGGAAAAGTCCTGTGGTGTTCAAGACGGTTGATCAGAAATACCTCATGCGGTTCAAGACAAACTCCACTGAGCTACGTGAACAATGAATGCGGGTGTGATATACTGCTCACATGAAGCACGATACGCTTACCGCACTTATAGACAAAGCAATTTTTGACTACCATCTCATTCAGGACGGTGACCGCATCGTTGTTGGCGCAAGCGGCGGCAAAGACAGTTCCCTTCTTGTTGAGTATCTTGCAGACCGCATGAAGCGCTTTTCCGGCCATTGTGCTGCGAATGAACCTCGATTCACTTTTACCGCAGTCAACATACAGACTGAATTGGGTGAATGTTTTTCTGAATCGCTTGTCAAACAATTTGCCGACTGGGGTGTTGTGCCGGTAATACAGAAAATTGAAGTTCTGTCACGGCTCAAGCAGGGACGTGCCATGAACTGTTACTGGTGTTCGACTCAGCGCCGCAAAGAATTGCTTGAATACGCAATCACGAATCACTACAACAAGATTGCCCTTGGGCATCATCTTGACGACATTCTTGAGACGCTCATCATGAATCAAATTGAACGCGGGGAACTGAGCACCATGCCGGTCACGTTGAAATATGAAAAATATCCGGTGACCATAATTCGTCCGCTTTGCTATGTACCGGTGGACATGATAACACGTTTTGCTGAGCAGGAAGGATGGAAAAGTTCGACCTGCACTTGTACGTATCAAGACAATAGCGGTAGAAGGGATGCCCGAAAAAAGCTCGAGGTCCTTACCGATGGTGAATATGCAAAAAAAATGCGGCTGTTCAATTCACTTAAGAATATACAGCCGCACTATCTGCCTTGAATGTATCTTATTTTATATTTTCATTGATGAAGGTGAGCTTCAGGTCCTTGAGTTTTTCTGTCATGGACACTTTATATATGTGCGGATTTAATATGCGCTTATATGACGGGTCGAGCGTTTCTATTTCCCGCTGCATTGTCTCTCGGCTTAGTCTGAGCTGTTCGGCATCTGTCTTGCGCGGTTCGATGCGTTTCCCTTTTTCAAGACGTTTTACAAGAAGTTGTTTTACTGAAGCCGGGGTAAAGGTGAACTGGCGATAGTCAATCATCGGATGATAGTAACGATTTTCTACGCCAGACTCGATTGTTTCTTCTGCGAGCGCAAGTATGTCGGCGCGTGCCAGACCGTCATCATCGTAGAGCCGCCAGACATTTTTGATGCCGGGGTTAGTCGTCTTTTGCGGATTGTCGCTGAATTTCATTGCTGGAATCATAGTGTCGGTTGCTGCATCGTGACGGGCACAGAGTTTGTAGACGCCGGTGAAGGAAGATTCCGTGCCGCCGGTGACCATGTGCGTTCCGACTCCCCAGCTTGCGATGGGCGCATTTTGTTGGACAAGCGTTTCAATGATTTCTTCGGTAAGTTCGTTTGACACTGAAATAAATGCCTGCGGAAATCCCGCCCTGTCGAGTTCCTTGCGCACTTCTGCAGAAAGATATGATATGTCACCTGAGTCAAGGCGTACGCCAAAGTTGTATCCCTGTTCGACAAGTTTTGCGCCTGCCTTTATTGCATTCTTTATGCCGCTTTTCAAAGTGTCATAGGTGTCGATGAGAAACACCGTCTTTGTGGGATAAATCTTTGCATACGCTTCAAATGCCTCTAGTTCTGACGGAAACGACATTACCCATGAATGTGCCATTGTACCCATCACAGGAATGCCATAAAGTTTGCCGGCAAGCGTGTTGCTCGTTCCCGCAGCGCCGCCGATGTATGCTGCGCGGGATGCGCTCATTGCACCGTCTGGACCTTGTGCCCTGCGGAGTCCGAATTCCATTATGCTGCCTTTTTTACTTGCAAGCCAGACGCGCGCTGTTTTTGTTGCAATAAGACTTTGAAAGTTGCAGTGATTGAGCACCAGACCTTCGATGATTTGCGCTTCAATAAGATTTGCGTGGATGCGCACAAGCGGTTCCTGCGGAAAAATAATCGAGCCTTCATCAAACGAATATAAATCTCCGGAAAAATGGAATGTTGCGAGATAGTCGAGGAATCCTTGCTCAAAAATTCCCTGCTCCTTGAGGTAGGCAATGTCGCTGGCACTGAAGGAAAAAGTAGTGAGCGCGTCAAGCAATGTTTCTATGCCGGCAAAAATGCTGAATCCACCGTTGAATGGCTGCCGCCGGAAGAACATGTCAAACACGACTGTCTGATTCATTTTTTGCTTCCAGTAGCCTTGTGCCATGGTAAGTTCATAAAAATCGGTGAAGAGCGCGCTGTTTATTGTGCTGTTCTCAATTGTTTCTTCCATAGTGCCGTCCTTTTTTTTTATCATACGTGTTTATATGCCAAAAGTCAATTTTAGTTGCTGGGGCGTTTGCAGAAAGTGTAGGTGAACCAGGCACCCGTTGCGCGTCCGACAAATCTGCTCATAAAAGCCTTGAACTTCCACTTGAATGCATACAGTGAATAGAGTTTGCCTTTCCGTGACTGACGCAGACAGTGTGCGACGGTCTTTTCCGGCGAAAGTCCGTGCCGCACTTTCTCACGTGCGCCTTTTGAGGCTACGTTTGCAAATTCTGTGCTTACGGGGCCGGGGCAGAGTGCAGTCACTTTGATGCCGCGATGCTTAAGCTCTGCGGCAAGAGCCACGGTAAAACTGAGGACATACGCCTTGCATGCGCCATACACGGCAAAATTGCCAAGTGGAAGAAATGAAGCAAGACTTGCTGTGTTTATAAGACGCGCGTTTCTTTTCAGGTAAGGAAGTACAAATCCGGTGATGCCGGTAAGAGCCGTGCAGTCAAGGTCAACCATTTCCATTTCACGCGTTGTATCTGTTTGGGCAAATTCACCATATGTTCCAAATCCAGCATTGTTCACCAACACAATGACTGAAATTCCGCCGGAAGAATTCCACCGTTCGTTTTCCGCTGCAAGCAACGCTTTGACGCGTAACGCACCTTCTTTGCCGCTTATATCACATTCGATTGCACGTGGCTTTGGAAAGAGCTGCAGGTCTTTTTCGCTCCTGGTGACGGGACTTTCCTTTTCAAAAGAGATTGCGGCGTTTTCAATGAGCGCTGCTGTTTGTTCGAGCTTGTCTTTTCGCCGGGCAAGCAGCCATAGCTCGTCGGCACCTTGCTCGTCAAGCAGCGCCGCTTTCTTTGACGAACAATCTCTTCGTCTGAGCAGTGCTGCCTTTTCCTTAAAACAGGCGCTTTCGTATGCAAGTTGTTGCGCAAAGCAGGCACCCATGCCGCTTGACGCGCCGGTAACAATGATGATTTTTCTCATGACAAACAGTATACCGCGTTACGTTGAAAAAAGCGATGTCTTTAGGTATACTTTGGCTATGACAAAAAGAAGTTTTGCACGCGCATCATTTTTCTGCGCATTTGTTATTTTATTTGCTTCGTGCGCAGTTGATAAAAAAACAACGCAGCAAGAAATTCGCGCTCACCGTAACAATATGCTCACGTATCAGGCGCTTATGCTGCAGCAACAGAGCCAGCGCGAAGCTGTCGCCAAATATGTTGAATCGCTTTCAGAAATCAGCCGCATCTCGCAGCTTTTTTTGGCAAATGTAAACGGCAGCGAATATTTTTCACCACTGGAATATGAAAATGATGTTGGAATTGTACCCGGTGGATATATATTTTTTTCATATAATATTGCAGACAGCCCTGAAAAAATAATTTCGTTTACCGATAAGATTGCCGACTACTGCGCTTCCCACCAGCAGGTGATGCCGTACCTTGCGATTGACCAGGAAGGTGGCGCGGTGAACAGACTTAGAGGAATAACAAGTGTCCTTCCATCAAACAGCCGGGTTGCGCAGCTTTTTACTCCTGCTCAGGCGCAGGCTTTGTATGCATGTCAGGCGGAGCAGCTTCATGCGCTGGGCTTTACGATGAATATTGCTCCGGTCGCGGAAGTGTGCATGGAGTCAAACAAGTCATTTCTTGACGGCAGAAGCTATGGCTCGGCGGAACAAGTTGTATCGTATTCAGCGGCGGCAATCGTATCGTACCAAAAGAATGAAGTTGGCACGGTGGTAAAACACTTTCCGGGCAATACAAATGTCGATCCGCACACCGGGCTTCCGGAAATTTCACTTTCTCAAGAAGAAATAGACAAACAAATTATTGAGCCGTTTACGAAGGTGATTTCCTTCCTGCCCGATGCAGTGCTCATGTCTCATGCACGTACTGCTTCATACGATAGCAAGAACCCTGCGTGTCTGAGCAGTTTCTGGGTTACTGACATGCTTCGCGGAAAAATGAAATACAGCGGCCTTGTGCTGAGCGATGATATTTTTATGGCGGCGCTGGAAAAGAATGGATTTCCGGCAGACAAAGCTGCGGTTAAAGCGATAGAGGCGGGCGTTGATGTGATTATGATGAGCGAAAAACAATTTGTCCCCACCGCGCGTGTGCTTCTTGCCCATGCTCGGAAAAATCAGCAGTTTGCGCAGCGTCTTTTTGAGTCGGAACAACGCGTTGTCTGGTATAAGATAAAATGCGGCATACTCGCTTTGACAATGTCATCAGACGGAGCATACACCGTTGTCGAGCGGAGCAGGGAAGATAGATTTGGCGACACGCAGCAGCGGCAGTCATCGTTCAACAATGCGTTTTCGCAGGGACTGCAATGGTATGATGATGCAATTGCATCAGACGCAAAGCGGCAGAAAATAAATACAATGCTCCATGTGGAAGGCGACAATGGGAAATAAAAATAAACAGCAGCCAAAAAAAATGATTGGCGCAGAAGGCTTTGATTTGTTTTACACGGAACTCTTTGGCTCCCGATGGCCTCTGCTCAAACAGTCTCTTTGCGGCGGAACACGGTATGTTAAACTGTCACCCGGCGGACAGGAGTCGTACTTCCTTGACCCGGCTAGTGTCTGCGCAGCCTTGTGTCTGCCTGTTGCAGAAGCAGCGGAAGTGCTTGACTTGTGCGCGGCTCCCGGCGGAAAGACGCTTGCCCTTGCGTCCTGCATGAATAGAAATACCCGGCTCTTTAGCAATGAGCGTTCTCCGGAACGGAAGGGGCGTCTTGCCCATGTCATACAGACGTGCCTTCCTGAAGAAATCGCAGCGCGTATTACGGCGAGCTGTAGCGATGGCGCAACATGGTGTACTAGGGAAAGCGACCGATACGACTGCATTCTGCTTGATGCTCCCTGCTCCAGCGAGCGTCACGTGCTTACTGATGAAAAATATCTCAAACAGTGGTCACCGTCACGGATAAAAAGTCTTGCAATGGAACAGTGGGCGCTTTTGTCGTCGGCATACCGGCTGCTTGCGTCCGGCGGGTATCTTGTGTATGCAACGTGCGCGCTTTCTCCGCAGGAGGACGATGACATAGTGTGCCGTCTGCTAAAGAAATTTCCCGGCGCGCGAATTGTAGACGCCGAAGAAAGAAATCAAATTTTTTTGCGGAATCTTGCCGTGCTTGATCCATTTGTTCATGATGTTCCGCCGGAACAGCCGGTTGCTTGCGTAGAAAGTGGTCCTGGGCAGGCAATGACTGCTGCTGTGCAACAACTGTCGCTAAAAGATTTGTATGGTCTTGCAGAGCCGACGGTGTATGGTCTGCGCATCTTTCCAGACAAATGTGATTGTGCCGGTCCGATTTATTTCTCGCTTGTACAAAAGAAAACAACATGACGCGCAGCAGATTTTATACCTTGTATAAAAGAATAAATTGAATTAAAATAGGCTCATATAAATTAAAGAAAAATCGTTCATCAATAAGGTTCAGTATAAAGAATAAAGGTGAAAAAATGTCAGAGACCAGTCGTGAAAAGAAATTGCAGCACATCGTGGAAATCGAGCAGCGTCTTAACGAGATAAAAGATGTCGATGTTTTGCTTGAAAACATACTTTCCGGCGCGCGAGAGATTGCACATGCTGATGCAGGCTCCATTTATGACTATGATGAAAAGGAAAAGAAGCTCAGCATACGGTTCGGACAGAATGATACTCAGCAGGCAAAACTTGCTTCCGGCGAAAAACTTCCATACACCTTCTTTACCTTTGAGGCAACTCCAAAATCTATTTCAGGATATTGCGCGCTTACTGGCAAAGTGCTCAATATTCCTGATGTCTATACACTTCCAGAATTTCTTGATGAAGCAAAAAACGAAAGGCGGCCGTATGACTTCAATCAGATGACTGACAGGTCAACCGGCTACCACACCACATCCATGCTTACGCTTCCACTTCGCATGACAAATGGTCGTGTCCTTGGCGTCATGCAGCTGATTAATGCTCAGAACGATGACGGAAAAGTTGTTCCGTTTGACGAGGATGCGGAATTCAATATTTCACGCTTTGCCTCAAACGCAAGTCAAGTTTTGGAATACGCATATCTTACAAACAGTATGGTGCTCCGTATGGCGCGCATGGCAGAATACCGCGATCCAAAGGAAACCGGAGAGCATGTCGAGCGGGTTGCAACTTTTTCGCTTGAAATTTATGACCGCTACGCAAGTAATAAGAATATTCCAAAGGCAGAACGTGAAAAATTCCGTGACACGCTTAAAATGGCTGCTAAATGCCATGATTTTGGAAAGGTCGGCATCAGCGATATGATTCTTAAAAAACCGGCCCGCTTTACCGATGAAGAGCGCAATACCATGAAGGGTCACACCTGTCTTGGAGCGCAGCTTTTTACTCCGTCAGACAGCGACCTTGACGAGATGGCCCGTGAAGTATGCCTGTGCCATCATGAACGTTGGGACGGCGGTGACCGCGGATATCCCGGTCATTATGATTATACAAAGCTCAAGACGGAAGAAAGTGTGCCTGAATCAACGCCCCTCAAAGGCGAAGAAATTCCGCTTGCCGCGCGCATTGTTTCTCTTGCAGATGTGTTTGACGCGTTGAGCCACCAGCGTGTGTACAAAGAAGCATGGACTATAGAAAGCACGTTCGATGAAATTGAAAAGGAGCGCGGACACCAGTTTGACCCTGAAGTCGTTGATGCGTTCCTTCAGATACGTGACCGAATTGTCGCAATAAACAACGCTTTCTGAGCTGTTCCGCCTTCAAATTACTCTAAATTACTAGACAAACTCACTTATTTTCTGGTATTATAACAGCTATGCTTTATGAGTGTTTTTCAACACCAAGGAGGATCGTTGGCAGACAATAAGGGACTGCGGATTAATGAACAAATCCGTGTACGTGAGATCAGACTTATAGATGATGAAGGTGGACAGGCGGGGGTTATCTCGACTATCGAAGCCCTCAAAATGGCTAAAGAGCGTGAGCTCGACCTTGTTGAAGTTTCTCCTAACGCAAATCCGCCGGTTTGCAAAATACTTGATTTCGGCAAATACCGGTTCGAGCAGGAAAAAAAGCTCCGTGCTTCCAAGCAGAACCAGAAAGTGCTCAAGATTAAGGAAATTCGCATGCAGCCAAAAATCGGCCCAGGCGACCTTGATACTAAAGCAAAACATGTCCAGGAATTCCTTGACGAAGGCGATAAGGTGAAGGTGACCATCCGTTTCCGCGGACGCGAACTTGCGCACACCGACTTAGGATTTGGCGTTCTGGATGAGGTTACCAAAAGGCTTACCGAAGGCTCTTTCGCCGTAGAAAAACCTGCCGCAATGGACGGAAAATTTCTTTCTATGACATTGGGTTCAAAAGCCAAAAAGTAAGAGGTAAAACATGCCTAAGATGAAGACAAAGAAAGCCGCTGCAAAACGGTTTTCTCTCACTGGTACTGGTAAAGTAAAGTACAAGAAAATGAATCTCCGCCATATCTTGACGAAGAGATCACCAAAACGCAAGATGCACCTTCGCGCATCTGGAATTCTTTCTGAAGATTCAGCAGCAAGAATCCGCAAGCAGCAGCTTCCGTACGGTTGATTAGGAGTATAAGATGTCTAGAGCAGTTGATGGAACAAAAAGAAACAACCGTCGTGCAAAAATCCTTAAGCTTGCAAAAGGCTATATTGGAGCACGTGCAACAAACTACCGCGCAGCAAAAGACGCAGTTGTAAAAGGTCTTGACCATGCATATTCAGGACGCCGCAATAAGAAGCGCGATTACCGCAAACTGTGGATCGCACGTATTAACGCAGCTGTCCGCGATGAAGGAATTTCATACAGCCGTTTTATCGACGGTCTTACAAAAGCAGGTGTTACTCTTGACCGCAAGGCGCTGAGCAACATGGCTATTGAAGATCCAACCGCATTCAAAGCAGTTGTTGAAGTTGCTAAAAAGGCAATAAAGGCATAAAAGATGATATCACTCGATCAGGTCTTGCTGTTACAAAAGAAAGTAGAAACCGCTGTTGAAAAAATTGGTGCCCTTACGAGCAGCAACACACAGCTTAAATCAGAGAACGATGCTTTGCGTAGCAAATGCGCAGAGCTCACAAAAGCGCTTTCTGAGAAAACGGAGCTTGTTTCTACGCTTGAGTCGCAGCAGGGGCAGATCGAGAAAGGCATTTTGAGTGCATTGAACCGGCTGGACACTGTTGAGAATTCTGTTCTCAATACAGCCGGTTCAGCGTCGCTTTCAGAAGTTAAAAATGATGAAAATGCTTCTCAACAGGCAGAAGCAGAAGCTGCGGCGGAAAAACCTGCAGCAGAAACAAATCAGAAACCAAACGAGCAGCTTGATATTTTCTAATCCGGGGGAACTGTATGGGTAAACTCCAGATAGACATTCTCGGCGCTTCATTTGCAGTCCAGGCAAAAGAAGATGACGCATACCTTAAGAAACTGCTCGGTTATTACAAAGAAATCACCGATTCAATCCAAAAATCAGGCAACTTGAAAAATCCAGTGCAGATAAGCATTCTTGCGGGCATTACGCTTGTTGACGAACTGTACAAGGAAAAGACACGGAACGCCTCGTACCAAAAGGAATTGTCTGGAGCTGATGATGCAAAGGCTGAGCAACTCACCATGCAGATGATAGAGACAATTGACCGCGTGTTAGGCGACGACTCTTCTGCCGGTGTGCAGAATGACGATGAGAGCTTTCAAGATGAAGATTCTTCAAAAGACGATGATTCCGACAGCAGCGCGTCCGGCAGTACGCAGAGCAATGACAATCTGGGTTGACGCTGATAACTGCCCTTCTCTTGCGCGTACCGTCATTCTTACGGCTGCGTTGCGTCTAAAAATAAGTGTCGTCTTTGCCGCAAATCATGAAATTCCCCTTGCTGAAAAAAATCCTCTTTTAAAAATGGTTGTCTGTGCAAAGACTTCAGGCAGCGCGGACGATTATATTGTTTCTTGCTGCGAAAAAGGTGATGTGGTGGTAACGCGCGATATTCCGCTTGCACAACGGGTGCTTTCCAAACAGGTGGCGGTGATGAACGACCGCGGCCTTGTGTTTGATGAAAAGAATATCGTCCGTATGCTTAAAGACCGGGAGCTTGCCATGCAGCTTGCTGCAATTGGCGTGAATACCGGGAAAAAGTACAACAACTACAGCACGAAAGAAGCGGGACAATTTTCTGCTGCGCTCAATGAACTCTTGTCCGCAAAATGAATGTGCGTTTCATTGATATTCCTTTTATTTTTTGGTAAGATAGTGAAAGTTTTTTAAATTTTTACATTGTATAGAAAACAGAACGTAAGAAGAGGACGGCATATATGCTTACACTTAAATTTGGCGGAACAAGCATGGGAAGCGCACGGCGCATTCTTGACAGCGCGGACATCATGTGCAGACGTGCGGGTGAAGACCGCATCAGCGTTGTAGTGAGCGCAGTGGCCGGCATTTCTAACAAACTGCAGGAAAGCATAGACAACTGCGTGAAAGGTGCGCAGGCTTCGGTGTATGTGGATCAAATCCGCTCCGTTCATGCAGATATTTGTTCTGAACTTCAGTCAACGCTGCCTGGCTTCAAGGCTGCCGATGTGATGAAGAAGATAGAGCCGCTCCTTGAGGAACTGACAAAGTTGCTTACGGGCATTGCATCTTTTGGCGAGTGTCCGGTAAGCGTGGACTGCCGCATCATGGGCATGGGAGAATTAATGTGCTGTCCTATGGTGGAAGCTGTACTTCTTGCAAAACAGAAAAGCGTGCTTTTGCTTGACAGCCGCAAATTCATCTATACAACCGGCAATCAGAAAGAGGGCGACCCTGACTACAAGCGTTGTGCCGAAGCATTCGGACCGTACCGCGACGGCACTTCAGAAAGCCTGCCGCAGATTTTACTGTTCCCGGGCTTCATCTGTTCGTGGATAGGCGGCACTGGTCGCGAGCCAATCATGGGACTTTTGGGAAGAAACGGCTCTGACTTCAGCGCGGCAATTGTGGGCGCTTCCCTTGGCGCGACAAAAGTTGAATTTTGGACTGATGTTGACGGTATCTACACCGCAGATCCGCGTGTGGTGAAGGACGCGGTCCTTGTCAACGACATGAGTTATGACGAAGCTATGGAACTTTCTTTCTTTGGCAGCAAGGTATTGCATCCAAAGACGCTTGCACCTCTTGCGGAAAAAAATATCGAAGCATGGAGTTTGAACAGTCACAATCCTGCGGCGCGCGGCACCAGAATCGGACGCGGACCATTTGCAAGTGAAGAACAAACCGGCCCGGTACGCGGCATCAGCTGTCTTAAAGACTGTGCAATGATAAGCGTAAGCGGTTCCGGCATGAGAGGACGGAACGGCATGGCGGCGCGTATTTTCTCTGCGGTAAGTTCCGCCGGTATTTCCGTGTTGCTCATCACTCAGTCTTCTTCCGAATATACCATTTCATTCTGCGTGCGCAAAACACAGGCAAACCTTGTGCAGGATGTTTTGAAGAATGAATTCTCACTTGAAATAAGCGACCATCTTATCAACCAGATTGACGTGCATTTAGACTGCGCAATCGTTTCAATCGTTGGCGACGGCATGATACAGAAGCGTGGCGTTGCAGGCACTTTCTTTGATGCGCTTGCAAGCCGTGACATAAACATTCTTGCCATTGCCCAGGGATCGAGTGAGCGTTCAATCAGCGCAGTCATCAATTCTTCCGATGGAGATATGGCAGTCCGCGTGACACATCAATTCTTCTTCAACGTTGCCCAGTCAATCCAGGTGTTTGCATTTGGCGCAGGCACGATAGGCGGTGCACTGCTTGATCAGATTCATGAGCAGCAGAAGAAACTTCGTGAACAGAAAATTGACATTCAGGTGATGGCTATTGCGAACATTGACGGCATGATTTTCAATGCTGACGGCATCGACCTTGAAGGCTGGCGTGACCAGGTGAAGGCAAACGGAAAGAAGACAAATCTTGATGAAATTCTTGCATTTGTAAAAGAAATAAAACCACTCAATCCAATCTTTGTAGACTGTACGGCTTCATACGATTTGCCGGAACGCTATCTTGATATCTTTAAGACAGGCATGAACATTGCCACTCCAAACAAACGTGCAAATTCCATGACCATGGACTTCTACCGGAAACTTCGCACTACTGCAAACGAAATGCATGTCCGCTTTTTGTACGAAACGAACGTCGGTGCAGGCCTGCCAATCATCGACACGCTGCAGAACCTCTTTAAGTCAGGCGACAAACTCACCGGATTCAACGGCATCATGTCAGGCTCATTGAGCTACATATTCGGCCGCCTGGACGAGGGCACAAAGTTCAGCGAAGCAGTGCTTGAAGCAAAAGAGAAGCGCTTTACCGAACCTGACCCACGCGACGACCTCAAGGGAACCGACGTTGCACGCAAGGCACTCATCATTGCACGCGAAGCAGGCATGAGCATTGAACTTTCTGACATAAAGATGAACTCAATTTTCCCGGCAGATTTTAATCTTGAAGGAACAACGGAAGAATTCATCAAACGCCTTCCTGAACTTGATAAATATTTTGCTGACAAAATGGCTTCACTCAAAAAAGAGAACAAAGTGCTTCGCATGGGAGCAAGCATAAAGGACGGCAAGGTGAGCGTAGGTATGCTCGAAGTCGGGCCTGATGATCCGCTGTACGGCGTACGCGGCGGTGAGAATGCATTTGTGTTCCAGACAGCGCGCTACACTCCGATTCCGCTTACCGTCCGCGGTTACGGTGCAGGTGCCGGTGTTACGGCTGCCGGTGTGTTCGGCGACATACTCCGCACGGTCAGTTGGAACATGGCGAACTTCTAAGGAAAAAAAGTTCCGATACAGGGACTGCAGATGAAACTCTAAAAAAAATATTTGCTCGCTTGCGAAATTGCTGTAGACGGTCTCTTTTCCACCCGCAAATAGACTGTTTACGGCTCTTTTTCAATGTAGCAGAAAAATCTTGTAAGAAGCGAATGAAATTTTTGCTTTTGATATATAGTTGAACGCAAGAAAACATATACGGTTTTTGCAATATTGATAGAACGAAATTTGTAGAGTGCCAAAAAAATACAATTTTATGAGAATTTACATTCAACGTTTCTTTTTTGTGATATACTGGTAAGAGAGGGTTTCTATGAAAAAAGTATTTTGTGCACTTATTCTTTGTTTTTCTTTTTTCGCGTTTGCCGAACAAAGTCAAATTCTTTCACTCACGAATTTTACCGTTGCCGGAGACGGTATTGTAAAAAGTAGTCTTGAGTCTTCTCCTTTGACCGTGGTCTGTTCAAAAGAAGCGTCTCAAGCGGCAAATAATAAGGGCATAACACTTGGCAGCACTCTTGTACTTCCTGACGATTGGGAAGGTGACGTTGGCATCATTCTGTATAAGAATCTCATGTCATGCAAAGTGTATGTGAATGATCAACTCATAGATGCTATCGGTCGCCCGGGACCGCGCTTCTTCTTTCAGCCGTATATTTCTCGTGGTGTACTTGTTCCACAGACGGTACTTAAAAAAGAAAATACGGTACGATTTGAATTATGGAATGACACGGGTACGTATAGTCTGCGGATGCTTAGGGTTACAGACAAAGAATCATATCAAAAAGCTCTTTTGACATATAATTTTCTTGATATACAGATTCCTCGGTTTGCCTGTATTCTGCTTCTCTTTGTTTCTATCTATTCCCTTTTCATGTTCGTGAATTACAAGAAAAAAAAGGAATTCCTATATCTCAGCCTTTCTTCGTTAGCATTTTCAGTCTATTTAATCAACGTGACCGTGTATGATTCAACAATCAGCTATCTTCTTTTGAAGGCCTTTTTATATTCATGCTTCCCGACATCCATTTTCTTTATTATTCCGTTTTTTAGGAACTTCTTCAAAATTAAGTCGCCCAAAAAATTCAACTATGGTGTTGCTATCCTGGGCGTTATTCTTGTTGTGGGGTACTACTTTCAAAAAACTACCGCTGCGCTCGACAGCTGGCAGTCAATAATGCTGATTTACCCAGTGATTGCGCTTGGGTACGGAACTTTCGGATTCTTTAAATCTTTAAAAGGAAATTTCAAACGAAATATCAGCACCGGACTTGGACTGCTTGTTGCTATTCTTTTCTCTGCATACGACATGTACAACTTCATGCTGAACATAACGCCGTTTATTTTGTTGCAGGGACTTGGATTCATGGGGCTTATCATTGGCACGTTCTACAGTCTTTCGCAGGAGATTGCAGACACCAACATCAAATGCGTTCAATTTGCAGATGAGCTGGAAAAAAGCAAAACACACCAGGATGCAATCTTTTCGCATGTGAAGGATGCTTCCAGCAAGGCTGATTCAACAGGAAAAATTCTTGGCTCAAGTATCGCCTCGGTGAGCACTCTGGTGACACAATACTTGGCAAGCATTGACCAGATAAATTCAAACATTCAGATTCAACACGACCAGGTTGCCGCAAACAAAGCGAATGTCGCAAACATTTTTACGGCAATCGACAAGATGTCTGAAATGGTCAACCAGCACAAACAGTTTGTTGATGTCACCGTGAGCGATGTGAACGGACTGACAGACGGTATTAACAAGACTGATATTCTTATAAAGAAATCTGCGGGCACCATCAAGAATTTAACTGAAGTATGTACGGCCGCAAACAATGATGTTGCAGACTCATCTCGTCTTGTTGACGACCTTGCCAGTTACTCAAAGAATATTTATGAAATTGTAAACTCAATCAGCGAACTGTCACAGCAGACAAATGTCCTTGCCATCAATGCGGCAATCGAAGCGGCGCGTTCCGGTGCGGCAGGCAAGGGGTTCAGTGTGGTCGCTGGAGAGATTCGCTCACTTGCTTCTCAGTCTGGAGACAGCGCAAACAAAATCAGCGAAATTCTTTCAACAATGGTTTCAAAGATTGAAAATATCCAGCACCAGGAGTCGCTTGTTTCTAACCGTCTTAAGCAGGTTATTTTAGAAAACTCAGAGACGGGCAAAGAAATTGAAGCAATCTTTAGCGTACTTGAATCACAGCTGGTACAGAGCAACCACATAAGCACCATTATTGGGAACTTGAAGGAGACCGTAAGCACTATTGCCACCCAGACTGCTGACCAGAAGGCAAGTAGTGAACAGCTTAATCATTCTCTTGGAGTCCTCTCTACTATCACCGATTCCGTCTTGACCGCTTCGAAAGAGCAGCATTCAAGTATTGAAGAGCTCAAGAACAATCTGCTTAAAATTAGAAACGCATCGACAGAAAATATCGGTGTCATTGACGAATTAAAGCAGATGCTTGAATAGCGCTCTTGGTTAGAACTTGTTCAAATGTACTACACAACCACGCTTTGTATTGATGATTTCTAGCCATGAAGGCATTTTTTGCTTACTGCATGAACAGACACATCCGGTGTTTGCATAAATGCCGCAACGTTCTCTGTTCATGACATATTCTTTCATGCCGTAATGGGTGTGTCCCATGACTACGACTTCATCAATAGGCTTTGTTGAAAACAACCTGCTGAACCACAGTTTGATATCTTTCTTTCCAAACTGATTATGTGCGTAACGGCACAGACCTTTTTTCCCAACCGCAAATATATAATAGTCTTGTGTTGACGCACTGTCTTTCTTTTTTGAATCAGTATATTTCTTTAACAACGAATGATATGAATTCATCACCGCGCTGATAGTCACATCCTTATAGGGCACAGCCATTTTGATTACAGATTTCTCAGTGAGCTTATTTTCTTCAGTGCGTTTTATATTCGCAATGTCAAGCAATGCTTTTACAAAAATTTGAATGAATTCAGCACCGATTTTATTCTCATCAATAACTGCATTTGTTTTGGAATTCGTTTGTTGTAAAACGGTTGCAACGGAGGCGTACGCTTTATTAAAAATCTTTTCAATATTGTATGAATCTGCATCCGCCATGATGCGGGTGACGTAGTATCCAAATGGCAGTCCCTGCAGCGTGTCTGAATCGGTCGGCGACACTGGCGCATTGAATAAATCGCAAGCATTGCCGTGTTCAAAATGAATGATTGTATCCGCGGTTTGCTCCGGATTTTCTGCAAATAAGCGTATAGAGTCCGCTGCTCCTGAATGATAATCTCCTGGAGTGCATAATGTTATTCTGTTGCCGTCAAAAGAAAGCGTATCCAAATCTGCTTGCGTGACACCCATGTCGTGGTTTCCTGGAATGTACAGCACGTTCGGGCACAGCTCCATACATTTGTTCAAAGCGGGCATGAATGGAGCTTTTTTCCAAGCGTCTATCACTTCAGCGACATTTTTATATGGAACTGCCTCTGGCGGACAAAGCCACGTGTCAAAAAAATCACCTAAGAGTACCAGTGTTTGAATCCGTTTGTCGTAGGCGATTTTATACAGCATGATGTTGAGAAATCCAGGATACAGCCCCTTGAACCAACCGATGCCTTGCTTTGTTATTTCATCGCGACGACCGATGTGGACATCGCTTATGACGGCAATTTTGTTTCCGGAATGTTTTTGCTCAATTTGACTTTCTGAAGCGGCAAGATTGTACAAAGTGATTTTTAAATTATCAAAAGAATCAAATACGTTTATAACAATTTCTGAAATAAGTCCGCAGATGAACCACATAGGCGCAATGGCGAAACTGGTGTATTTAAGGCATGTTCCCCAGTCATTGTAATACCATATATCATATCCGGTAAGCCATTTAAGCACCCAGCCAAGAGAACATTCCATTATCAGAATGATGAACATATAGACAATGCCACGAATCACCGTCGGAATATCTTTCTTTTTCATCCAGCGGTATGCAGGTTCAAGTCCCACTACACAAATGAGTCCGTAGACAAAGAACATATACAAACTGGCCTGACCATACAGACTTTCTGGAGCGGCGTGCCATATGTTAGAAAGATTTAGCCGTTCATCAACGCACCAGTTGTAATCGAAAAGATAGCTGATAAAATGAATGTGCTGACCGATATATTTCCCTAACCGCGTAAGCGAATAAAAGGAAACTTCACCAGCAATGAGTAGCGCACCATAAATGCAAAGTCGTAGCAATGCTTGTAAAAATCTTTTAGGACCGTTCTTGTACTTGCTGTACCTGTTTTGCTTTTCGCTCATATTCAGACTCCTTATTCAAAACTTTTTGATTTTCCAAAAGCAAGTGTTGCTTCATATTCCCATTTATACGGACTGTCTTTTAATGCTGCAATAGATTTGTTGTACCACAGACGGGCTTTCTGCGTGTCATGCTGCGCGTCTGCATACTGTGACAGAGCCCGTGCAACCGGACCGTCGAGCATGTGGTGTGTCTTGCTGAGTTTTGTTATTTGATTCAGCGCCGTTTTTGCTACATTCCAATAATGTGATTCTTTTCCTTTGGGAACCGCGTTGTTATTAAACGCTTCACAAACTGCTTCGACTGCATTCACAAATGAAATTTTTACATGCGGAACGCCCAGCTGATAAATCTTGTTTTCATACATTATTTTATCTGCGTACTGTAACGCCTTGTCGAATTGCTTTTCATGAGTGGCGATATATGCAAGATGACCGTAGTGAATGCAGAGTGTCATGTGGTCGTAGGTGCTTTCGCTCAGCTCTATGCCGTGCCAGAATGTCTTTCTCTGCTTCTTCCGCAGAATATTTTTTTGAAAGCTAGTATTTCATGAACGGCACTTTTGTTGAACGCCCAGGGCCAANGTGCATGGCGGAATGAAAGTTCTTCGCCAAGAGCCTTTGTTTCAAGATATCCTTCAAATTGATTTTTCAAAGTCACCAATCAAGGAAATAGTTCTGGGCAAGGGCCGCCTTCTGCAGTTCATCAATTCCCACTGCTCATCAATCTTTTCTAAAATACAATGACGCATCTTCGAGCAGCTTTATTGAAGTAGCAGGGTCGTTGAAGAACAAATNATAATAAGGCGTATCGTGATTTGAAGATGCTGACGGCTTTCATGTTGGTTGTGTTTTTTGAAGCTTCAAGTCCCAGCTCGTACACTTTCTTTCCAAATCCCGCCAAATCCGACGCCTGCCACAGAGAGGACCGCATAATCTCCCGCCCGCAACAAGAAAATGTTTCTGGGATCATTCTTCATGTGGAGCACTGTGTTGAAGTTGGTCAACGAGCTCCATGCCAGTTTTTTCGAGATAGGCCGAAGTAATACAGCTTGTTCAAAATGGAACAGAGATTCAAACATATGTCTTTTGTGCAAGAAACTTCTTTCCTTTGAATTGACTGACGTTGCTGNGCNGAATTCCGTAATACCAAACCTGAGAAAGCGCTTCACCGACTATTCCGCCATAAACTGCAATCTGTGATTTGGGAATGTGCTTTCCATTGGCACGCAGACCTTGCTCAAGAAAATGTACGGCATTGTCAAATTCACCTTGTTCCTGTGCGCATCTGCCTAAGCCTTTGTAGGCATCCGCAAGAATTTCTTTTGTCTTGCAGTTTGCAATTACGCTGGAGAATGTTTCCGTCGCGCTTTTGATGTTAGTAAGAACACGGTATGCGTCTCCCAAATAAAGCTGAATGCGGAAATAAGCATCCTTGCTTTTTTCGCCTTCAATCTTGTCCCATGCGGAGAGTGCTGTTAGACAGTGTGTTATGGTGTCTTTTGCGGCGAATTGACGTTCTGCTTTTTTTGCAGCTTCACCGGCATACAGGAAGAGCTTCCCGTATTCCTTTGCTTCCTGCGCATGGTATTCAAGCAGCTCGGCGACGGGGGCCGTGTTGTTCTGATGCTTTTTTTCAAGATAGGAAAGTATCATCAAATTCAATTCTTTCTTTGTTGCATCAAGAATGGTATCGTAGATGATGTCGTGGATGATGATATGTTTGAAGCAGTATTCAGAATCATTTTTTTCGCTCTTCACAATGATGTTGTGAATTTCAAAGTCCTTGATGGAATTGTCGAGCGTTTCTTCAGAAATACCTTCCGGCAGGACTTCTCTTAAGCAATCAATGTAGAATGTTTTGCCGATTGCCGATGCGGTCTTGCAGACAATTTGTTCTTCAAATTTGAGCGTGTTTAAACGTGACAGAATAATATTCTGAATCGAAGTAGGAATGATGATGTTCTGAATGCTCTTTATGTTTTGAGAAAGATGGTGCTTGCCGTTTGCGTCTTCAACAAGTGTTCCGCTTTCAATTAAGCTGTGAACGATGTTCTCAATGAAGAATGGATTGCCGTCTGAGGTGGCGACAATTTTTCTGACAAGCAGCGGTTCCTGTTCGCCCATGTTCAACAAGGTTTCAGCCAATGAAGCGGAAGCGTCATCGGTAAGCTGGTCAAGGTGTATAATCGGAATGTTAAGCTGTGCAAAGAAATCTGAGATTTGCCTGCTCTCACGTGAAACTGCAACAAGCAGTATTTTCATAGAGCCGATGCTGCTTATGAAATATTCAAGCATTTCCAAAGAGACGCTGTCACACCACTGCATGTCTTCAAGTACAATGATAAACGATTTTTCAGTTGCATACTTTTGCAGCAGCCGGTCAATTATTGAGAAGAAGTGATTCTGCTTGAGCAGCATATTCATTTCAGCAGTTTCTTCAGATTCTACAAAATCAAAGCCGAGCATGTTCAAGAAGACGGGAACCCATATCATTTCTTCTGAAAAATAGGTTGTGAACAATTCGCGCACGAGTTTTTCCGCTTTGTTGTCGGATATGTCTTCTGACATATTGATTATTTTTTTTATTATCGACCGCCAGCAGAAGAACGCCGTTGTCTCTTCATACTGAAAGCAGCAGCCCGACAATATTTCTACATCAGGACAATTTCTTTTTGTTTCTGCAAGAAAGTTCTCAACAAGATATGTCTTGCCCATTCCAGCCATCGCCAATGGACTGGNGCAAAGTTCATGTGGACCGGACATGCTCTGGGCAAAGCAGTTCCTTAAGCTGCTGAAGCTCTTTGGTCGCGGCCGACAAGGCACGTGATTCTTTTTCTACGGTCGCGGTGGATTTCTTTATGGAAGCTGGAGCAGGTATGCAAGTTTGTAAACCGGTGTAGCCTTTGCATGTTATTCCAGTAACTTCATCCGTTTTTCACAGAAGNAGTTGACCATCTTCGTTTGTGTTTTCATCAAGGAGAATTGCCATAGGTGCTTTTGGTAGCTGCATATGACATGAGCCCGTGGATGGCAAAGTTCACCGAATTTCCAATGACGGTATAATCCTTTCGGAAGATGGCCGCCGAAATTCTCCTGAGTACTACCATAGCCGGTGGCCAATGCCGATGCCCCTCAAATGAAGGAAAATGTCCGACTGCTTTTTCAACTGCAGTAAGAATTTCCGCCTGCGCAGAGAACGGCATTGCGCTCCTTGCTTTTCAATTGCCGAAGGGGAGCCGAAAAAGAACTGGAAATACGACTCCTTTATCAGAAAAAATCAGGCTTTATGCAGTAACCACCGTAACGAGTGGCTTTGTTTTGCATCACTGTGTAAATGGTATTCAGCGTGGTAAAACTGTTTCCTGTTTCACCTTTGTATAATTTTGCCGCAAAGTCTCCATTGAATCGTACCATGATGCAAGTGATGTCTTTATATTCCCCCGAGAATCCTTGGTAGCTGTTCTTTACTTGCTGAAGAATGATAGGATTGATGAATGCAACAAGCCTGTTGTAAAAATGAGGTTCGGAATACAACGTTGTTGTGTCAAAATAATCCGGGTACGTTAAATTATCGAATATGGAGTCTGGAATCGCTCTTAGTTCATACATGGTTTCTTTTGCGTCAAAATAGTCCTCAAAGCCAAGCTCCTTTGCCAGCAAAAAACTTTCACGGTCACAGATTATTTCCTGCTTGGTACATGATTGCTCACATTGAACAGCGGAAGTGACAGCATGTCCTATGATGGTCGGCGTGATGAATAAATCCCGTGAGCCTAAGAACAGCAGGTTGAACGAACCGTAGCCAATGCCGATCTTTGGGAAAAGCGAGAAACCGTTTGTATCCTTTGAGACCGTATTGTAATTGTCACTCAGTTGGAGAATGCGAAGCATGGAGGCAAACGCACGTTTGAAATTATCTGCCTTTGATTCGTTTTCAAATCTTTCGTACCCGATAAGCAGTGAATCGCCGGCGAATTGATATACCGATCCACCGAATTCACGTATTGTTTCTATGACGACTGAATAGAATTCTGAGAATGTGTCTGAAAGATCACCGATGTCCCGCTTTGTTTCAAGATAATTCACTACGATGCGGGTGAAACCGATGATGTCGAAATAAATGACTGCGCCTTCAAATTGCTGTATTTTTTTTTCAAAGATGCAGCAGTCTGATTCTCCAATGAATTGAATGAGTTTATAGGGAATGTATTGTGTGAGCAGCTGCATCTTTTCATCATCAACCGCTTGATCACTACGAAGCAGACATTTTGTACATTTTTTGTTAGCCATAATTACCTCGTGCCCAATATTCTTTTTACCAGGGCCTCGTATATTTTTATTTCTTCTTTTTTTCGATACCAATGTGGCATCATGGCGATTTCCGCATGGTCCATGCACATTGGCCATTTTTCTTCAATCCATACACCTTTTTGTTCATTATGACCGCTTCTTGTATGCTGTACAGTCTCTCTTCCAACATACGGGAAACGCTGACCTTCAACCGGACACATGCCATCGTTGTGATGCCATTTACGAATAATGGGACGCCATTTCTTGTTGCACGTATGATAGTTGCCAATAATCAACGCCGTAACGGTAAGCACAAGGTGACAGACAATCGGTATGAACAGTTCCACCAATCCGAGCAAAGAAAAAGTCACTCTTGTTTTATAGCTGAAATACCACGTGTCGGGATATTCGACCATAAAGGCATTGTTCTGTTCCATCGCATTGGGTGTCAGATCGTACATTGCCCAGTCTTCACCTTCGTAAAAGACACTGTTCTTTTTTGCAAGTTGCTTGAACGAGAGGGAAGGTTTCTGTGTTTCATTAAAATTCCACTGGTCAAGATGAAGATCAAAAATAAACTGATGCCCCCGACGGTGACTTTGATATTTTCCAACTACATTCATCAATGCGCAGAGAAAGAGCACGGTGAATGCATCGCTTTTCAAGATACCTGTATTCACATCTGCACCCAGGGACCACGTGAGCTGCGAGCCGTTCTGCGCGCCCGCTATTGAAGTGATTGAGTGCACCCATGAAGCGTCTGTATGCTCATGGAAGCCACAGCAGTTGTAGAAGAAATCTTCTGCAAGTAACTGTTGGAGCATACGGATGGTCGGGGCACCCATTGAATGTCCGACGAAGTCAAGCGGATGCTGTTTGTCCCAGGCGCTGTATAATGCTTGACCGCCGTATTTTTGACCTGGTTCTGGCTTGTATGCTGACTGTTCGCCGTAAAAACGGGAATACCGATTGTGTCCAAAGTGCGCGCTGTGCTCTGCTCCATAATCCGTGAGTCCGCCCTTCAGTTGAAAGAAGAGCTCGCACGCTTGATCATGAAGTGAAGAAACCGGACCTGTCGTAGGAAAAAGAAACGGAGGAAGTGCATCGCCCTTTTCTTCTTTTAGTGCTTTTGCACAGACAAAGTAAGGGTGATGGTATAATTCTTCATCACCCCATCCGAGCAAACCGTGACAGAATACAATCGGTATTTCATTGCTCATTTCAAATCATCGCCCCATTTGAATCCCATCTTCTTATAGAATTTTGGAACTTTTCCTTTCGTAAATGACGGATTGTTTTTAATCAGTTCCTTTGACTGCTCGACAGAAAGCGGTCGGACGGTCGTGTGGAGGTCTGAAATTGGCTGAGCAATCTTGTTTGCATAGCATGAGCAGCCAGGTGCGCGGAAGATATGTGAATATTCATTCCAAATGTCGCTGATTGGACGTTCCCGCATGTTGCCCAGTGTTACCGAGCAGAAATCGCACGGACAGACGTTTCCTGATGAGTCAACAAATATGAAGTGGAATCCGCCGCCGCAGCCGTAAAACTTTTCACTTTCAAACACATCGTATGCAAAACATGCTGGATATCCTTTATTCTTAACAAGGAACTTCTGCACTTCATTTACACGCTTAACATCTGCCGGCGTGAGTTTTTCTTCCGGGTGGTCGTTCAAATGGCCGCTCAGAATTGGTGAAGTAAGACGCATGTCGTTCACTCCGAGTGATTTAAAGAACTCAAGTGTTTTATACAATTCTTCTGGATTTGAAATAAGCGCATGGTCAGGAACAAATGAAACGGCGACGTACATTCCTTCTTCCTGATACATTTCAATTGCCTTGACCGCAGTTGCGTGCATGCCTTCCTTTCCACGGCGTTTGTCGTGAATTTCAGGATTGTAGTGGTCGAGTGAAACTACCGGAATGCCAAGACCTGCAGCCTTCAATTCCTTGACGCGGTCGCGGGTGAGTCCGAAGCCAGTTGAGAACATGAGTGACATTGACTTCTCACCGATGAGAGAAATAATGTCTGCAATATCATTGCGGAGCAGTGGTTCGCCACCGGTAATGCCGATCATACTTGTTCCCAACGCCTGAATCTGGCCAAAGGCATCTTTAAGTTCAGCAAGAGTGAGCTGATTTTTCTTTGTGCGGTCAGAGAATGAGCAATGCCAACAATTGCAGATGCAGTTTGCGGTGACAGCGAAGTTTGCCATAACAGGAGTGGGCTGTCCGTTAACTGTTTTGACGATGCCTGCAACATACCGCTCAAATGCAGGTGACGGAAAATATGGAGTGAACGTATTCATATAAATGCGATCGCCTACACGAGTCAGTTTGCTGTTGCTTGAAACATAGTTCATGGCAAGAAGCTGCCGTATAGATAGTGATTTCATGACGGGACTTTTCATCATCTCCATCATGCCGCTGATTTTTTGGAAACCATATAATTGTTCTCCAACCATTTCAATCCTCCCCGAAGGAAAAAAAATTGACGAATAGATACAAAACGTCAGGATAGATTTCTATGTAGCACTTATTAATGATTTTAATTACACTTTATAGAAATAATCTAACCTTAAGTATATCATACAATACTTATTTTTCAACCAAAAATTTGATTCTTGTCAAATCATTTGCGGAATTCTCTGCAAGCTGGAATATGGCGGACCTCTGAATGACTTATAAAATGCACTTAACTTTGTTTTTGGCATTCCGTTGTCATTTTCCCCATTTTTCAGTAGAATAACTCTTTATACAGCCTGACGAGCCGTACATTCTTGCGCGAGAGTGAAACGTGGGAGAAAAGGGGCATACATGGTCATCGTTTTAAAAAAAGACATTACTAATGAAGAAAAGAATCACATACGCGATTTTCTTGCGCAGAAAAATTTCAAGCTGAACGAAGTTGTCGGCGAAGAAGAGACGATTCTTGCTGCTGTTGGCAAGCTGGCGATGGATCCGCGCGAAGTTGAGATTCTGCCGGGCGTGAGCCGCGTCATTCCTATTTCAAAGCCGTACAAAATGGCGAGCCGTGAATTCAAACACGACAACACGATTGTGGAGATTCCGAATTCACGCGGTCAGATTATCCGTGTGGGCGGCCAGCGTGTCGTCTCGATTGCCGGTCCGTGTGCTGTTGAAAGTGCTGAGCAGATGATGACGATTGCAGCATCNTGCAGGTGCCGGTGTTACGGCTGCCGGTGTGTTCGGCGACATACTCCGCACGGTCAGTTGGAACATGGCGAACTTCTAACAAGAAAATGCATTGTTCCTATTGCCTCATTTTTTTGAAAAGCGAGTTTTGCTTGAAAGCGTAAAGGAAGAGAACCGAGGTAAATCATATGGTCATTGTTTTAAAAAAAGACATTACTAATGAAGAAAAGAATCACATACGCGATTTCCTTGCGCAGAAAAATTTTAAGCTGAACGAAGTTGTCGGCGAAGAAGAGACGATTCTTGCTGCAGTCGGCAAGCTGGCGATGGACCCGCGCGAAGTTGAGATTCTGCCGGGTGTGAGCCGCGTCATCCCTATTTCAAAGCCGTACAAAATGGCAAGCCGTGAATTCAAACACGACAACACGATTGTGGAGATTCCGAATTCACGCGGTCAGATTATCCGTGTGGGCGGCCAGCGTGTCGTCTCGATTGCCGGTCCGTGTGCTGTTGAAAGTGCTGAGCAGATGATGACGATTGCAGCATCCGTTGCGGCGAGTGGCGCAGTCATGCTGCGAGGCGGTGCGTATAAGCCGCGTACATCTCCATACAGTTTCCAGGGCTTGGGTGAAGAGGGTTTGAAGTACCTCAAGGATGCCGGTGAAAAATACGGTCTGCCGGTGGTGACGGAAATTGTCTCTTCTGATTTTATTCCGGTGATGAAGGACTATGTTGATGTGTACCAGGTTGGTGCGCGCAACATGCAGAACTTCGAGCTGTTGAAAAAACTTGGAGCGCTCGGCAAGCCGGTCATTTTGAAGAACGGTCTCAGCGCTACGATTGAAGAATTATTAATGTCCGCAGAATATCTGCTTTCGAGCGGTACCGACAAAGTCATTCTCTGCATACGCGGAATCCGCACATACGAGAAGGCGACACGCAACACGCTCGACCTTTCGCTTGTGCCGGTGCTTCGTTCCATGACGCATCTTCCCATCATTGTTGATCCAAGTCACGCGGTCGGCATCCGGGACAAGATTCCGCCGATGGGTCTTGCGGCAATTGCTGCGGGTGCAGACGGTATCATCGTGGAAGTGCACTGCTGCCCTGAAAAGGCGTTGAGCGACGGTGCACAGTCACTGTATCCGGCTCAGTTCGACAAGATGATGCATGACATCGAGGCACTTGCTCCGGTGGTTGGAAAATCAGTTGCACACATTCGCGAGGAGGCGCCTGTTGCTTCATCATCAGCTGCTTCTGCAAAAAACGGCGGCAGTCACGCGGCAAACACGCGTTCTGCAAATGCAAAAGTTGTCTGTGCATACAGTGGCAAACGCGGTGCGTATGCAGAGCAGGCAATTACACGGTATTTTGATGCAGCTGATGTCGAAGCAAAAGCGTGCGATTCATTCAGCGGCATTTTCCAGGCGGTCGTTGACGGCAAGGCAGACTACGGCATGGTGCCGATTGAGAATTCACTCGCCGGTTCGGTGTATGAAAACTACGACAACCTTACGCGCTTTGAAGATGTGAGCATTGTTGGTTCGGTGACGCTCCGCATACAGCATTCTTTGCTTAGCGTGAAGGGCGCAACGCTTGATGACATAAAAACGGTCTACTCGCATCCGCAGGGATTCAGCCAGTGTCGCAAATTCCTTGAGCTTCATAACGATTGGAACCAGATAGAAACTATTTCCACTGCCACCGCTGCAAAACAAGTTGCAGAAAGTGGCAACAAGTCTGGCGCCGCCATTGCAAGCAGCGTGAATGCATCGCTTTATAAACTGGATATTCTTGCAGACAGCATCGAGGATGATCCGAGCAACTTCACGCGGTTTGTCATCATCGCAGCAAATCATGTGCAGCATGGAAAAGAAGTGAATGTGCTTCCCAACATGGCAACATTTATGTTCTGCACAAAGAATGAACCCGGCGCGCTCTACCATTGTCTGGGCATTTTCGATAGCAATAAGTTGAACCTTTCGCGTCTTGAGTCACGGCCGATTGCCGGTCAGCCATGGAAGTATTGGTTTTATGCGGATGCAGCGCTCACTGATGAAAATGGTGTTGCAAAATTTAAATCTGCAGAAGAAGAAAATGCGTATGTAAACAAAGTGATTGATGAATTGAAGAATACGGCGGAAGATGTCCGCCTGCTTGGAGTATATTCAGAAGGAAGGCAGTAAAATGGAAAAGTATGTTTTGTCAGTTCTTGTGGAAAACCATGCCGGTGTGTTGAGCCGTGTGTCCGGTTTGTTCAGCCGTCGAGGATACAACATCGACAGCCTTACAGTATGCGAAACGTCCGACCCTGAGAAGTCACGTATGACAATCGTAGTGCAGGGCGATGAGTATATTCTTGAGCAGATTGAAAAGCAGCTTTCAAAACTGGTGGAAGTGATTTCAATCGAGCACTGTGAAGGCGCAACAACATGTCAGCGTGAAATGGCGCTCATCAAGGTAAAGGCTGGCGGTGAGCAGCGCGCAGTAATCATTGAAACATGCAATATTTTCCGCGCACATATTGTTGATGTTGCAGAAAAGAGTCTTATCATCGAAGCAACCGGCAGCGAGGATAAAATTTCTTCACTCATTAGATTGCTGGAGCCGTACGGTATCATGGAGCTTTTGAAGTCCGGTCTCACCGCCATGGATCGTGGCGAAAAAATCATGAACTAATAGAAAAAAAATATAAGTCGCAGACGGCGTGCCGGCAGGGCGAATTTTTTGCGGCGCCCCGTTCTGCGGTGTGATAAGAATGAAATGCTTAAAGTGTAAAAAAGGAATTTACTTTTTTTATTTCACTTTTATCCACAAGTCATTGTTGACAGACCATCCGTTGTCTTTGAGTGACGCCGTTCCGATTCGGAACATGCGCGGGCTGACCGGAAAGGAATCCGAACCTTTTACAAGCGAAAAATCAGTTTTCTTAGTAATGGCATCATTTGACTTTGCAAAGATAATTTTTGACGTGTAATTCCCTGCGGCTCCGTCGGCAAAAGATGCAGAAATTGTCACCGGAAAAAAGAATGAATCTTTTTCAAAACAAGGGGCGCCTATGACAAAAGAAGTGACATTCTTGCCTTTGTCTGCAAAGAGTTCCTTGTCGTGTTCAGAAAAGAAGCACCAAAGCGGATATTGTGGAAAGAGCCACTCGTCTGCGGAGCGTTTGTCATTGTACGCATGGATGAATGTGCGTTGAAATTCAGCAAGAAAAAAAAGTGTGTCTTTATGCGGAATGAGCGCTGTCATATAAAAAAAGTGTAGCGTAATTCTTTGAAAAAGTGTAGTATCCTTTATATGAAAAAGAGAACAGTTCTGTTTGTTTGTATATGGCTTTTATTTCTTGCAGGTGTGGGATACGGCGTCAACTCTTTGACTTCGACAACTTCACGTCTTATGATTGCCGGCGAAAATGTAGTCGCCCTTAACAGGACGGCGGTGAGCGCAAAAATCAGTAACCCGGCAAAGCATCCCTATTTGTATTTTAAATTTACAGAGGCTCAGCGGGCAAGACTTTCTACGCTTTGCAAGAGTAGTGACGGCGGCTGCATACAAATCACCGTTTTACCAAAGCACGTAAATGATGATGGACGTGAAGTGCCGTTTATATTCGGACTGCTCTATAAGAATGACTTTAAAAGCGCCGCTTTGCTCAAGGACGAAATAGAAAAACGGCCGCTTGTCAGAGGCGACTTGTCAAAAATAAACAAAACAGGCTTTTCAGTGTCGCAGTCGATTTCAAAAAATGGTGAAGTTCCGCAAGGATTTTTTGTATACTGCATGGCGCAATGCTCTGTGAAAAATGCTCAAATCAAGCAGGCGCAGATTGGCTGGAGCAGAGAAAACGAATTTCCACTTTTTTGTTTTACCGATAATGGCGGCACTATAAATGGTTCGTTTGCATCGGTGGATTTAACACAGATGTATTCAGTCTTTAGCGATGAAAATACCGCATCGACAATACTGCCAAAAATCACTATCGGACTTTTTGAAAGCAGCCAGAACGGACCATGGGACGAACAAGTCAGAGTGAAGCTCAATATATTTGGTGAAGATATAAGCATCAGACGTACGGCAAAACAAAAGGATGTCATTATACAGCTGTCGTCTTTAGTAAACCAGACCGGCACTGTGGAGCTAAAAGAAAACAGCGCCATGGTGTCATCTTTCATTGTTTCAGCAAATCAGGCGGACCTTGTTCCAGTGGCAAAGAACGGCGGCGCTACTGTTACTCCGTTTGTCACTGATCCGGGACTTATCTTTGGCTGGCCTGTTCAACATTGGCGCAACAAAGAGTATGAACTGTATTCGTGGGCGCAATTCCCGCAGGTACTTTTCTTTGACACTGCTAACTACAAAATTCAGGACAGGTTTTTTACACGTCTTGCCTATTTTGTGGAAAAAGATGGCTATAAGGGAACATTCGTGAGCGATTCTTTTATCGAGACAAACCACGGATACAATGCACATGACTACCGTGACAAAGATTTGGCGGAATTTTTCACTGCGGCGGCAAAGACTGGTTTTACGCTCAATGAGTATGAACTTTTGCTGAAGAATATTCTGTTAAAAAACAAAATCATTATTGAACGCGCAAAGAATACGTATGAACCGGGAAGCGGGGCTGTCATTTCAATTTCGCAGGAATCTCCGGGATATCTTAGAAATACATTCATTGCACATGAAAGCTGGCATGGCATTTATTTTACCGATGCAGATTTTAGGAATACCGTTGAAAAAATCTATCTGTCTTTTGACAGCGGCTCGATGGAATTTATCAAAACGTTCTGGGCAACACAGCCGGGGCTTCACTACGATTTGAATGACGATTACCTTATGAAAAATGAATTCATGGCGTACCTCATGCAGCAGTCACTTGTGCGTTGCAAAGATTATTTCTTGCAGGTTGCAGGTCGTGGTTCCGTGAATCAGATTGAACCAGAACTGGCGGCATATGTCCGCGGAACGGAAGCAAAGCCGTTTGTTGATGCAACCGCAACCCTCAATGAATATGCATACAATAAATGGGGACTTGCAGCAGGACGTGTGTCATTGGTGAACCGGTAGCGCCAGGGCGGCATCGTAAGAAAATTATTCTTCCGCGGCAGTTTGTTCTCTGCTTTCTGTAGAGACATCCAAGTTGAATTTTTTTTCAGCACCAATGGTGGAAGGCGGACCATGGCCGGGCATGAGTACAAATTCATCATTCTGCGAAAGTATTTTTGTCTGAATGTTTGAGCAGAGCAGACGATGTGAATACTGACTGTTTGTGTCGCCGATTATGCCGGACTGAATGGTGTCTCCTGTAAAGAATACATTTCCGATTTTGTACACCATGCTGTCTGAAGAATGACCTGGTATGGAAAGATATTGCACTTGAAGACCTGCCACCGTAATTGCACCGTCACCGTGAAGCACGACAGTCTGATTTCCGGCAACTTCATAATCTGCCGCGTATACCACCGGGGAATAAATTTTTCTAAGAGTCTTTAATCCGTGCACATGATTTTCATGATTGTGCGTGATAAGAACGCCGGTCAATTTGTATCCGCCGTTTTCTATCTGGCTGATAATTTCATTTGATATTTTTCCAGGGTCGATGATGATTGCTTCCATGACTGCCGGATTATCATTTGCCACAACATAACAGTTTGTAAATTCCTCAAGACAGAGGTGAAAGTAAATTTTCATTTTGCAAGATCCTCTTCTGTCAGCAAATCAAGTTCACTGATTCTACCGTCGCTTGACTTGTCAAAAAGCGCTTCCCTTGTATTTGACAGTTTGAAGGAAGCATTGCTTCTTTTTGATTCATAAAAAATTGCTTTTTTAATGTTGCAGTTGCGGAATGAAGTATTCTCAAGTGTCGCACGGATGAACCTGCTGTTGTATAAATCACTGTCGTCAAAACTTGACTGATACGCTGCGATTCCATTGAAGTTGTTGTCAATCAAATCACTGCCCGTCAGAAGGACTTGGCTGAAAGAAGAGCCGGAAAAAGAAGTGTATTGCATGTTGCTTTCTATGAAGCTGCTTTCAAAAAATACAGAGAAATCAAGTATACACATGCGCGAGCGGAGTTTTGCGGCGTGTACGCCGGTGAAAGTGCAGTGACTGAAGTTACATCCGTAAAATTTTTTATTTGACAGGTCAATGTCGGAAAAAGAAATGCCGGATGCATCCAGTCCGATTATTTTTTCATGTCCCATGATATAGTCAATGATTCTTCGGGAAGCAAATGGTTTGTCTTCGGTGTGGTCAAAGCAGAATGACGAACTTTCAACTAAAGTTCCGTCAGCTTTGATTGTTGACAACGCAAGTTTATTACAGCCGGGCGTCGTGCAAGTATTAATCACATACATATGATTATGGTACGCTATTGAAAGCGTTTAGTCAAATGGATATTATAGAGACATGTGTTGGAAATGCGGAAAACAAATTATCATTCAAGAACCAATACCCCGTGATGCAGAATGTCCGTTCTGTCACGCGGATATTCATTCGTGCAAAAACTGCGTGTTCTATGAACCGGGCAGCCATTATGATTGTCACGAAACGGTTGACGAGCTTGTGGTTGATAAGGAACATGCAAATTTCTGTGATGCTTTCTCTCTAAATAAAGTCAGTTCAAAAAACGGTGCGGTGCAGAATAAGGCAGCTGAGGCAAAGAAATCGCTTGAAAAACTGTTTGGTGGTGAGTGATGAGAGGAATCGATTTTGCATTTCTTGACAGCGGAACGGGCGGCATTCCCTATATGCTTTACTTGAAAGAGAAAAGCCCTTCAAGTAAATGTCTTTATCTTGCTGATTCAAAAAATTTTCCATATGGAGAAAAAACGACTGAACAGATAACGAATTGTTCTTCACAGGCTGTTTCACTCGTCACGGAACGGTGGCATCCAAAGGCGATAGTCATTGCGTGCAATACCATTTCGGTGACTGCACTTAATGAACTCCGTGAAAAATTTCCCGAAGTGCCGATTGTCGGTACAGTGCCTGCAATAAAACTTGCCGCTGAAGTGACAAAAAATAAACGCATCGGACTGCTTGCCACAAATGCAACTGTCCGGCACCCGTACAACAAGCGTCTTGCGGAAGAATTTGCTTCTGATTGCACGGTGTTTTCCCGCGGTGACGCAGAGCTGATATCTTTCATCGAACATGATTTGTTTACCGCAACTGATGAAGAAAAGAAACAGGCGGTTAGACCGGCAGTCGATTTTTTTAAAAAGAACGGGTGCGATACAATAATCCTTGGCTGCACACATTTTGTGCATCTTGCAGAGGTCATACAGCATGAAGCAGGCGACGGCGTGCGTGTCGTCGATTCACGGGAAGGTGTCGCTCGCCAGGCGCTCAAAGTTGAGTCACGTGCAGAAGAAAAAGATGACCATTCAGACAATACTGCCGGCATACAGGATTGCACGCTTTTTGTCACCGGCTTCACACAAAAAAAGGACGCTGAAGAATACAGCGCCCTTTGCAAGAATCTTTCTATACCGTTTGGCGGTTTATTGTCATGAACAAAGTGTCTCGTTGATTTTATCAATGAACTCCCAGCTGTTGAGCACTTCCTTTGCTGCCGGTGTTGCAATGCCCGCAAGATCGCCGGTCATATAGCCTGACTGAATTGTGTTGAGTGTGGCATTTTCAAGCCTCTTTGCAAAAGATGCAAGTTCTGGAGTGTTGTCAAGTTCTGCACGTTTTGCAAGCGCTCCCGTCCATGCAAATATGAGCGCAACAGGATTTGTGCTTGTTTTTTCACCTTTCATGTAGCGGTAATAATGTTTCTGAACAGTGCCGTGGCTTGCTTCAAATTCATACGCACCGCTCGGGCTTACCAGTACACTTGTCATCATTGCAAGACTGCCACATGCAGAGGCAACCATGTCGCTCATGACATCACCATCATAGTTTTTACATGCCCAGAGAATTCCGCCTTCGCTTTTCATAATGCGGGCAACGACATCATCGATGAGTGTGTAGAAATAAGAAATGCCTGCTTTTTCAAACTTGTCTTTGAATTCAGTGTCAAATACATTCTGGAAAATTTCTTTGAACCTGCCATCATATGTCTTTGAAATGGTATCTTTTGCGCCAAACCATACCGGCACTTTCTGATCGAGTGCAAAGGTAAAGCAACAGCGTGCAAAGTTTTCAATAGAGTTGTCCATGTTGTGAATTCCTTGGATAATTCCAGGACCTTTCATTTCCATAATTGTCTTGCGGATTTCTTTTCCGTCTGCGCCAGTAAATACAAGTTCCGCTTTTCCTGCTCCAGGTGTTCGTATTTCACAGTTCTTGTATACATCACCATATGCATGGCGGCCAAGAATAATCGGCTTTTTCCAGCAGCTCACCGTACCGTGAATGTTGGAAACAAAAATCGGAGTGCGAAACACCGTGCCGTCAAGTTCTGCTCGTATGATTCCGTTTGGACTTGGAGTAAGATGCGTAAGATTATATTCTTTGACACGGGCTGCATTGCTGGTGATGGTGGCGCATTTTACACCTACGCCAAGGCGTTTGATGGCAGCTGCTGAATCATAAGTAATTTTGTCGTCTGTCTTGTCGCGTTCTGTAATTGACAAGTCAAAATATTCTGTTTTTAAGTCAATGTAGGGGGTAAGCAGTTTTTCCTTAATTACTGCCCACAAAACACGTGTCATTTCATCGCCGTCAAGTTCGGCAATAGCATTCTTCATTTGAATCTTAGCCATGATTTACTCCATCAACAAAAAATAATTGCATTGTTTTGCATTGAATGCATTATAAAGAAAAAATGCGTTGTGTGGAAGTGGAATGACAACCGTCCGTGCCGCCACCTGCTGATTTTTTTTTAGCAATATGATACTATGCAGCTGATGAATCGAAAGATTCTTCAAGTTGAAAACGAAAGAGGAAAAAATATGTATATCACCTGCTTGGATTTAGAGGGCGTTCTTGTGCCTGAAATTTGGATTGCATTTTCAGAAGCAAGCGGAATTCCGGAACTGCGTCGTACCACGCGCGATGAACCGGATTATGACAAACTTATGAAGTGGAGAATTGGCATTCTTAAGGAGCATCATCTTGGTCTTAAAGAAATTCAGGACACCATTGCAAAAATAGACCCGCTGCCGGGAGCAAAAGAATTTCTTGACGAACTTAGGACGTTTACGCAGGTAATCATAATAAGCGACACCTTTACTCAATTTGCCACACCGCTTATGAAGAAACTTGGCTGGCCGACTATTTTCTGCAACGAGCTTATTGTTTCTCCAACAGGTGAAATTACTGGATTTAAAATGCGAATTGAAAATTCAAAATTGTCAACGGTCAAGGCACTTCAGTCAATCGGTTACAAGACAATCGCAAGCGGAGACAGCTACAACGACCTTGGAATGATTAAAGCAAGTGCCGGAGGATTTTTGTTCAAGAGCACAGATAAAATTAAGGCCGACAATCCTTCAATTCCGGCTTATGAAACATTTGACCAGCTGATGCGTGCTATTAAAGAAACTATGGATAAATGACATCTTTTACGGAACATTTTATCTTTTGCAGATAAAATGTTCCGCGGGTGTCTGTTACATTCGTTTAAGGAGCATCACACTTTTTTTCCTGAGCGTCATTGTTCCGTTTACAGAAAACTGTTCGCCACTCAACAAATCTTTATACGATGCATGAAGTGTTTGCGAATCGATAAGTCTGCCGTATAACGGACCGCCTGTTTGCGGAATGGTGACATCTTGTGCAAGGCAATTGAGTGCAACAAGTATGGAACCTCTTGAGAAAACAATTTGTCCGTTTGCTAGATATGCCGTTTTGTATGGTGCATTTTGAATTTCCGGCTCAGAAAGACGCAGCGCTGCAAGACGCGAAATGAATGTCGTAAGGTCATTCCATTCCGGCTTGTCAAACGACGGGCGAATTTCAGAGTCACCATTTTTCTTTTCGCCGCGTGCTCCCCATTCACTTCCGTAATAGACGCAGGGGTAGCCGGGCAGCGTAAAGAGCATGGCGTATGCAAGTGGAATGTCAGCGTTGTCTTTGATGACGGAGGCAATTCGTGCGACATCATGGTTGTCAAGAAAATTCATGAGCGGTTTGCCTTGAGAAATTCCATTGTCTGCAAACAATCTATTTGCTGAGCAATCAAATTCGAAAAAATTCTTGTCATTGAGTGATGAGTACATTCCTTTGTACAATTCATAGTCTGTGCATGAGTGGAGCAACGGCTTGCCGTCCTGTGCGTTGCCTATAAGCGATCGGTAGTCTCCGCTGATGATTTCACCAATGAGGGCAAAGTCGCCGCAACGTGATTGTACCGGAATGTCCACGGAATTTTCACGCAGTTCTTCAAGAAAGCTGCGGTCAACCATATACGCAACATCGAGTCTGAGTCCGTCGATTTTAAACAAATCAACCCATTTTTCTACAGCTCCGATAAGATGCGCTCGAACCTGCTGATTCTGCAAATTCAGTTTTACCAAGTCATGCGCGCCTTCCCAGTCAGTATAGTCAAATCCGTCGTTGAAACAGTTGTTCTTGTTCCAGTCAATGAAGAACCAATCCTTGTAAGGTGACTGCTGCCTGTTTTTTTGTACATCACGAAAAGCCCAGAATCCACGTCCGACATGGTTGAATACGCCGTCAAGTACAACGCGAATTTGTTCCCGATGAAGCGCATCGCATACTGCCGCAAAATCATCGTTGCTTCCAAGACGGGAGTCTATGGTGTAGTAATCACGTGTGTCATAGCCGTGCTTGTCGCTTTGAAAAACAGGTGAAAAGTATACTGCGGTGACGCCGAGTTTCTTTAAATGCGGAATCCAGTCAATCACCTTTTTAATGCGGTTTACAGGTGCACACTGTTGATTCCATGTATTGCTGTAGTCCCAGCCATTTTCTGCCGGAGCGTTGCAAAAGCCGAGCGGGTAGATTTGATAAAAAATACTGTTGTTTAACCACATGTGCATCAGCATATCACGCTTTTTGAAATAAAGAAACAGTCTTGTAATTGCCTTTTGTTTACACAACGGAATACTTCCAGTATAATGTCCCAAAATTCAAGTTGTGTTTATTTGGGGGTTATGATATGGAAAAAAAAATTGATATACTTGATTCAACACTGCGTGATGGCGCCCAGGGTGAAGGAATCAGCTTTTCTGTGCAGGATAAAATTCATATCATTCAGACGCTTGATGAACTTGGCGTGACATACATTGAAGCCGGAAATCCGGGCAGCAATCCAAAAGATATGGAATTCTTCCAAGAGGCAAAAAAAATACATCTTGAAAAAGCGCAGCTTGTGGCGTTTGGTTCAACGCATCGCAAGGGGGTCGCTCCGGCGGAAGATGCAAGTGTTCAAAGTTTGCTTGCTGCCGAAACAAAGAATGTAGTTATCTTTGGAAAATCATGGGATTTTCAGGCGACGGAAATTCTGCACGTGACACTTGAAGAAAATCTTGACATGATTCGTGATACAACGGCATACCTTGTACGGCAGGGACGCACGGTTATTTACGATGCGGAGCATTTTTTTACCGGCTTGAAGGAAAATCACGACTATGCAATGAAGTCTCTAAAAGCTGCGGTGGAAGGTGGTGCAACAGTGCTTGCGTTGTGCGAAACAAAGGGCGGCTGCATGGGTAGTGAGATTTCTAAAGATACAAGGGAAGTTGTTGAGCAGTTTGGTAAAGTGTGCACCATCGGCATCCACACACACAATGATTCGGGGCTTGCTGTTGCCAACACGTTGAATGCTGTTGAAGCAGGAGCGACACATGTTCAGGGAACGCTGCTTGGTTTTGGAGAGCGGACGGGAAATGCAAATCTTTCAACAATCATTGCCGACCTTCAACTCAAAATGGGGTACCGCTGTATTTCTGATGAGCAGTTGGAAAATTTAACACCGCTTTGCAAACGGGTGGCCGAAATTGCAAATATTGCGCTTGATACCGGAATGCCTTATGTGGGCGCGAATGCATTTGCTCACAAGGCGGGAATGCACATTGACGCGGTGCTTAAGAATCCTGTTGCTTATGAACATGTTGCGCCGGAGACTGTGGGCAACGAGCGTGTATTCTTGATGAGTGAAGTGGCGGGCCGCAGCATGATATACGAGAAAATCCGCAAATTTGATTCATCTATCACAAAGACGAGTCCTGTCGTTGGAGAAATTGTTGCAAAGGTAAAGGAGCTTGAGCACGAAGGATATCAGTTTGAAGGTGCTGACGGTAGCTTTGAACTTTTGGTGCGCAAGGCAATTGGTAAGTATCAGCCGTTCTTCAAGCTGCACTATTACAAGACAAGCGGAGAGATCCCTCTTGTGGAAGAGAATTTGTATGACTTTGCACAGCTAAAAATTGAAGTTGACGGTCATCTTGAAATTGCTGCGGGCGAGGGCAACGGTCCGGTGAACGCGCTTGACAATGCATTGCGTTCTGCGCTGCAGAAATTTTATCCTGCGGTAATGCAGATACGTCTTACGGACTACAAGGTTCGTGTGCTTGACGGTAAAAGTGGCGCTACTGCTTCTCATGTCCGTGTTCTTATTGAAAGCACTGACGGTGTTGATAGCTGGACGACGATGGGTGTAAGCTGCGACGTTGTTGAGGCATCATGGCTTGCCTTGGTCGATTCATTTGAGTACAAGCTGATTAAGGACGTAGAGCGGAAATTTCAAAAGTTATTATAACGAGAATAAAACTGCGCATTTACCCCTGCGCTTCCGCCGGAACCCGACGCGGGGCCTTCCGGGTTGAAAAAGATTTCGCTGAAGGGAAGAATGGTGGCTGTGGTAAGGTGTGGCAGGAATGTGGTGACTGCTTTTTCAAAGTCGGCCCCGTGTCAGGACCTTCCGGAGTAAAAAAGTTCCTCTGTTGACAATATAATTTTATATAAAATAATTTAAAAAAACACTTGCAAAATTTTAAAAGTGTGGTATCATTTTAATTGATGGGAAGGGAACAGGTAAAAGGACCTGGGTACCACCATATCGACGGAGGCGATTATGCAGATTCCGGCAAAGAGGGTGACCCTTACGAGGGTGACTAACTGATTGACTTCACCTGCTCATTGGCAGGTACCAATTCTTGAACCCTACGCATCCATGAGAATCAGGGTCAGACAAGCCGCCACAAGTTTGGCGGCTCTTTTTTTCACCAAATAATTTTATAAATTTCCCCTTCAGCACTTTCAAATTCCTCATATTACTCGCGCTCTTGCTTGCTTATTTTCTGCAATTATGTTAAAGTTTCTACAGTATTAGTAAAATTAGCATATCGTTGCTACAAATGCACATATGTGGCACAATATGCCTGCTATAAGGAGATTTCGATGGAAAAGAACATTGCCTTGATTCCCGGAGACGGAATCGGACCGGATGTCGTTGCAGAAGGTGTGAACGTTCTCAACGCAATTGCAAAAAAGTACGGACACAAATTCAATTATAAGACAGTCATCGCTGGCGGTGCTGCAATCGACAAGTGGGGAAAGCCGCTTCCACAGGACCAGCTCGACATCTGCTTGAAAAGCGATGCAACATTGCTCGGCGCAGTCGGCGGACCAAAGTGGGACAACGTTGACCCGTCGATCAGACCGGAAAAAGCATTGCTCGGTCTTCGCGGCGGCATGAAAGTGTGGGCAAACCTTCGCCCGGCTGTCATGTGGAAACAGCTCAAGGCTGCATGTCCGCTCAAGGACTCCGTTGCCGGTGACGGAATAGACGTACTCATCGTGCGTGAACTGACCGGCGGCATCTACTTTGGCGAGCGCGGAAATTCAGAAGACGGAAAGACTGCCTGGGACACCGAAAAATATTCTTGGTACGAAATCGAGCGCATCGTGCGCATGGGATTCAAGGCTGCTCAGAACCGCCGGAAGATTCTCACCGTTGTTGACAAGGCGAACATTCTCAACACAAGCCGCCTCTGGAGAAAAGTTGCAGAAAGCGTGAAGGGCGAATATCCTGACGTAACGCTCAACTACCTCTACATCGACAACGCTTCAATGCAGCTCGTACGCGATCCAAAACAGTTCGACGTCATTGCAACAAGCAACATGTTCGGCGACATTCTCTCTGATGAAGCAAGCCAGATCACCGGTTCAATCGGTATGCTCGCATCTGCTTCACTCGGCGACGGAGGTCCTGGACTGTACGAACCGATTCACGGCACCGCTCCTGATATTGCCGGCAAAGACATTGCGAACCCGCTGGCGACTATTCTTTCTGCGGCAATGCTCCTGCGCTACAGCTTCCACATGGAAAAAGAGGCGAAGGCTATCGAGGACGCTGTTTCAAAAGTGCTTGATGACGGATGGCGCACCGGTGACATCGCCGGCGACAAACGCGATGAAATCAAAGCGGCTGGCAAACTCGTCGGCACAAAGAAGATGGGTCAGCTCGTCTGCGAGTATCTGAATAAATAAATTTTACATAGTATGACGGACATTGGATTTTGAGTACACGGGGCTTTCTGGCAAAAAGGAAAGTCCCGTTTTTTTGCTAGGCAGAAAGGCGACGTGAAAAAGAGAATTATTTTTGTGGAATGAAACGATTTTGCTTGCAAACGGAGCGCATATCATTTATACTTTTATAATTCTATATATAGAAACAGGATTATTCTTTAGAGAGGTGCGGAATGTACAGCTTGATTCTTTTGCTGGTATTTCTTGTGGTGATGGTATGCGTTGGTGTGTGNCACACACCAACGCATACCATCACCACAAGAAATACCAGCAAAAGAATCAAGCTGTACATTCCGCACCTCTCTAAAGAATAATCCTGTTTCTATATATAGAAACAGGATTATTCTTTAGAGAGGTGCGGAATGTACAGCTTGATTCTTTTGCTGGTATTTCTTGTGGTGATGGTATGCGTTGGTGTGTGGGGAATGCGTAAGACTCAGACACTGAATGACTTTTTCTTGGGCGGTCGAAACGTCGGCCCGTGGATGAGTGCATTTGCGTATGGTACGACGTATTTTTCAGCGGTTGCGTTCATTGGATTTGCCGGCAAACAAGGCTGGCTCTTCGGTTTGAATTCATTGTGGATTGGTGTTGGCAACGCAGTGTTTGGCGCAGGAGTTGCCTGGCTGGTGCTTGCAAAGCGCACTCGCACGATGACACAGAATCTAAACACAATGACAATGCCTGAATTTCTTGAATCTCGCTATGAGAGCGACCACTTGAAGATGATCGCCGCCGTTATTATTTTTGTTTTCCTGCTTCCCTATTCAGCGGGTGTGTTTAAAGGATTGGGGCATCTTTTTGAATCTACCTTCCATATTTCATACGACTTTGCATTGCTTATCCTTGTTGGCATCACGGGACTGTACCTTGTGCTCGGTGGATACTTCGCGGTGACTGCAACAGATTTCATTCAAGGTTTTATCATGCTTGCGGGTGCAATAGGAATGATGGTTGTCATCGTGCATAATGCAGGTGGTTTGAAGGAAGCGCTCTTTGTTGCCAACACCAATTATCAAGAACACATACCGCTACCACAGCGTCCGTCCTTGCTCACGATTGTGTCTCTTGTCTTTATGACGAGCTTTGGAACGTGGGGTCTGCCTCAGATGGTGCAGAAATATTACGCAATCAAAAATGTGAAAGTCATCAACAAGGCTGCGTTCATCACGACAATCTTTGCGCTTGTCATCGGTGTTGCCGCTTATCTCTGCGGCTCCCTGAGCCATGTGTTTTTCAACAATGACACCGTGCCTAAGCTCGCAAGTGGCGGAGTCAACTTTGACCAGATTATGCCGTCGCTCATGACGACAAATCTTCCGGAATGGCTTATGGCTGTCATCATGCTCCTTATCTTAAGCGCATCAATGTCTACGCTTGCGTCAATCATTCTTGTTTCATCAAGCGCCGTCACCATTGACTTGTACAAAGGATATCTTAATAAGAAGGTTAGCGAAAAAAGCTCCGTGCTCATGATGCGTATTTTGAGTGGAGTTTTTATTGTTGCTTCTTATGCAATTTCACGAATGCAGGTGGGGTTCATCGTAACACTCATGTCTCTCAGCTGGGGCGTGGTGAGCGGTGGATTTATGGCACCATATATTTTGGGAATCTACTCAAAGAAAGTAACAAAGGCCGGCGCATATGCGGGAATGTTCAGTGGCGCGGCTACGTGCATCATTCTTACCATGACGATGGGAGCTGCAAACAGTCCGCTTGCTGCAAGCATTGCTATGGTTGTTCCTTTCGTAGTAGTGCCGGTTGTCAGCATTTTTACAAAGAAGCCTTCCGCAAAAACGATTGCAACTGCGTTTGAAGGAATTGGAAGAACAAGGTAAAAGGTTAAAGTAAAGATATAAAGAAAAATGGCGGAGTATCTGTTTGGCGTGCTGTCGAAGCGATTGCCAAACAGATACTCCGTTTTTTTTATGACACAAAAATTATTGAATCTTCTGCACTTCAGACAAAACATCGACTTTGGCACAATCGGCTGTGATGTCGACTTCCTTGCCGAAGCGAAGATAATACAGGTAGCATTTTATCGTGGCGGCATCGGTGTTGAGCATCGAGGCGATTGCTTGACGGTAGCAGGCAAGCTGCGTGTAGTAGATTCCGGGCTGCATGGTCTGATTTGTCTTGTAGTCAACGATGGTGTACGTGCCGTCGCTGTTTTGAAATACAAGGTCCATCGTTCCTTTTACAATCTTTGAGCCGACTCTGCTGCGGAATGCGTATTCCTGCCGGTGCCAACGGGATGCTGCGGCAGCTTCTCCAAGTTCCGTCTGCATGAAGGAACCTGCCATCTTTACGCAGACTGCAAAAACGGTGTCCCTCTTCTTTTCACTGCCGTCGAGCCCGACAAGGTCGCGTGCGGAGATGACCGGCTGCTCATGGTTGATTGCCGCTTCAAGATACGCGTGGGCGATGGTGCCGAAGTTGTTGTAGCCGAAGCGTGGTGCAGAAAGCTGCTCGCCATCCGGCTGCTGTTTTCGATTCGGGCGTGTCGATTCCACAATTTCATTTATTTCCGGGAACGGCGCTGCATCTGTTTCTGGAGCGGCGGAAATTCCTTCTTGCGTATTTCCGTGACGCGCTGTTTCATCGTCCGCCACATGGAGCTGGCTCGGTGAGCAGTAGGGGTTTTCGACACGGTCTTTTACAATGACTTTCGCGTGTTCATAGACGGGATGTGCTGTTTTGAAAAGCGTCTCTTTTGCGATCATGTCGTTGCGGCGTGTTGCCTCCGTATCCGCTTCAAATGACATGTTGCGGAGCATCGGCTCAATCTGTTCAACGGTGAACGGCGCGTGCTCTGCATTTGCCTCAATTGTATAGAAGGCGAGTGCCGGTTTTAATACAGAAAGCATGGTGGTAGGATGTGTTTCTCCTCCGGGAAGATATTTATCTGCGTCCGAAAAGTCGAGCGTGCTCTTGCCGGTGATGTACACTTCATCGATGGCGCGTGTTACGGCGACATACACAATGCGGCGAAGTTCAGCGCTTGTCATGGAGAGTTCACTGTCACGCATCTTTTCAAAGAAATAGTTGGTGCGTGTTGAAGTGAGCGGCTTGTATGGCGGCGTGTTAATCGAAACACCATATTCATTGCTGAAGCAGATGGTTTCTGCGTTTGTCTCGTTGCGCGTGCGACCGTCTGTTCCGCAGATGAACACCACCGGAAATTCAAGTCCCTTGCTTTTAAAGATAGTCAGCAGATGAACGCTGTCGCTGTGTTCAAGCGGAATGTCCATGCCTTCCAGTTTTTCATTTTGATCTTCATACGTGCGCATGCTGTCAACAAATGACGCCATGCCCTGGCTGTTCGTGTCAGCCTGTCGTGCAAGCTCAAATACACGGTCGTAGAGTGTGTTGTACATTTCCACGCGTTTGTTCCAAAGCGTTTCGTACCGGTAGCCGAGTTCGTACCAGAGACGTGAGACGGTGTTTGCAACGGGCGCTGTCTTTGAGAATGCGCTTATGTCGGCAAAGAAAGCGCCTGCTTGTGTAAAGCGGAGCGCACTCGCACCGGAAAGAACTGCGGCTTCCTGCGGCGTGAAGAGATTTGTTCCTGTGGAAGACTGCTGTTGATTCGTCTGTTCCAGCGGCAACTCTTCTGCGCCTAGTGAAGACGCTGAAAGAACAGCCTCTGTTTCCGCAACGGAAAGCTGCACGAAAGGCGAGCGAAGCAACGTGGTGTATGAAAGACGGTCGCCGGGATAGATGCAAAGCCTCAGGAATGCAAACAAATCATTCACCGGACCGTCAGTAAAAAATCCCTTGACCACTTCGCAATTGTACGGCACTCCTGCCTGCAGCAACATTCGCTCGAAGGTCGGCTGCTTTGAATAGGTGCGGAAAAGAATTGCAATGTCACCGGGCTTGACGGGCTTCCTGCCGTCCGCTCCTTTTATGAGCGATTTGATTTTATTTGCAACCCATGCGGCTTCCGTCTCATCTGCGGAAAGAAGCGGCTCTGCTTCATCAGACGAATCATCATCCTGCTGCGGCGCGCTGTCTTTATCAAAGAAGGCAAAGTGAATGCGCGGTTCGTATGAAGGGACGACGTCATCGTTTTATCAGGGGGCAAGGCACCGGTGTGGTTACATTGTGCATTTCGTAGTCAGGCACTCCGGAAGGTGCCCTGTTTTTCTGCCTCCCTGTTCTGCAAGCGGTGTCTTTTGAAGAACGATTCGACGGCCGCGGTCGCGGAAATACGCTTTGGCTGAAGGGAGGATTACGATGGCTCCGCCGAACAATGTGTTTTGAACGCGGGCAAATGAAGCCCGCCGGCTGTGGAAGCGGTAATTCCGTCTCAAGGCTCGACTGTTCCCCCGCGTGGAAATGAATTCCTTCAAGTTTCGGATACACGAGACCAATTCATGCCCCCCGGAAACCGGTAGATGCTCTGCTTTTCGTCTGCCTACAGAAGAACAGTTTGTCGGGGAAGAGTTCAAGCAAACGAAGGGAACTCCTTTTTCCATGCGGCTTTGTTTTTCTTGCAAGCATAAAGAGCAAGGTCCACGCATGCATGCCTGTTGTTGTCCTGGGAATTCATCTAATGAAGAATAGCCACCTTGTTCACTGCTAGTTTTTCAAAGCCGCGCGCGATTTGCTGAAGATGCTCTTTGAGAACTGAGGACCGCAAGCTTCAGAAACACTCCTTGAAAGTGCTGAGGCGTTGGCCGGAAAGGAACGCTTTGTGTCGTTCCCACCATGGCTTGTGGAATTCTTCAAGGCAGCCGCGGAACAAATCCCGCCCTGCCGATCACCGCGGATAACCCCCGGTATTAATCTGTACTTTTATTGCCCAAGCCGAAGTGAGCGCTGCCGCCACAAATCACGCAATCTGCCGGGAGATGACATCTTTCTGTCGGCTGCCATGCTTCTCCCTTTACGCCGAGCTGCGAAAGAAAGGCAATCGTGCTGAACAGCGTGACAAATGGTTCCACGACGTCTGCGTCACCAGATTCAATTTCCGCGTCAGAAACAACAGGTGTTTCAGGGAAATCTTGAGCAAGCAGCTCCGTCATCTTGGTGCCGAATTTAGTCGCCTTGTTCGCCTCGCAGTCGTTGAACGTACCTTTGAGTTCTGCGTACAGCGAAGTGGCATTGTTTGCGGCTTCCTCCCATGCACGGAGCACTTCATGCCGCTGACGTTCCATTTCAGCTCTAAAGTCTATGGGATTTGCAATGCTTGAATAAGAAAGAATGGGGGTTACAAAAAGTTCCTGCGCGATGTCGGCATACTGTTTTGTCTGGATGAGCAGCTGGAGCGCCTTGTTGTCGCGATTCTTCAAGATGAAAGGAAGAGCCATTGCAGAAACAGCGTCTGTCACCGGCTCATCGTCCTCGGTGAAATCAGGCTGTATGCCGTAGAGATGCGCGCCTGTCCGTACCACTGACGCCGAGTAGCTGTCGAGTGTCTGTATCTTCGCCTTGTAGAATTCGTTGACTGAATCAGCGTCCTTCTCTTTGAGTGTGGCGTAGATGCGGCTGTACATCTCGACAGTCGCCTTCTTGGTGAATGTCAGCGTGAGTATTTCATCGACCTTGTATTTCTTATCAAGCACAAGATGTGCAAACCGTTCCGCAAGAACGCTTGTCTTTCCGGAGCCTGCGCCTGCGCTTACAACCGCGTTACGGTCTGCGGTGACCGCCGCCTTCTGTGCTGAATCAAGTTCTCTTATCTTTTTCATTACGATTTCTCTCCTAAAGATTTGTCGCCGCTTACAGTGTACACACGACGACATACTGCGCGGTACGCACATTCATTGCATGTTTCAAAATCCTGCTGCTTTGAGTCAACTGCGAACTGCTGCGCTTTGATGTGATCGGCGAATGAATCCGTAAGTTTCTCAACAGCGGTGATTGTTTCTGTCAAGTCAGTGCCTTCAATTGTTTTGCCGTTGTCCGGATTTACGAGCGAGCCTTCAACGACATACGCAAAGCTGTCATTGATGCAGTAGTACACAACGGTTTCCACCGGAAGAGGATGTGCCTGATGTTCAAGCATGAGCTTATAGAGCGGCATCTGGAAGTCGGGGACCGGTACGTCTTCGGAAACATAGAATGAATCTTTTGGAATGCCACCTTTGCTTGTCTTGAAATCGATGAGAATGATTCCGCCGTCGCTTGTCGCAAGCAGACAGTCGGGTCGTCCGGTAAAGAAATATTCCTTGCCCTCCGGAGCATACGTGTACGGCTCTTCAACCGCATACACCGTGCATCCTTCAAACCACTTTGAAAACGCAACGACACAGTCGTTCATTTTTTCGCCAAGCGCAATACGTTCCGTAAGCAGAAGCTCCTTTGCAAGCGGGCTGTTGTCTGACTGAGCAATCGCATCGTCAATTGCCTTTGAAAGAATTTGTTTGTATTCATCGGTAAGCGCGTCGTTTTCCGCGTGGAGCGTTCTGTTCTTTTCCTTGAGCGCGGCGCAGTAGAATTGCATGATTGCGTGGTTCAGGTTGCCCACTGCAAAAGCGTCCATGAGTTCGGCTTCATTTATTTCAGGCTGAATGGCAAGCACATTCTGAAGCACGTAGAGTCGCGGACAGGAATAGAACGTGTTGAGTGCCGTCTTGCTCGCAGCGATTTTGCCGTTGTCCTTGTTGTACACTTTTTGTTTGAGCGCGGTGGCAAGAGCATTACCGGCGCACGATGCCATTTCATTCGCTTTGGAATCAAATGTTCCTTTGTGTGCCTGTTCCCACGCGGTAAAGCCCTGTTGTTGGAGTGCGGTGATGCGTGCCGGCGCGTCTGATGAATCTTCAAGGAGCCATGCTTTTTCCGCTTGGTACGAGTCGTATTCTTCCGGAACAATAACTTCCGTCTTGCTGCCCGGGCGGCGGTCACGCGGGTTCAAGGTCGCTGTGTGGCAGTGCGTATCCGCTGAACGTCTGCTCGCTCACGGTTGAAATATGCGGCGCTGCGTGAATCGTCATCGGCAGAAGCTGCAAGTGAAGAAAGCGTATAGAGGCTTGATGAACGCTGCTGAAGGATTCACGTCCACGTCCTCAAGCCCCAGTGCGGCGCGCTTGTCCTGGCGTAGGAACGGAAGCTGCTTGAAGAGAATGGAAACAGATGCCTGACTTGCATCGATGACAATGTGTGAAGCCAAACGGTTGCAGTTGCTGCGAGCTTGTACGGAAAAATCTGGCGCGCCACGTGCGTCGGTCTGGGCAAGAATACGAAATCCCGGAGAGTATGTTGGTTGAAGAAACGGTACGGCGAAGGAACCGTGCAGTCGGCAAAATCACGCTCAAGGTCAATCAGTGCGGCTTAAGCTTCCGTAATAACAGCGGCTTCAGTATGTTTGTTCGTCTGCAAAGTAAATCTGCGTCGCTCATCAAAGAAAGAGTGGGGCCTTTGAAAGCCTTGAAGTTATGATGCGTTTTATGTCAGCGGAATGTTGGCGGCGTCCACAATTGAAGAAGACATGCTTTTTTAAGAGAGTCAGTAATATTCGCTCAAGAACGTGTGTTGCTGCGGGTCGTTGGAGCGATTTTGAAGCGCCTGCTTCCAGACGATCAATATGCTCGCCCGTTGTATTCGTATAACAGATGCAGTTTGTTGTCTTTTCCCAAAAACTGCACGAGTTTTCACTGTTTGAGCGACGGCTCCTTCCACGAAGCTCCGTGTTTCAGCACAGATTTTTCACGCGATTCAAAAGAAAATTTTTGTTCAAACACAATTCTGCAGCTTGGCAACAAAAGAAATTGCCTGGCGCCGCTTGTGGTCGAGGGCGGCAGTCCCATCTTGAGTAACGTGCGGTATTCTGGTAGCAGCCTCGAGTTCCGGGTGAGGGTAGGGCGCGTACGTTGGGCAAGGTCGGGAACGCTTATGGCAATATGCCTCCCATGCGAATGTGTTCTTCTTCGTGGAGTTTTTTATGTGGAAGCGCAACATGCGGCCGCTCTGACGTGGCGTTTGAAAAGAGTCAAGCGGTCGGTTTTGCAAATGAATCACCGCCGCCTGCCGCAGTGGGGGCGATTGTCTAGACGCACCAGATGAATGCTGCGTCTGCCCGGTGAGCAGCTGCTTGTATTCCGCAAAGTCATGAGCAGCTTCCGGGTAGAAAGATATAATAAGTGCCGTTTCCGTCCGGAAGCAAAGCGGAGGCGTCTGCCCATGCAGGAATCAAAAAGATTGTGCGGCGTCAAGAAAAGCGGATAACGTTCGTGAAGAAAAGAGCAAGTCGCCTGTTCGCTCATTCGTCAGCCTGCGTTTTCCGCTCGCTTCGAATTTCTTTATTCCAAAAGCAAGAGCGCGCAGCAGGACGAGGAAATCCAGATACTGGCAAAAGAGGCGGCGTTCTTTGCGTATTGCGCAGCAATGAGATTTTCATTTAAAAAAAAAACGGAGCGTCCCGCATTTTCTGCGCATGAGATTTTGAAAGCCGAACACCGTGCGCATGACGGACCGGCAGGCGCTCTTTTTTTCCTACGTAACATGGCTTTTTGATGGAAGCCGTCCTTGAAGTCGTCCCCATGCGGATAAAAGCGTTCGCATCGCAACGCGCGACCACGCGCACAGCGTAAGCGTCGCCCGGTCAGGACCGCACCGGTCAGCCGAAAAATTCCGTAGGAAACGACAAAAACCGCCATTCTGTTCCGTGCGATTGTGCGCTTTGATTTGTCTTTTCAATTAAATTCTCTTGGGCATGCTGATAAGTATACCAGCTTGTCCTCCCGTTTTAGGAGAACGACATCATGTAATGAAAAGGGCAACGCAAGTTTACAATGGCAAGGGCGGGAGCAGATGATGTCCCTGCAAGAAAAAATCAGGAATTTAGTAAGCGTATGATAATGCGGCTTTTCGACATAACAGCCGCTGGTGGTAAGTTCGAAGATGAACACGCACGATGGCATACGCAACAGAAACCAAGAAAGTAGTCAAACAGCATGAAGCAAGCATGAAGCGAAGAGGGGCATGTTTTATAATCCGCACAACGCTCTCACGTGCGGAAATGTAGCCCGTAATTGCGTGGAGCCTGAAACAAGCCCGAAGATGAAGGGGTCATCATCTAGGAAAGCATGAGGGGTCGCTCATCCGCAGCAGGCAATGAGGGGTTCGTCATCTAGGAGGCATGAGGGGTCGTCATCTAGGAGGCATGGTGGGTTTTCCAAACTGGAGGCATTATCATACCTGACAGAAATGACATTTAAAAATCCTAATAAGGAGTGCAGTATACTAGGTAGGCGATTTCAGACAGCCGCTCACAGCGGGTGCATAATTCACCGCTATTAGGAAATGAAATGTAATTGCAGTGGGGCAAAAGAATGGAATCGCAATGCCAAAAAAAGAAACTGTCAGGGCAATTGCTCAGTAAAACGCGGATTAGCTCTTCGATCAGGCAATACAATTATACGCATCGAAGATGCTATTTGCTTAATATAGTGATATGCTGATACTGAACAAAATAAGCTGGAATCAAAGAATAGTTTTGCACNAAAAAAAAAAGAGAGATAGAATGAATCCAAAAAAAGAAACTGGTCACAATTGCTCAGTAACAGCGAAATTACCTTTTTTTTTCGGAATCAAGGGGGCAATTAACCAAAAATTTAATACCGCAATCCGAAAGATGGCCCTACTTTCCTAATATATAAGGATGACTTGCCTGATACTGAACCAAATAACTGAATAAAGAATAGATTATTCCATATAATGGAATTGGGTTTAACAGCTGAAAAGAAAAGTATAGCCGAGATTTTTCCACCTGACAAACTGCATTGCAAAGCCGGAAGAAGTTCAGGTTCAAGCACCTGTCACCAGGTAGGAATCCTTTTATTGCCCAGGCGCGTGGTTTCAGTTTATTTTTACGATCCATGTCGAACGTATGATGAAAGCCGACAAACCACAGAATGTAAAGGCAGCAGAAGAGAATGCCGGCCAGCGAGCAGTCCGTAAAGGCGAACAGCATGCTGCCACCGCCGGTGACATACAGAACGGTAAATATTGGAACAAAGCGGCAATAGGGAACCGACGAACGTGCAGAACTGCAGTAACCCGTTTACGTTAAACGCGCGGTACTGTCCGAACTCACGGGCGCGGTCGGTAAAGGAATGTTAATAAATTCCAGCCAGTCAAGGGTGAAAAAAACAAAGTGGAACATAGATAAAAACATTCCGGAAAACAGAGCGGGTGCTTCCCTGCAAATCATGTATATGAAAGGATGAACACTCTGCCTGCGGTAAAAATGAATGGTACTTGTGTTGAAGCGCATACACCATACAACAGGCGCTATCAAAACAAGACGTTTCGATTTACGTGAGAGAATTTCCATTGGTCTGTGAAAGAACCTGGGAAGACGGTGGCTTCTTGGAACGTTACCGTCATGCGGTCGAAACGTGCCGTCGGAAATAAAAGCACTGAACTGGTTCAAAGCCGCGTGCAAACGATTCTGCAAGGCCTGAAGGCTGATTGCGGCTATGGGAAACAGAGCAGGCACTTCAGAAAAGGTGGAATCCTTTCACTGTTTGGAAACGGTAGAATAGAAAAAAGACCGCAATAAAAGAAGTAAGGGAAGCATAGAAACTGACGCGAGCGTGCCAAAGAAAAGAAAGAGCTTTATCCTGCATTTTCTGCTTTTGATGATGACCTCCATGTATTTAAAAAACAGTTTCATCTTATCCTCCCAGCACGGTCACTTTTTTAAACGATGCGGACAGCCACATCCTCCGCTGATGACAAGTATGACTATCCAGACAAGCTTGTTACTTCCGATATGAAAACCGCGCATGCTCTTACGGTAAGTATACCCGGTGTGATGAGCAGAAATGGCGTGTTCTGCACGGCGGCGAAGGGAAGGTACTTGAGTACGAGCCGAGAACGCCCGCAGGAAAAAAACGGCAGCGGAAGAAATGCCGCCCGCACAAGAAATCAGTAACATTGCAAAAAGCATTCGCGTTCCCTGCGTTGATGTGGTGTAAAATGCCGTGGGTAAAAAGCAGCATGTTGAGAGAAATGACGACCGTGTTTCCCAGTATAACGGACACTATAATGAAGAAGAAAATGAAGGTCCGTCTGCAAGGGCAGCGTGAATCCGTTACGGCGAGGGAAGAAAAAGCCGCCACAACCAGAATCGGCAGACCGCGAAGACACACTTTGGAAAGACGTTCCGCCAGATTCTTGACATACCACATTGCATAACAGTCAACCGGCCTGCACAGTTCGTATGCAATCGTTCCGCTTTGAATACTGTCCATGATGTCTTTGTTGTATGCCCAGGGAGAAAGCAGCGTCAGAAGCGCCTGCTGGAGCCATACATAGGTGGCGAGAGATGAAAACGGCATTGGGAACGCCTGCGGATTGCTTTCATAAAATGCGCGGAACAGAAGAATGAGCATGCCGCCCCAGGCGAACTGCGTAAGTATTCCGGCAAAGGCAGCCGCCCGGTACTGCAGCGAACGGGTAAAGCGTATCCTGAAAAAACTAAGATATGTTTTCATCATATTCCCAGCGATGTATACAGAGATGCCGTCAGCTCTTCAAGCCGTTTATCACCGGAAGCGGAAGTGTCTGCACCGCACTGGTCTGTGCTGCATGCACCTGCACGGGAAATAAATGTCTCAAATGACGTGTCCATAAGGATGTGTCCTTTTCCAATCAGAATAATACGACGGGCAAGCGCTTCAATATCGTTCATGTCATGTGTGGTAAGAAGAACAGTCGTCTTCTTTTCTTCATTGATTGTCTTAATAAATTTTCTGACTGCAAGTTTTGAAACAGCATCAAGGCCGATTGTCGGTTCATCCAGAAAAAGAACGTCGGGACGGTGAAGCAGAGAAGCGGCAATTTCACAACGCATCCGCTGCCCAAGACTCAGACTCCGCACCGGCAGCGTAAGCAGATCGCCCAGATCAAGCAGCTCCGTAAGGTCGGCAAGATTTTTTCTGTACAGACCGTCATCAACATCATAAATATTTTTTAAAAGGTCAAATGAATCAGCAACAGGAACATCCCACCATAACTGTGTCCGCTGCCCGAACACAACGCCGATTGTCTTAACATATTCCTTCCGCTGTTTCCATGGAATGCAGCCGTTTACCGTACAAGTTCCGCTGTCAGGAACAAGAATGCCGCTCAGTATTTTGATCGTGCTGCTTTTACCTGCACCGTTGGGACCGATATAGCCCACGATTTCACCATCGGGAACCGTAAAGGAAACATCATCCAGCGCGTGGATGAGCGTATATTCCTTTTTGAAGAGTGACTTTACCGCCTCGCCAAGACCACTGTTTCGGCGGGCCACTTTGAATGTTTTGGAAAGATGTTCTGCGCAGATCATGGGGGAGTGAATATACTTTGTTTGGAATAAAAGGTCAAGGCATTCAGACGGTTTATTAATTACTGTAGTGCAAACGTGCTTTTACCTGATGAAAAAATCAATATTGACAAATATGCACTGCAGTGCATATACTAGGTTATGTGGAACGTAGATTATTCAGAAGAATATGACACATGGTTTAATACTCTCGATGAAGAAAGCAAGATTGCCGTCTTAGAAAGAGTTAAGCTTTTACAAGAATTCGGACCACAGTTGCCGCTAGGTGAGAAATATCACTTGAAATAGGAGGAATACATATGAAAGATGCAATAAAAATGATGGAATCCAAAATGAAACCGGAGTCCATAAAAAAAGCAAATGCACTTGCAGAACAGGAAATAATGACAATAAAGCTTGCACAGCTTCGTGAAGAAAGAAACATAAAGCAGGATGAAGTAAAGAATTTCACTCAGTCATCAGTATCAAGACTTGAAAAAAGAAAGGACATAAAGATTTCAACATTGGTAGAATATCTGGACAGTCTGGGCATGGGCGTGGAAATAAAGGCATATCCAAAGAAAAGAAATAAGAAAGCTGAAGAAAAGATATTACTTCGCGTATAAATACTGTACTATAACTATATGAATGACTTTTGACATCGAATAAATAGGAAGAAGTTTAAGAATGATACCAGATTTTCAAACAGCGATGTTACAATTATTACAAAAAAGAATGACGGTAAAAGATATAATAAAAATTTGTAAAATAGATACGGATTACTTTGTTGAAGAATGAGAGCAGAAAATAGTTTTTCGGCCCAGAAGAGGAGAATACAGTATGTTAACTGTTAAAAAAGCGAATGCTGCAGAAGTTAATGAGCTTCTATCAGTATATATTGAAAAAGTAAAATGGCTCAGAGCGGCAAATAAAACCATGTGGGACGAAGCACAATTTGCTATAGAAGAATTAAACAGAATTTATAACAATCCTGTTTTTTATGTCGGCATCGTTAACAATACGGTCGTCGGCGGATTTATCTTGATTGAAAACGACCTGCTGTATTGGCCGGAAAAAAATGATGCAGCGTATTATTTTCATAAATTTGTTGTTGCAAACGCATACTGCGGAAAAGGCTATTCTGACGAGATGATAGAATGGGTCAAGAACTATGGGAAAGAGAAGGGTAAAAAATATATCAGACTAGATTATGACGGCAATAGAAAACCAATTATGGAGCTTTATACTCGAAATGGTTTTTGTCCAGTTGAAATAATTAGTAATGATCATGTAAAGAGATTAGTAAAGGCTGAATACCTGATAAAATAGAGAATATAAACGGCCATTATGAAGTTGCGTTGAGCGTGAAGAATTATGCAGAAGTGGATAAGACGTATGATGAAGTGGTGGCGAAAGGCGGAAAATCCGTACTGCCGCCTACGACGGAACCATGGGGACAGCGGACATGCTATGTTGCAGATCCGGAAGGCAACCTGATAGAAATAGGTTCGTTTGTAAAGGAATAAAGAATGGCTACGAGTGAAGATTATATCGGATATGTCTGCGACCAGATGAAAAGCTGGAATCCGAAATACAAAAGGTAAATTTGATTATTAATAATCAAAACGATGTGCTCTACATAATTATGATCATTTGTGTTATATCACTACAGAAGATATTGTATATACGGTGAATCATATATTTAGAACATTTGCTGATTATGGATATATAAAAGTGGCAAATGGCAGCTAACAAAGTTTTCAACCTGACGTTTGTTTTTCATAAAGCCTGCTAAACGCTTCGCGTTCTTCACGCAGGTTTTACGCCAATTTTTGCTACGTAAAAACAGCAGAGCAAGCTAATTGAATGTTAGGTTGACGTCCTGCCGGATGCCGGGAAAGTAAGAAAAAAATACTTTACAATACGTACAAGTGTAATTATGCTTATACGTATAAGAGGTTTGTTATGGAAGCAAAGCTGACACTCAAAATGGACCAGAAGATCATTAACTCAATGAAACAATATGCTGCAAGAAATGACAAAAGCATATCGAAGATGGTTGAGGACTATTTCAGAAATTTAACTGTAGCACATAAGGAACCAGAGAATTTTTCTCCGTTAGTAAAAGAATTAAGCGGGATAATAGATGAAAAAGATCTTGAAAAAGTAAGTTATACAGATTATCTGGAAAGAAAGCATGAGTAAAAAAATATTTGTTGATTCAGATGTGATACTTGATTTACTGGCAAAAAGGGAACCACATTATGAATATTCAGCAAGTGTGTTCACATTATGTGATACGAAGAAGATAGAACTTTATACAACATCATTAGTGTTTTCAAATGTTTATTATATTTTACGGAAAATAGTAGGAATAGAAAAAGCCAAAGAGTCATTAAGAAAGTTACGGCTGCTTGTCCGTGTAATGTCGGTTGAGGAAAAAGAAGTAGACCTAGCATTGAATTCAAAGTTCTCAGATTTTGAGAATGCAGTACAATATTACACATTTTTTTTTTTTTTTTTTTTTTTTTTTTTTTTTTGAGAAAATGCAAAGTTTTTTTTAAAAAAACAAATTTTTTCTTTTTAACACCAAGGGGGGTTTTTTTTGGGGCAAAAAAAAAATTTTAAAATGAAAAAAAAGGGATTTCTTTTATTTTTTACCCCTT
>JGI20225J20221_1000381_pt2 | contig 83983 bp, 75 predicted proteins | sample BioMet4_FD_20221 | JGI IMG/M metagenome (IMG submission 20221) | reverse complement strand
CGCCTTTGCCGCCCCCATCGGGGGAGGTGGGACCGCAGCCCCGGAAGGGGGCTTTCGTCCTTGCCGCCCTTATCGGGGGAGGTGGGGCCGCAGCCCCGGAAGGGGGCCTTCGTCCTTGCCGCTCTTATCGGGGACGGCGGGGCGCAGCCCCGGAAGGGGGCTTTCGTCCCTGCCGCCCTGAGGGGGACGGCGGGCGCAGCCCCGGAAGGGGACCTTCGTCNTGCCGCCCCCATCGGGGGAGGTGGGGCCGCAGCCCCGGAAGGGGGCCGTCGCCTTTGNCGCCCCCATCGGGGGAGGTGGGGCGCAGCCCTGGAAGGGGGCCCTCGTCCCTGCCGCCCGCATCCGCTCCCCAAAATACAACGGAAAAGAGGCCCGGGCATGATCTATTTCAAAGCCTTTCTGGTCGGCGGCGCGATCTGCGCGCTGAGCCAGGTGCTGATCGACCGCACGCGCCTGACCCCGGCGCGCATCCTGAGTGCCTATGTGGTGCTGGGGGTGGCGCTGACCGGCTGCGGGCTCTACGGCCCGCTGGTCAGGTGGGCCGGGTGCGGGGCGACGGTGCCGCTGCTCGGCTTCGGCTACGCGATGGCGGAGGGCGTCAGGGCCGCCGTGGCGGAGCAGGGCTTCCTCGGCGCCCTGACCGGCGGGCTGACGGCGACGGCGGGCGGCATCGCCGCGGCGGTCTCGCTCTCGCTGCTGGCGGCGGCGCTCTTTTCGGCGGGCGACCGCTCGTAAAAGGGACGATGCGGGGGACGGCGTTCCCGTCCAAAGCCGCCGCCATCGGGGGCGGCGGCTCCGCAGGGGGCGGCAGGACGAAAGCCCCCTTCCGGGGCTGCGCCCCACCTCCCCCGATGGGGGAGGCAAGGGGGAAACGACCCCCGGGCCGCCGCGCAAGGGCATGAACGTAAAAAAGGCCCCGGGCTTTCGCCCGGGGTCCTTTTCGCTCAAATGATTTCCTTGCCTGTGGGAGGAAACTTATTTCGCAGTGGCGTTGAAGAACAGAACGCCGGCATACTCGCCATCGACGGTCTTTTCAGCATTGCCGACCAGCGCGGTGTAGGTAGCCTGATCGCCCTTAACATCCAGATAGGCGTTGACGATATCCTGCATGGTGACGAACTTCGGGGTGCCAGTGCCAACCTGCAGAACGACAACCGCCTTGGAGTTGATGTCCTTAAGCGCGTTGTTGAACGAAACCATCGTGGTCGCAACAGCTTCGACAGTGGTCGTGGTCGGAGTGACCTTGGTCAGAGCAGCCGTGCCATCGGTGACAACAACCGTGACAACCTGCTTAGCGGTATAGTTGGCACCGGTAGAGCCAGCAGCAACCTTCAGCTTCGCGGTAGTGCCATCGGAATAAGTGACATCGATATAACGGATGGTCTTCGCAGCAGTGGTATCATACTCGTCATAAGCGTCGCTGGTGGTGACCGCATAGACAGAGTTCGTGGTCACGGTAACATTGCCGCTATTGATCGCGCCGACAACCACATTGAGGATGCCGTTGCTGTTCATGGTGGTGTAATAGGTATCAACCGTCTGGTCGTTCTTCAGATCAGCCAGAGTGACCACAGAGAACGCCCACTTAGTAGCATCGAAAGCCGGCGCAGTGCTGGTGTCCTTGGTCTTGTCGATCATAAAGAACTTCGCGGTGGACGGAACCAGCACAGAGGAACCGATTCTGCCGGTCTTATAGTCCAGAGCGCCGCCAGTGGCCTTGTTGTACTTATAGCCGCCCGTAACAGCGACATAGCCATTTTCAAGCGCAACGAGCTTATAGGTGCCAGCATCGTCGCCGGTGTTCTCCTTCAGCTCATAGACAGTACCGACAACCAGATTGCCATGGTTCGTGCCGCTCGTAGTCGTATTGGTATCAAAGTACTGGTACTCGGTGATCTTGCCATCCAGGCCCAGAACCTTCATCAGATAGGTCGTCTTCGAGCCCGCATACGGATCAACAGAGGTGGTGCTGCCCTTCGCGGTCAGCATAACCAGAGTCGGCATCTCGGTGGTAGCAGCAGCCTCATAGACCTTGGCCTTGACGATGACGTTGCCATCGGCATAGAACTCGATCTTGGAGCCGAGGGTAGCCTTACTCAGATCCATGCCAACACCGCCGGTAGCCGCCTGATACACGGTGCCGGAGAAGGTGTAACCATCGATCTTCTTGGTCAGCAGCGCGACATTGGAGGTCATCGCCTCGACGTCGTACTTGCCGGTGATAACATTGGCAGTAACCTTGACGAAGCTCTTGTCAGCAACGGTGTTGACGCAGTTGACATACTTGGCTTCGTAAGTGTTGCCACCAAACGTATACTTGCCATCCTTGACGGCGACGGTGCCGTACTGAGACGTGGTGACGATGATATAGTCGATGCCGCTCTTGCCGTCGGTATCAATGGCGCGGACGGTGCCGGCAACGGTCGGAATCTCAGAGGTAGCAGTAGGCATCGTGTACGGAGCATAGGTGTTCGCAGCAGTGTTCTTGACCGCGACATAGCCGGTGGCCAGAACGTCGCTGATGGTGCCGACAGTGACCTTGCCAGACTTGATCGTCACATCACCGATGTTGGCGACGTCGGTCTTGGAGGTGCCGGTAGCACGGACGGAATAGACCTTGTTGCTCTTGTTGGCGTTGTAGAGGACAGTGACTTCCTGGCCAAGCAGAACCGCATCAACGTCCTTGGTGAACGTGGTGCTGGTGCCCTTGACATTGACACTGAACTTGCCATCGCCGGCAGTGCTGCCAGTCAGCGCGGCGCCGCCGATGGAGGTCAGAACGCCGGTCGCCGTGGTCAGACCGAACTTCTTGCCGCCCAGCGTGGTGGTCGGGCTAACTTCGGTCAGCTCGCCAAGCATATAGCGGACAAGGTTGACGTTCTTAAGGGCATCCATGAACATGACGGCGACCCACTGGCGCTGCGCCGGGGCGGACAGGCTCATGCCATAGTTCTCGAGCATGCCAGCGGAGAACGCATCGTTCTGAACGTTGGCAGCCCACATCGCACCAGTGTAGCTCTGCTTGTCGGACTTGTAGCCGGCGCAGATCAGAAGCATCTTGGCCATCTCATAGCCGGTGACCGGGGCGTTCGGATCGAACGTGGTCGGGGTCTTGCCCTGGACAATGCCCATGGTGTAGCAGTAGTTCACATAGCCGTCATACCAGCTGTTGGTGACGACATCGGTGAAATACTTGCCACCATTATAGATGGAAGCATCGGTGCGGCCGGTCATAAGGCGATAAATCATCGCCGCAGCTTCGGCGCGGGTAATGGTAGCGAGCGGCTTTGCATAGCCGTTGTCGCCGGTCATGATGCCGAGGTCATTCATGAGGTTGACAGCGTCGACGCAGTCCGTGTCGATCTTGTCCTGATCCTTGAACGCAGCAAACACGTTCAGGGACAGCACCATGGCCAGAGCCAGGGTCAGAGCAAGAACTTTCTTCAGAGTGCTCATGTGTGTATTTCCTCCCATATTATTTTTGGTGTACTCCGGACAGGCACCGGAATACCCTGACGCTACAATATCAAATTGAAGGCCGCTTTGCAAGCGTTTCGGGGGGAATGTAACACAAGTGTAATATTGCCCCGCGCCGCCGCCGCCATTGATTTTTGACGAAAAAAACGGTATGATGACAGACAGAAACATTTCAAGGAGGAGTGCCGCATGGACAACCAGTTTCTGATCGTGCACCGCTCGGCGCTGCCGGACTATTTCCAGAAGGTCGTCGAGGCCAAGGCGCTGCTGGCCAGCGGCCGCATCCGCGACGTCTCCGCCGCGGCGAAGGCGGCCGGCATCTCGCGCAGCACCTATTATAAATATAAGGACTATGTCTTTGAGCCGTCGCAGATGTCCGAGGGGCGGCGCGCCGTGCTCAGCATGGTGCTCGAGCACGAGACCGGCGTGCTCTCCGGGCTGCTCAGCCGCGTCTCCGCCATGGGGGCCAGCGTGCTCACCATCACCCAGAGCCTGCCGCTCCGCCAGAAGGCGGGCGTCACCCTCTCGCTCGACGTCGGCGGCATGCCCGGCACGACCGCGGAGCTGCTGCAGGCGCTCGAGGCCGCGCCCGGCGTCTCCCAGGTGCGGCTGGTGGCGGTGGAATAGCGGCGGGGCCGCAAAAACGGGCGCGGCGCGCCGCCGGAAGCGCGCAAGGCGAATGCAATCAAAAGGAGCGGGCTGCTGCCCGCTCCCTTTTTGCGCGAAAACCGAGGTTTTCTCAGAACACGATGAAGAACTTGCAGAGGAACAGCGCGCTCAGGATCCAAGTCAGCCCGGAAACTTCCTTGCCGCGGCCGGTAAAGACCTTGATGATGCTGTAAGAGATCAGGCCGATGCCGATGCCGTTGCCGACGCCGCTCGTCCCGATCATAAAGATCAGCATGAGCGCGACGGGCACGACCGAGGCGGCGTCCGTGAAGTCCACATCCTTCAGCGAGGAGAGCATCAGGGTGCCGACATAGATCAGGGCGGCGGAGGTCGCCGGGGCCGGGATCAGGCCCGCGACCGGGGCCAGGAACATCGCGGCCAGGAACAGCACGCCGGTCGTGATCGCGGTCAGGCCGGTGCGGCCGCCCTCCTCCACGCCGGAGGCGGACTCGATGAAGGTGGTGATGGTGCTGGTGCCCATGACGGCGCCGACGCAGGTGCCGACGGCGTCCGCCATCATGCACTCCTGCATGTTGGGCATCTTGTCGTTCTTGTCAAGCATGTTGGCGCGCTTGGCGGTGCCGTACAGCGTGCCGATGGTGTCGAACATATCGACCATGCAGAAGGTCAGAATGGTCATCAGGGCGGTGAAATAGCCGATGGAGAACATCGCCTTGAAGTTGAACTTGAAGAACGTCAGCTCAAACATATCCTTGAAGGGGGGCACGAAGCTGGCGTTGGCCAGGGAGGCGAACGGGTTGTTGCCGAGGGCGAAGGAGCCGATCCAGTAAATGACGGAGGCGAGGACCATGCCCAGCAGCACGGAGCCCTTGACCTTCTTGTGGTTGAGGACCGAGATCGCAAACAGACCGACAAACATCGTCACGACATAGAGGACGATCATGCGGTAGTCGGCGCCGGCGGCGTCCATGGCGGCCTTGGTGGCGCCCGGGCCGTCCTTGAAGAAGGTGCCGAGGACATAGAACACATTGGAGAAATCCGGGCTGAAAATGCCGGCGTTGGAGCCGAGGCCGATGTTCAGCAGCATCATGCCGATGCCGGCCGGGATGCCGTGACGCACGGCGGAGGGGATGGCGTCCACGATCTTCTCGCGGATCTTGCACGCGGTCAGGACGACGAACAGCACGCCCTCGACCAGGATGATGCACAGCGCCGCCTGGAAGGCGGAGGTGTAATCAATGGAGGCGGCGGCGGCAATCGAGGCGACGACGGTGGCGAAATAGCTGTTCAGGCCCATGCCGGAGGACATGGCGAACGGCTTGTTGGCCAGCAGGCCGAGCAGGATGGTGCCGATGGCGGTGGAGATGATCGTGGCCATAAAGACCGCGTTCCACATCGGTTCGCCGGAGAAGGCGCCGGAGATCAGGGTCGGGTTCAGGGCGATGATGTAGGCCATGGTCATGAAGGTGGTCAGGCCGGCCATCAGCTCGATGCGGACCGTCGTGCCGTTCTCCTTCAGCTTGAAGAATTTTTCCATAGCGTGCGTTTTCCTCCCACTTTTTTGTTTTTCCAATACAAAACGCGGCGGAAAGCCGCCGCGCCGACCATTTTCACGCAAAAACAAATGCGCCGCACACAGCGGCGTCACATTGTTCCTGCTCCCAATAGTCGGACGGGGACGGCCGTCCGGTAGAGACTCGCGGCCCGGGAAAACGCTCCACTCCGCGATTATATTGGAAACACTTTTCTACTTTATGATTTTAACGCAGCAGGGGCGGGCATTTCAATGCACAAATCTGCCAAAGAATCGCGCAAAAACTGTCGAAAGTGCCCGGTGTCCGCCGGAATCCGCGCGGGGCACGGATTTGTGCTTGCAATTCGGAAAACGCTATGCTATACTACGCATGTTCACCCCACCTTGGAGAAGTACCCAAGTGGTGAAGGGGCTCCCCTGCTAAGGGAGTAGGCCTGTAAAAGGGCGCAAGGGTTCAAATCCCTTCTTCTCCGCCAGAACGCCTGCAAGCGCTGATCCGTCAGCGTTTGCAGGCGTTTTTTCGCGCCGGGAAAACGGGCGCGCCCCGCCCCGCGGCGCAGATTTTGCCGCGCGCCGCCTTGCGCGCGCGCACAAAGGCTGATACAATGGATGACATGACAACAAACCGCGGCGCGCCGCGGAAAGGATGACCAAATCGTGTCCAAACATCAGCCCGTCAGCAGCGCGGCCCAGCACCGGCGCATGCTGGAGACCCCCATTCCCCGCCTGATCACCGCCATGGCGGTGCCGACCGTGGCCAGCCAGCTCGTCAGCGTCGTCTACAACACCGCCGACACCTATTTCGTCTCCCAGATCGGCACCAGCGCCGCCGCCGCGGTCGGCGTGGTGTTTTCGCTCATGTCGATCATCCAGGCCTTCGGCTTCGGCCTCGGCATGGGCGCCAACAGCCTCATCAGCCGCCGCCTCGGCGCCCGGCAGGACGAGGAGGCCCACCGCTTCGGCAGCAGCGCCTTCTTCGCCGCGCTGTGCGTCGGCCTGCTTCTGACCGTCGCCGGACTGCTGACCCTCGACGGGCTGATGCGCCTGCTCGGCTCGACCGAGACCATGCTGCCCTATTCGCGCGCCTACGCCCGCTGGATCCTGCTCGGCGCGCCGGTGATGTGCTCCTCCTTCGTGCTCAACAACATCCTGCGCGCCGAGGGCGAGGCCGTGCTGGCGATGTGGGGGCTGTGCACGGGCGGACTGCTCAACATGGCGCTCGACCCGCTCTTCATTTTCACCTTCCGCATGGGCATCGGCGGCGCGGCCCTCGCCACCGTCCTCAGCCAGTGCGTCAGCTTCTGCATCCTGCTCTCCGCCTTTCTGCGCGGCAAGAGCATCGTGCGGCTGTCGCCGCGCTGCGTGAGCCGCCGGGCCGGCGACTATCTCCTCATCCTCCGCACCGGGTTCCCGACCATCTGCCGCCAGGGCATGGCCAGCCTCGCCTCGGCGCTGATGAACGTCAGCGCCGCCCCCTACGGCGACGCGGCGGTGGCCGCCATCACCATCTCCAACAAGGTCTACCTGCTCGTCCGCAACGTCGTCATCGGCATCGGCCAGGGCTTCCAGCCGGTCGCGGGCTACAACTTCGGCGCCGGCAACAAGCGCCGCGTGCGCGCCGCCTTCGGCTTCTCCTGCCTGCTCGGCACCGCCGTCTGCGCGCTGTCCGCCGGCGTGATCGCGCTCTTCGCCGGCCCGCTCATCCACTGGTTCCGCGACGATCCCGAGGTGGTGCGCATCGGCGTCCGCGCCCTGTACTTCGCCTGCGCCGTCATGCCGTTCATGGCCTATTCGACCTATGTCAACCAGCTCTACCAGTGCCTGGGCTTCAGCGCCAAGGCGACCTTCCTCGCCAGCTGCCGCCAGGGCGTGTTCTTCATCCCGCTGATCCTGCTGCTGCCGCGCCTGATCGGGCTGACCGGCGTGCAGATGACGCAGCCCGCCGCGGATTTCTGCACCTTCCTGATCTCGGTCCCCTTCCAGGTCCTCTTCTTCCGCCGCATCCTGACGGACGGCGGCGACGGGACCCGGGCCTGACGGCTCCGGCCGCGCGGCAGACGCCGCGCGGCCTTTTCATCGCTTTAGCGCGGGGCTATTGACCTTCCCGCGGGTGCAACGTATAATAGCTTCGGGCCGATGCTGGCCCGAAAGGAGACGACAGCATGGAACATCTGTCGGATATTGAGATCGCGCGCGCCAACCGGATGCAGGTCATCTGGGATGTCAGCGACCGGCTGGGCATCGCCCGCGCCGACCTCGAGCTTTACGGCAACTACAAGACCAAGATCAATCCCGCCGCTCTGCGCGACCGGCCGGCGGACGGCAAGGTCATTCTGGTGACCGCCATCACCCCCACCCCGGCGGGCGAGGGCAAGACCACGACCTCCATCGGCCTGAGCGACGCGCTGTGCCGGCTCGGCAAAAACGCCATCGTCGCCCTGCGCGAGCCGTCGCTCGGCCCGGTGTTCGGCGTCAAGGGCGGCGCCGCCGGCGGCGGCTATGCCCAGGTGGTGCCGATGGAGGACATCAACCTCCATTTCACCGGCGACTTCCACGCCATCGGCGCGGCCAACAACCTCATGTGCGCCATGCTCGACAACCACATCTACCAGGGCAACGCCCTGGACATCGACGTGCGGCGCGTGATGTGCCGCCGGGCGATGGATATGAACGACCGCCAGCTGCGCGCCATCGTCTGCGGCCTCGGCGGCAAGACCGACGGCGTCCCCCGCGAGGACGGCTTCGACATCACCGTGGCGAGCGAGGTCATGGCCGCGCTCTGCCTGGCGACCGACCTGATGGACCTCAAGGCCCGCCTGGGCCGGATCATCGTCGCCTACAACCGCAAGGACGAGCCGGTGACCGTCAGCGACCTCAAGGTGGCGGGCGCGATGACCGCGCTGCTCAAGGACGCGATCAAGCCCAACCTGGTCCAGACCCTCGAGCACAACCCTGCCTTCATCCACGGCGGCCCGTTCGCCAACATCGCGCACGGCTGCAACAGCGTCATCGCCACCCGCACGGCGATGCGCCTCGGCGATTACGTCGTGACGGAGGCCGGCTTCGGCGCCGACCTCGGCGCCGAGAAGTTCATCGACATCAAGTGCCGCCAGTCGGGCATCCGCCCGGCCGCGGTCGTGCTGGTCGCCACCGTCCGCGCCCTCAAGATGCACGGCGGCGTGCCCAAGAAGCAGCTGGCGGGCGAGAACCTCGAAGCCCTCGAAAAGGGCATGGGCAACCTGCTCCGCCACATCGACAACGTCACCAACGTCTACGGCCTGCCGGCCGTCGTCGCCATCAACCGCTTCCCCGGCGACACCGAGGCCGAGCTGGAGCTGGTCCGCAGCCGCTGCGCCGAGCGCGGCGTCAACGTCTGCCTCAGCGAAGTCTGGGAAAAGGGCAGCGAGGGCGGCCTCGAGCTGGCGCGCGAGGTGCTGCGCCTCTGCGAGCAGGAGAACCACTTCTCCTTTGTCTATGAGGACGAGGCGCCGCTGCGCGAGAAGATCGAGGCGGTCGTCAGCCGCGTCTACCGCGGCAAGACCACCGTGTTCACCCCGGCGGCGCAGCGCAACCTGCGCCACATCGAGGAGATGGGCTTCGGCCATCTGCCGGTGTGCATGGCCAAGACGCAGTACAGCTTCTCGGACGACCAGACCAAGGTCGGCGCGCCGGAGGGCTTCGCCGTCACGGTGCGCTCCCTCAAGGCCTGCGCCGGCGCGGGCTTCGTCGTCGCCTACACCGGCGACATCATGACCATGCCCGGCCTGCCCAAGGTCCCCGCCGCCGAGAACATCGACGTCGATGAAAAGGGCGAGATCACCGGTATCTTTTAACCGTCCGCTCCGTCACAGCCAAACAGCCCGCGCCGGAAACCGCATCCGGCGCGGGCTGTTTTTCTGATATTGCGCCGCTCCGCGGGACATACTATGCCCACTCTGAAGATGCGGAGGAACGCGGATGAAAACCGTGACGCTCGAAGTGGACGACCTCGTCTACGCATTTTTCGCCCGGGTGGGCCGCCAGGCGGACAAGCCCGCCGAGCGGGTGATGGCCGACGGGCTGTTCCGGCTGGCGGGAGAGCTGGCGGCGCAGATGCGCCGGCCCGTACCCTTCCCGCGCCGGTAGTCAGCGCAGCAGCCAGCGCAGGGCCCGCGCCATGCGGGCCGGCACGTCGGCAAAATGCCCGCCGGCGTTGTGCTCGAACACCGTCTCCGCGCCCGTCCGGGCGAGCAGGCGCTCGGCTTCGGCCGTGCATTGCTCCACCCGCGCCAGGCGCGCGTTTTTTGTCTGCGCCTCGCGGTCGCCGAGCGAGAAATAGACCCGCTCCGGGACGCGCGGCAGCGCCGCCTTTTCCAGATATGCGGCGAAGCCGTCATACCACAGCGAGCCGGAGACCGAGGCGGCGCGGTCCCAGTCCGCGGTCTGAAAGACCGCCCACAGGGCGAACAGCCCGTCGAGCGAATAGCCGGCGACGCAGCGCCGCGCGGGCGGAGCGGGCAGCGCCGCCTCCGCCGCCGCCGTCAGGGCGCGCAGGGCGGACAGGTGCGCCGCCGCGCCGCCGCCGAAATCGGCGCCGCCCCTGAAGGCGCGCGGCGCCGGCCAGGGCGAGAGATCGCGGTCCCAGTCGGCCGCGGCGCACAGCAGGGCGCAGGGCGGCAGGCCGGGCTGGGCCAGCAGGGCCGCGCCCTCCTCCGCCTCCAGATGGGTGACGACGAGCGGCGCGCCGCCGCGCGCCGGCGGAAACAGCGTCCCCGCCAGCCCGGCGGCGGCGATGCGGACAGGTTCCACGGCGAATCCCCCCTCAGTCAAGATGCCAGCGCGGCCTTCCGGCCGTCCGTTTGCCGTATTCGATCGCCGCCTGCGGGCAGCGGGCGATGCAGGCCATGCAGTGGGTGCAGTGTCCGCCCCAGCGGGGGCGGCCGTCCTCCATGCGGATGTCGCCGAGCGGGCAGCGGGCCGCGCAGGCCCCGCAGCCGGTGCAGGCGTCGGTGGCGAAGAAGGCCCGGTCGCGGATCACGAAGCGGTAAAACAGGGCGTTGACCGGGCCGCTGCACAGCCGGTCCTTCCAGGTGACGGGCGTGTCCGGCAGCGGCTGCCCGGCGGCGATGCGCGCCCCCGTCTCCGCGAGGACGGGGTCGGCGCGGCGCACGGCGGCGCGGCCCTCCGCCTCCGTCGGCACGGGGAACAGCGCCAGGTAATTCTCCGGCATGACGACGGCGCGCAGGCCGAAAAAGCGCAGCCCGAGGTCGGCGCACAGGCGGCGGCAGTACAGGGCGGCGGCGCCCGCGCCGTCGCCGCAGGTGAGGACGAACCAGACCGCCGCGCCGCGCGGCAGGACGCCGGCGCGCAGGTGCCGCTCGACCGGGCGCGGCAGCCGCCAGGCGTAGGTCGGCGCCACGATCACGAAGGACGGCGCCGCGGGCAGCGGCGTCAGGTCGCCGGCGCGGATGCGGTCGTTGAGCGAGACCGGCGTCTCGCCGGTCTGCGCCCCGATGCGCTCGGCCGCATAGCGGCTGTTGCCGGTGCCGCTGAAATACAGGATCATCCGCTCACTCCTTTTCCCGCGCCCCGAACTGACAGGGGAAGCGGTGCTTCTCCAGCGGGGGCAGGCCGTCCTCCGGCGCCGCCTGCTCCGCCGCGGGCAGATTTTCATAGACGGACGGCTCGCGGAAGGCGCCGCCGAACTCGCTCAGCGCCCCCGGCACCAGCTCGAGGGCCTGGAAGGCCGGGAAATTGCGGCCGTCGGCCGTCGTGATCCCGAACTGTTCGCCGGGCCGGAAGCCGAAGCGGGGGTAGTAGTCCGGCTCGCCGAAGATGACGATGCCGGGCGCGCCCGTCTGCGCCGCCGCCGGCAGGGTGGCGCGCAGCAGGGCGGCGCCGATCCCCCGCCCCTGCTGCGCGGGGTCGGCGGCCAGCGGCCCGAAGGTCAGGACGCGGCGCGTCCAGCCCTCCCGCTCCAGCGCCGCCCAGGCGTACCAGATGCCGCCGGCGATCCGCCCGTCCAGGACGGCGACGCGGCTCAGCTCCGGCACAAAGACAGGGTCGGCGCGCAGCTTCCTGACCAGCAGGTGCTCGTTGCAGCCGGGCGCGAACTTGTTCCAGAAGGCGCGGCGCACCATGGCCTCGCTCTCCGGGAAGTCCTCCGGGCGCTCGGGGCGGATCGTGAGCGCCTGCCCGGCGCAGGGCGCCGGGCGCGCGCGGAGCAGGCCCATCTCGACGCGCACCTCGCGGCGGCCGGCGTCGTCGTTGCCGTAAGCGCACAGGTCGCAGCCGACGGGGACGAAGCCCTCGCGCAGATAGAAGGCGATCGCCTCCGCGTTGCAGGACTGGGTCTCCAGAACGACGGCGCGGCGGCGCTCCAGCCGCGCCTGCTCGCGCGCCAGGTCCATCAGGGCGTGCCCGAGGCCGCGGCGGCGCAGGTCCTCCGCCACCCACAGCTCGGTGACGCGCAGGCGGTTGGACCACTGCTCGGGGCAGGTCTCGATCGCGGCGCGCAGGCGGCCGTCCTCGACCACCCCCCAGGCCCAGGCCAGCGGCCAGTCGTCGGCATAAAGCCGGTCGGGAAAGTCGTGCTCCGCCGGGGTGTGGATCAGGACCGGATCGGCAGGGCGCAGCACAAAGCGGAAGGCGAACCCCTCCGGCGTCCGCTCGGCGGCCGCGTCGTAATACCGGTCGGCGGCATAGCCGATGGGGAGGATGGCGCCCTTCCACTCGGAACGGCGCAGATGAACAATTTCCATGTGTTCTTCCTTTCTCACAGCGTCTCCCCCACCTCGCGCAGCAGCTCGAAGCGGCTGCGGTCGAAGCGCAGCACGCCCTCGTCGCGCAGGCGCGACAGCTCGGCCGACATCGCGCTGCGGTCGACGGCCAGATAGTCGGCCAGCTCCTGGCGGGAAAAGGGGATCTCAAAATCGGCGCGCCCGCGCTTCTCCGCCTCGGCGGAGAGATAGGAGAGCAGCTTGGCCCGCGTCGTGCGGCGGCCGGTGTGGGTCAGTTTCTCGTTGAGGCGCAGGTTCTTCTCCGCCAGCACGCCCGCGAGATTGCGGATCAGCAGCGCGTGAAAGGGACACTGCCGCGCGCAGGGGCGCAGGATGTGCCCGGCGTCGAGAAACAGGGCCTCGCCCGGCGTCTCGGCCGTCACCGAGACGTTGAGCGGCCGGTCGGGGGCGCAGGCGAAGGACTCCGCGAACAGCTGGCCCGGGCCGAGCTTGGCGAGGATGTTGCGCCCGCCCCAGAAATCCTCCTGGATGACGAGCAGCGCCCCGGACAGCACCAGCCCCAGCTCCGCGGTGCGCCCGCCGGCGCGCAGCAGGTATTCCCCGCGCGCGAAGCGCACCCGCCGCGCCCCCAGGCAGGGCAGCGCCGCCCCGGCCTCCGCCGCCGTCAGGCCCGCGAACAGCGGCGAAGCGAGGATCAGCTCCCGTTCTTCCATCTTTTTTTGCTCCTTTGTTGTAAAAACAACAGATTGTCTGTCCTTATTATCGTATACTGGGCACAGAAAAGCAAGGGAGGATTCCAAAAATGCTGAGAAAGATCATCCATATCGACGAGGGAAAATGCAACGGCTGCGGCGCCTGCGCCTCGGCCTGCCACGAGGGCGCCATCGGCATGGTGGACGGCAAGGCCCGGCTGCTGCGCGAGCACTACTGCGACGGCCTGGGCGACTGCCTGCCCGCCTGCCCGACCGGGGCCATCACCTTTGAGGAGCGCGAGGCGCCCGCCTATGACGCCGCGGCCGTCGCCGCCTCCCGGGCCGCCCAGGACCGCCCCGCCCCCTTCGCGGGCTGCCCCGGCTCCCGCGCCCGCGCCATCGCCCGCGCGGAGACGGAGACGGAGGAGCGCCCCGCCGCGCCGGCCGCCGGGACCCCGTCCCGCCTGCGCCAGTGGCCGGTCCAGATCAAGCTGATGCCGGTCAAGGCCCCCTATTACGACGGCGCCGATCTGCTGATCGCGGCCGACTGCGCCGCCTATGCCTACGGCGCCTTCCACCGCGACTTCATCAAGAACCGCATCACCCTCATCGGCTGCCCCAAGCTCGACGGCGTCGATTACGCCGACAAGCTGACCGAGATCCTGCGCAGCAACGACATCCGCAGCCTGACCGTCGTGCGCATGGAGGTGCCCTGCTGCGGCGGCCTCGAGCTGGCCGCCAAAACCGCGCTGCAGCGCAGCGGCCGCTTCATTCCCTGGCAGGTCGTCACCCTGTCGGCCGACGGCCGGGTGCTGGAATAAGTTCCGCCCCATCCTCCCCCGCGCCGTTCCGGACCGCTCCGGGACGGCGCTTTTTGACGTCAAAGCGGCAAAAAGAGGCGGTTTTTAGCGCAAACAGAGGTTTCACTGCATTTTCTTAACAGAAAAAAGCCTTGAAGTGCGTACCCAAATAGGGTATAATTGTTAAACTATGAGACGTCGGGACGGGTTCCCGCAGCGGAGGTATCGCGCATGAACGCCGAATCGCTGATCGCGCGCTGCGCGCCGTATTTTGACGAGAGTCCGATTCCCTGCGTGCTGGCGCAGGCGGACCAAAACGGCTTTTCCTTTGTCTATGCCAACGGAGCGCTGGCGCGTCTGTGCGGCGCGGCCGGCGCCGAGCTGCTGGAGACCGTGCTGCCCCGCCTGCTGCCCGCGGGCGAGGATCGCTGGCGCGCCTTCTTCGGCGAGGCCGCCCGGCCGGGCGGCGACCGCCGCCTGACCGTCCAGTTCCCGGAGCTGGGCGTGCGCATGGCGCTGCGCTGCCACGCGCTCGGGGACGGCTTCTGCCTGTGCGTGTTCGATCCGGTGGGCGCGCCGCGCTTCCCCGACCGTCCGCGCGGCAAGATCCACGCCACCGCCATGCTCGACCTCGAGCACGACGTCGTGCTCGATTTCCGCTCCGAGGATCAGGAGGCGCGGCCGCGCTTTTCCGGCGGCTCCATCGAAGCGCTGTTCGCGGCCCTGGCCGCCTCGGTCAGCGAGGACGCGGAGGCGCGCGCCTATTTTCAGGCCGCCAGCGCCCACAAGCTGCTGCGCCGCGCCGGCGCCACCGGCGCGCCCGTGGCGCTCGAATACCTCTGCCGCTGGCACGAGGGCGAGGAGCCGCGCTGGGTCCGCTATGAGGAGCACCTGATGAACGCCGCCTCCGGCGGCGCGCCGACGGCCTTCCTCTACCTCACCGACATCGACCGCGAGCGGCGCACCACCCAGCGGCTCGAGGACGCCGCGGCCCGCGATTCGATGACCGGCCTGCTCAATCACGACACGCTGCTGCGCCGCGCCGGGCGCTATCTCGGCGCCGAGGGCGGCGGCGGCATGCACGCGCTGTATTTCATCGACCTCGACAACTTCAAGCAGATCAACGACACCTTCGGCCACCAGTACGGCGACCTGGTGCTGACCGACGTCGCCGGCGCGATCTCCGGCGCCTTCCGCGCCTCCGACCTGGTGGGCCGCGTCGGCGGCGACGAGTTCATGGTGCTGATGAAGAACGCCGACGCGCCGGGCCTGATCGCCCGCAAGGCCGCCGAGCTGTGCCAGGCGCTGCAGTTCACCTGCACCGCCAACAACCAGACCATCCACCTCTCCGCCAGCATCGGCGTCGCCGTCTGGCGCGCGGGCGACAAGACCCTCGAACAGCTCTATGCCGAGGCCGATTCCGCCGTCTATGCCGCCAAGCAGGCGGGGCGCAGCCGGGTGCGCATCTCCGGCGGCGGCGCCGACGCCGCGGCGTCCGAGGAGAGCGGCCGCGGCGAGGAGGGCGCCGGCCCCGTCCAGCTGCGCTCGCTGCTCGAATACATGGACGGCGGCCTGGTGCTGCTCGAGATCGGCGCCCAGATCCGCCAGCTCTATGTCAGCCCCAGCTTCTGCCGCCTGCTCGGCTGCGACCCCGCGGCGGCGGGCAGCCTGCAGAGCTGCGTGCGCATCCATCCCGACGACCAGCCCGCGCTGGCGGAGGCGCTGCGCCGCGGCGTGCGCGAGGACGCCCCGATCGACCAGCTCTTCCGCTGCTCCGCGATGGGCGGCCCCTGGCGGCTGATGCGCGCCAACGCGGCCCGCATCCCCTACCCCGCCAGCTCCTGGCCCGTGCTGGTCACCCTGGTGACCGCGGCGGAGCCGAACCTCTCCCGTGACTTGGTCACGGACAGGCAGCCCGATCCGGCATTATAATGAAAGCATAAAAAAACAGCCGGGAGGTCAATTGCCATGGAAATCAAAACACTCACCAAAGAAAACTTCGACGCCGAGGTGCTGCACAGCGCCGGCCCCGTGCTGGTCGAGTTCTGGGCGCCGTGGTGCGGCTACTGCCGCCGCGCCGCGCCGATGATCGACGCGCTGGCCGCCAAGGCGGACTTTCCCGCCGCCATCGGCAAGGTCAATGTCGACGAACAGCCGGAGCTGGAGGACCGCTTCGCGGTCGAGCTGATCCCCACGCTGCTCGTCTTTCGCGGCGGCAAGTTCGGCGAGCGCCTGATCGCGCCCTCCTCCGCCGCCCAGATCGAGGCCTTTGTGGCCTCGGAGCTGGCCTGAGCGTCCGCCGCGGCGGAAAAACCGGAAAAACGGGCTGCGCCCGGCGAAAAGTCCTGTGGGACTTTTCGCCGGGCGCTTTTCTGTGCAAAACGGCGGGGCGGGATGCTTTTTCCCCGGCGCCTGCCGGGGAAAACGGGCCTTTTTGGTGCGGCCGCCGCTTACGAGATCGCGTCGGCGGCGGGGCGGGTGCTGCCGGGAAGGGCCGTGCGCTTCTCGCCGCCCGTGACCAGGCCGTCGATGACGTCGGACACCTGCTCGTCGGCATAGCGGCTGTAAAGCAGCGAGCGCGCCGTCTTGACGCGGTCGGTGATGATCCCGTCCACCCCCATGCGGATGGCGCTCTCGATCTCCGCCGCGCTGTTGAGCGTCCAGGCGTAGACCGCCTTGTTCATGCCGTGCGCCTTGCGCACCAGCTCGGCGTTGAGGAAGGCGCCGCGCAGGCTGAAGGCGTCGGCGCAGCGCAGGTTGGTGACGCGGCCGTAGGCCACCGAGATGATGAAGAGCGTGCTCAGGTCGGGGTTGACCTTCTTGACGCGGCTGAGGATGTGGTAATCGGTCGAGGCGATCACGCAGTCGTCCTCCACGCCGTATTCCGCCAGCAGCGCGCACAGCGGCGCGACGGGGTCGCCGGGACCGCCCGTCTTGACCTCGATGTTGAGCGCGATCTGGCCCGCCGTCAGCTCCAGCACCTCGCGCAGCGTCGGGATGCGCGTGTCCGCGTATTCCGCCGAGAACCAGGAGCCGGCGTCGAGGCGGCGCAGCTGCTTGAGGGTCAGCTGCCAGACCTGATGCCGGTCGCCGGTGGTGCGGTAGAGGCTGGAATCGTGCAGCACGACCAGCTCGCCGTCCTTGGAGAGGCGGATGTCGAGCTCGATATAGTCGGCGCCCGCGTCCATGGCCTGCTGAAAGGCGGGGAGGGTGTTCTCCGGCGCGGTGGCGGCGTTGCCGCGGTGCGCCATCACCACCGGCATGTCGAGCAGGGAATTGTCCCCGCCCGGCCGAAAGACGACCAGGTTGAGCCCGACGGCCAGCGCCGTCAGGACGCCGCAGGCGGCCAGCAGGCGGCGGCGCGTCTCCGCGCCGCACGGCGGCTGCTCGTCGCGGCGGACGCGCGCCCCCTCCGCGTCGAGGGCGGCCAGCGTCAGCGGCGGCCAGAGCAGGAAGAACACGACGCTCAGCACAACGAGCGTGGCGACCGCACTGGCGACGCCCTGGGCCCAGGGCAGCGCCAGCTGGCTGCGCCGCTGCATGGCCGCGCCGACGCCGACGGCCGAGAGGAACAGCCCGCCGAGCAGCAGCACCAGCCGCCAGCGGATCAGCGCCAGCAGCCGGGAAAACAGCCGCCGCCGGGGCAGGGCGCGCAGACGGCGCAGGCTGCGGTCGTAATCGCGGCCCGCCGCGTAATCGGGCAGGGCCAGCAGCAGCCGCGCCGCGGGGATCGGCAGCAGCAGCGGCACGAGCAGCAGCGCCGCGCCCCAGAAGAAGTGGATGCGCAGAAAGCCGAACGCCAGGTCGGGCAGCCGCAGCACGCCGATCGCGGCGGGCAGCAGCAGGCCGCCCGTATAGGCGGGCAGCAGCACGGCGGCGCCGAACGCGCCGCGGTTCCCCTTGCGGAAGGCGCGCCGCAGCCCGGAGCGGCCCGCCTCGAACAGCTCGCTGATGCGCGCGCAGCCGGCGCTGTCGATGGCCCAGAGCAGGGCGCTGCTCTCAAAGAGCGCGGCGCAGGCGGCCGCCGCCGTCCACAGCAGGAGCAGCAGCAGCGAGACGGGGCGGGTCAGGAAGCGCAGGACGTTCTCCGTCCCGATATAGCTGACCCCGGCGGCCGACATCGCCCAGCGGAGGCTGAGCAGCAGCAGCGGCGTCTCCAGCGCCCCCATCAGGGCACGGAAGCTCAGCGCGAAGCCCCACAGCGGCAGGGCGCGGCGGTGCAGCGGGCGCAGCGCCCGGCGCAGGGCGGCGGCGCGTTCTTTTTTCAGCGCGGCCTTCTGTTCGGCCTGCTGGGCGGAGAAGCGGATCAGTTTCACGTTGTTACCTCGGCGGCGGCTTTACGGGCCGCGTTTTTTTTGCTATAATGGCGGTGTTTCGATTCTGCTTGGAAAGAGGGGGTCCCATGGAGCCGCAGACAGAACGGGAGACGCGGCAGCGCGAGCTGCGCCGCGCCGTCCGCTTCGTGCTGTTTTCCATCTCCGCCGGCGTCATCCAGACGCTGTCCTTCACGCTGCTCGACCTGCTGGTGCGCTGGCCGGGCGCGCTCGGCCGGGCCGCGTACGGCCCGAATTACTTCATCGCCCTGGTGCTCTCCGTCCTGTGGAACTTCACCTTCAACCGGAAGTTCACCTTCCAGTCCACGGCGAACGTGCCGCGGGCGATGGGCCTGATCTTCGGCTACTACTGCGTGTTCACGCCGCTGTCGATCTGGTGGGGCGTGGCGCTGACGGCCGGGGCGCACTGGAACCAGTACCTCGTGCTCTTCGGCACCATGGTCATCAACATGCTGACCGAGTTCCTGTTCAGCCGCCTGGTCGTCTATCGCGGCCAGCTCGACAACAACGGCCGGGCGCCGGCGCGGCGCCCCTGATTTCAGGCTCTTAGTATAGCACATTTCGCGGCGCTTGCAAAACGCTTTTGTCTGTGCTACACTGAAACAAATCCGATGAAGCAGGTGAAAAGATGCGCAAATGAGCCGGATGTTCTGAACAGCGTCTCCGCGGCGGCCGCCGCGGGGTGTTTTCGCTGCCGGAAGCCGGTGCTGCTGCGCGGACGACCCCGTGAACGGGGTGGTCCTTTCGCCGCTGTACGTCCTTCTTCCGGCACGGAAGGGGACGTATTTTTTTATTGATTCTGACCGCTTCGGAGGTATGATATGCTGCAAGTGCGCCATCTTTCCGTCTCCCTGCTCCGCGACGGGCGGGAGATCATCCGCGACCTGAGCTTTTCCCTGGCCCCGGGCGACCGCGCCGCGCTCATCGGCGAGGAGGGCGACGGCAAGTCCACCCTGCTGCGCCTGCTCCGCGATCCGGCGCTCGTCGCCGATTATGCCGAATACAGCGGCGAGATCCGCTGCGACGGCCGCGCCGCCTACCTGCCGCAGCTGATGCCGGAGGCGCTGCGGACGCGCAGCCCGCGGGCGCTGCTGGCGCCCGCCGACCCTGCCGCCCGCGCCCGCCTGCTGGCGGCGCTGCGCCTGCCCGCCGCCCTGGCGGACGACGGCCGCCCCGCCGCCACTCTCTCCGGCGGCGAGAAGGTCAAGCTCCAGCTGCTGCTGCTCCTGCTGGCGCAGCCCGACGTGCTGCTGCTCGACGAGCCGAGCGGCGACCTCGACCTGGAGACGGTCGAATGGCTCCAGGATTTCCTGTGCGCCTGCCGTCTGCCGGTGCTGTTCGCCTCGCACGACGGCGCCCTGATCCGCGCCTGCGCCAACATGGTCGTCCACCTCGAGCAGGTGCGGCGCAAGACGGCGGCGCGCGCCACCGTGGCGCGGCTCGACTACCGGGACTACGCGGAGCGGCGGCAGCGCGCCCTCGCGCAGCAGGACCGGATCTCGCGCAAGGAGCACGCCGATTTCGCGGAAAAGCAGGCCCGCTGGCGCCGGCTCTATCAGCAGGTGGACGCGGCCCAGGCCGCGGTCCCGCGCGGCGATCCCGCCGGCGGCCGCCTGCTCAAGAAGAAAATGCACAGCGTCCAGGCGCAGGGGCGGCGGCTGGAGCGCGAGGAGGAGCGCCTGACGCCGCAGGCCGACTTCGAGGAGGCGATCCTCCCCCGCTGGAGCGCGGATGTCGCCCTGCCCGAGGGCAAGGTCGTGCTCGACCTGCGCCTGCCCGCCCTGCGCGCGGGCGACCGCCTGCTGGCGCGCGGCGTGCGCCTGTTCGTGCGCGGGCCGCGCCGCGTCGGCATCATCGGCGCCAACGGCGCCGGCAAGACCACGCTGCTGCGCCTGATCGCGGCCGAGCTGCTGCCGCGCCGCGACCTCGCCGTCTCCTATATGCCGCAGGACTACCGCGAGGCGCTGCCCGGGGAGATGACGCCGGTCGAATATCTGGCGCCGCAGGGCGACAAGGCCGCCGTCACCTTCGCCCGCACCTGCCTCGGCAGCATGAAGCTGACGGCGCGGGAGATGGAGCGCCCCGCCGCCGCGCTGTCCGGCGGCACGCAGGGCAAGCTGCTCTTTCTCGGCATGATCCTGCGCCGCAGCAACGTGCTGGTGCTCGACGAGCCGACGCGCAATTTCAGCCCCCTCTCCGCGCCCGTCATCCGCGCCATGCTGCGCGCCTTTCCCGGCGCGATCATCAGCGTCTCGCACGACCGCGACTATCTCGCGGAGGTCTGCGAGGAGCTGTGGGAGCTGACGCCGGACGGCCTGCGCCGCCGGGACGGCGGCGCGGAGACGCGCCCGGACTGACAGGCGGGGCGCAAAAAAGCGGCGGCAGGAAAACCTGCCGCCGCAAAGGGCCGCTTTACTTGAACGCCTTGCCGAGCTTGCCCAGCAGCTCGGCCGCCTCGCCGGTGGCCAGCTTGGCCTTGACGGCGGCGATGACCGGCTTGAGCTGCTCGTCGGGCAGATCGATGCCGGAGAGCTTCTCCAGCGCCTTGACCGGGTCCTTCTCGAACTCCTTCAGCAGCTTGGGGTCCTTTTTCAGTTTATCGACGACCTCTTCGGCCTTCTTTTTCAGATCGAAGCTCATTCCTCCGTCACCTCCGCGTCAGGGGCGTTGCGGCGCACGCTCTCCACGCCGCCCAGGCAGGCGGGCTTGGTCTTATAGCCCTCGGAGGCCAGGATCTTCTCGCCGTTTTTCGCGGTCAGACGGAAGCGGTATTCGCCCTTCCGGTCCACATAGACCTCAAACCTGGGGTTCTTCTCCTCCGCGCCGCCCGCGGTCTGGTCCTCGAGCGCCGCGACCGGCGCGTTGGTCCGCACGCTGGCAATCCCGTTCAGGCAGGCGGGCTTGGCCGTATAGCTCTCAGAGGTGCCGATGATTTCGCCGTTGCCGGCCTTGAGCACAAAGTGGAAACCGGCGGCGGACATCCTGACGACAAACTTGCCCATGACTGTTTCCTCCTTATTCGGCCGGCGGCGCCGGCCTGTTTTTCAGTAAACATCTGTTCTCTGATATGCCCAGTTTATCCCTTCCCGGCCCGTCTGTCAAGCCCTGTCGGTCTGCGCAGCAAAAACGGGCGTCCTCCCGGGGAGGACGCCCGCCTGAACGCTGTTTATTCGACCGAGATGATATAGCTGTAAACCGGCTGGCCGCCGCAGAGGACGTTGATCTCCGCGTTCTTGGCTTCCTTCTGGAAGATCTCGCGCACCTGCTGGGCCTGGGCCTCGTCCGCGCCCTCGCCGTAGAGGAGGGTGATGAAGCCGGTGTCCTTGCCGCAGAGGTCGCGGGCCAGCTTCTTGATGACGGCGTCGAACTTGGGGCCGGTGGCCGCCAGCTTGCCGTCGATCAGGCCGAGGAAATCGCCCTGCTTGATGCTCTTGCCGTCAAACTCGCTGTCGCGGGCGGCATAGGTCACCGAGGCGGACTTGACGCGCGCGGCGGCGGCGGTCATCTCGCGCTCGTTGTCCGCGATCTCCCGGTCGGGATCGAAGGACAGCATGGCGCAGACGCCCTGCGGCACGCTCTTGGTCGGCAGCACGACCACCTGCTTTTCCGAGAGGCCGGCGGCCTGCTGCGAGGCCATGATGATGTTCTTGTTGTTGGGGAGGACAAAGACGACCTCGGCCGGCGTCTGATCGACGGCGCGGAGGATGTCCTCGGTGGAGGGGTTCATCGTCTGGCCGCCCTCGACCATCGCGTCGACGCCCAGATCGCGGAACACGGCGGCGACGCCCTCGCCGGCGGCGACGGAGACGAACCCGTAGCGGCGCTCGGGCGGCGCGGATTCGCGCTTGCCCATGCCCTTGACCTTGGCGTCCTCGACCTTGCGCTGGTGCTGCTCGACCATGTTCTCGATCTTGATGGCGGACAGCATGCCGTATTTGAGGCCCTCGGCCAGCGCCTTGTCCGGCGTGTCGGTATGGACGTGGACCTTGACGATCTCGTCGTCGTCGACGACGACGACGCAGTCGCCGATGCCCTCGAGATACGTGCGCAGCAGCGCCGGGTCGCGCTGCTTGTCCTCGCGGGCGGCGATGAACTCGGTGCAGTAGGCGAAGTTGATCTCCTCGTCGTCAAAGACGGAGAAATCGGCCCCGGCGGGCACCGCGTTGCGCGGCGTGGGAATCGGGATCATCCGGGCGATGCGGCTGACGACGCCGCTGAGCGCGTCCTGCATGCCCTGGAGAATGATGACATAGCCGTAGGCGCCCGCGTCGACGACGCCGGCCTTCTTGAGCACGGGGTTCTGCTCGGTGGTCTGCGCCAGCGCCTTCTGTGCCGCGGCGATGGCCGCGCCGAGCACGGTCTCGGGCTCGCGGTTCTTGCGCGCCGCCTTCTGCGCCGCCTCGCCCGCAACGCGGGCGACGGTGAGGATCGTGCCCTCGGCGGGCTTCATCACGGCCTTGTAGGCGGTGTTGGCGCCCTCGGTGAGCGCGGCCGCCAGCACCGCGCCGTCCACGGTGCGGCTGTTTTTCATCCCGTTCATCACGCCGCGGAAGAGCAGCGAGGTGATGACGCCCGAGTTGCCGCGCGCGCCGCGCAGCATCGCCGCCGAGGTGACCTCGAGGGCGCGGCCCAGCGTCGGGCTCTCGAGCTTCGCCAGCTCGTTCGCCGCGGCGTTGAGCGTCAGCGACATGTTGGTGCCGGTGTCCCCGTCGGGCACGGGGAACACGTTGAGCGAATTGATCTCTTCCTTGCGCTCCTCGACCGCGGCCGCGGCCTGGAGCAGCATATTTTTATATGCTTCGCCGTCCAGTTGCTTTACTGCCAATGTGGTAGCCTCCTCAAAAACGCCGGGAATTATTTGATGGCGTCGATAAACAGGTTGACTTCCTGTACCGGGACGCCGGTGCATTTCTCCACCTCATAGCCGACCTGCTCTTTCAGGTTGCGGCAGATGGTGCGGATGCTCACGCCCCGCTCCACCGCCAGGTGCAGATCCAGGCTCAGCGCGCCGCTGTCCGTGCTCCGGGCGGCGACGCCCAGGCACTGCTGCCGGATGCCGACCAGCGAAAGCAGCTTGCCCTGCAGTCCCGGCGCCTCGGTGCCCCGGACCCCGCAGCAGGCGGCGGCGGCGTTCTCGGCGATCGTCTCCACGGCGCGGTTGGAGATTGCGATGCTCCCCAGCTCGTTCGTGATGCGCATGTTGCAGCCCTCCTTTTCCGAAGTTGCCTATGGATTATACCACATGCAAAACAAAAATGCATCTCAATTTCCGTTGCGGGGATATGAATTTTCTATTACATGGCCGCGCGGCCTGCGCCCGCCTGCCCGCTTTTTATGCCATCGGCTTTACTTTTAGAACGCGCGGTGCTAAAATCAGGGCAGAAATCCCCGCAGCCAAAACGGAAAGGAAGACGCACATGAAGAAGGAAAAGCTCATCTACAAAGAGCGCCGCGGCACTGACTGTCTCAAATGGGACGGCATGAAGCGCAACTTCGGCACCAACGATCTGGAGGCCTTCTGGGTGGCCGACATGGACTTTGAAGCCCCCGCCGGCGTCACCGAGGCCGTGCGCAAATGGGCCGAGTTCGGCATCTACGGTTATTATTCCGTCCCCGAGGGCTACTATGAGAGCTTTATGCGCTGGGAGAAGGAGCGTCACGGCTATGAGGTGCAGCGCGACTGGCTGCGCTATTCCCCGGGCATCGTCACCGGCATCTACTGGCTGCTGCTCAACCTGACGAAGCGCGGCGACAGCGTCGCCGTGCTGACGCCGGTCTACTACCCGTTCTTCTCCGCCATCAAGGACACCGGCCGCAAGCTGGTCGGCTGCCCGCTCCGGAACAACAAGGGCATCTACACCATCGACTTCAAAAAGCTCGACCAGACCCTCGCCGGCGTCAGGGTTCTGATCCTCAGCTCGCCGCACAACCCGGTCGGCCGCGTCTTTACCCCCGACGAGCTGAAGAAGATCGGCGAGCTGTGCAAGAAGCACGACGTCTACATCATCTCCGACGAGATCCATCAGGACCTCGTGCTCGGCGACAAGCCCCATCATCCGACCGCGACGGCCACGGACGCCAAGGTCGTCACCCTGTGCTCGGCCTCCAAGACCTTCAACATCGCCGGGCTGAGCAACGCCTTTGTCGTCATCCCGGACGAAGCGCTGCGCAAGAAGTTCGACGCCTTCCAGAAGAAGAACGCCTTCCGCAGCGGCGCCTCGGTCGGCTATGTCGCCACCCGCGCGGCCTTCGAGACCGGCGCGCCCTGGCTGGAGAGCCTGCGCGACCAGGTGCGCTCAAACTTCGCCCTGATCCGCGACGGGCTGAAGGAGAAGCTGCCCAAGGCCGTCGTGGCGCCGCTCGAGGGCACCTACCTCATGTGGATCGACCTCGGCGCCTATGTCAAGCCCGAGGAGATCCGGACCGTGCTGCAGGAAAAGTGCGGCCTGGCGGTCGATTACGGCGAGTGGTTCGGCTTTGAGGACTACCGCTGCTTCATCCGCATCAACCTCGCCACCCGCACCGAAAACGCCCAGCTCGCCCTGGACCGCCTGACGGCGGCGCTGGCGAAAAAATAACGCCGTTCCGACCTCCGGCGGCTCTTTTGTCCGGTTTTCCGGGCAAAAGAGCCGCTTTTTTTGTGGGAATTTCACCCCGGCTCCAAAATTTCACCATGGCAGCAGACAAAATTTTGGCGCTTCTGACGGTTTTCTTTTCCCCGTCCGCCTGCTATACTCGCAGACAAATCCATTCCGAAGGGGGCAGCGACATGCACGCCGGAGCCGATTCCGTCCGCACTTCTGCGATCCGCACCGCGGGTCTGCTTTCCGCTGCCCGTTTTTATTTTTATTACTTTTTTATGGCCAGCCGTCTGACGCCGGACATCGCGTAGCTGCGCCCTGAAAAAGGGATGAAATCAACAGCTCCGCCTTGAAGGGCGGGGCTGTTTTTTTATACTCATTCATCAGACAGAAGGAGAAAGAAACATGAAAAAACTCTGCTGCATCCTGCTCGCCCTGGCGCTGGCGCTCCCGCTCTGCGCCTGCGGCCGGAGCCAATCCTCCGCCTCCGGCGCCGAGGCCGGCGCCCAGACCGCGCCCGCGTCCGCCTCCGGCGCCGCGTCCCAGAGCGCGTCCGCCGGCAAAAGCTATGTCATCGGCATCTGCCAGCTGGTCCAGCACGCCGCGCTCGACGCCGCGACCAAGGGCTTCAAGGACGCCGTGACCGCGGCCCTCGGCGACGCCGTCACCTTTGAGGAAAACAACGCCGGCGGCGATTCGGCCAGCTGCGCCACGATCTGCTCCGGGTTCGTCTCGGACGGCGTCGATCTCATTCTCGCCAACGCCACGCCCTCCCTTCAGGCCGCGGCGGCGGCGACCGATTCCATCCCGGTGCTCGGCACCGCGATCACCGAATACGGCGTCGCCCTCGGGCTGACCGACTTCAGCGGCACGGTCGGCACCAACGTCTCCGGCACCTCCGACCTCGCCCCGCTCGACCAGCAGGCCGCGATGTTCGCCGAGCTGCTGCCCGACGCCAAGACCGTCGGCATCCTCTACTGCTCCGCCGAGCCGAACTCCGTCTACCAGGCGGACGAGGTGCAGAAGGCGCTCGAGCAGAGCGGCGTGACCGTCAAGATCTACACCTTCGCCGACAGCAACGACGTCTCCTCGGTCACCGCGACCGCCTGCGGCGAATGCGACGCCCTCTACATCCCGACCGACAACACCGCCGCCTCCTGCGCCGAGACGATCAACAACGTCGCGCTGCCGGCCGGCGTGCCGATCATCGCCGGTGAGGAGGGCATCTGCAAGGGCTGCGGCATCGCCACCCTCTCCATCGACTACTACGAGCTCGGCCGCACCACCGGCGAGATGGCCGTCCGCATCCTGCGCGACGGCGCCAAGGTCTCCGAAATGCCGGTGGAATACTACGCGGACCCGGTGCGGGAATACAACGCCGACCTCTGCCGGCAGCTCAACATCACCGTGCCCGACGGCTACACCGCCATCGCGGACTGACCCCGCCCGCCTCTCTTTTGCTCTCCCGCGCGGCGGGCTGCCGCGCAATCTCTGAAAAGGAACGGTCACTCATCATGGGATTTGCGGAATATCTCTCCTCGCTCGATCCGCAGGCGCTGCTCCAGCGCCTGCCCGGCTACGCGGCCCAGGGCGTGCTGTGGGGCGTCATGGCGCTCGGCGTCTATATCACCTTCCGGCTGCTCGATCTGGCCGACCTGACGGTGGACGGCACCTTCGCCACCGGCGGGGCCTGCACCGTCATGCTCATCCTCGCGGGCTGGCCCGCCTGGGCGGCGCTGACGGCGGCGGTGGCGGCGGGGCTGCTGGCGGGGCTGGTCACCGGGCTGCTGCACACGCGCCTCGGCATCCCCGCGATCCTGGCCGGCATTCTCACGCAGTTCGCCCTCTATTCGGTCAACCTGCGCATCATGGGCATGACGGCCAACAAATCGGTCAGCGTGGACCAGTATCCGCTGCTGCTCTCCTCCCGCCAGATCCCGCGCGCCGCGCTGATCGGCGTGCTGCTGGCGGCGGCGCTCACGGCCCTGCTCTGCTGGTATTTCGGCACCGAACAGGGCAGCGCCCTGCGCGCCACCGGCTCCAACCCCGCGATGAGCCGGGCGCAGGGGGTCAACATCGACGCCATGAAGGTGCTCGGCCTGATGCTCTCCAACGGCGCCGTCGCCCTCTCCGGCGGCCTGACGGCGCAGTACCAGGGCTTCGCCGACGTCAACATGGGGCGCGGCGCCATCGTCATCGGCCTGGCCGCGGTCGTCATCGGCGAGGTGCTGTGCGCCGCCCTGTTCCGCCGCGGAGCGCCCTTCGCCGTCCGCCTGCTGTTTGTCGCCGCGGGCGGGGTCGCCTATTACCTCGTCGTCGGGCTGGTGCTGTGGCTGCGGCTCAACACCAACGATCTCAAGCTGTTCACCGCCGTCATCGTCGCGCTGTTCCTGGCCGTGCCGCAGCTGCAGGCGCGGCGGAAAAGCTCGTTCCGCGCGGCGGACCGAAAGGAGGCGCAGCCCCGTGCTTGAGCTGTGCGATGTTTACAAGACCTTCCACCCCGGCACAGTCAACGAAAAAAAGGCCCTGTGCGGCCTGAACCTGCGGCTCGGGCCGGGCGAGTTCGTCACCGTCATCGGCGGCAACGGCGCGGGCAAATCCACCCTGCTCAACGCCGTCGCCGGCGTCTGGCCGGTCGACGCCGGGCGGGTGCGCATCGGCGGGCGCGACGTGACGGGCCTGCCGGAATACCGGCGGGCCGCCTTCATCGGCCGCGTCTTTCAGGACCCGATGCTGGGCACCGCGCCCGACATGCAGATCGGCGAAAACCTGGCCCTCGCCGCCCGGCGCGGGCAGAAGCGGGGCCTGCGGCGGGGGCTGACGCGCGCCGAGCGCGGCGAATACCGCGACCGGCTGGCCGCGCTCGGCCTGGGGCTCGAGGACCGCATGACCGTCCGGGCCGGGCTGCTCTCCGGCGGACAGCGCCAGGCGCTGACGCTGCTGATGGCGGCCCTGCGCAAGCCCGAGCTGCTGCTGCTCGACGAGCACACCGCGGCCCTCGACCCGCGCACCGCCGCGGTGGTCCTTGCCCTCACCGACCGGCTGATCGCCGAAAACGGCCTCACCGCGCTGATGATTACCCACAACCTGCGCGACGCCATCGCCCACGGCACGCGGCTGATTATGATGCAGGAGGGGCGGATCATCCTCGATCTCGCCGGCGAGGAAAAGCGGCGGCTGACCGCCGACGATCTGCTGCGGCGCTTTTCCGCCGCCGCCGGCGAGCCGTTCGACAGCGACCGCGCCCTGCTCGCCGACGACTGAGCCGCGCTGCGCGCGCAGTCCCCGCCTCCCCCTTGGGGGGAGGTGCCGTCCGCAGACGGCGGTAGGGGGCTGCGTCCCCCGCCCCGCGCGCGCTCCCGTCCCGCGTCCCGCGCGCAGCCCCCGTCTCCGGCCCGCATGCAGCGGCGATTTATTTGCCGCTGCGCAGCAGTCCGCGAATTCAACAGGCAAGCGCGGAGGGGTCCGGGGACGCATGCGCAACGTCCCCGGCGCTTTTCGCTTCCTTTTCACGCTGAAAAGGAAGCGCCGCGCGGCCGCGTAGGCCGCAAGCAAGCTGAATGACGGCGCTCACTTGCTTTTAAACAGAGAACGAAGGACGAGACCCCCCTTCCGGCGCTACGGCGCCACCTCCCCCCACGGGGGAGGCAAAGGACGAAATTTTTCCCCGAAAGTTCCCCAAAGGGGAGGCAAGACAAGAATTGAACCCTTGTTGCATGGTGTCCTCGTTCTCCGTTTTTTGTTCGACAGTCAGCGAGTGCCATCGTTTAGCCTGCTCGCGGCCTACGCGGCCGCACCCCAAGGGCACTTTGTCGCGGGCTGCGCCCGCTCGGGCGCACGGCGCTTCCTTTTCAGCGTGAAAAGAATTTCCCCAACGGCGCTGCGCGCCGCCGGGGACCCCTATGGAATGAATAGATTTTCGGCGGGTGAACCGCCGAAAATCATACGCCGCACTCGCGGCGGAGCGCCGGGGACGTTGCGCATGCGTCCCCGGACCCCTCCGCGCTTGCCTGATGAATTCGCAGACTTCTGCGCAGCGGCAAATAAATCGCCGCTGCATGCGGGCCGGAGACGAAGGATGCGCGCGGGACGGGGGACGCAGGACGAGAACCCCCCTTCCGGCGCTGCGGCGCCACCTCCCCCCAAGGGGGAGGCAAAAGACGAAAGTTTTCCCGCGGTTCTCCCCCCAAGGGGGAGGCAAAAAAACGAAAGTTTTCCCGCGATTCTCCCTCCCCGCGGGGACGCAGGAACATCCGCCCCGCGCTGCCGCCGCGCGAAAACAAAAAACGGCCGCCGTCCCCCGGGACGGCGGCCGTTTGGCCGAATGCGGCGTTTATTTGACCAGCGCCAAAAAGCGGTCGATCTGCTCGGCGACGCCCTGCAGCCCGGCGCGCCAGAAATCCGGCCGGGTCAGGTCGATGCCGGCCAGCGCCGCCGTGTCCTCGACGGTGCCGACGGTGGTGGCGCGCAGCAGGGCCTTGTACCTGGGCACAAAGGCCGCGCCCTCGCGCTTGTACTGCGCGAACAGGCCGCGCGCGAACAGGCCGCCGAAGGCATACGGGAAGTTGTAGAAGCTCAGGCCGCTGCTGTAATAGTGCCCCTTGCACACCCACATGTACGGGTGGCGCAGCTGCGGGTCCAGCCCGTCGCCGTAGGCCTGCTCCTGCGCCTCGAGCATCATGGCGCACAGCTCGTCGGCAAACATGAACTCGTTCTCGCGGCGCGCGAACACGGCGCTCTCGAACAGATAGCGCGAATAGATGTCGCAGATGATCTGGCAGACGTCCTGCAGCCCGCCCTCAAGCAGGGCCAGGCGCTCCTGGTCGTCCTGCGCGCGGGCATAGGCCGCGTCGGCGAGGATCAGCTCGTTGAAGTTGGAAGCCGTCTCGGCGACCGGCATGCTGTAATCGCCGTTGAGGGGGCGGTGGGCCTTCATCACGCACATGTCGTGGAAGCCGTGGCCCAGCTCGTGCGCCAGGGTGGAGACGTCGGAGAAGGCGCCGCCGAAGTTGGTCAGCACGCGGAACTGCCCGACCGGGAAGAGCGCCGAGCAGAAGGCGCCGCCCTGCTTGCCCTCGCGCGGGTAGAAGTCGATCCACTCCTCGCGGAAGGCGCGCGCCACCGTGTCGCGCAGCTCGCCGTCAAAGGCGGAGAACAGCGTCAGCAGCTCGTCGCGGGCCTGCTCGGTCGTATAGGTGCGCTCCATGCGGCCCATCGGCGCGAACAGGTCGTACCACGGCAGGCCGTTTTCATGGCCGAGGGCGCGGCCCTTGGCGCGCAGATAGGCGCGGAACTTCGGCAGATATTCGCGGATCGCGCCCAGCAGCGCCTCCAGCGTCTCGGGCTTCATGCGCGAATCGCGCAGCGTCTCGGCGAGCGGCGACGAAAAACCGCGCAGAGCGCTCTCGGTCAGCACCTGCTTCTTGATGCTGTTGAGCGAGAAGGCCACGCTGTCGCGGATGCGCTCATAGGATTTCAGCTCGGCCTCATAGGCGTCGCGGCGCACGGCGGGATCGCGGCTGTAAGCGAGATTGCGCACCGCGGCCAGGCCGAGGCGCTCGCCGCGATAATCGGCGGTGACGTTGCTCGTCAGATAGCTCTGCAGGTCGCCCCAGGCGGCGCCGCCGCTGATGTCCATTTTGGCGAGGATCTCCTCGGCCTGCTCGCTCAGCAGGTACCTGGCGTCGTCGCGCGTCGTGCGCAGCAGATAGGCGTATTCGCCCAGCAGCGGGTCGGCGGCGATCAGCTCCTCGAGCTGCGGCAGCCCGGCGACAAAGCGCCGCGCCCGGGTCGCGGCGGCGGCCGTGCCGCTGAGGACGGTCTGGATGCGGCCCAGCCAGCTCGCGCTCTGCCCGTCGCGGCTGTCGGCGGCGGTCTGCAGCCCGGCAAAGGCGCTCAGGCGCGCGGCCAGCTGGCTCAGCTCCTCCTGCCGGAGCAGCAGGGCGCGGAGCTGCGCCGCGGGATCGCCCGCCGCCAGCGACGCGGTGAAGCGGTCATAGGCGGCGCACAGCTCGCCCAGACGCGCGAAGTCCTTTTCGAATTGGGGATCGTCATAGCCCCGGTAGAGGGCGTCCAAAGACCAGCGTTCGTTCATGGTTCGGCTCCTTATAATATAATGTCAGGCGTTGTGATCGGCGCGGGCCCCGTCGGGCTTGTAGTGGGGGGTCTGCACATCCTGGCGCAGCATCTGCTTGGCGCGCTCGGCGTCGCGGTCGAGCAGCGCCTCGATGACCTCGCGGTGGAAGCCCTGCTCGCGCAGGACGCTGTCGGGATAGAAGCGGAAGGCGGCGCGGAACACCTCGCCGATCAGATGGTCGAGGCTGGCATAGAGGCGCTTGTTGCCGGAGAGCCGCGCCAGCGCCAGATGGAAGCGGCTGTTCTTCCAGTATTCGCCCCAGCCCTCCACGGGCGGCTCGTCGATGATGTCATAGAGCGAGCGGATCTCCTCGTCGCTGGCGTGCGCCACAATCAGCTCGACCGACAGCATCTCCAGCGGCAGGCGCACCTGCTGCACCTCGGCGAAGTCCTCGAGCGTGATGTTGCTCACGACATAGCCGCGGCGCGGATAGCTGATGAGATAGCCCTCCTGACAAAGACGGTGCAGCGCCTCGCGCACGGGCATCTTGCTGCTGCCGTACTGGTCGGCGACCTCCTGCTCCCCCAGCATCGTGCCCGTCTGCAGCGTGCCGTAGATGATGCGCTCCCGCAGCTCCTGGTAGATCGTTTCGGCGATGGTGCGCTTCATGGACTTCCGCTCCTCTCTGCTGATACAAACTGAATATGTTCAGTTATATTGTTAGGATACCCTCCCCCGGATGTTTTGTCAAGCCCGCCCGCGCAAAAAGCCGCCCGGAGCGAACGGCTCCGGGCGGCGGAAAAGCGGTCGGGCGGGATGCCCGCGGTTACCACACGGGCAGGTAGCTGCCCTTGTACTGCTCCTGGATGATCTGCTTGACCTTGTCGCTGTGGTAGAGATCGACAATGTGGTTGAGCAGCTTGTCGTCCTTGTCCTCGGTGCGGGCGACGATGACGTTGATATAGGGGTTGTCGCTGCCCTTCTCGACCTTTTCGAGGAAGATGGCGTCCTCGCTGGGGATCAGGCCGTTGTCCACGGCGTGGCCGCCGTTGATGACCGCCGCCGCCACGTCGGGCAGCAGGCTGGCGGTGTTGGCCGCCTCGACCTCCATGATGTCGAGATCGAGCGGGTTGTCGGTGATGTCCTTGACGGTCGGGGTATAGCCCGCGGCCGGATCGACGGTGATCAGCCCGGCGCTCTCCAGCAGCTTGAGGGCGCGGCCGCCGTTGGTGGCGTCGTTGGGGATGGCGATGGTGCTGCCCTTGGCGATCTGCGAGACGTCGGTGACCTTCTGGCTGTAAATGCCGAGCGGGGCGATAACGGTCTCGCCGATGACGGTCAGGTCAAAGCCCTTTTCCTTGATCTCGTTGTCGAGGAAGGCGTAGTGCTGGAAGGCGTTGAGGTCGATCTCGCCGTCGGCAAGCGCCTGGTTGGGCATCGTATAGTCGGCGAAGGGCACCAGCTTGAGGGTGACGCCCTCCTTCTTGAGCGCGTCGATGACGGGCTGCCACTGCTCGCTGCTCTCGCCGACCAGGCCGAGCTTGACGGTCTTTGTCGTCTTTTTCGAGGAGCAGGCGCACAGGGTACAGAGACAGGCCAGGACCAGAATGAATACAGTCAGTTTTTTCATCTTATATTTCTCCGTTTCGTATTTGATTTCAGTGGGTCGTTTTGCGCACGACCCAGTCGCCGACGGCCTGCGCCAGCAGCACCATGGCGAGGATGACGATGAGGGTGACGAAGGTGACGTCGGTCTGGTTGCGCTGGTGTCCCCAGCGGATGGCGAAATCGCCGAGGCCGCCGGCGCCGACGCTGCCGGCGATGGCCGACAGGCCGATCAGGCTGACAAAGGTGATCGTCACCGCGCGGGCCAGGGCGGGGATGCCCTCGCGCAGATAGACGCGCCCGACGATGCGCAGCGGGCTGTCGCCCATGCTCTGCGCCGCCTCGACGAGGCCGCGGTCCACCTGGGCCAGCGCCGCCTCGACCTGGCGGGAGAAGAAGGGCACGGTGCCGAACACCAGCGGCACGATGGCGCCGCGGACGCCGATTGCCGTCCCCATCAGGGCGCGGGTGAAGGGGATCAGGGTGGCGAGCAGGATGATGAACGGGATGCTGCGCAGCAGGTTGATGAGCTTGTCCAGCACCCACCACAGCGGCGGGCAGCTCAGCACGCCGCCGCGCGGTGTCACGGTGAGCAGCAGGCCGATCAGCAGCCCGAGGGCGAAGGCGATCGCGCCGGAGATCAGCACCATCTCGACGGTCTGCAGGGTCGATTCCCACAGCTCGGGCATTTTGTCCGCCATGTCGGGGAAAATCCGGAAAAAGAATGCGCTCATTGCTCCGCCACCTCCACGCGCACGCCGCGGCTGCGCAAAAACGCGATGGCGGCGTCGATATGCTCCGGCTCGCCGGAGAAGATCAGCCCCAGGGAGCCGAGGGCCCGGCCCTGCAGCAGCTCCATGTTGCCGAACAGAATGTTGCAGTCGACGCTGAACTCCCGCGAGACCCGCGAGATCAGCGCCTCGTCGGCGCTCTCGGCCGGATAGCGCAGCAGCGCCAGCCGCCGGGAGGCGTCCTGCCGGAGAATGGGCCAGCCCGCGTCCCGCAGCTCGGCGAGCTTGCCGCCGAAGGCGTCGGTCAGCCGCCGCCCGGCCTCGCTCTGCGGCGCGGAAAACAGCGACAGCACCTCGCCCGTCTCCGCGACCTGCCCGTGCTCCAGCACGGCGGCGCGGGTGCAGATCTCCTTGACCACCGCCATCTCGTGCGTAATCAGCACGATGGTGACGCGGAGGTCGCGGTTGACCTTTTTGAGCAGCGAGAGGATGGCGAGCGTCGTCTGCGGGTCGAGCGCCGAGGTGCACTCGTCGCACAGCAGCACCCGCGGCGAGGTGGCCAGCGCCCGCGCGATGGCGACGCGCTGCTTCTGCCCGCCGGAGAGCTGGGCGGGCCAGGCCTCCGCCTTGTCGCTCAGCTCGACGAGCTCGAGCAGCTCGGCGACGCGGGCCTGCTTCTGCGCCCGGCTCAGCCCGGAATCCGCCAGCGGATAGGCGACATTGTCGCACACGCGGCGGGAGGGCATCAGGTTGAACTGCTGGAAGATCATCCCCATGCCGCGGCGGCAGCGGCGCAGCGCCCGCTCGTCGAGGGCGGTCAGATCGACGCCCTCGAGCAGGACGCGGCCCCGGTCGGGGCGCTCCAGCAGGTTGATGCAGCGCACCAGCGTCGATTTTCCGGCGCCGGACGAACCGATGACGCCGAAAACCTCGCCCTCGCCGACGGTCAGGGACACGTCGCGCAGGGCCTCGACCCGGTGTCCGGCGGCGTCGAAGGTCTTATACAGATGTTGCAGCTCGATCATGGTTAAAAATACTCCTGTCCGTATATTTTTGAGTCGGACAGGTCACATTCGCTCCGTCCAGAGGACGGCGCCGGCTCGCTGCGCGATCACCTTCATCTCAAATCCCTCCCTGCCAAAGCATGAAAAAAGCCCGCCGGTCGCATCCGACCGGCGGGCTTTGCAAGCCTGAGCCGAGCCTCGCGCCTACCGGCGCGGAGCGGCTGCCGCCTTCACGGATGCATACGGAAAACGCATGGTGCGCATCATGCACATCATGCCCGGCATCATCATGGAGACGGCGTAACGATTCATGTGAAATCCCTTTCGTTTGGAAAACTTGTGTCCTATCCTAACGCGCCGCGGGCGGTTTGTCAAGAAGGAATCGGAAAATCATGCAATTTTTTTTGCGTTCAGGAGGCGCGGCGGCCGTGCAGCACCGGCGAAAGCCGCTTGTAGATCAGAAAGACGACGGCGGCGGTCAGCAGCTCCTTGACGGCGGTGAAGGGGAGGTTGAAGCGCAGCAGCGCGTCGAACAGGCCGCCGACCGAGGGGTCGAGCGCCTGGTACGCCTGCAGGATGAGTTCGATGGGCATGAGCCTGGCATAGAGCGGGTAGATGACATAGTAGTTGACCGGCAGCGAGGCGAGGGCGGAGACGGCGGTGCCGAGCAGGGCGGCGTACATCGCCCCGCGGCGCGACCGGATCCGCCGGTAGAGCAGGCCGGCCGGCACGCAGTAGCACAGGCCGATGACGAGGTTGGACAGCTCGCCGACGCCGCCCGAGTTGGTGACCAGCAGGTGCAGGGCGTTTTTGACCAGGCAGACGCCGGCGCCGGCGGCGGGGCCGTAGGCGAAGGCGGCCAGCAGCGCCGGCAGCTCGGAGAAGTCGAACTTGATGAACGACGGCATCACCGGGACGGCGATCTCAATGAACATCAGCACGAAGCCGATGGCTCCGAGCATCGCGGTGGCGGCCAGGGCGCGGTATTTGGGTTTTTTCATGGGAATTCCTCCGATTTTTCAAAAAAATACGCCCCGACGCAAAACGTCGGGGCGCAACAACAACAAAAGCTGTTCGTCTTCTTCCATCCAGACTCTACTGTCGGTCCCGGAATCACACCGGGTCATGCGCACGCGCGCTCGCGGACTTTACCGCCGGTGGGGAATCTCACCCCGCCCCGAAGACACTGTTCACTTTTCCAACGCCTATCCTACCGCGCCGCGGCCCGTTTGTCAAGGGGATCTTTGACGCGCGTCCGCCCTACCATTTTTTCCCGCGGTGTGCTATAATTAAAAAATATCCCGGAATTCCCGACAACAAGACTGGAGTGTTTCGTTCATGCAAACGATTTTCGGCGCCGAGGACGCGGCGGCGGAGGCCAAATCCGCCCTGAACATCCTCGAAAAGCAGTCGGTCCGCAGCATCCTCATCGCGCTGCTGGTGTTCGTGATCGGCTGGTTCCTCATCAAATATTTCGTCCGCCTGCTGGAAAAGGTGCTGACGCGGCGCGCCGCGCTCGACGCCAGCGTGCGCGGCGCGATCCTCTCGGTGTGCCGCGGCGTGCTGGTGTTCGTGCTGCTGCTGACCTGCGCCGACCGCCTCGGCCTGCCGACCACCTCGCTCATCACCCTGCTCGGCACCCTCGGCCTGGCGCTGTCGCTGGCGATGCAGAGCAGCCTCGCCAACCTCGCGGGCGGGCTGTTCATCATGACCACCAAGCCCTTCGTCACCGGCGACTTCATCGACGTCGCCGGCCAGAGCGGCACGGTGAGCAAAATCGGCTTCATCCACACCATGCTCAACACCCTCGACAACAAACAGATCTTCATTCCCAACGGCACGGTGTCCTCCTCGGTCGTCGTCAACTACTCGCACGAGCCGCGGCGCCAGCTCGATCTCGACATCCCCGTGCCCTATGAATGCAGTCTGGCCGCGGCGCGCGCCGCCATCGAGCAGGCGGTCGCGGCCGAGCCGCGCGTCCTCGAGGCGCCCTACATCCGCACCTGGGCGCTGAGCGCCAGCTCCGTGACGGTCAAGGTGCGCGTCTGGTGCGCCGCCGCCGAATATTTCGACCTGCGCGCCGCCCTGCTGGAGGGGATCAAGCGCGCCCTCGACGACGCGCACATCTCCATCCCCTATGAGCAGCTCGACGTCCACATCAAGCATTGAGCCGCTTCCCGACGAAAGGATGATTCCATGCAGTATTACGCGCTCCGTGAGTTGAACGAGAACGCCCGCACCCCCGGCGAGTTCATCGCCGACTGCGAGCGCGACTATGACCGCAAGATCCTCGAGACGGCGCAGCACATCCTCTCGGTGGCGGCCGCGCGGCCGCTGGTGCTGCTCTCCGGCCCGTCCGGCAGCGGCAAGACCACGACCGCCCTGCGCATCGAGGCCCTGCTCGACGGCTGGGGCCACGAGACGCACACGCTCTCGATGGACAACTACTTCTTCCGCAGCCCCGAGGTGCCGCTGCCGCGCGACGAGGAGGGCCGTCCCGACCTCGAATCGCCGCTGTGCATCGACATCGCCCTGCTCAAGCGGCACCTGGCGCTGATCGCCGCGGGCGAGCCCATCGAGATGCCGACCTTCGACTTCGCCAACCAGCGCCGCGCCGAGGCGACCATCCCCTTCCACCGCCGCCCGGGCGAAATCGTCGTCATGGAGGGCATCCACGCCCTCAACCCGGAGGTCGTCGGCGAGGACACCCTCGCCCGGCTCGCCACCGGCATCTACGTCTCGGTCCGCACCCGTCTGACCGACGACGGCGGCTATGTCCTGCACCCCTCCAAGGTGCGGCTGGCGCGCCGCCTGCTGCGCGACCAGCGCGGGCGCGGCATGGACTACCGCGCCACGGTGGACCGCCTCGCCTCGGTCTCGCGCGGCGAGCGGCTCTACATCATGCCCAACAAGCACCGCGCCGACGTCGCGCTCGACACCTTCATCCCCTATGAGCTGGCCGTCTACCGCAACGAGCTGATCGCCGGGCTGTCGCAGGTCGATCCCGGCTTTCTCGAGGACGCCGGCGTCTCCGACCTGCTGCCCATGCTGCGCCAGACGGCGCCCATCCCGCGAGCCCTGGTGCCCGAAAACGCCATGATCCGTGAGTTCATCGGCAAGGAATAGGAGGAACCGCCATGAAAAAGACCCGCCGCGCGCTGGCGCTGCTGCTGAGCGCCCTGCTGCTGCTGACGCTCTGCGCCTGCACGAAAAAGGAACCGGCGACGCCGGAGACCCCGGAGACGCCGACCACGCCGGAGACGCCGACCACCCCGACGACGCCGACGACGCCCGACACCTCGGCCGGCATCGAGTGCACCGAAAACAAGCTCGAAAAGACCCTGAGCGACGACCAGGGACACGAGCTCATCAAGATCAGCCTGTCCGTGCCCGCGCCGAAGGGGCTGGACGGCGCCAAGCAGTACTATGAGGACTGGCTCAAGGACGCCGAATACTACTGCTCCCAGGATCTCGACGCCGCCAAGGCCGCCTATGCGGACGCCGCCTCGCTCGGCAGCGCCTTTGTCCCCTACACCTATGAATCCGACTACCAGCTGCTCCGCAACGACGGCAAGCTGCTCTCGGTCTACCGCACCTATTACCAGAACACCGGCGGCGCCCATCCGAACATCGCCTACATGGCCGAGACCTTCGTCGTCTCGACCGGGGCGCGGCTGGTGCTCGACGACGTCTTCACCGTCGCCGCCGACGCCTATCTGCCGCAGGTCATGGAGCAGGTCAAGCCGATGATGGACCAGAAGATCGCCGAATACGGCAGCGACCCCTATTACGAGGGCGTCCGCGACCAGCTGACCACGGTCTACGACCCGCAGAACTTCGCCCTGACGGACGACAGCCTGCTGGTCTTCTTCTCCCCTTACGACATCGCCCCCTATGTCGCCGGCGTGCAGGAGTTCTACATCCCCTTCAACGCGCTGAGCGGCATCCTCGATTCCCAATGGACGGCCTGAAGAAGAACGACCTGTTCGAGGCCGTCTTTGACGGCTACACCGCCGAGGGCGCGGCCGTCTGCCGCCGCGGCGGCATGGCCGTCTTTGTCCCCGGCGGCATCCGCGGCGAGCGCGCGCTGGTGCGGGCCGTCAAGGTCCACAGGACCTATGCCTTCGGCCGGCTCGAGCGCCTGCTCGCGCCGTCGCCGCACCGCATCGACCCCGACTGCCCGCATTTCCCCGCCTGCGGCGGCTGCGACTTCCGCCACATGGACTACGCGGAGGAGCTGGCGCTCAAGGCGGCGCGCGTCCGCGACGCGCTGACGCGCATCGGCGGCTTCGACCTGCCGCTGCCGGAGATCGTCCCCTCGCCGCAGACCGCGCAGTACCGCAACAAGGCCCAGTTCCCGCTGGGCTGCGCCGAAGGCCGCGCCGTCTTCGGCTTTTACCGCAGCCGCAGCCATGCGCTCATCCCGCTGCAGAGCTGCGCCCTCATCCGTCCCGAGGCCGTCGCCCTCGCCCGCGCCGTCTGCGGCTGGGCCGACGCGCACGGCGTTCCCGTATACGATGAGGAATCGGGCCGCGGATTATTGCGCCACGTATATGTCCGCAGCGGCGACGGGCACCTGCTGACGGTCGTGTCCGCGGGACCGCTGCCGCAGACGGCGGCGCTGGCGGAGGCGGCCCGGGCCGCCTGTCCCGCGCTGCGGGGCGTGGTCGTCAACTACAACGCCGACCCCGGCAACCGCATCCTCGGCGCGCGGTGCGAGACGCTGTGGGGGGACGGCACGCTGCGCGACACGCTGCTCGGGCGGGTGTACGACCTCTCGCCGCTGAGCTTCTATCAGGTCAACCGGCCGCAGGCCGAGGCGCTCTACACCGCGGCGCGGGCGCTGTCCGGCCTCGACGGGACGGAGGACGCCCTCGACCTCTACTGCGGGGTGGGGACGATCACGCTGTCGCTGGCCGACCGCTGCCGCACGATCGTCGGGGTCGAGCTCGTCCCCGACGCGGTGCGCGACGCCGAGCGCAACGCCCGCGCCAACGGCGTCGCCAACGCCCGCTTCGTCTGCGGCGACGCGGGAACGGCGGCAAAGGCGCTCGCGGCGGAGGGCTTTTCGCCCGCCGTCATCGTCTGCGACCCGCCGCGCAAGGGTCTGGACCAAAGCTGCCTCGACGCCGTCGCCACCCTCGCGCCGCGGCGCGTCGTCTACATCTCCTGCGACTGCGCGGCGCTGGCGCGCGACGCGAAGCTGCTGCGGGAAAAGGGCTGGGAGCTGCGCGCGGTGCGCGTCTTCGACCTCTTTCCCCGCACGGCGAACGTCGAGACGCTGGCCGTGCTTGAAAGGACCGACCCGTGATCCGCACCGAAACGCTGCTGCTGCGCCCGTTCGCGCCGGGCGACCTCGCGGACCTGCACGCCTACTGCGCGCAGGAGGGCGTCGGCGAGGCGGCGGGCTGGCCGCACCACACGACGCTCGCGCAGTCGCGCGAGGCGCTCGAAAAGTTCATCTCGATGCCGGGCCAGCGCGCCGTCGTCTTTCTGCCGGAGAACCGGGTGATCGGGCACCTGAACGCGGCGCCCGATTCGGAGGACGGCTTTCCCGACGTGCGCGAGCTGGGCTGCGCCCTCAACCGCAACTACCAGCGCCGCGGCGTGATGAGCACGCTCATCCCGCTGGTGCTGGACGAGCTGTTTTCCGCCGGGATGCGCGAGGTCTGGGCCTGCTGCTTCCGGGAGAACGAGGGCTCGCGCCGGCTCATCGGGCGCTGCGGCTTCGCCTTTGTGCAGTGCGGCACATTCGACTGCGCGGCGATGGGCCGCGTTTATGACACGTATGAATATCGCTGGACGCGCGAAGCATGGCGTACAGCGCATAAGGGGGATCGGCATGAACTATCTTGATCAGACCGGGCTGCTCCCGGGCGGGAACCGCTACCGCGGCAACCTGCATTCGCACACCACCGTCTCGGACGGCAACTGGACGCCGGAGGAGGCGGCGCGGGAATACCGCGCCCACGGCTATTCCTTTCTCGTCCTGACCGACCACGACATCTACACCGACCGCACCGACCTCGACACGGACGATTTCATCCTCCTGCCGGGCGTCGAGGCCTCGGCGACGCTGCGCGCCGGCCGGCGCATGGCCAAGACCCACCATCTGCTCGGCATCGGCATCCCCGGCGCCGCCAACCCCTTCCGCGACGGCGAGCGGCTCAGCCCGCCGCGCTTTGAGGGCGGCTGGGACGGCGCCGCGGCCGCGCAGGCGCTGTGCGACACGCTGCGGGCGCGCGGCTGTCTGGCCGTCTACAACCACCCGATCTGGTCGCGCGTCGAGGAGGGCGAGTTCATCCATACCCGCGGCCTGACCGCGCTGGAGGTCTGGAACTACGCCACCGTCAGCGAAAGCGGCCTCGGCTGGGACGACGCCCGCTGGGACGTGATGCTGCGCGCGGGAAACGACCTGTTTGCCGTCGCCACCGACGACAACCACAACGGCGGCACCTATGACGAGAGCTTCGGCGGCTGGATCACGGTGCGTGCCGCCGCGCTGACGCGCGAGGCGATCACCGCCGCCATCCTCGCCGGCAGCTACTATTCCTCCGCCGGGCCGGAGATTGAGGCCTGGGGCGTCCGCGACAACCGGGTCTGGGTCGAGTGCTCGCTCTGCGAGCGCATCAACATGCTCGCGGGCGGACCCATCGGCAACGGCCGGACCGCCCTCGCCCCCGGCGGCGGCGCTCTGCGCGGCGCGTCCTTCCCCCTGCGCGGCGGCGAGGAATATGTCCGCGTCGAATGCGTCGACCACCGCGGCCGCAAGGCCTGGAGCAACCCGCTGCGCCTGCGCCCGGCGCCGGACGGAGAATAGCCGGCGGAGGCCCCGCGGGGCGGTCCGCCCGGAATCATCCCCCCGCTTTTCGGCAAAAAAGATCCCCTCGCGCCCGGCAGCCGGGCGCAAGGGGATCTTTCCTGTTCTCAGATTTCGTAGGCGTAGGTATAGAAATCGCTGCCCTGCGGCTCCCAGGGGGTGTAGAACGAGACGACGACGGTTTTCGCGCCGCAATCCTTCAGATACTGCTCCGCCTGTTCGTCGGCGGAAAGCGCGTCGAACAGCGCCTTGCTCCGCCCCTCGAGGCCGGCCTTGAAGGCCGCGGCGTCCTTGCCGCCGGTCATAAACAGATCGATCCCGATAAAAAGCTCGTCGCTGCCGGGCGCGACGCCGAAGCGGTGGAGCACGATCTCCCCGTAAGGGAAGCAGACGGTCGTATCGCTGAAATATTCCGCGTTGAACGCCGCCGCGAAGTCAAAGGCCACGGTCTGCGCGCTTTTTTCCCCGTCGCTCTGCGGCAGACCGGCGCGCTCGGACGGGCCGGCCTCAAAATCGTGTTCCCCCGGCAGGTTGCTCTGGGGATTGCGGATGCCGCCGTCAAGGTCCTTGCAGTTGACCGTCAGGCCCCGGAGCCGACGGGCGGCGGCCCCGTCCGCGTACACCGCGTCATAGACCGCGTCAAAGACCTGATCCGTGATCTCGTACTCCGGGACGCCGTCCCCGCCGACCTTCGCGGGGTCGAAATAGACGCCGATCTCAAGCGCGGCGTTGCGGACCGCCTTGCAGTTGTACGGCGCGTCGACCAGCAGGCTGTCGACCGTCAGGCTGTCGATGGCGACATGGTCGAGCGTCAGGAGCGTCTGCTCCTTCGCCCAGCCGTCGAGCGCCGCCTGATAACGCGCGCGCAGCTCGTCCTCCGTCAGCTCCGCGCCGTCCGCCGGCGTCTTCTGCTGCGCGCAGCCGAAAAGAAAGAGCAGCACGAGCAGGACCGGCAGCCAGGTTTTTCTCATGATGATACGCTTCCTTTCATAATGCAATTTTGTTTTGTTCGTAAAAATAATAAAATCGCTTGATTTTTTGTTATGGGCATTGCAGCACATCCGCGGCCGCATGTAAAGGGCGTCACGTCGCTTCCCGGCAGCTCCCGAAACAGAGGCGCGCGCGGCGGGCCGGGCCGGATGCGGACGGCGGCGCGGCTGCCGCCGCCGGGACCTCCGCGGGCCGGGCGGGAACCGGCGGCAGCGCCGGCCATACGCAGCGGCCCCTCACGCACCAATATGCGTGAGGGGCCGGTTTTTTTATGACGGCGGGCTGCCGCCGGCTTTGGGGCCGCGCAGGCGGGCGGGCGCTGCGGACGGCAGGTCCTCCCGCGCAAAGCGCAGGCTCATTTCTCCTGCAGATGCGCCATGCTGCCGTAGGTCCGCTGCAGCAGGCCGGCCTCGGCGGCGTCGTAAAAGGCGCACTTCCCGGCGCCGAACGCCTTCGCCGTCTCGACGGCGAAGCGGGCCGCCAGCTCGCACGCCCGCCCGTCGGTGGCGCCGGTGGCGCAGCCGGGCACGACCTCGCCGGCCGTGATGGCGACGCCGGCGACAGGGGCGCGCGTCGCCGTCGCGGGCTGGAGGATGCTGTTCATGTGATACACGCCGTTGCCGTAGGGCGTGATGTCCTGCATCGTGACCGGCAGCGTGAGCGCGGGCGCGCCCGCGCACTGCGCGAGCAGGGTCAGCAGGTCCTCGCTGACGCGCAGGATCCAGCCCTGCCGCACCGTCGGGGTCAGGGCGACGCCGGCGACGTTGACCAGGCGGTTGCCGCGCGTCGTGTCGATGCTGAGGATCGCGTCCATCGCCGGGTCGACCTCGCAGCGGTTCATGATCTCCATGTCGACCGGCGAGCCCATGAAGGGCACCGGCTCATGCGGGCTGGTCGGCGCGTCGGGACAGACGTGCGTGCAGACGATCACGTCGCCGGGCAGACGGTCGCCCGCCGCCGCCATCGCGCTCAGCTTGGCCGCCGCGGTCAGGGCCGCGAGCGCGCCCTCGCCGTCCGAGACAAAGCCGATGCGCTCCGGGCGCGCGCCGAGGCCGCCGAGCCGCCCGACGATGCCGAGCGTCGGCGCGCTCCCGCCGGCGGTTTTTCCCTCCGTCCCGGGGATGAGAACGCGCACGGCGTCCGTCGCGCCCCGCTCCCCGCTCACGCGGCGCGACGCCGCCTGCACCGGGCCGAGCCCGCCGATATAGGCGCACGCCTTTTCGCCGGATGCGTCCGGCCGGTCCAGCAGCTCAAACAACGCGGTCATCTGCTTCCACAGCATGAAGAACCCCTCCCCGTTTTTTGTGATCCAAGCGCAGTATACCACGCCGGCGGGCGTTTGTAAACTCGTCGTTAACATTATATAATTTCGTTGACAAATTATATAGGCCGTGCTACAATGTCTCCAGCATGAAAAAGGGAGTGAGCCGATGCAGAAAAGCGTTTATTCCCTCGTCCTCTCCGACGAGGTGGTGACGGCCCTCGACCGGCTGGCCTACCGCTCCGGCACAAGCCGCAGCGCCCTGGCCGACCGGATCCTGGCCGAATATGTCTCCTGCCAGACGCCCGAGATGCGGATGCGGGAGATCTTCGAGCAGGCGGAGCGCCTGCTGACGGCGGCGGACGGCTTTCAGCCGCTGCTCCAGCCCTCGGACAGCATGATGAGCCTGCGCAGCGCGCTGAGCTACAAATACAACCCCACGGTGCGGTACAGCGTCGAGCTGTTCCGCGACGGCGGCGGCTCGCGCGGCGAGCTGCGGGCGACCGTCCGCAGCCAGAGCAGCGCCCTCATCCTCTGCATGGGGCAGTTCTTCCGCCTCTGGGACAAGCTGGAGCGCGCCTACATCGGCGGCGCGGACAGCGACGTGCAGGACGGCAAATATGTCCGCGCGCTGCGCCTGCCCGAGACCTCGCAGCAGCGCCAGGGCGAGATCATCGCCGACTATATCCGCGCGCTCGACGGCGCGATGAAGGCCTTTTTCGCCCGGCTCGACGAGCCGGAGGAGGCCGCCCGCGCCTGTGAGCGCATCTACAAGGACTATCTGAAAAACGATCCGTCGATCTAAAGGGGGTTCGACATCCATGAACACACAGAAACTGACCCAGAAAAGCCTCGAAGCCATCCAGGCCGCGCAGACCCTGGCCACGGAAAACGGCAACAGCACGGTCGAGCAGTGCCATCTGCTCTCCTGCCTGCTGCAGCAGGAGGACGGCCTGATCGGCCAGCTCATCTCGACGATGGGCGTGGACGCCGGCTCCTTCGGCACGGCGGTGTCGGGCGCGGTGGGCCGTCTGCCCAAGGTGCAGGGCGGCAGCCGCGAGGCCGACAAAATCTATATCTCCAACGAGCTGGACCGCGCCCTCAACGCCGCCGAAAAGACCGCCGCCGAGATGCGCGACGACTATGTTTCGGTCGAGCATCTGTTCCTCGGCCTGCTCAAAAACCCGGACGACGAGCTGAAGAAGCTCTTCGCCACCTTCCGCATCACCGAGCAGCGCTTCCTCGAGGCCCTCAAGGGCGTGCGCGGCAGCGCGCGCGTCACCTCCGACAACCCCGAGGGCACCTACGACGTGCTCAAGAAATACGGCCAGGACCTGGTCGAGCTGGCGCGCAACAAGAAGCTCGACCCCGTCATCGGCCGCGACAACGAGATCCGCTCCGTCATCCGCATTCTCTGCCGCAAGAGCAAGAACAACCCGGTGCTGATCGGCGAGCCGGGCGTCGGCAAGACCGCCATCGCCGAGGGGCTGGCGCAGCGCATCGTCAAGGGCGACGTGCCCGAGAGCCTCAAGGACCGCAAGATCTTCTCGCTGGACATGGGCTCGCTGATCGCGGGCGCCAAGTTCCGCGGCGAGTTCGAGGAGCGGCTCAAATCCGTCCTCGCCGCCATCAAGCAGAGCGACGGGCGCATCCTGCTCTTCATCGACGAGCTGCACAACATCGTCGGCGCCGGCCGCACCGACGGCGCCATGGACGCCGGCAACCTCCTGAAGCCGATGCTGGCCCGCGGCGAGCTGCACTGCATCGGCGCCACCACCCTCAACGAATATCGCCAGTATATCGAAAAGGACGCCGCCCTCGAGCGCCGCTTCCAGCCCGTCACCGTGCCGGAGCCGACCGTCGAGGACACCATCTCCATCCTGCGCGGCCTCAAGGAGCGCTATGAGGTCTATCACGGCGTCAAGATCCAGGACCAGGCCCTGATCGCGGCCGCGACCCTGTCCAACCGCTATATCTCCGACCGCTTCCTGCCCGACAAGGCCATCGACCTCGTCGACGAGGCCTGCGCCATGATCCGCACCGAGCTGGACAGCATGCCGACCGAGCTGGACGAGGTCTCGCGCCGGATCATGCAGCACGAGATCGAGGAGGCCGCCCTCAAGAAGGAGACCGACCGGCTGGCGCAGGAGCATCTGCGCGAGATCCAGAAGGAGCTGGCCGACCTGCGCGAGGACTTCAAGGCCAAAAAAGCCCGCTGGGAGAGCGAAAAACAGTCGATTGCCAAGGTGCAGAAGCTGCGCGGAGACATCGAGCGCGTCTCCGCCGAGCTGGAGAAGGCCGAAAACGAATACGACCTCAACAAGGCCGCCGAGCTCAAGTACGGCCGCCTGCCCGAGCTGAAAAAGCAGCTCGCCGAGCAGGAGAAGCTCGCCGAGGAGACCGAGAAGAAGAGCACCCTGCTCCACGACCGCGTCACCGAGGCCGAGATCGCCCGCATCATCGCCCGCTGGACGGGCATCCCCGTCAGCAAGCTGATGGAGGGCGAGCGCGAAAAGCTGCTCCACCTCGACCAGACGCTGCATCAGCGCGTCGTCGGCCAGGACGAGGCCGTCCGCAGCGTCGCGGACGCCATCCTCCGCTCCCGCGCCGGCATCGCCGACGAGGGCCGGCCGATCGGCTCCTTCCTCTTCCTCGGCCCGACCGGCGTCGGCAAGACCGAGCTGGCCAAGGCGCTGGCCGAGGCGCTGTTCGACGACGAGCGCGCCATGGTGCGCATCGACATGAGCGAATATATGGAGAAATACTCCGTCTCGCGCCTGATCGGCGCCCCTCCGGGATACGTCGGCTATGAGGAGGGCGGCCAGCTCACCGAGGCCGTCCGCCGCCGCCCGTACAGCGTCGTGCTGTTCGACGAGGTGGAAAAGGCCCACCCGGACGTCTTCAACGTCCTGCTCCAGGTGCTCGACGACGGCCGCATCACCGACAGCCAGGGCCGCACCGTCGATTTCAAGAACACCATCCTCATCCTGACCTCCAACCTCGGCAGTCCGATCATCCTCGACGGCATCGACGAGCGCGGCGAGCTGCGCCCGGCGGCCAAGGACGAGGTCATGGGCCTGCTGCGGCAGCAGTTCCGCCCCGAGTTCCTCAACCGCCTCGACGAGATCGTCTTCTACAAGCCGCTGACGCGCGAGAACATGGACAAGATTGTCGACCTGCTGCTCGGCCACCTCAAGAAGCGCCTGGCCGACCGCCAGCTGACGCTGGTCGTCACCCCGGCCGCCAAGGAGCAGATCATCGCCGGCGGCTATGACCCCAGCTACGGCGCGCGGCCGCTGCGCCGCTACATCGACCGCACGGTCGAGACGGCGCTGGCCCGCTTCATCCTCCAGAACGACCCCGCGCCCGGCGCGACCCTGACCGTCGACGCCGAAAACGGCGCCATCACCGTCCGCTGAGGACACCCGTCCGCCGACGGGATTCACAGCCGCACCCCCCAAGGGCAAGGGAAAGTTTGGCCACTCTGCCGAACTTTTTCCCTTGCCCTTTTTGCTTTTGTGTGCTAAACTGTTTTCAATTCAAAAACATGTGTCCGTATATTACGGACTAAGGAGGACGTATGAAGGTATCGGTGCTGGGCTGCGGCGTCGTCGGCGGCGGCGTATGGGAAGGGTTGGAGGCGGCGGGATTCGAGCGCGGGCCGGCGCTGGTGCGGCCGGGAAAGCCGCAGAAGCGCGGCCAGACGGCCGACTTTGAGGACATTCTGGGCGATCCGGCGGTCGAGGCGGTGGCGGAGGCCATCGGCGGCGTCGAGCCGGCGCTCGGCTACTGCACGGCGGCACTGCGCGCGGGCAAGAGCGTCGTCACCGCCAACAAGGCGCTGGTCGCGGCCTGCGGGCCGGAGCTGGCGGCGCTGGCGCGGAAGAGCGGCGCCGCCTTCCTGTTCAGCGCCGCCTGCGGCGGCGGCGTGCCCTTCCTGCCCAATCTGGTCCCGCTGCGCGGCGGCGCCCGCGCCGTCGGCGGCGTGCTCAACGGCACGACCAACTTCATTCTCGACGCGATGCAGCGGCGCCGCCTCGCCTTTGACGAGGCGCTGGACGAGGCCCGCGCCTGCGGCTATGCCGAGGCCGACGCCGGCGCCGACCTCTCGGGGCTGGACAGCGCCCGCAAGCTGGCGCTGGCCTGCGCCGTCGGCTTTTCGCTGCTCCCGGCCGAAAGCCAGGTGGCCCGCGAGGGCATCAGCGGGTTCACGGCGGCCGACGCCGTCTGGCTCGGCCGCCGCGGCCTGTGCTGCCGCCTGACGGCGCAGGCGGAGCGCAGCGGCGCCTCCTTCTACGCCGTCGTCCAGCCGACGCTTTACGGCGCCGACGCGCCGGAGAGCGCCCTGCGCGGCTGCGACAACCTCGCCCGCTATGACGGCCCGGGCGGTCCGGTCGCCCTCTCCGGCGCCGGCGCGGGCCGGGCGCCGACCGCCGCCGCCGTACTGCGCGACCTGTGGTCGATCCGGCGGGACAAGCCGGTGATGCTGCCCGCGGGCTGCCGCCGCGCCGTCCCCGACAACCGCCTGCTGCGCTGCCGCTACCTCTTCCGTCTGCCCGCGGCGCGGCGGGAGGCCGTGTCCGGCCGGGCGCTGCGCGACGGCGAGCGCGTCTGGGTGCGCACCGCGCCCCTGCCCGCCGCCGAGGCGCACGAGCTGGCGGCGCGCCTGCGCGCCGCGGGCACGCCGGTCTTTTTCGCGGCCCTGGCCGCGGAGGCGGAGGCATGAGGCCCCTGACCGTCGCGGTGCTCGGCGCCACCGGCGCGGTGGGCCGCCAGATGCTCGCCGTGCTGGAGGAGCGCGGCTTTCCCCTCGGCCGCCTGCTGCCGCTGGCCGGGCGGGCGGACGGGCGCACCGTCCCCTTTCGCGGCGCGGCGCTGCCCGTGCTGGCGGCGGAGGAGCAGGATTTTGCGGGCGTCGATCTGGTGCTCGGCGCGGTGAGCGCCGCCCTGGCGCGGCATTACGCCCCGCGCATCCGCGCCGCGGGCGCCCTGTTCGTGGACAACAGCTCCGCCTTCCGCCTCGACCCCGATGTGCCTCTGGCCGTGCCGGAGATCAACGGCGCGGACGTGCGCCGCCATCACGGCCTGATCGCCAGCCCCAACTGCTCGACCATCATCGCCCTGACCGCCGTCTCCGCCCTGGCGCGGCTTTCGCCGCTCGTCAGTCTGCGCGCCTGCACCTATCAGGGGGTGTCCGGCGCGGGCGAACGCGGCCTGCGGGCGCTGGCGGGCGAGCTGCGCGGCGAAGCGCCGGACGGGGTGTTCCCCTGCCCCATCGCCAAAAACGTCATCCCCCACATCGGCGGCGACGGGCCGGACGGCGTCACCGACGAGGAGCGCAAGCTGCGCGACGAGGGGCGGAGGATCCTCCACCGGCCCGGCCTCGCGGTGGACTGCACCTGCGTGCGCGTGCCGGTCGAGCGCTGCCACTCCATCGCCCTGAGCGTGCGCACGGAGGACGACATCCCGCCCGCGCAGGCCGCCGCCGCCATCGGCAGCGCTCCCGGCTGCCGCCTGGCCGCCTTCGCCGGCCGCGACTACCCCACGCCGCTCGACGTCGCCTGCCAGGACCTCGTCTATGTCGGCCGGCTGCGCCGCGATCCGACCCAGACGCACGCGCTCTCCCTCTGGTGCTGCGGCGATCAGCTGCGCAAGGGCGCGGCCACCAACGCCGTCCAGCTCGCGGAGCTGGCCCTGCTCCCCGGCGCGGACGCTTGAACGCGGGCCGCCGCCGTGCTATGATGGAGACGGCGCCCGGAGCCGGTCCGGGGAAAGGAGACCGCATGCGTACATTTCACTACACCGTCCGCATTCTCGAGCACGAGGTGCCGGCGGCAGAGTATCTTCGCACCTGTGTGGATGTGGAGAAGTTCCAGGGCTTTTGCAAGGCCTGCGAGAATTACGGGCACAACTGGTCGTGCCCGCCCTATGACGAGGATGTGATGGCCGTCTGGCAGGGCTGCAGCGCGCTGCGGCTCTATGCCCGGATGCTTGTGCCCGACGCGCCGGGGCAGGACGCCCAGGCCGCCATCGAGGCGATCTATGCGGAGAAGCAGAAGCTGCTCGACGAGCTGCGGGAGCGCGAGCGCGCGGTCCCGGGCAGCCGCGGCCTGGCCGCCGGCCGGTGCATGATCTGCCCGCGCTGCGCCCGCGCGGACGGCGCGCCCTGCCGTTTCCCGGAGCGGATGCGGCCGCCGCTCGAGGCGCTCGGCGCCGACGTGATGCAGACCGCGGCCCGCTGGCTCGGCCATCCGGTCCTGTGGATCAAGGACGGCGTCGTGCCGGAATATCTGCTGCAGGTCGGCGCTCTGCTGATCCCGAAGGACTGACGCCGCGGCAAAGCGGGGGCGCCCCCCGCGGCCCCGGCATAACGGCAAAACGCGCAGACAACAAAACGCGCAGACAACAAAACGCGCAGACGGCAAAACGCGCAGACGGCAAAACGCGCAGACGGCAAAACGCGCAGACGGCAAAACGCGCAGACGGCAAAACGCGCAGACGGCAAAACGCGCAGACGGCAAAACGCGCAGACGGCAAAACGCGCAGACGGCAAAACGCGCCCGCCGCTTCCGTTGGAAGCGGCGGGCGCTGCTGTGTTTTTTCGGGGCCGGCGCTGTCTGCCGGGCGCGGCGTTACTGCGCCTTCTCGCCCAACACGGCGGTGCGGAAGAAGGCGCGCGCCTGCTCGGGCAGGACGCTGTACGGGCGGCCGTCCACCGTGACGGAGACGCCCTGGTTGTGGCAGGTCTTCATGCAGAAGGCCGCCTTGAGCTCCACCCGGTCATGGGCGGAGCACTCCTCGATCATCTGCTGAAAGGTCTGCATCACATTGTAGGAACCCTTGAGGTGGCAGGAGCTGCCGATACACACCGTGATCTCAGTCATGCGCGTGATCCCCCTTCACATAATCGACATGGAGCATCTCATGGACGCGGCCCTTGAGCAGGCCGTTGTAGAGCGACATCATCAGCGGGTTTTCCTCGGAGCGCTTGATCCCGCAGAGGCGGTCGGCCGCATAGAGGCCCTCGCCGCGCTTCTGCTTCTCGTCGTTGTGGGCGAAGGGCTGGCCGGCGCCGGCGACGCAGCCGCCGGGGCAGGCCATGACCTCGACGAAGTCGTAATGCTCGCCCGCCTTGATGCGCTCGATCAGGTCGGAGGCGTTCTTCAGGCCGCTGACCATGGCGATGCGCAGCTCGCGCTCGCCGAAGGGCACGACGGCCTCCTTGACGCCCTCCATGCCGCGCACGCCCTGGTAGGAAATCGTCATCAGGGCCGAGCTGGACTTGTCGGAGGCGATGCGGCGCAGCACCGCCTCGGTGACGCCGCCGGAGACGCCGAAGATCACGCCGGCGCCGGTCATCGTGCCGAAGGGCATGTCGATCGCCTCGGCAGGGAGCTTTTTCAGGTCGATGTCGGCTTTTTGCAGCATATAGGCCAGTTCCCGGGTGTTGATGGTGGCGTCGATGTCGCGATGGCCGCTGGCCTGGTATTCGGGCCGCAGCCCCTCGAACTTCTTGGCCGTGCAGGGCATGACGGCGACATGGATCGCCTTGCGGGAGGAGGCGTACTGCGCCTGCTCCTTGATGACCGCGGCGAACATCTGCATCGGGCTGCGGCAGGTGGAGACATGCGGCAGCAGCTCGGGGTATTTCTTCTCGCAGAACTGCACCCAGGCGGGGCAGCAGGAGGTGAAGAGCGGATACCGCTGCTCGCCGCTCTCCAGACGGCGCAGCAGCTCGTTGGATTCCTCCAGCACGGTGAGATCGGCGCCGGTCGAGGTGTCGTAGATCTCCGCGAAGCCCATGCGCCGCAGCGCGGCGACGATGCGGCCCATGGCGTTCTCGCCGTCGTCGCCGCCCAGCTCCTTGCCGATGGCGACGCGGACGGCGGGCGCGATCTGCACCGAGACCTTGTTCTCGCGGTTGTCGAGCGCCTTCCAGACCTCGCGCACGTTGTTGCGGACCACGATGGCGCCCGTCGGGCAGACGGCGGCGCACTGGCCGCAGCCGACGCACGGCGAAGAGGCAATCGGGCCGTCAAAGGCGGTGCTGATCGTCATGCGCGAGCCGCGGTGCGCAAAGTCGATGGCGCCGACGTTCTGCACCTCGTTGCACATCCGCACGCAGTCGCCGCAGAGGATGCACTTGTGCGCGTCGCGGGTGATGGAGAGCGAGCTGGCGTCGATCTCCGGCTCGGCGGCGGTGTTCGGGAAGCGGACGCCGGTGATGTTGAAGCGCATCGCCAGATCCTGCAGCTTGCACTTGCCGTTGTTGCCGCAGGTGGTGCAGTCGCGGCAGTGGTTGGCGAGCAGCAGCTCGAGGATGTTCTTGCGGTACTTGCGCAGCCGCTCGGTGTTGGTGCGGATCACCATGCCGGCCTTGGGCGGCGTGGAGCAGGCCGCCTCCATCCCGCCCTTTTCGACCTCGACCATGCACATGCGGCAGGCGCCGTAGATCGACAGCTCGGAATGGTAGCAGAAGGTCGGCATCTTGATGCCCACCTTGCGGATCAGCTCGAGGAGGTTCTTTTCGCCGTTGATCTCGACCGGCATGCCGTCGATCGTCATAAACTCTTTTCTGGTCATGGAATCAGCCCTCCTTGATGGCGTGGAACGCGCAGGTCGTGACGCAGGCGCCGCACTTGATGCACTTGCTCTGATCGATGACGAACGGCTTCTTGATCTCGCCGGAGATGGCGTTCACCGGGCAGCCGCGGGCGCAGCGGGAGCAGCCCTTGCACAGCGCGGGATCGATCTCGATGCGCCTGAGCTTCTGGCAGGCGCCGGCCGGGCAGCGCTTCTCGTAGATGTGCGCCTCGTATTCGGAGCGGAAGTTCCTGATCGTGCTGACGACCGGGAAGGCGGCCGACTTGCCGAGGCCGCACAGGGCGGTGTTGGAGATCGTGTCCGCGAGGTCGAGCAGCAGCTCGATGTCCCCGTCCTCGCCCTTGCCGGCGACGATGCGCTCGAGGATCTCCAGCATCCGCTTGGTGCCCTCGCGGCAGGGCACGCACTTGCCGCAGGACTCGTTCTGGGTGAAGTTCATGAAGAAGCGCGCCACCTCGACCATGCAGGTCTTGTCGTCCATGACGACCAGGCCGCCGGAGCCGACCATCGCGCCCGCCTTCTTGAGGGCGTCGAAGTCCATCGGCAGGTCGAGATCCCTGGTGGTCAGGCAGCCGCCGGACGGACCGCCGATCTGGACGGCCTTGAACGCGCCGTCGCCGCGCATGCCGCCGCCGACGTCGAAGATGACCTCGCGCAGCGTGGTGCCCATCGGCACCTCGATCAGGCCGGTGTTCTCGATGTTGCCGGTCAGGGCGAAGGCCTTGGTGCCCGGGCTGTTTTCCGTGCCGACCGAGCGGAACCACTCGACGCCGCGGTTGATGATGAGGGGCACGTTGGCGAAGGTCTCGACGTTATTGACGATGGTGGGCTTTTCCCAATAGCCGGACTGGGCCGGGAAGGGCGGCTTGGTCACGGGCTCGCCGCGCTTGCCTTCCATGGACTTGATCAGGGCGGTTTCTTCACCGCAGACGAAGGCGCCGGCGCCGCGGTTGATGTGCATGTGGAAGCTGAAATCGGTGCCGAGGATGCGGTCGCCCAGCAGGCCGAGCTCGGTGGCCTGCCTGATGGCGAGCTTGAGGCGGGAGACCGCCATCGGGTACTCGGCGCGGACGTAGATATAGCCCTCGCTGGCGCCGCAGGCGATGCCGGCGACCATCATGCCCTCGAGCATGCGGTGCGGGTCGCCCTCCATGATGGAGCGGTCCATGAACGCGCCGGGGTCGCCCTCGTCGCCGTTGCAGACGATGTATTTCGGCGTCGCCTTCTGGCGGCGCACCTGGGACCACTTGCGCCCGGTCGGGAACCCGCCGCCGCCGCGGCCGCGCAGGCCGGCGTCGGTGACGTCGGCGACGATCTGGTCGCCCGTCATCTCGAACAGCGCCCGCTCCAGGGCGGCATAGCCGCCGATGCCGAGATATTCGCGGATCGAGGTGGCGTCGATGTGGCCGCAGTGCTCAAGCACGCGGCGGGTCTGCTTTTTGTAGAAGGGGATGTCCTCCTGCCGCTTGGAGAGCTCGCCGTGCTTCTGATAGGCCAGGCGCGCGATGTGCTCGCCGTGCAGGATGGTGCGCTCGACGATCTCCTCGCAGTCCTCGATCCGGACCTTGGTGTAAAGCCATCCCTCCGGCTCGATGCGCACCAGCGGCCCCATCTCGCAGAAGCCGTGGCAGCCGCTCTTCTTGAGACCGACGTCGCCGTGCGGCTCCTCCTGCAGCTCGACCGAGCAGGGGATGCCGCGGACCTCCATCATCTCGCGCAGGCGGGCGAAGATCTCCAGCGAGCCGCCGGAGACGCAGCCGGTGCCGGCGCAGACGAGGATCTTGCGCTTTTCGGCGCCGAGGGAGCGCATATAGGTTTCGCGCAGGGCGCGCAGCTCTTCTCTGTTGTGCAGCATCTTACAGCTCCTTCCTGAGCTGCGCGAGCAGCTCGGAGGCCTTGTCCGGCGTCATCGCCGGGTAGACCTTGTCGTTGACGGTCAGCACCGGGGCCAGACCGCAGGCGCCCAGGCAGGAGACGGTCTCCACCGTGAAGCCGAGATCGTCGGTGGTCGTCTTTTTCGCGGACAGGCCCAGCTCGCCGCGCAGGCGCTCAAGGATCGGCACGGAATGGCGGACGTGGCAGGCCGTGCCGTCGCAGACCTTGATGACGAACTTGCCCTTCGGCTCCAGCGAGAAGGTCTCATAGAAGGTGGCGACGCTGTAAATGCGGGCCTGGCTGACGTGCAGCCGCTCGGCCAGATACGGAAACACCTCCCGGGGCAGATAGCGGTAATGCTCCTGAATGCTCTGCAGGATGGCGATGATGGCCCGCTCCTCGCACCCGAGCTCGGCGAGGATCTCGTCCACAACGCTGAAATCGAACTGTTCGTCCATAGGCGGCTCCTTTTCCGTGTAATATTCTGTCGGCATCATACCATAACACCCGAAAAAACGGAAGCATTTTCCTTTCGGAAAGTCCTCCCGTATCGATATTATATTATCGATTTAAGCGAATTGCAATCATAATCATGAAAATATTTCGCCGATTTCCAAAATACCGAATTAATCTTCTAATTCTTGAAAAATCACAAAAAATAATTTACGTTATCAGCATAAATCGCAAAAATTACGGTCTTTCTTGCCTTTCGCGCGCCCGCCCGGTATAATAGGTCCGAACAGGGGGCGAACGGCATGGATATTCTCCATCTCCGGTATGTGGCGGAGATCGCCGCGACCGGCTCGATGACCCAGGCGGCAGCCAATCTCTACATGACGCAGCCCAATCTGAGCCGCGCGGTGCGCGAGCTGGAGGACGAGCTGAGCTTCACCATCTTCAACCGCTCCTCCAAGGGCGTGACGCTGACGCGCGAGGGGCGCGAGTTCCTCATCCGGGCCAGCGACCCGCTCGCCGCCTTCGAGCATCTCGAGGCGCGCTACAAGGCCGACGACAGCGTGCGGCGGCAGTTCAGCATCTCGGTGCCGCGCGACGCCTATCTGGCCCGCGCCCTGGCGCTGTTCGCGGCCGACGCCGCCGACACCCGCAATCTCGACGTCCGCTTCCGCGAGACCGACCCGGACGAGGCGCTCGACGACGTGCTGCAGCGGCGGCAGAACATGGCCATCGTCCGCTATCCGCTCGAATACGAGAAATACTATCACCGCGCCTTCCGCGAGCTCAGCCTGTTCTCCGAGGTGCTGCGCACCTTCGAGGAGACGCTGGTCTTTGCGGAAAGCAGCCCGCTGAACGGCGCCGCCGCCCTCACGCCCGAGGCGCTGCGGCCGCTGATCGAGGTGACCGGGGGGCCGGCCGCCCTGCCGGCGATGGGCGGGGCCCGCGTCCCCGACCACGGCTTCGGCAGCCGCCGCCTGCTCGTCGGCGAGCGCGCCAGCCAGCTCGAGCTGCTCGCCGCGGTGCCGGAGACCTATCTGTGGTCGCCGCCGGCGCCGCCGGAGCTGCTGCGGCGCTACGGACTGGTGCAGCGGCCCGCGCCAGGCTTCGGCGTCTCCCGCCAGGACGCCCTGATCCATCCCAAGGACTACCGGCTCAGCCTGACCGACCAGCTGTTTCTGCGCCGGCTCTACGAGCTCTGCCTCGCCCTGCCGCGCTGAAGCGCGCTGCCGCACACAAAAAAGCCCGGGAAGCGAAATGCTTCCCGGGCTGAAATTTGCCGCTGCGCGGCCGGCGCTCAGTCGCCGATGGAATCGGTGCGATAGATGAACTTGACGCTGCCGCTCATGTCCGCGGAGACGCCGGTGAAGGTGGTGTAGCCGCGCGAGACGTCGCCGAGGGCCTGGAGCCGGGCGGCCAGCTGGCTGAGGTTGCCGTCGAAGGCGTCCTCGAGCTTCTGAATGCCCTGCTCGTCGAGCTGCTTGAGCCCGTCGGAGAGCTGGAGCGAGCCGTCGCGGAGCTGGGTGACGCCGTCCACGAGGGCGTCGGTGCCCGCCTGCAGCGCCGTGATGCCGGCGGAGAGCTGCGTGTAGAGCTGGGACATGCCGGCGGAGAGCTGCGCGGAGCCCTGCGCCGCCTGGTCGACGCCGCCCGTATAGGTGAGCACGCCCTGGTAGAACTGGTTGTAGCTGTCAAGGCTGGTCTTGAGCGCCGTCAGGCTGCTGACGCCCGCCAGGGCGCTCTTGACGCCCGCTTCGATCTGCGCCTGCACGTCGGCGGACTGCATCTGCTGCTCGACGGCGGCGGCGAGCTGCTGCTGCGTCTCCGCGGGGATGGCGCCGGCGGCGGCGGCCTGCTGATACTGCGCGGCGGTCATCGCGGTGCCGTCCTGGTTCTTGACGCCGGCGGCGGCGAGGACCTGCGCGGTCACCTGGGCGCGGACCGCCTCGGTGACCTTGGCGGTGACGGCGTCCTTCTGGGCGGCGACGGCGGCCTCGACCTTGGTGCGGGCCTGGGCGGTCGCCGCGGTGCGGATGTCGCTCTCGCTCATCGACGCGCCCAGCTTGGAGAGCACGGCGTCGTAGTTGTCGATGGTCAGCTTGTCGGCCTTGACGCCGGCCGCGGCGATCTGGGTGTCGGCGACGGCAAGCAGCGAGGTAAAGGTCTGCTTGGCGCCGGCGCGCAGGCTGTCGCTGTTGCCGGAGAGGGTCTTGAGGCCCGCGTTGAGCTCGGTCGCGCCGACGCTCAGCTTGCGGATCTGCGGCAGGGCGGCGGCGAGCTGATCGACGCCGTCACGCAGCTGGCCCGACTTGTCGAGCAGCGTGCTCAGGCCGGTATAGAGCTGGGAGGAGCCGTCGAGCAGCGCGGTCATGGCGTCGTCGAGCTTCTGCATGGAGGCGGAGAGATCGTCCAGCTCGTTGAGGCCGTCGATCTGGCTCAGATCGACCTCGTTGAACAGCTCGTTGCTGGCGAGGGTCATGGTCGTGTCGAGGGCGAAGTCGGTGGCGTCGAAGCTGATCTCCACGTCCTCCGGCAGCTCGAGCGTGTCCCGGTCGAGGGCCAGGCTCTCGTTCATGCCCGGGACGGCGAAGCCCATGACCAGGGTGCGGTCGCCGTCGTTGAGCAGCTTGCCGTTGGAGACGGTGATGTTGGCGCAGCGGCTGTGGTCGAGCGACATGCCGGTCAGCATGACGAACGGCACATAGATCTTGGCGTCCTTGCCGTCGATCTTGACGGTCTCGCACTGGTTGTTCTGATAGTCAAAGCGGATGGTGACATGTCCGGTCGCGCCGGCGAGCTCGGCGGCGGTGACCGTCTTGCCGTCGAGCTGATAGCTGACGGTGACGGTGACGGGCAGCTCCTTGTCGGTCGTGCCGCGATACTGGATGTCGTTGCCCTGGGCGTCCCAGACGAGGGCGTTGTTGCTGCCGATCGTATAGGCGGCGTCGCTCTCGACGTTCTCGATCTCCTGGAGGTCGGAGACATCGTTGAGGGAGGCGGCGCCCTCGGGATTGCGCAGCCAGTCGCTGACGATCAGCTTCTGGACCTTGCCGTCGGCGTCGGCGAGGACATAGACGGTCTCGTCCTTGCTGTTCTTGCTGTTCTTCTCGTCCACGGCGTCCTTGATGGCGGAGGCGACGGACGAGGCGGTGCCGCCCTGGTCGCCGGTGACGGCCGGCGTCGTGTCGGCGCGGGTGCCGGCGGCATAGGCCAGCAGACCGGTGCCGCAGCTGGCCACGGCGACGGCGAGGGTGACGGCGATCACGGCCGTCAGCTTGTTCACAGACTTTTTCATGCTTTTACCTCCATGTTGTTGCTCTTGTTGCGGAAACCGCCGCTGGTCTTGCGGATCACGCCGTCCAGCAGCATCAGCATCGCCGGCAGGACAAAGACGACCGACAGCATGCTGACGAGGGCGCCGCGGGCCATCAGGTTGCACATCGAGCTGATCAGCCCGATGTCGGAATAGAGGCCGACGCCGAAGGTGGCGGCGAAGAAGCCGAGGGCGCTGACCAGGATCGAGGGGATCGAGGTCTCCAGCGCGATCTCGACCGCGTCGCGCTTGCTCTGGCCGAGATAGCGCTCGCGGCGGTAGCGCGTCGTCATCAGGATGGCGTAGTCGACCGTCGAGCCGAGCTGAATGGTGCTGATGCACACCGGGGCGATGAACGGCATCGAGAAGTGGGTGTAATACGGGATGCCGAGGTTGATGAAGATGGCGAACTCGATGACGGCCACGAGGATCACCGGCAGCGAGGCGCTCTTGAGCACGACGGCGACGATCAGGAACACCGCCGCAATCGAGATCCAGGTGACCACCTTGAAGTCGCGGTCGGTAATGCGGATCAGGTCCTTGGTGCACGGGCCCTCGCCGATCAGCATGCCGTTGGGATCATACTTCTTGAGGATGGTGTTGATCGCGTCGATCTGGGCGTTGCACTCGTCGGTCGAAACCTTGTAGGCCGAGTTGATGAGGATGAGCTGATAGTCGCCGCTCTTGAAGGCGGAGAGGATGCTCTGCGGCACCAGCTCCTCCGGCACGAGCGAGCCGATGACGGTGTCGAGGCCGAGGGAATATTTGACGCCGTCCACCTGCTCGATCTCGCCGAGCATGGCCTTGGCGTCCTTGTGGCTCATCTGCGAGTTGCAGATAATCATGTGGGTCGAGGAGACGTCAAACTCCTCGCTCAGCTTGGTGTCGGCGATGAGGAAGCCGAGGTCGTCGTTGCTGATGCTCTTGACGTCGCTGCTGGAGAGGATGTTGGTGAAGTCATAATAGACCGGCGTCTGCGCATAGCCGATGGCGGCCGGGACCAGCGCGACGGCAAAGACGATCAGGAACACCCACCAGCGGTTCGTAATAAAGCCGGACAGCTTCGCCATGTGCGGGACGATCGAGCGGTGGCGCGTCTTGTCGAGCACCTTGTCGAACACCAGCAGCAGGGCGGGCAGCACCGTGACGGCGCTGATGACGCCGAACAGCACGCCCTTGGCCATGACCACGCCGAGGTCGGTGCCCATCGTGTAGCTCATGAAGCACAGGGCCAGGAAGCCGGCGATCGTCGTCAGCGAGCTGCCGGTGACCGAGACCACCGTGTCGGCGATGGCGTGCGCCATGGCGTCGCCGCTGTTTTCGCACAGGCCCTTCTGCTCGGAATAGCTGTGCCAGAGGAAGATGGAATAGTCCATGGTGACGGCCAGCTGCAGCACCGCGGCCAGGGCCTTGGTGATGTAGGAGATCTCGCCCATGAAGTAGTTGGTGCCCATGTTCCAGAGGATCGCCACGCCAATGCTCATCAGGAACAGCACCGGGGCGACCCAGGAGTCGAGCAGCAGCATCATCGCGCCCAGGGCGCACAGCACGGCGATGGTGACATAGATCGGCTCTTCCTTTTCGCACAGCGCCTTGAGGTCGGTCACCAGCGCGGACAGGCCGGAGACGTAGCACTGCTTGTCGGCCAGCGTGCGGATCTGCTGCACGGCGGCGATCGTCTCGTCGGCGGAGGTGGAGGTGTCGAAGAACACCGCCATCATGGTGGCGTCGCCGGAGCAGAAGGCGTCATAGTACTTCTTCGGCAGCAGCTCCTTCGGCACGCCGAGGGAGAGCACGTCGTCATACCAGATGACGCTGTCCACATGCGGGACGGCCTCGATCTTCGTCTCCAGCGCCGCGACGTCCTTGTCGCTCATGCCCTCGACGATGACAAAGGAGAAGGCGCCCTTGCTGAACTGCTTCATCAGGATGTCCTGCCCCTTGACGGTGTCGATGTTGTCGGGCAGATAGTCCAGCATGTCGTAGTTGATCCTGGTGCGCTGCATCCCGATATAGGACGGGACCAGGAGCAGCAGCGCCAGGATGAGGATGGGAATGCGGCATTTTACAACCGCCTGACCGAATTTGAGCATAGCAGTCTTGCCTCCAGGATCAATCTTTTCAACGTTCCCATCTTAGCAGGACGGCCCGCGCCGCGCTATGGACAAAAAACGGGCGCCGTCCGAATTTCGGACGGCGCCCGGCAACTGTTCGATTTTTAGACACGGCCGCGCGTTTGTCGGAATCGCCCCGCGCTCAGTCCTGCGCGGCGCAGTAGGCGCGCACGGCGTCCACGCCCGCGTGGGTCTCGAAGCGCCCGCCGTCGGCGACGATCAGGGTCGGCGCCTGCATCACGCGGTAGGTGCGCGCCAGCTCGCGCTTCTCGGCGGCGTCCACCGCCGTATAGGCGATGCCGGCGGCGTCGAGCGCCGCCCGGGCGCCGGGGCAGTTCGGGCAGGTCTTGGTGGTGAAGAGATAGAGGCGCTTCTGCGGCGCGGCGCTGCGGACCGGGCTCTCATAGCGGCCGGTGTCGTAGGCGCGGCGCTCCTTGTACTCGCGCGCCTTGCCCTCGTTCCAGTTCTGCACCGGGCGGTAATAGCCGGTGATGCGGCTGTACACCTCGGCCGGCTCGCCGCAGGTCGGGCAGGTGAAGTGCTCGCCCGGGAGATAGCCGTGCCGGCGGCAGATCGAATAGACCGGCGAGAGGGTGTAATAGGGCAGCTTGTAGTTCTCCGCCACGGTGCGGACCAGCTTGGCCGCCGCCTGCCAGGTGGGCAGGCGCTCGCCGAGAAAGATGTGGAACACCGTGCCGGAGGTGTAGCGGGTCTGCAGCCCGTCCTGGATGTCGAGCGCCGCGAACACGTCGTCGGTGAAGCCGACGGGCAGATGGGACGAGTTGGTGTAATAGGGCTGCTCGCGCGTGCCGGCGGTGATGATGTCCGGGAACTTCTCGACGTCGTGCCTGGCCAGGCGGTAGGCCGTCGATTCGGCGGGCGTCGCCTCGAGGTTATAGAGGTCGCCGTACTCCTCCTGATAGTCGCTCAGGCGCTCGCGCATGTGGTCGAGCACCTCGCCCGCGAAGCGCTGCGCGCTCTCGTGCGTCAGGTCCTCGCCGAGCCAGCGGGCGTTGAGCGTCGCCTCGTTCATCCCCACCAGGCCGATGGTCGAGAAATGGTTCTCAAAGGAGCCGAGGTAGCGCTTGGTGTAGGGGTACAGCCCCTCGCTGAGCAGGCGGGTGATGACCTGCCGCTTGGTCTTGAGCGAGCGGGCGGCGAGGTCCATCATGTGGTCGAGGCGGCGGTAGAAGTCGCTCTCGTCCTCGGCGAGATAGGCGATGCGCGGCAGGTTGATCGTCACGACGCCGACCGAGCCGGTGCTCTCGCCGCTGCCGAACAGACCGCCGGACTTGCGCCGCAGCTCGCGCAGGTCGAGCCGCAGGCGGCAGCACATGCTGCGCACATCGCTCGGCTGCATGTCGCTGTTGACATAGTTGGAGAAATAGGGCGTGCCGTATTTGGCCGCCATCTCAAAGAGCAGACGGTTGTTCTCCGTCTCCGACCAGTCGAAATCCCGGGTGATCGAATAGGTCGGGATCGGGTACTGGAAGCCGCGGCCCTCGGCGTCGCCCTCGATCATCGTCTCGATGAAGGCCTTGTTGACCATCGCCATCTCGCGCGCGCAGTCGCCGTAGGTGAAGTCCATCTCCCGGCCGCCGACGATGGCCTTCTGCCCCGCCAGGTCGGCGGGCACGGTCCAGTCGAGGGTGACGTTGGAGAAGGGGGCCTGCGTGCCCCAGCGGGACGGGGTGTTGACGCCGTAGATGAAGGCCTGGACGCAGTTCTTGACCTCGTCGTAGCTCAGGTGATCGGCGCGGACAAAGGGGGCGAGGTAGGTGTCGAAGGACGAGAACGCCTGCGCGCCCGCCCACTCGTTCTGCATGATGCCGAGGAAGTTGACCATCTGGTTGCACAGCGACATCAGGTGTTTGGCGGGGGCGGAGGNGATCTTGCCCGGCACCCCGCCGAGGCCCTCCTTGATGAGCTGGCGCAGCGACCAGCCGGCGCAGTAGCCGGTCAGCATCGACAGGTCGTGCAGATGCAGATCGCCGTCGCGGTGCGCGCCGGCGACCTCCTCGTCGTAGATCTCGCTCAGCCAGTAGTTGGCCGTCACCGCGCCGGAGTTGCTCAGGATCAGGCCGCCGACCGAATAGGTGACGGTCGAGTTCTCCTTGACGCGCCAGTCGGCCAGCTTGACATAGCTGTCCACGACCTTCTTGTAGTCGAGGATGGTCGAGCTCATGTTGCGCAGCTTCTCGCGCTGCTTGCGGTAGAGGATGTAGCACTTGGCGACGTCGGCATAGCCGGCCTGGACGAGGACGTTCTCCACGCTGTCCTGGATGTCCTCCACCGCGATCACGCCGTCCCTGATCTTCGGCTCGTAGTCGGCCGTGACCTTGAGGCCCAGAAGATCCATCACAGAACTGTGATACTGTTTATTCTGGGCTTCGAACGCCTTGGTGATGGCGGCGCTGATCTTGGAAAGATCGAACAGGACCGTTTGTCCGTCGCGCTTGGTGACCTGATACATCCCCGTGATACCTCCCTATATTCCCCGCAGCGCCACCGTCCCCGCAAAGGGGGCGGCGGCCGCCGCCAGATGTTCCATCTCTTCTTTGGAAAACGCCGCGAGGCCCGCGCGCAGCGGCGCCTCCGGCGGCACGAACCGCTGCAGGAACCAGCGCTTCGCGCCGCGGATCGTCTCCCCCGCCGCGCGCAGCGACGCTTCGTCGTGCAGCCCGCGCACCACCGTGGTGCGGAACTCGTAATCGACCGTGCCGCCCATCAGCAGCGCGGCGCTGGCCCGCGCCGCCGCCGGGTCGGCCTCCGGGACCCCGACCGTCTCCGCCCAGCGGGCGGGGCCGTTTTTGAGGTCCATGGCCACATAGTCGGCCAGCCCTGCCGCCAGCACTGCCGCCAGGCGGTCCGGAAACATGCCGTTGGTGTCGAGCTTGACCAGATAGCCGCGGGCCCGGATCTCCCGCAGCAGGTCGGGCAGATCGGGCTGGAGCAGCGGTTCCCCGCCGGTCACGCACACGCCCTCCAGCACGTTTTTGCGCCGGTCGAGCAGCGCCAGCAGGCGCGCCTCGCCCTCCGCGTCCCACGTTTTGCCGTCCAGCAGCGGCCCGTTGTGGCAGAAGGGGCAGCGCAGGTTGCAGCCCGCCGTGAACACCGTGCAGGCCAGCCTGCCCGGATAGTCGAGCAGCGTCAGCTTCTGCATCCCCGCAATGCGGATACCCCTCACCCCCAGCAAAAAGCCCCGACATCCGGGGCGCAAGTCTTCAATACTTAGTGTATAATTCATTTCCCTACACAAGATGTTGAGTTTATTATAGCATGTAATTCCGTATTTGCCATTGGCGGAACTGCCTAATGTCATTGTCTATTTTTGTGGAATCTTCTATGGCGGGCCGGAAAAAGGCCGGCGTCCGTCTGGGACGCCGGCCCCGGCGCGGCCGGAAAACGGCGGGCGCGCCGCTACTGGTCAAGCCAGCTGGAAAAGCTGATCTTCTGCATGGCCGTCAGGTCATAGAGAGTGAACTGGTCGGGGGCGGCGAGGATGAACAGGTCGCCCGCGACAATCACCTTGTCCGCGAAGGCCGAGACCGCCGGCGCGCGCAGGCCGGTCGAAAAGAGGGGCTGCAGGGCGCCGTTCCGGACGGCGTAAAACTTCATCGATTCGTCCCCCGCGAAGCAGAGCGTGCCGTTGCGCAGCAGCAGCCTGCCCGTCTCCTGCGTCGGCAGAACGGCGACGCGCTCGGCGGCGGTCGGGTCGTTCAGCGGCCGGCGGCAGATCACCGCCGGCTTGTCGTCCCCATCCTCGCGGGTCAGCGTATAGAGGGCGCCGTACTCAAAGGCCGCGGCGGAAAAATAGCTGAGATCGGTGTGCGTCGTCTGCCCGGTGCTCAGGTCGCAGCGCCACAGCCGGGTGCCGAGCGGCTCCTCGATGGTCGTGGTCCAGTAGAGGACGCCGTCCCAGCCCCAGCCGAAAAAGCCCACCGAGCCTCTCCAGGTGATCCCGCCGGCGAGCGTCGCGGTCACCCTGCCCTCCGGCGTCAGCGCCCGCAGCGCATAGCTCTCGGTGGAATAGCCCCGGCGGTAGCTGCCCGGCTCGACGTCGAGCAGATAAAACACGCCGTCATACCAAAAATAGTCCGCAAAGATGGTCGAATGATAGATCTCGCGGCAGGTGCCGGCGGCGGGGTCCCAGACCATCAGGCTGTACCGCGGCGTCTCGACCTCGTACGCGGCCGTCGTGTCCTCGCAGAAATAGACCTTGCCGCCGTGGACCGACAGCCTGGAAAGGCGCGTGCCGTCGGTGCGGTAGAGCGTCTGCTTCGAGCCGTCCGCGGCGACGCGGCGCAGCGCGAACGCCAGCTTCGTGCCGTCGGTCCGCTCGATGAAATAGGTGTCGCCGCCCTCCCAGGCGACGATGCCGCCCGCCTGGTAGTTATCGCTCTGTCCGCGCGAAAAGGCGTCGCTGCGCGGATCGGCGGCAACGGGCAGCGGCGCGGCGGCGGCCGCCGCGGGCGTCACCGCGCCGGAGGCCGTCAGGCTCCCGAGCAGCGTGACCGTCCCGCCCTTGCGCGCGGCGGCGAGGGCATACCAGGTCGCCAGCGCCGCGTCGCCGCGGCGGAAATCGGCGGTGTTCACGCCGACGCGGAGGATGCCGGCCTCGGACGCCAGCGCATAGGGGCGGTCCCAGACAAAATCCGCGTCCGCGCCGTCCCGGTAGCCGAGCGCGCGCAGCATGAAGGTCAGATAAACCGCCCCGTCCGACGGGGCTTCCGGGTCAAAGCGGGTCGCCGAAACGCCCTTTGTCAGCCCGTTCGCATAGGCATAGCCGACATAGGGCACGGCCCACGGCGCGACGTCGGTAAACGGGATCTTCCAGGTCCCCGCCGCCGCCTCGCGCTCCTTGCCCAGGGCGCGGACCAGCATCGTCAGCGCCTCGGCGCGGGTCGGCGCGCGGTCGAGCTCATAGACCGGGTTCCCGGCGGCGTCGGTCGAGACGCCCTGGAACAGTCCCAGCGCGTGCAGGGCGTCCGCCGCCTTCTGCGCGGAGGCGTCCGCCGCCCACGCCGGCAGCGTGAGCAGGGCGCACAGCGCGCACAGCAGGATGACAAACCGCAGCTTCTTCATCGCTTGATTCTCCCTTCCGTTTTGTCCGCCGCGCAAAAAAAGTCCGGCGGACCGGACTTTTGCCTGCGGCGCCGCCCCTTTCGGGGCGGCGCCGCTCATCTGTTCGGTTCAGCGCGCCTCGTAGAAGGCGCGGTAGGCGCGGGCGGTCATATAGACGTCGGCCTTGGAGACGATCTCGCAGGGCGCGTGCATCGAGAGCACGGGCACGCCCATGTCCAGCACGTCCATGTCGCAGTTGGCGANGATATAGGCGATGGTGCCGCCGCCGCCGGCGTCCACCTTGCCCAGCTCGCTCGTCTGCCAGACCACGCCGGCGTCGTTGAAGATCTTGCGCACCGCGCCGACGAACTCGGCGTTGGCGTCGTTGGAGCCGGACTTGCCGCGCGCCCCGGTGTACTTGACCATCGTCACGCCGCGGCCGATGAAGGCGGTGTTGTTCTTCTCGGCCACCGACGGATAGGTGGGGTCGAAGCCGGCCGCCACGTCGGCGGACAGCATGGCGCTCGCCGCCAGGGCGCGGTCGACGGCGCAGCCGCCGCAGACGCCCTCCTGCAGCTCGATCATGCGGCCGAGCAGGTTGGCGAAATAGCGGGAGTGCATGCCGGTGCTGCCCTGGCTGCCGACCTCCTCCTTGTCCGCGAAGAGGGCGACGGCGGTCTTTTTGCCGCCCTTCATCTCGAACAGCGCCTTCATCGAGGCGTAGGCGCAGACGCGGTCGTCATGGCCGTAGCTGGCGATCAGGCCGCGGTCGAGGCCGACGTCGCGGGCGAACCCGGCGGGCACGGCCTCCAGCTCGGCGGAGACGAAGTCCTCCTCGGTCATGCCGTACTTGGCGTGCAGCAGGCCGAGCACGCGCTCGCGCACGCGGTTCTTCTCCTCCTCGCCGCCCTCGGGCACGCTGCCCGCCAGCAGGTTGAGGGCCTCGCCCTCGACGCCCTCGGCCAGGGTCTTCTTGTTCTGCTCGGCCGCCAGGTGCGGGAGCAGGTCGGTGATGTAGAACACCGGGTCGTCCGCGCCGTCGCCGATGTTGACCTCGACGCGGCTGCCGTCGCGCAGCACGACGACGCCGCAGAGGGCCAGCGGGCGCGCCACCCACTGATATTTGCGGATGCCGCCGTAATAGTGGGTCTTGAACAGCGCCAGGCCGGAATCCTCATAGAGCGGATTCTGCTTGAGGTCGAGGCGCGGGGAATCGATGTGGCTGCCGACGATGCTGACGCCGGCGGCGACCGGCTCGCTGCCGATGACGGCCAGCACCGCGGTCTTGCCGCGGCTGAGGCTGTAAACCTTGTCGCCCGGGACGAGCTTCGTCTTGGTCGCGATGTCGGCATAGCCCTGCGCCTCGGCGCGGCGGATGATCTCGGCGGCGCACAGGCGCTCGGTCTTGCCGGCGTCCAGGAAGCGCTTGTAGTCCTCGCCGGTCGCCATGACGGCGGCGCGGCCCTGCTCGTCGAGCGCGTCCCAGACGCTGCGGTAGCTGACGCTCAGCTTGCTCTTGTTCTCCATGTTGTTCGCTCCTTTATCGTTCTGAATATGGGTTTTCGTTATGCTTCCTCCGCCGTCACGCGGACGAGGATCTCGGGCGCGAGCGGCCGGTTGACGATGACATGAGGCAGGCCGGTCTCGACCGGCTCGGTCGGGACGCGCTCCAGGCGCAGGATCTCCTCCCAGCCGTCCGTGACGCGGCCGATGGCCGTGAAGCGGCCGTTGAGCCGCTCGCAGCCGCCGAGCGCGATGAAAAACTGGCTGCCGGAGGCGCGGCGCGCCCCGTCGCCCGCCATGCCCACCACGCCCGGCTCGAACGTCAGCCCGCCCGCGAAGCCGTTGGCGGCAAACTCGCCGTCGATCATGAAATCGAGGTCGGGCCGCCCCTCGTCGCTGCAGCGCGGCTGGATGACGAAGCCCGGCACGATGCGCTCGACCGCCAGGCCGTCATAGGCGCCCTGCCGGGCCAGACGCAGCACGCTGGCGCAGGCCAGCGGCGCGCGCTCCGGCTCGAGCGTGATCGAAAACCGCCCGCCGGAGGCCATGACGACGGTCAGCACCGGTTTTTTGTCCATAAGCTCCCCCCTGTCGGATGATTCCCAGACGATCATACCACAAAACCGCCGTTCTGCAAACGGTGTTTGCGTGGAAGATCGGCGCCCTTTTTTATATAATAGGTACAAAAAGAGACAGGGCGGGCCGCCCGCCCGTCTTTTTTCCGGCACACAGACGTTGGAGCGCGGGACGGCTGCCGCCGCCCCGCGCTCCAAAATGAAAAGGGGAAAGAGTTGGGCTGTTTTCAGAAGCGGACCTTGAACACCGTCTGCTCGGTGACGTCGGTCGCCAGGGCGTCGAGCGCGACGCCGACGCGGTGGCAGCGCAGCTTCCACTGCTCCGCGCGCGGGGTGCCGGGATCGCCCAGCGGATACGGGATGGAGACGGTCGGCACGATGCGGTTGGCGCCGACCGAAAGCGAGACGGGGATGAGGTTGCACATGTGGACCGCGGGGAACCCGGCTTTTTCAAATTCCTTGACCATCGTTGCGCCGCAACGCGTGCAGGTGCCTCAGGTCGAGCCGAGGAGGATGGCGTCCACCTTGTCCTGCCTGAGGAAGGGGATCATCTCCTGCGCCATGCGGCGCGCCTCGGCCTCGGTGGTGCCGGTGCCGACGGTGGAATAGAAATAGCGGTGCAGGCGGCCGAACTTGCCGGCCCGTTCATAGGCGCGCATCGCGTCGAGCGGCACGATGACGTTGGGATCGGCGTTGGCGGCGGCGGGATCGAAGCCGGCGTGGATGGTCTTGAACGCGCCCGCCTCCAGGCGCTCCATCCCGGAGATGTCATACCTGCCCCAGCGGGTGGCGGAGGCGGACTGGATGCGGTCGGGGTTGTCCGCCGGGACGATGCCGCCGGTGGTCACCATGGCGATCACGGCCCGGCTCAGGTCCCGGACGGCGGACGCGGCCGGCACGGCCTCCTTCTGCGGAATCACCAGCTCGGTCTCATAGGGCTGCCCGTTCATCTTTTTAATGAGCATCTGCACGCCGCGGTAGGCGGCGGTGTTCTCGCGCGTGTCGGGCAGGAACAGCTCGTGGCGGCAGCCGCGCGGGAAATAGCCCTCGGCCGCGGCGCCCCGGCTCGGCTCGCCGCGGAGCAGCCGGTTGGCGAAGCCGGTCATCGTCCGGACGTCGCCGCGCATCCCGGCGGCGCTCCTGCCGCCGCGGAAGATCACAACGTCCTTTTTGAACATCTCGACGCCGGGGTTCTCCTCGTGCATCGAGGTCAGGGTCGGGATGTGCAGCTCCTTTTCGACGGCCCGGCAGATGCTGCCGCAGGCAACGCCGTAACGCCCCGCCTGGAAGGCCGGGCCGGCGATGAACAGCGCGCAGTCCCTGCCGCGCAGCAGCTCCAGGATGCGGGCGACGGCCTCCTCGGTGTGAGACCCCATGCAGTTGTCGCCGCAGACCACGGTGTGCATGACCTGCGCGCCCTCGAGCGCGGCGTTGACCGCCTGCGCCGGGCCGAGGCAGCCCGCGGCGATGTACGGCTCCTGATCGGCCTTCTCCTCGCCGCCGAGGCCGGCGAAGAACTGGTTGACATAGCAGATGACGTTCTTCATTCTCCCGCCCCCCTGTCAATATTCGATCATGGTCTTGACGGAGAAGCCGGAAATATGATCTCCGCAGAACCAGTTGTTGTCCTCCATGATGACGGAGCCGTCGTCGCGGGCCGATTTGCCGAGCTTCTCGTCATAGCCCCAGCTGCCGGACATGCCGTCGCGGTTGAGGGCCTCGAGACAGCCGATCACCGTTTTGCACGGCGGCAGCTCGATCAGCTCGGAGACGTTGCCGGTGGAGACCAGGGCGTTCATCCGGGCGTCGAGCGCGACCAGCGGCTGGGAGAAGCCGTCGCGCCCGGTGCATTCGTTGGAGATGCCGACCACCGGGATGCCCGCGTCCTCCAGCGCCGTCTGGCAGCGGACATAGTCGGCGTCCGGGTTGCCGTAGCCCTCCTCGGCGACGATGGCGTAATCGACGCCGATGTTTTTGGCGAGGTTGGTCACCATGACGGCGGCGCGCTCCTTCTGGTCGAGGGCGACGTTGAGGTTGGAGAGGATGACGCCGGCGAAGTTGAGCCGTCTGCCGTCCTCGGCGAACAGCTCCCTGATGATGGGGAAGTTCTGCATCTCATAGGTGGACCATTTGGACGACGCCGGCATGAAGGAGCCGGAGATGATCGCCCCGTCCAGCACCTCGGTCGGGCTGACAAAGGTGGGCAGATACCTGTTCATGTCCCAGCCGTAGAGCAGATCGTTGTAGCCGGGCGCCTCCATCTGGGACTGCGGCTGCAGGACCAGGGCGACGTTGGGCAGGCCGTTTTTCCGCGCGGCGCGCGCCGCGACCGGCTCGAAGTCGTAGGTCTCGAAATCCTCGGCCGCGCAGTCCCTGACGATCCTACCCAGATACTCGGCCAGCCGGTGTCCGGCCCAGCGGAGGGCGTGATTGCACTTCTGCTGCTCATGGCGCTCAAAGTCCTCGTCGGTGTCGCCGACCAGGCAGATGTTGATAAGCTTCGACCAATAGGTGTGTCGGGCGCCGGCGCCGCCCATGTCGATCACGCCGTCGCCGAAGGAGCCCCAAGTCCCGCCCACCACGGTGACGCAGCAGCCCTTGAGGGCGCGCAGCTCGCCCTCGCCGGCGGGCGCGACGGCGTCCGTGACGCCGGGAAAGAGGGTGCGGCCGTCCAGCCGCACGCGCGGCTCGATGGTCTCGATGACCGGGACGATGCGGGTGTCGTCGCCCGGATTGGCGATCACCAGCTCCAGCCCGGTGATGTGCTCGTCGCACGCCCGCAGATAATCGAGGGCGCCCTGCCGGTCAATCGTGAGCACGCCGTCCGCAAAGGCGCTGCGCGCGCCGAGACAGACCCGCCTGACATGGAGATTGCCGATTTTCAGTTTCATGCGAACGCTCCTCTCTCTGCGCCGGCCGGGCGGGTGCCCGGCCGCGTTCTGTTTTATAATCATGATTATAATATCGGCGCGCGAAGCCGGCAAGCCGATTGGGCCGGAAATTTCGCTCCCGGCGGCGAATTCTCTGTTTTTACCAAACGCAGCGCCGATTTTTATTGAAAATAACGATCGATTCGGTGCTTTTCCCGCATCATGCGGGTCGAATCCTCCGAAACAGTCCGGGGTTCTGACTGTTTTTACAGATGTCTCGCCGGTTGAATTGCATTTTTTCACAAGGCGTGATAAAATGATCGCAAGCCGGGCGCAGCCCGGGATTTCCCGCGCCTGACGGGCGCGGTCCGATGGGAGTTTGACGGTATGGGACGACCGCCGCTGGACAAGCAGACCGAAAAGGCGCTGATGACCCGTCTGATCACGGCGACGCAGGCGCTTGTGTTCGAGGAGGGCCTCGACCGGGTGACCATCCGCGCCATCGCCAGGCGGGCCGGGATGAACAGCACGACGCTCTACAAGTACTTCCGCGATCTTGACGAGCTGCTGCTCTTTGCCTGCATCGGCATCTTCAAATCCTATTCCGAGGACCTGGTCCGCACCGCCGTCGGCAGCGCCGGCGCCGCGCCGGAGGAGATCTATCTGCTGACCTGGCGGCTCTTCTGCCGCCACGCCTTCCGGTATCCCGAGTGCATGAACCACCTCTTTTTCAGCCGCCACAGTCCCCGGCTGGTCAATGTGGTCCAGACCTATTACGACCTCTTTCCCGAGGAGCTGGAGGGCATCTCCGACTGCCTGCGCATCATGGTGCGCTCCTCCAGCCTGTATGTCCGCAACCTGGCGGTGCTGCAGCCGGTGCTGGAGGGCCGGGTCTCCGAGGAGCGGCTGAACCTGCTCAACGAGCTGACCGTCGCCTATTTCCGCATGCTGCTCACCGAGAAGCTCGCCGATCCCGCGGCAGTGGACGGCGACGCGCAGACCGAGCGGATGCTGGCGGCCTGCCGCCTGCTGATCGCCGCGGACAGCGCGGACCGCTGAACGAAAAAACGGCGCGGCCCCGGATCGTCTTGATCCGGGGCCGCGCTTTTACTCTGCCGCGGGCGCCAGCCAGGCGGGATCGAGCCGCCAGACGGCGGCGCCGAGATACGCCGGCGCGGGCGGCGGGCCCGCGAACAGAAGCGCCCAGCTGGCCGTGATCTCCCGCCGCAGCAGCGGGTAAAAGGGCAGGCGGAACACCGCCTCCGCGCGCGGCACGCCCTGGCGGGCCAGCTCCGCCGCGAAGCGGCGCTCGTCGGCCGCGTCCGCGCCCAGATATTCCAGATTGAGGACGCGGTTCCAGCGGCGGGCGTCAAAGAGCAGACACTCCCCGCGCGGCACGCGCAGCCGCAGCAGCGGCGCTGCCGCGAACAGCCCCGTCCCCGCCGCCGTGCCGTGCAGCCAGTAGGGCAGCTCCTCGCCCGGCTGCGGCGGGATGCGCCGCGCCATCTCCGCGGCGAAGAAGCCGTAAGCCGTCAGAAAGTTCGCGCCGCTCGCGCCGTATTTCCGCTCAACATAGGCGCGGCGCACGCGGCAGGTCTCGCCGGCGCGCAGGCGCGCCGCCAGCGCCTCCTCCTGCCGTGTCCACAGGATGAGGTCAGACAAGGCACTCCGCCCCTCTCAGCCATTCGCGGCGCAGCTCCCACACCGTGCCCTGGGCGGCGGACACCGGCGGCTCGAACATCCGCTCCCAGCTGGCCGTGATCTCCCGCCGCAGCAGCGGGTAAAAATTGCCCTTGCCGGTCTGGATCAGCGCCGTCTCGTTGACGATGCCGTTGCGCTCCAGCTCGCGGCGGTGGCGCTCCAGATCGGCGGCGTCGCGCGGGACGTACAGATAGTTGACGCGCCAGCCCCAGCGCTCCGTGTCGGTGACGACGATCAGGCGGCGCGGGATCTCCAGCTCGAGGGTGACGCCGTTTTCGACGGGCGGCAGGCGGCTTTCGCGGTCGAGAAAGAGCCAGATCGGGTACTCCGTCCCCAGCGGGCGGGGCACCCGGCGCTCGGCGCGGCGGATGTACCAGTCGTAGAGATCGAGGTAATAATCGGCGATGGCGCCGTTCTTTTTGCGCACGGCGGCGGCGTTCGCCCGGTAGACGCCCGTCTCCTCCAGAGCGCGCAGCGCCGCGGGGTGCTGGCGGGTCCAGACGCGCGCGGTCTGCTCCGCGGCGGCCTTGGTTTCCTCCATGGCGCGTTCCCCCTTTCCGTTCCGAGTGCATCATATCACAGCGGCGGGCGTTTGCAAAGCGGTTGCGCGCGGCGGCGCGGGGGAGTACAATAAAGCACAGACACACGCGAAAGGAGCGTTCCGCCATGATCGAGTTCACCGAACGGCATCATGCCTTTCTCTCCGCCTGCTGGTACCGGCTGCTGCGCGACCGCGCCCCCGCCGGGTGGGAGGCGGTTTTCCGCGCCGCGGTGCGGCGCTATGCGGAGGAGCGCGGCGGCCGGATGGCCCAGCGCGCCCTGCGCGACGGACAGCCGCTCGACTTCGCCGCCTACCGCGCCTACTCCGAATGGCGCGGGACGGCGCGCAGCCGCGCGGAGCTGGGCACGCGCACCGAGACCGCGGCCGAGGGCGGCGACCTCGTCCAGCGCGTCTACGGCTGCCCGTGGTGCGCACAGTATCAGGCCATGGGGCTCGAGGAGGGCGGGATCGCCTACTGCGCCGATCTCGACGTCTCGATCGCCCGCGGCTTCAACCCCGCGCTGCGCTATGAGCTGGCGCAGACCCAGTACGGCGGGCGCGGCTTCTGCCTCCACCGCCAGTGCGGCGCGCAGCCCGCGCGCGAGGTGCCGCCGCCGCCCGACAGCGTGCGCGACTTCGAATACCACTGCGCCCACCTCTATTTCACCTTTTTGCGGCTGACGACCGCCGTCTGGGGCGCGGCGGGCGCGCAGGACGGCGCGCAGGTGCTCGCCGCGTTCGCGGCGGAATACGGCGGCGAGGCCGCCGACCGGCTGCTGCGCTGGCGGGACGAGAGCTTTATCTATATCCGCTGAAGAAGGAATGCAAACGATGAGAGACATTTGGCTGCGGACGGCGCGGCTCGGCTTCTCGCGCTGGACGGAGGCCGACCTGCCGCTGGCCGAGGCGCTCTGGGGCGATCCGCGCGTCGCGCGCTACCTCTGCGCCGCGGGCGTCTTTGCGCCCGCCGGGATCGCGGCGCGGCTGCGCGCCGAGATCGAAAACGAACAGACGCGCGGCATCCAGTACTGGCCGCTCTTTCTCCGCGCGGACGGCGCCTTCGCGGGCTGCTGCGGGCTGCGCCCTGCGGCGGAGCCGGAGACGCTGGAGCTCGGCGTGCACCTGCTCCCCGCCTGCTGGGGCCGCGGGCTGGCGCGCGAGGCGGCGGAGGCCGTCATCGCCCGCGCCTTCGGTCCGCTCGGCGCCAAACGGCTGCGCGCCGGACACCACCCGGACAACGGCGCCTCGCGCCGCCTGATCGAGGGGCTCGGCTTCCGCCCCGTCGGAGCGGTCCTGTACGCGCCGACCGGCCGGATGCACCCGACCTATGAGCTGACGCCCGCGGACCGGCGCTGAAACGCCGCCCCGCCACCCGCCAAGGAGGTTTCCATGGAAGAACACACATCCTTTCCCCCGCTCAAGCTGAGCCGCACCGTGACGCGCCCCGCCTATCAGCTGTGGGCCGCCGCCGTCAACACCAAAACGCCGCCCGCCCGGGCCCTGACCCGCGCCGCGCTGACGGCGCTCTCCTGGCTGCGCGCCAAGTTCCGCGAGCGCGACCTGCCGGACGAGCTGCGCGCCCCCGAGCCGGACGAGGCCGGGGACTTTCCGCCCGAGGAGCTGCACTCGCTCCACCTGAGCGAGGGCTTTTCCATCGACGTCGTCTCGCTGCCGGAGCGGCGGCTCTGGGCGCTGCGCCTGCTGGAGCCGGACCTCGGCTTTGACAGCGGCGCCGCCGCCATCCCGGCCGTGCCCGGGCGGATGTTCGAGACCAACATCGCCTTCCGCCTCCACTCCGGGCGGCTCGAATGCGGCTTCCGCGTCACGGTCACCGCCCCGGAGGACTGCGGCGTGCCCTTCGCCGTGCTGCGCCCCACCGTCGTGCGGCGGCTGGCGGACGATCCGCAGATCGGCCTGCGCCACGGCTATCCGCTGACGCGGGAGCTGCTGCCCCTGGACACGCCGGCGGCGCTGCGCGCCCTGGCCGACTACCTGCGCACGGACGGCATGGCCCTGCCCGCCGTCGTCTTTGTCGAATCCGCGCCGCCGCCCCCGCCGGAGCAGACGCCGCTCGACCGCACGCTGACCGCGCCGCTGGGCATGGCGCGCGCCCCCTGGCGGCCGCCCGTCCGCCGCCACGCCGAGGCGGAGCCGTCGGGCCGCCTGCCCTGGGACGTCGCCCCGCTGGCGCGGGCCAAGATGGGCTACGCCCTGTTCTTCCGCCTCGGCGCCGCCCTGCGGGAGGAGTGCGGGAGGCAGCTCGGGCTGGCCCCGCAGCCGGGCGACGCGCTGCTGCTGCCCGTCCGCGCGTCCGGGCAGCCGCCGCGGCTGTTCGCGCGCGCCGACCCGCTGTTCCGCACCGCCGACTTCCCCGCCCGGCTGGGCCGCATCCTCGAGGACGAGCTGGCGGACGGGCCGGCCTCCTTCGGCCAGGTGCTCTTTGCCCGGGAGGCGCGGCTGCTGGAAAAGAAGAGCGCCCGCTCCGCCGACGCGCGCCTGCGGGAGGCCGAGGCCCGCGCCCGGGAGCGCGACGCGCAGTGGCAGGCGCGGCTGGAGCGCGCCGAGGAGCAGGCCCGCCAGGCCGAGGAGCGCGCCCGGCGGCTCCAGAGCGCCATCGGGGCGCACGACGCCGAGCTGGCCGCCCTGCGGGACGCGCAAGCGGCCGAGCTGCGCCGCCGCGACGCGCGCGAGCGCGAGACGGAGCAGGAGCTGAGCTATCTGCGCTCGCTGCGCGACCGGCCGGAGAAGCCCGAGCTGGTCGCCGCCTGGGCCGCGCGCCGCTTTGCGGGGCGGCTGATCTTCCACCCCCACGCCGTCGATCTGATGAAGGCCGTCACGCCCGACGAGGTCGATCTGCCGCAGCTCTGCGACGCGCTCGAGTACCTCGCCTGCGAATACCGCGATCAGAAGCTCGGCCTCATCACCCTTGACGAGATGAACGCCCGCTGCGCCCAAAAATACCACCGCCCCTTCGAGATCGCCCCGGTCGGCACCAGCACCATCGAGGCCACGCCGCGCGAATACAAAATCAAATACTATCCGGGCGCGCTGGGCAAGCCGGTCGAAAGCGCCCTCGACTTCCACCTCCGCGTCGGCACCACGCCGAAAAACCTCCTCCGCATCTACTTCCTGTTCGACGGCGAGAAAAAGCTGGTCGTCGTCGGCTCGCTGCCCAAGCACCTGCAGGCGCTGACGATCCGCTGAGCGCAAAAAAACGGGGTCCCGGTTCCTGTCGAACCGGGGCCCCGGCATGCGTTTGCTTCAGCGCAGAACGGCCAGGGAGCCCATCGGGTCCCACGGCTCGAGCATGACCGGCTCGGCCTCATAGGCGGCGAGCTGCGCGGCGGAGAGGTACTTGCGGTTGACGACGATCTGATAGAGGAACTCGTCGAACCAGCGGTCGGACATCAGGTAGTAGCCCTCCTGGCCGCGGTCCTTGCCCCAGCTGTTCTCGACGCGCCAGCGGTTCGGGCGGCCGTCCGCGCCGATGTTGACGCCCTGGAGCACCATGGCGTGGGTCATCTGGCTGTGGCCGTAGTCGAGGCGCTCGGCCTTGGTCATCGGGAAATCGGTGCCGAAGAGGTCCTCGCGGTCGAAGATCACCGGATCCATGATCCCGTCCTCGCGGGAGGAGAGCTTGCCGACGTCGGAGCCGAACCACACCGGCGCGCCGTCGCGCAGCTGGGCGAGCGCGGCCGCCTTGAGGGTCTCGATGTCGACGTTGAGATAGCGCACCGGGCGCCCGCCCTCGACGTTGCCGAGGAAGCGCACGCTGTAACTGCGGTCGAAGGGCTTGTCGGCGGTGGGGGCGTTGATGAGGCTGACATACTGCGTCAGGTCGAGGCCGACATACTTGGCATAGAACCGCTGCGGCGTCAGGCCCGCGTCGCGGACAAACGTGCCGTCGTGGGCGCGCACCTCGAGGTCGAAGACGCGGGGCGGGCAGCCGAGGCAGATGCAGAGCATCCGGTAGACGGTCTCCAGCATGTCGGCCTTCATGGCGCGCAGCGCGGCCAGCGGCTTGCCGGCGGCGTGCGCCTTGCGCAGCGCGCAGGCGAAGCCGCGCAGCTTTTCGGTCAGCACCGCGTTCATCTCCGAGGAATCGGAGGAGGAATAGGTCTCCGGCATCGCATATTTCGGCACGACGCCGTACTTTTCGACCAGGCTCGCCAGCATGTCCCACTGGCCGCCGTCGCCGAGCGGCGCCGCCAGCAGCCAGGCGATCAGGCGCGAGCCCTGCTCCTCCTTGAGCGTCGCCAGAATGTTCTCCAGGAAATAGTTGGACTTTTCGAGCTTGTCATAGAAGAACAGATAGTTCTGCGACAGCTCGAAATCGTCGAGGCCGAGCTTCTTCATCACCTCGAAGCGCATGACGTTGGTGGCCGCGAACATCCAGCAGCGGCCGCTCTTCTTCTGGTTGGTGATGCCGTGCTGGTCGAGGGTGAGCGAATAGGCGTGATAGTCCTGCCGGACGGCTTCGGCGTTCTTCGCCGATTTGAGGACGCCGTTCGCGGCGACGGCATTCATGGCCGCGATGTGGCCGCGGTCGGCGCGGAACGCCTCTTCAAACGCTTTGATCTGAGCCTGAGAGATTTCTTTCATATCCATGCCTGCCTTTCTGAGCCCCATTTTAGTCCCCCGCGGCGCGAAAAACAAGCCGCGCGCCGCGAAAAGCGAAAAAACGCTTGACAATAAACGAATGAACATTTATTATTAAAGGCAAAGAGGTGAGGGAATGCGGCGCAAGGACGATGAGAAGGAACAGCGCATCAAGGACGCGGTCATCGCGCTCACCCTGACGGAGGGCTTCGACGGCACGTCGATCTCCAAGATCGCGCGGCGCGCCGCGGTCTCTCCGGCGACGGTCTATGTCTATTTCGACAGCAAGGAGACCATGCTGCGCGAGATCTACCGCGAATATTCCGAGGACGTGTACGGCTATCTGCTGCACGGCGTCTCGGAGACGATGGACGGCGCCGCGCTGATCGAGGCCCTGATGCGCGCCTACTACGGCTACATGAACGAGCACCAGGAGGTGTTCAGCTTCGTCGAGCAGTGCTCCCACTGTCCGACGCTGGCCGGCTGCTGCACCGAGCGGCGCGGCGTCTGCCGCCTGTTCGGACTGATGCGCGAGATGAAGGAACAGCATGTCATCCGCAATTACAGCGACGAAAACCTGGCCGCGGTCCTCTTTTACCCGGTCAAGGCGATCGCTCTCGACCGCCGCGCCGGCGAGGAGGAAAAGGAGCTCCGCCTCGAGGAGCTGATCCGCATGATCCAGCGGACGCTGCTGGACGAATAGCGCACCCGCGGCGGGAGCTCCGGCGCGCGCCGGGCGGCCCGCCGTTTTTTTACGCAGTTGTTAAACGATCGTTCATTTATCAGAAAGGAACTGAGCATGGAATACCTGAAACAGAACTGGGCCGTCGTGATCCCCGTCAGCGACACGATGCTGCTCCCGGACACCGATCTGACGCTCAAGCTCGAGGGGCGGCAGGAGGGGCTGCAGAGCGCTCTCCGGGCCGGGACGGCCGAGCTGGTCGTCCTGCCGCTGCGCCCCGGCGAGGACGCGCCGGAGACCCGCTTTGCCCGTCTCGGCGTGCGCTTTGCGCCCGGCGAGACCGAGGCGCAGGAGGACGCCCTCATCCTGCGCGGCCGCGCCGGCGAGCGCGTCGCCGTCAGCGGCGTGTTCCCGGCGGACGGCCTGTTCGGGGCCGACGCCGCCGCGGCGCCCGAGACCCGCGACCTCGACGGGGCGGCGGAGGCCGACATGCTGCGCTATCTGCAGCAGATCGTCCGCGAGATCGGCGCCCACTTCCGCGGCGGCGACGCCTTCGTCAAGGCGGCAGAGGCGCTGCGCACCGTCAACGCCCTGATCGTCTACCTCGCCCCCTTCCTGCCGATGTCGGCCGAGGAAAAATACGAATACCTCAAGCTCGACTCGCTGCGCGAGCGCGGGCTGCGCTTCCTCGACGCCCTGCTCAAGCAGCGGGAGTCGGTCGAGCTCAACATGGAGATCAGCGAAAAGCTCTCCGACCGCGCCAACCGCTTCTACCGCCGCCAGGTGCTGCGCGAGCAGCTCAAGGCGATCCGCGAGGAGCTGGGCGAGGCCGAGGCCGACGCCGAGGGCGGCGAGGGCGAACCGGCCGCGGCGGACGGCGAAAGTCAGGACGACTTCCGCGCCCGCATCGGCCGCGCCGACATGCCCGAGGAGGTCCGCAAGGCCGCCCTCGCCGAAGCCCGCAAGCTCGAAGCGATGGCCCCCGGCTCGGCCGAGGAGGGCGTCGTGCGCAACTACCTCGAGTTCATGCTCGCGCTGCCCTGGAAGAAGGCCGAGGCGCACACCGCCGACCTCGCCGCGGCGCGCCGGCTGCTCGACGAGCAGCACTACGGCCTCGACAAGGTCAAGGAGCGCATCATCCAGCATCTCGCCGTCATGCAGCTCAAGAAGGACAGCCGCGGCTCGATCCTCCTGCTCGTCGGCCCTCCGGGCACGGGCAAGACCAGTCTCGGCCGCAGCATCGCCGAGGCCCTGGGGCGGAAATATGTCCGCCTCAGCCTGGGCGGCATCCGCGACGAGGCCGAGATCCGCGGCCACCGCCGCACCTATGTCGGCGCCATGCCGGGCCGCATCCTCCAGAGCATCCGGCAGGCCGGGACGACCGACCCGGTGATGGTGCTCGACGAGGTGGACAAGCTGATGAACGGCGGCTTTTCCGGCGACCCCGCCGGCGCCCTGCTCGAGGTGCTCGACCCCGAGCAGAACAGCACCTTCACCGACCACTACCTCGACCTGCCCTATGACCTCTCCGGCGTCTTTTTCATCGCCACGGCCAATTCCCTCGACACCATCCCCGGCCCGCTGCTCGACCGCATGGAGGTCATCACCGTCTCGGGCTATACCGCCGACGAGAAATTCCACATCGCCCGGCGGCACCTGCTGCCCGACGTGCTGCGCGACCACGGCCTGACGCCCGGTCAGCTCGTCCTCAGCGACGAGACCCTGCGCGCCGTCATCGACGACTATACCCTTGAGGCCGGCGTGCGCGGGCTGAAAAAGCAGCTCGCCGCCATCGCCCGCGTCGTCTCGGAGAAGATCGTCTCCGGCACGGCGGAGCTGCCGGTCTCGATCGGCCCGGACGGGCTGGAGCCCATCCTCGGCCGCCGCGTCTCGCGCCACGACCGCGCCCAGAGCGACAACCCGCCCGGCGTCGTCACCGGCCTTGCCTGGACCCCGGTGGGCGGCGAGATCCTCTTCATCGAGGCCACCGACATGCCGGGCAGCGGCGAGGTCACCCTGACCGGCCAGCTCGGCGACGTGATGAAGGAGTCGGCGCGCATCTCCCTCAGCCTGCTCAAATCCCGCCTGCCGCAGAGCGCGGTCAACTTCCGCGAGCGCGACCTGCACATCCATGTGCCCTCCGGCGCCGTCCCCAAGGACGGCCCCTCGGCCGGCATCGCCCTCTTCACCGCCCTCGCCTCGCTCTTCACCGGCAAAAAGGTCGATCCGCAGCTGGCGATGACCGGCGAGATCACCCTGCGCGGCGCGGTGCTGCCCATCGGCGGGCTCAAGGAAAAGCTGCTCGGCGCGCAGCGCGCCGGCATCCGCCGCGTGCTGATCCCCCGGGAGAACCTCGCCGACCTCGCCGACGTCCCCGCCGAGGTGCGGGACGCCATGACGATCACCCCCGTCGAGACCGTCGAGGACGTGCTGCGCGAGACCATCGGCATCGCCCTGCCCCGCATCGAGCACGCTTTCCCGGCCGCCGCGTCCGGCCTCCGCCCGCTCGGCGCCTGACCGCCCGCCATCTGCCCGAACAAGACCCGCCGCGAATGATCCGTCATTCGCGGCGGGTCTTCTGTTTCCTCCGCGCGCCCGATATGATATACTGGCGGCAAAGCACAATCAAAATCAAAGGATGATGAGACCATGGACGCTTTGGAACTGGTCGCCGCCGCCCAAAGCCTGAGGTTCGACCGATGCGGGATCATCCCGGTCGCGCGGATGTCCGGGTATGAGGCCAGGCTGGAGGAGCGCATGGCGCATTTCCCGCAGACGCGGAGGCACTATGAACCGTTCAGGGGCTTTGCGCATCTGAGCGACCGTTACCCCTGGGCAAAATCGGTCGTTGTCTGCTCCTTTTGGTATGGGAAATACCGGATTCCGGCCGCGCTCCAGGGCCGGATCGCGAAATATTACCTGACGGACGGAAGAAGAGACGCGGCGTCCCAGGGCTTTCGGACAAGCGTTTCATTTGAAAACGCGCTGAGAGGCGGCGGCCTGCGAACGGCGACCGACCGCGACTTCGGCATCACGGCGCTGCGCTGGGCGGCCATGCAGGCGGGGCTCGGGATCATCCGGAAAAACAATTTCTTCTACACGGAGAGGGGATCTTATCAATATCTGGAGGCGTTTTTGATTGACGCCCCGCTGGAATATATCGCCGGGAGCCGCCTCCGGCCCTGCGCCGACCAATGCGATCTGTGCCGGCGGGCCTGCCCGACCGGCTCTCTGGAAGCGCCCTACCTGATGTGCCGGAATACCTGCGTCTCCTGCCTGACCACATGGGACGGCTGGGATCTGCGCGCCGAGCCGCTGCGGGACCGGTTCGGGGCCTGGATCTACGGCTGCGACGCTTGCCAGGACGCCTGCCCCTATAATCGGAACGCATGGAAGGCGGAGCAGGAATTCCCGGGCCTTGAGGAGCTGAGCGGACGCCTGACCGATGAGGAAATCGTCCTTGCCGGCTATGACTGGCTGAAATCGGTCCTCCAGCCCAAGCTCTGGTACATTCCTCAGGAAAAAGCATGGCGATACAAGACCAACGCGCTGAACGCGATGCTGAACCATTACACCGAAAGTTGTTTGCCGGTGATCCAAAAGGCCTGCCTTGACGAATGCGCGGAGGTCCGCGATATGGCCAGGTGGGTCCTGGCCCGGATCCCGACCGGGAAACAGGCGGCTTCGGCCGCCCAAACGCCCGTCTGACCCTCCCCGCGCGCCGGGCAGAATTCATGGCGGCTGTCCCGGCGGCGCATAATATTTTCTATAATACTGCTTGATTTTATAGAATTTATTCTATATACTGGAGCAAAAAGCACAGGGAGGGATCGTCATGCGCGAAACGGAGCTGGACACGCCGGCCCTGCTGATCGACCGGGAAATCTTACAGGAGAACCTGCGCGCGATGCAGGCCTTCGCCGACGCCTGCGGCGTCGGGCTGCGGCCGCACACCAAGACCCACAAGATGCCGGAGATCGCCAAAATGCAGCTGGCTGCCGGCGCCTGCGGGATCGCCGTCGCCAAGGTCGGCGAGGCCGAGGTGATGGCGGACAGCGGCATCGGCGACATCTTCATCGCCAACGAGATCGTCGGGGCGCAGAAGCTGGCCCGCATCGCGGCGCTGGCGCGGCGCGTCCGCGTCGCCTTCGGCGTCGACACGCCCTGCCAGGTCGAGGCGGCCGAGCCGGTCTTTGCCGCCGCCGGGGTGACGGTGCCGGTGCTCATCGAGATCGAGGTGGGCGAAAACCGCTCCGGCATCCTCCGCGAGGAGGACTTCTGCGCCCTGCTGGAGGCCATCCGCCGCAGCCCGCATGTCGATTTTGCGGGCCTGTTCTCCCACGACGGCAACAGCTACGGCGCCCGCGATCTCGCGGACTGCCGCGCCATCGCCCGCGGCGCCCAGGAGCGCACGCTGCGCTTCGCCGCCCTGGCGGCCGCGCACGGCATGCCCTGCCGGACGGTCAGCTACGGGGCCACGCCGACGCTGATCAACCATGTGGAGATCCTCAAGGGCATCACCGAGCTGCGCCCCGGCACCTACGCCCTGATGGACGCCTCCCAGGGCCACGCCGCCGGCACGCTGGCCCGCTGCGCGGCGACGGTGCTGGCCACCGTCATCAGCAAGCCGACCGACACGCGCGTCATCCTCGACGTCGGCGCCAAGGGCCTGACCATGCAGGAGCGCACGGAGGGCATCTGCGCCACGCCCGGCAAGGGCACAATCCGCGAATATCCGGACACCCACATCGCCGCCGTCTTCGACGAGCACGCCATCCTGCTCGACCGCGCCTTCCACGATGCAGTGCAAATCGGCGACCGGGTCCACATCATCCCGGTGCACATCTGCCCGGTCTGCAACCTCTATGACCGCGCTTATCTGGTCTCCGGAGGCGAGGTGGTCGGCGAGCTGCCGGTCGCCTGCCGCGGCAAGCTGCAATGAGCGGCGAGGCGCCCGTCCGGGCGGCTCTGCGGCCCTATGCGGCGCTGGCCGGGATGCTGGCGCGTACCTTCGGGCCGGACTGCGAGGTCGTGCTGCACGACCTGACCGATCCGGAGCATTCGGTCGTCTGCGTCGCCAACAACACCGTCACCGGGCGCCGGCCCGGCGACAGCTTCGACCAGCTCGTGCTGCAGGTCATCCTCTCCGGGGCGCGCACGGAGGACGACACCGCCGTCTATTTTTTCCGCGCCCCCAACGGCAAGCTGATCCGCTCCGCGACCCTGCTGATCCGCGCCGCGGACGACGCCCTCGAGGGGGCGCTGTGCGTCAATCTGGACACCACCCGCCTCGCGGCGCAGGCGGAGGCCCTCGCCTTTTTTCTGCCGCCCGCCGCGCCGGCGCCCGCCCCGCCAAAGGCGGACGGCGAGCACGTCGCCGCGCTGGTGACCGAGCTGGTGGACCGCATCCTCGGCGGCCGCCCCGCCGGCAGCCTGACGCGCGCGGAGCGGCTGGAAAAGGTGCGCTTCATGGAGGAAAAGGGCGTCTTTCTGATGAAGGGCAGCGTCGGGCTGGTCGCGGCCCGGCTCGGCGTCAACCGGGTCACGGTTTACAGCGACCTCGACGAGATCCGCGGCCGCAAACGCTGAGATGTTTCCCTGCGGGACAGCAGAGCGCCCGTCCGCTTCGGCGGACGGGCGCTTGATTTTTTATGCCGCGGCTCAAAACATGTTGAGGCCGAGCCGGTCGGAGAGAAACTCGATCATCTTCAGGCCGCCGACGCTGGTGCCGTGCGTGTCGAGCGCCGGGCCGAAGGCGGCGATGCCCATGCGCCCGATGGAGGCCGAAAGGATGCCGCCGCCGACGCCGCTCTTGGAGGGAATGCCGACCGTGGCGGCGAACTCGCCCGAATAATCGTACATGCCGCAGGTGACCATCAGCGAGCGCACCCGCTGCACCACGGGCAGCGGCACGAGCCGTTCGCCGTCCTCCGGGTCGCAGCCGTTGTTGGCCAGCACGGCGGCGAAACGCGCCAGGTCGCGGCAGTTGGCGCTGATCGAGCAGAGGGCGAAGTAGACGTCGAGATGCGGCTCGACCTCGCCGTCGATGATGCCGTTCGACTTCATCAGATTGATGATGGCGCGGTTCTTGTAGCCCGTCGCCCGCTCGGCGGCGAAGGCCTTGTAATCGACGTCGATCTGCGGGTCGCGCATCAGCCGCCGCGCAAAGGCCAGACAGGCGGCGACGCGCTCCTCGAACGTCGCGCCGCGCAGGCAGCTCGCCACGGCGATCGCCCCGGCGTTGATCATCGGGTTGAAGGGCTTGCTGCCCGTCAGCAGGTCGAGGCGCACCATGGAGTTGAAGGCGTCGCCGGTCGGCTCCATGCCCACCTTGGAAAAGACGACGTCGAAGCCGTTCTGCTCGATGGCGAGGATCAGTCCGATGAGCTTGGCGATGCTCTGCATCGTGAAATACTCGTCGCAGTCGCCCGCGGCGGCCGTCTTCCCGTCCAGCCCGCAGATGGCGAGGCCGAGGTGGGAGGGGTCGCGCTTGGCCAGCTCGCTGATGTAGCTGGCCGTCTTTCCGTAGCGCGTATAGCGCCTGCCGCAGGCCAGCGCTTCGCCGATCAGCTGTTTATATTCCATATCCCGGTTGCCCTCTTCCGTCCGTCTTGTTGGCGGCGCCGCCGCTATCAGACAGTATAGCGCATTCCCGCGCCCACATCAAGACGGCGCCGCGCCGGTTTGGGCAGATTGGCGCGGATTTTCGGCGATTTTGCGCCCGCGGCGGGCGCCGGGCTTGCCGTTCCCGCGGGGGGGAGCGACCGGCACGGCGGGCAGCTTCTTCTTTTGCTGCCTTATTTCAATCCACGCTCCCCGTGGGGGGAGCGACCCG
>JGI20225J20221_1000377_pt1 | contig 85109 bp, 68 predicted proteins | sample BioMet4_FD_20221 | JGI IMG/M metagenome (IMG submission 20221) | reverse complement strand
GGTTTTATGGGATTCAGTTTCATATTCGCGTTTCAAACTGGCGAGTGTACGCTGCAAGCGTACACCAAAACTCAGAGTTAAAACCCAAAAGATGATGACAGGGTCAATTTTACGTTCACGTATTATAAGACCAGTTTCTTTGGAAGTTTGCCTTAACCACTCTTCGGGAAACATTTCCCGAAGAGAGTCTTCAAGAGTAGGTGGGGAACGAGGAGACATAGAGATACAGCTATAAAGGTATTATCAGATAAAAACATCTACAAGATAAGGAATTTAGTGCTTAACCGATGACCAATGCTCCATTATCTGATTCTTCAATTTCAACGTTTCCTATGTTATATGAGACTCTCCACATTTCATTCTTAAATTGCCAATCAATTATACCTTTTTCATTTTTAGCAAGGTATGATAAAATTGCTCTATGTTCTCTTAATAGGTCTTCGTTTTGTCTCTCAAAGTTGTCGATTTCCACTACTGTTGTCCAATAATTAAATCTTCCAGCCTCATTATGAAGACAATCTTCAAAAAGAATCCAGTTGGGACTTCCTTTATTTAATAATTCTGTCATTATATTCCTTCTATTAATTTGTATAACAACTTTTACTATATTTAACAAAAAATTTAAAATTTTCTATGGTTCAATAGTTGTTACAAATTCTAAAATGCTCTATGAAAATGGCTAAGAAATTAGGAGAAATGAAGGGGTTATGGGAGAACTTCTTATAATCAAATACAGGGGCTTAGAATAAGCTGTTCTTTACTCTCAAGTTAAGCCAGGATTTACTCACGGATACTTTGAAATCTTAGACGGCTTTTTCCTTTTTACATGCATGTTCTTTCGTGTTCGGTTTCCATTTTTTTAACATTTCATCTCTTACGTATTTTACTGCAAATGTCAATGCAATTAAGTATATCGTAAAGAATCTGTTGGATTCTGGGACTAATTTATAAAGAATTGACAGCATGAAAACAAGGAGTCCTAATGTAAACCACTTAATTAATTTACTTATCCATTTTGACGGGTCATTGGAATAATCACGTTTTATTTTGTAGTGTATCCACGTTCCTAGAAAAATAGACAATGTAAAGGAAAATATAGCCAGAAATAATAATGCTTTTATTAATGAACCATCGTTAAGTAATGAACCGTCTTCGTATTCGTTAAAATTGATTGCTTGGATCGCATATACTGCAAGCCATAGTAGTAACACAGAGAACCCGATAATTTGGATTATTCTCTCTGTTATAGAACATGAAGTTGGTTCGATTTTATTATAAGTCTGAAGACTTTCAGTACCCACTTAATCACCTATCTCAAAACTTAACGATTAACCTTAGGTACGTCCTCCTAAATTTATCTTGTTATTTTAAATTAATTTTTACAAAGATTATCTGAACTCGATTATTCCATATATAATAGAAATGTAATCGTTTTCATTGATTGCCATCAGGTTAAATATCTAAAACGCAATAAAATAAGCACAAAAGTGAAGCTTTTCTGAACTGAGAGAGATTATGTGAAACTTCTTATAATCAAATACAGGCGCTTAGAATAAGCCGTCCTTTACTCTCAAGTTAAGCCAGGATTTATTCCGGATTTTTTGAAATCTTTTCCATTACGTGTTTTCCAACATACGTCAATACAATTAAGTATATACCAAAGAATTGGTCGGATTCTGGAAAAAATATCTGTGGAACTGACATCATAAGAACAAAGATTCCGAATGCAAGCCACTTAAATGAGTTCATTATTCCTGTTGACGGATCATTGGAATAAGCGCGCTTTATTTTATATTTTGTCCACATTCCGAGAAGAATAGACACCGTAAAGCAAAATGCAGCTAGAAACAATATTACTTTTATTAATGAACCGCTTTCGTATTCGTTAAAATTGATTGTTTGGATCGCGTATACTACGAACCATAGTAATAATGCAGATAACCCGATAATTTGGATCATTCTATCTCTTATAAAACATGAAGATGGTTCGATTTTATTATAAGCTCGAAGATTTTCAGTACCCAATCAATCACCTTTCTCAACACTTAGCGATTAACCTTAGGCACGTCTTCATCAATTTATCTTTCTATTTTCAAACAAATTTTCACTGAAGCTTAAAAGCGTTGCTTTCCCTAGTAGACGCAAGACAGATCCATTCATTTCTCCTCTGATTTATGTGCGTAAGTCAATGCCTTACACAATTTTGATTCCCAGGATCCGTGCAAGTTCTATTGCTTGCTCTGCATTGACTATAGCCCCTCTGAGTTCCTTGCATGTATCGGATACTGTAATCCCATCAATGATACAATCCGTTAAATCAATGTCTTTGAGTAAAGCTTTAAAGAAATCCGCACCTGTGAAATTAACCGTTTTCAGCGTGGGTTTCTTTAGCCGAATCTCAGATAAGAAGGCTTCCGTGAAATTGCAGTCATGAATGGTGCAGTTCTCCAGTACAGAACTTGAAAAATCTGCATATCGAAAGGAATCGTCCGTTAAAGAGGTTTCTTTCATGCAGCTCTTGCTGAAGTTACCACCATCGCCCTTGCACTTTAACATTTTAGAGCCTTTCCAGTAGCTGTCCATAAATCTGCAATTCGCAAAATTGCAGTTATCAAACACTGAATTGTAAAAGAGGGTTTTTGAAAAATCACAGTTGTTGAATTGGCATTGTATAAACTGTACCGATTCAAATTCTATCCTTGCGATATCGACGTCCGAAAGCGTCTCGTCTTCAAAGCGCATATTTTCTATATAATTGTCATCAGATTTTGCGGCTATAATTCTGCTTTCCAACATGCTTCCATCTCCATATATCGATGTTTCCAAATGATTATTATAAAAATCAGATAGAAGAGACTTAAAAATATGCTATTTGATTTATGAGTTACTTCCTAAAAACCTAGTACTAGCGAAGCTATCATGAAAGGCAAAATAGGCCAACACTATCTGTAAAAACCTTCATGGAAGAAGAAATATACAAGCTGGGATATTCATAAAATCTTGTTTTTGTGGTTGAGAGATGAGGTACAAAGTCGATTAGAATTAAGTGAAAATCTACTTTATCCCTGTGACAGATTCACTGGTATTTGGCTCAATAGAGTGTCATAAACATGTTATTTAGCATTAAGCTGTTTTTTCGCCTCTTTTGTATCAATTCTTGCCTTATGACCATGTTTTTCTAGCAGATACAATAGATTTGCTCCGTTCATCAGTGTTATTGGTTTGTCTTTGGCAAATTCATATGCGTCATTGCCATAATTAGAAGTTGAAACCAGAATACCCTTGTTTGCTCCTTCGTTCATAATCGTGCCATAGAGATCTCTAACAGCCGATACACCTACCACATTAGTATATCTTTTAGCTTGGATGACAATCTTACCACCCTTAATTGGATCTGGATCAAATGCAACTGCATCTACACCTTTATCTCTGCTAGCCTGGGTTATTTTGACTTCTCCTCCATTTGTACTGAACTCCCACTCAAATAGTTCCCGAATTAGGTTTTCAAAGTCCTGCCAGTCCATAGTGGCTAGATTAATTGAATCATCAACATTATCAATGACTCCATAACCTTCGATAAAACGTCTATCTTCTTTGTTTAATACTATTACTGGTGGCACTGGAGTGACAAAAGAAAGTTTCGCAGCTGCAATTCCCTTTGCACTCTTGAACCAAGCTTTTGGATCAATAGAAGACAGATTCAGTATTTTGAAGTCTTCCTTTTTCACATTGATCGATAGGATATAAGGCTCAATATGATTTCCTGTAGCTTTATCGATAGTATTTACTTTACCGTTGATAACAACAGATTCTACTCTTCCATACTTATCCGAACCGAAAATTGAATTGAAACAGATAAGAACAATTTGATAGATGACACTGTCATATTTAGCATTCAGTGCTGAATCAGACAGAAACGATTCTTTGAATTCGTTTCGACTTTTAACAAAAGTGATCTTTTTAAGACGCGGTAAGTCATCTACTGTTGGTAACAGGATGTCCACGATGAGCATTTTAGTCTCGATCTGATATTCTAGCTCCACTTCCAGAACGAAGTCAAATGGCAATTTGATATCTTCAATGGAATGCTCAAAATAATTTTCTATTGCAGATACTTCGCCTAACTCAAAATCCTTCTTCAAATGATCGATTCTATCATTGTTTTCTTTCTGTTCAGCATAAAATGCCTTTTCCTGTTCACACCACTCATTATAAGCAACCTCATAATCGGCAAGTGCTTGATCATATTTCAGATCCTTTCTCTTCTTTTCTTCTTCCCATAGTTTATAGTCTTTTTCAAACTGGGAATCCGATTCTATTTTTTGTTTTTCTACTTGTTTTCTGGAAAGTCGCTTCAGAAATGGAATTTTCTGATTATACTTTGCATCTTCTCTACGTGGCGAAGTAGATTTTTCTTCACGTTTTGGTTTAACGGGTGATGGTTGATCAAACATACGATGATCCTTCAAGCTATCATAATCCAATGCTATAGGATCTAGATTATCGATTAGGATCGTATCCAATGAGTTCTGCACTTCTTCCGCTTCAAAAGTCAATTTGTTTGCTTCTTCAGTTGACATTTGTTTTCTATCTGCTTCTAGTTTCCTTTTCCACTGTTCTTCCCATTGGGCCATTTGGACACGAGCTTTCTGTTCAGCAATCTTTTTAGTTTCTCCTTTTACCACTTTGTATTTGTTGAGACCTTCATGATGAACTTCACATGTGAATAAGTATCTACTTGCCATTAGATCATCCTAGTGCTTCGATTCCAAAGTATTCCTTATTAGCATGAAAGTACCCAGTACTTTTATAATTTTGGATAAGTTGCAAGATTTCAAAGGACCATAAATGGTATATACAAATTCAACTGGTAAAATAGTAGTTTCTGATGTCACATTTCAATTATTTATATAACACGCAGATAAATAGAAATTTTATGATTTCCCGATCGAAGTCACAATGTCAAAAATTAATATTTGAGAGATGGAGGAAACTCTCAGATGAGAGAAGAAGAAAAAATATTTTCGGGCAAAATGTTTGATTCGCGCAAAAAAGAACTGAGAGACATCAAACATAAGGCACACATTTCATGTCAAAGATACAATGCAATGGATGAATATGATCCCGAACGTTTGCCAATTATCAAGGAATTTATTGGCGGCATCGGCAAGACTTATTATTTTCAGGGACCTATCCAGTTCAATTACGGCTGTCACACCTTTATTGGAGAAAACTTTGTTGCGAATTTCAATCTGATGGTGATGGATGACGTACGTATTTATATTGGTGACAATGTATGTTTCGGGCCAAATGTTTCGTTAATGGCCACTTCTCATCCCCTGATTGCCCAGGAACGTATGGGAACAGATGAAAACGGGAACACGATAATGGCCGAATACGCCGAAGAAATCCATATCGGCAACAACGTGTGGATCGCATGTAATGTTGTTGTACTGGGCGGCGTACATATAGGAAACAATGTGGTAATCGGTGCCGGCAGCGTCGTAACAAAAGACATTCCGGATAATCATCTTGCTTTTGGCAACCCTTGCCGTCCGGTTCGTCCAATCACCGAAGCTGATAGTAAAAAGCATTTGATTTTGGAAGAAGATCTCAATCATTTTGGATATAACATTAAATAATTAAGGTCAAATTAAGGTCAACGTGTACCTGAATTTCAGAAAAAAACGGAAAAAAAGAGCATTGTTAGACATTAAACTAGTGTCGAGTCAATCATCAAAGATTCAATGATTCCAAATAATTGCAATCGATTTTATACGACATTTTGTGGTTGACTCGACACTAGACAAGTCAAATATATAAGAAACATGCCTTGGTTTTTATAATGCTACCATTATTATCGAAATACTCAAATATTTAAATTCACATTTTTCTTTATGCTGTTAATAAAAACAAAAATCGGGCCAAGTAAGATAAATGGTATTGGTCTTTTCGCTAATCAATTTATTCCAAAAGGAACTGTAATATGGAAATTTCACTCTGGATATGATATCAAAATTGATAAAAATGAACTTGCTAAACTGTCGGAGATAACGAAAGACTGTTTTTTGAAATACGCATATCTTAATCCGGATACAGATAAATACATTCTATGTCTTGATGATGCTCGTTATTTTAATCACTCCGATGATCCTAATTGCATAGATGAATCTCCCATAGAAGAGAACGAAGGAATAACTTTCGCTGCAAGAGATATACAACCAGGCGAAGAGCTTACTTCTGACTACAGAAAATATGATGCAGATTATGACTACAAAATGAGCATCCCTTGATTTCAGTCGAATACCCAGCTAGCTTGCCGCGGGGATGGAAACTTCCCCGGTAAACGTTGATGATTATATAATATCAATTCCATTTTTCGGTTGTCAACTTCTGCTCAAACTAAACCGTTTAGGGTTATTATTTCCTTTAACGGAATTTCGAGCGGTGGCGCGAACATACCCCATTAATTGCAGCAGGATGCGCCAGCACAACTTTGATTATGATATTTTTGCAACAGGACCAGATATTATCTAGTGTCGAGTCAATCATCAAGGATTCAATGATCCCGAATAATTGCAATCGATTTTATACGACATTTTGTGTTTGACTCTACACTAGCCATATTTTCATATAGGACTTACGCAGTTGAGCTGAAAAATCAAAAACATAAGACCGTTAACCGTCTAAAATGTGACTTTAATCCATAGCATTTGCTGTAATGTTTTGGCTCTTCGTCATTCTTTATGGATAAGATTAATTTGGCTCTTCGCCATTCCGTATGGATAAGATGATTTTCAATTCAAGACCGCATTGGTTTTTATGAGAATATTATGAGGATATCCACACAAAACAACGAAGATCCTTGATTGTTCCTCAAGTGCGTAAGCTCTATCATAGATAGGCACACGTTTCTTCGGCTATAATCTTCTCTATTTCCAACTGGATATCACTGGTAAGCATCTTTACCATTTTTTTCGTAATCTTTTTATCATGTGTTAACTCATAATAAATCCCATTAGATATTTCTTCTTTAATCTCGTTGCTAAGTTGAGACCGTTGTTCTGAAGTCAAATGCCCGAGATTAAAAAAACCAACTAATCTGTAAATTTTATTAATCCAATCCATGCTATTCTCAATTGCATTAGTGATAATAGACTCCTAGAGTTCTACTGTGAGTAAATTAACCATGGGATTTATATTGATAGATTTTGCCATTCTTAATGCTGTTTCTTTTTCTATTGTTATGGCACCCATGGAGTGAAGTATAGAAATTTGATATAATAAGTCATTAAGTCTGTCAGTTATATTAGAAGTGAACCATTTCTCTGTAGCTGATTTGACTTTCGATTTAAGATATCCATCGCTAATCCAATGATCTACGCTTTTTGAACACTTTTCAACCAAATCTTCTGGTTTTGCATTGTTTTTACATGCGTTCTCAACTTCTTTATTTATTATTTTTTCAATAGATTTTGTGATATCTTTAGTAACCAAAATGTATAGTTTATCTCTATGTTCCTTAATCATTGTTTTTATATTAGAGAATATTTGATCATCTACATCTCTAACATAGCGAGCAGACAGAACTTCTGCTCTACCACGATATGCTAGTCCTAAAGCTACATTAATCTCTGGCTCGTTCATAGACACACTAGATGCCTGTGAAAAGACAGACTCAGTAATTTTGTTGACTAAGCCCATACGAGCGGCACCACCAGTAATTAAGGTCTTTGTAACTTTACTTTTATAGTAGTTTCCTTCAAGTTTTTCGTTTGCCGCCTCAATAAACCTAGTCAATGCATCAAAGTAGCTAAAATTACTGTATTCTGGAGGAGGAAAAAAGAATAATTCCTCAGGAAAATGCCAATTATGGACAGATTCTTCAATATGCCCAAGTTTAGTCTCGTAAATCAGCTTACGAATTTGGCCCATTGTTAATTTGAAACTTAAGGGGTAATAGTCACCATCCTCTGACTCAAGGTCTACACCCCCTTTGTCGAGTGGGACATTTTCTTTGAAATCGTGCTGTTCTATTATAAAATAAGATTCTTTTAACTCACGAGCTTTTAGCAGACACCTACCAATGTTTAAGGTGTTATATTTGAGATAGTTACAATAATCATCACGCTCTTTTTCATCTAATAAGTTAATGATTTTGCAAAATATTAACTCATCTAACAAAAAAGCTCCAAGGTCACATCCAAAATCTAAATCGTGTATGTCCTTCCCAATTTGCAGCAATGTCATATCAACTGTAGATGACCCGAAGTCAAGTAACACCACGGTTGACGTTTGCAATTCCTTTATAGAAAAATTGTGGCTTACCTTGGCAAATTGAAGAGCCGCGCGTGATTCAGGAATAACTAATACTTTGGGCTGCTGTTCTAATGGTTCGGAAAATGTTTCTTCTAGTATATTTTGGTATTCTCTTTGATTGTCTTTACTCCATTCTGAGGGGCATCCAACAAGGATCAAAGTATCCGCTGTTAACTCAATTTTATTCCCCGCCACAGATTTTTGTATAGCCTTGTTAAAAAGCATTTGTATCTTGTAATTAAACTCCGGGTTACCGTTGGGTCTTCTTTTAAAACCAACCCATAGTTCCTTAATTTTTCTAAAAGTGGTGATAGCTCCTTCACCTATAAACACTTCATCGTTTTGAGTAATAGCAACAGCTGTAATTTGACTTTTTTTGTTATTTATTTCAACACATTTAGGTATGTCTAATTTATCATCTGAAACACAAGATACTGAAAATTCACCGTGCCCTAGATCGAATCCAATAATATTTTTAAATAATGAGACGTCAATTTCATCGAGTAATTTTGTTGAGTGAATAGATACCTCACTAGGCATAAAAACACTTCCATTATAAGTTTATGTTCAAGATTATTCTGAAGGATTTCTAGGAATAAAGACAACACCTTGAAGAATTACTTCATTTGAGCCTATTAATGCTGGTGATGATGTTTTTGCCTTCTGGAATTTATTTGGATTAACTGACCTTTCTTCAAACCATGCAATTTTTTCATCTTTTGTTATCTTTTTATCCTTAGTTATTTCTTCATCCTCAAAACAAACAACTGAAATATCGTATTCACCAAGTAGTGTGTTTATTACATCCCATTGGTTGCGCATCTCTTTAACAAATCGTGTATCGTCTTCCAGAAGCATGATCTTCAATAGACCTTGGAACACTGACAAGCTATTTATTGGGATCTCTTTTTTTGGAACGGGCTTTGGGAGAAACAATGGGAACATTTCGTCTATTATTCCTAAAAAATTACTAATACTTTGTATAATAGACTCTATTTGTTCTTTGTAGACAAGCCTGTAACTGATATTGTTTGTCTCATTAATTTTTTTAACATTTTTATAATTGAGCTCCTTTGAAGGTGAATAATTTTTACTAAATTCTGATTCTTCTCCTTTTATTCCTTTATTTTTCATTTGATAATCCCGAGAATCTGAAGTGACTTGTATAAAAGAGACTATGTTTTTCTCTTCAACCATCTTATTTTCTATCAATTCAAAAGATCGGATGAACTCTCGGGTACTATCTAATAAACGGAGGGCTACATTTCCAACTCCTGCGTCATCAGAAGGTATTTGGCCTTTTGCTTCAGCTCTAAACTCCTCAAAGGTTTCACGTAGAACGTTTAGTATTTCATTAAGAGGTTTACCATCGAGTAACTCAGATAGCTTACTTGTTTTTGTGATCCAATTATTTTTTAGGTTGAATATTTTACTCTTAATTTCAGCAGATTTGCCAATTTGCTCGAAGGTCATATCAACTTTTAAGTTGTCGTTTACACTTATTGTATTAGTAGATTTACCATGTTTCTCGGCCTTGTCGTCTGTTACATTAATTTTCATATTAATGCTGCTCCTAAGTTTGAGTAAAAAATATATCCAAGATATCTCAACATTACTTTATGAGTTCTTCTTTGTAATGTTTTCCGCTTAAAGAGATTAGGCAGTATATTATCACCTATTGCTTTTCTCCTTTTCAACTGAATCCTTATTATGAATTTTTGCAACAGAACCAAAAATGAGAAACCTGTCTAATATGAATTATTTTTGTGATATTCTCTTAGAGCTTATCCGAAAAGTAGTTACCTGCTGTAACTTTAACAATCAGCAATATGTAAAACCAGAACAGATAGCTGGATATTACACCTCTATTGTGATTTTTCAACATGCATTACTGACTTTTTGGATAGGCTCTTAGTACAAAGTAGAACCCCAATCCTCAAGGTATTTTTTATAGGCTTTAAAACATGCCTCAAATTGTTCAGGAGAGCTATTGAAGAATCCAGTTTTCAAGAGAGACCATTCTTTTCCTTCCTTTAAACCTTGGTGAAAAAAGTCGTAAATGAACTCAGGATTTAGGTGTCTAGGTGAATAATATTTCCTTGCTAATCTGTATCCATTACCGTGTATTTTTTCTAATGATGGATCCTTGTATTCTAAATTTATGTACATTAAATATGTCAAATACTCAAAGATATCATAATTCTCTTCAAAAATATCTTTGTTTGGTATGTAATTCTCAACATAGTTTTGAACAACTTTCATTACATAATTCTCGGGTTCAATGTTCTCAATTTTTTCAGAAAGATCTAATATTTTTGCTTCATCGAACTCCTCTAACAAAGTAGATTTTTTTCCCGAACGATGAGACGAATAGCCGTTATAACGCGTTTTCAACAAAACAGTTGATAAAATATTGTAATTATTTAATTTTACAGAAATCACACCAATCGATTTAAACAATAAAATTACAGGGTATCGTTGGAGATTAACCAAAGATACATTTCCATAAAATCTTTGAGTTTGCAGAACTCTTTCAATAGTATCTGTAATTAAAATAATATTTCTTCCATTATCATAATAAACTAGTGTAATCAAAATCTTTATCAGTGTTCGCATCAATTCTTCATATTCATGGATTCTTTTTATGTAAAATTTGAGAGTTAATTTAGCTTGTAGGTTGGTTTTAAAACGATCTGATGAGAGCTCTAAGCAAACTCGGTCAAGCTCCTCTTTTACCATCTCATGAAGCTTTATTGAGTACTTCTCTTCTGGTAGATATTTCTTGACCTTAGCAACAGCCAAGTCGGCAGATAAAGGATGGAATTTTGAAAATTTTCTTATTGCATCTATATTATCAAAAAGTGTGCTGAAAAACTCATCTGCACCTTTGATAGTTACCTTTTCCGCATTGAGATGATTACTCAATCTTACCGCTTCATCACATATTTGTCCTCTTACAGTCCAATAAGTAGAAAAGCGTCTATTCTTACGTCTATAAAGTGCGTCTCTTAAAGCCTTATCCCATTCAGCTGACCAACCACAGATAATCAGACCAAAGTCCTCAAAAATGCGATCAATATACCCATCAAGTTCTTTTGAATATTGCGCTAACTCTTCAGGAGTATTCTTAATTCTCGTGTCCATATAATCTCCATGTAGTTTTATGATTGTACATTGATTATGGACAAAAGGAATCGAACCTTTTATCGAATCATCTGTGCTTATGACCGTAGGTGTAATTCCTTCTCCTTCTATAGCCTTTTCAAGTAGCCTATCAAAATTAGTAGTCAAAATTACACGTATATATCCACATTTGACAAGTCCGGCTATGGATTTATGAGCTTGTGTAGGAAGTTTTAGCCCTTCCTCTCGATCATGTTCATCAGGTTCAAAGTATTGATGCAATAAATTTTTCCTTTCAACTGACGATCTTGTAAGTTTATCCAAGAGTTTTGAATAATCTGGAGTTTCATTGTATTTCTCAATATACCATTTTTCAGGGTCTATAAATGGTGATTCATTCTCTATTGATGAAATTCTGCTAATCAGATCTAACACAATTCCCCAGCCAGTTAAAATTCCAGCACTGCTTGAGATTCCAGAGCCTAATAACAATGCATAAGCTCCAGGACTCGAATGTAACGAAAAAGCGATTCTAATATCATTATCCAAGTTCTCCATATTGAACGCTACTCATTTAGGGACATTATATAACTTTTCTTTTAATAGTTTACCAAAATATTGAGAAAGAATGCTATTATCAATATATCATCTTTTGATTAGCATGAAAGTACGGAACAAAGCTGTCTCCACATGCTCCTTTTGATTTTCTGCTCCTTATCAAATTTAAGCCTTCTGTGGTAATTCACTGATCAGTTTAGCAATGGTTTGAAAAACCATAGTTAGGACAATCTTACTACTCAAGGTAATGACGAGATCAATAGTCAAAAAAAAGTGGGTAAAAAGTACTTTCATTTCCTTGTGCCTGTAATTCGAAGAATATCATGTGCGTTTAACAACCTTTTATTATTAGATAAATCAGCTTGACTATGTCACATTACAAGGTAAAGTGTCATCACTAGATCTGGATATGGCTCTTCGTCATTCCCTATGGGTAAGATAATTTCCAATTCAAGGCTGCATTGGTTTTTATGAGGACATAATGAGGATAACCACACAAAACAACGAAGAGCCAAAGATCGTAGTGAAATCGATAACAACGATTGGAGTAACTGTCTAATCTGACAAGTCAAGTCAAGTCAGTGATCATCTAGTGTTACATGGTTGATACGGCCATGTTAAATATTCAGTATGCTAAATGATTATATTTTTGTGCAAGGAACACGAATCATCTCCAGTTACACCTAGGTTCGGAACAAAAAGGACCTAAAAACTACTTTACGAACATTTGGAAATAATATCAATCAGGTAGTAGAGGACGACCAAAATTTCCGAATCAAATGGGAAAAGTACTATCTTTAAGGTCAAAGTGACCTGAATTTTAGAAAAAACAGAAAAGAAAAGAGTATCAAGCGAAATCTCTCTTCTTTCAATACTCTTTCAATACTCTTTCAATACTCTTTCAATACTCTTTCAATACTCTTTCAATACTCTTTCAATAAATTTTTACATCTTCTTTTTATAGAACCCGAAATAGATTCCACCAATGGCTGCAACCACGAAGAGAATTCCAAAAATATCGGAACCCGAGAATGAGAAACCGTTATTATCTGGCTCGTCTGCGGAATCTTTCTGCATCTCATATCCTTCAACATAATCCGTGTCAGTGGTCGATTTCGAGACCTCAGGTGCAGGTTCGGGAGAATCGACCCCATATCCTGCATCGCTCTCTACAACAGTCTGATTGCTGCTCTCCGCACTCCGAATTACAGGCGTCGAACTTCCTTTATTACCACCACTGCTGTGTTTTTCACCACTGTTACTTTGTTTTTCAGTCTCTTCCTGTTCAAGGGATTCCTGAGTAGCATTTTCTATTGCTTCGCTAAAACCTGGGACCGAGACCATGCCTGATACGTAGCTATTGAGAAGGGGGTTTCCGCATGTATGATGGCAGCAGGTAACTCCATCCTCGACCACGGAGTCTTCATATTCCGTAGCCAGGCTTTCGAGTACCTCATCCGAGGCATCCCAGTTTCCCTTGCGAGCGGTCTCCAGCATCCGGGCTGTCATGGACTGGTAAGCATAAGGATTATTATTCTTAATCCAGTCGCTGAGTTCCTGATCCGCCACGTACGTCTTATACACCTGGTTCCACATGTCATCACTGATCAAATCCGGGTTCGTAGCTTCCCAGCCCCAGAGGTTCTCAACGAAATCCGACATTTCCCTGGCTCCGGCATAACCGCTTCCCTGCATACCTTCAATCCACTTTGAATTGAAATATCTGGAGTATGTTTCCCTTGTAAGAAACTTTTCCAGAGTTTCGGTTTTCTCGTCCCCGTTTGTCAGCATGTTCGTGATATATGAATCAGGGTACTCTCCTCCCGAAACGGAACTGATCGCAAGATTCAAGCCTCCAAGGTACTGGAAGAAATCATCATTATCCAGAGTCCCGTAGAGGTTTGTGCTCCGGCTGTGCACTGTAGCTTCAACCCCTTCAAGGTTCTCTTTAAAAAGATCCTTCAGGTCTTCGCCCCACACGTCTTCTCCGTAGGCATTGCACATCTTGTTGATGTAAAGCTCTGCAAGAGCGTCGTTGCTTTCCCAGGTATCACTTGAAGATATCGCATTGGGAAGGCCAGTACCGTAGGCGCCGTCCGAAGACCCGAAAATCCTGAGCAGGGCAAGGTCCAGAGCCTCACTATCATTAAGGGAACCTTCACTCGTCAAAGAAGATTTCAGAGCATCAGCATTTTCCCGGACATAATTGGGAGAGTCTTCCTGGGCATAAGCCAGTTTTACGGCCTTGTCCAGCAGGCGGACCTTGTCAGGGTACATGTCCCTGTAGAGTCCGGAGATCTGCATTACCACGTCAATTCTTGGCCTTCCCAGTGTCTCCATTGGAATAGCTTCCACATCAACTACTCTTCCGCTGTTCCATACAGGCTTGACTCCTAGCAGGTAGAGGATCTCTGATTCCATAACCCCTTCATGCCTTGTGGTTTCCCCTGCCCAGAGTACGTAAGCCACTTTTTTGGGATAGGTCCCGTGCTCGGCAACATAAGCTTCAAGCATCTGGTCAGCCATCTCCTGCCCTAAAGTCCAGGCAGCTTCTGTTGGCACTATCCGCTGGTCAAAAGCGTAAAAGTTTCTTCCAGACGGCAGAGTTTCCGGATTTCTAACAGGGTCTCCTCCCAGGTTTCCGGGGATAAACTTGCCGTCCAGGGCATTGAGAACCTGATCGATTTCCTCTTCTCCAAGAGACAGGTTTGCAGCATAGTCTTCCGCATTGGAAAGGAAGGTACTGACGGTTTCATTGCTTTTTCCAAGTACCTGCTTCTGAGCGGCTGTGGAATTGACTCCCTGGTTGAGGACAAGGTCAAGCAGATAAAGCTGGGACCCTTCGGTTTTATTGAATTCATTAACCGAGCCTGCAAAGTCAGTTCCGAGCATTGAATTTACCATGCCAACAAGCTGCTCTCCTTTAGGGCTTGTGCCCAGGATATGCAGCCCGTAAGGCATGGACTGGTTCTTATACTCGTCCAGAAGATCTTCAAGCCCTTCTAGGAAAGTTGTATTAAAGTAAGTCTCGTTGTTTTCTGCCTCTGTCATGTTAAGTTCTTTATCCAGGGAAAGAGATTGGGTCAGGTTTAAGACTTCAGACCTGTGAGCCGCTTTAAGGGAGGCATCTGCCTCTGCCTGTTTATAGTTTTGGATAGCTTCACTCAGGTTTGAATAATTCCCATAGCTCCCTGCTGAAAGAATCGGGGGAACAAGGTGGTCAACTATGACTGCCCCTCCTCTGCGCTTTGCCTCATTTCCTTCCCCAAGCCCGTCCATGACATAAGGATAAATCACGGGCTTATCACCTATCATAAGGGAAGGCCAGTCGTACCGAGAGAGTCCAAACTCTTTTCCAGGTAGCCATTCCTGAGTCCCATGCCTGCCAAAGTGAACAAGGACATTACTGCCGAATCCTCCTTCTTCCTCGGAATGCTGGAGCCAGAGGTAGAAAGCAATGTACTGGTGATGAGGAGGTAAATCCTTGTCGTGATAGAGAGCCTCGTTATCATCAAGCCAGCCTCTTGAAGGCTGTGGAGCCAGAATCACGTTCTTTCCTACCTCGATTCTGGGAATCACAAGGTATTTTCCAGTCTCGTTTTCCCAGACCATAATCTTTCCAGGTGCAGGCCCCCACTGGTCAATGACCTCTTGCTGCCTCTCTTCAGGGAGTTCCGAGAACCATTTTTCATAGGTACTTTCTGGGAGAAGAACGACTTTGCCGGTATCAACCATTTTCTGGAGTTCCCCAGGCGCCCAGGTCCCTATGTTTATACCCTGGGTAAGCATCAAATTCAGGAGTTCAGTTTCGTTTAAGGTCTGGTTTTCATTCAGGGCATATCCGTCTTTAGCCATAGCATCAAGAAGGTTGGACAAACTTGGAATGACATCGAGATAAGAAGCCCCTATGTTATCCTTCCCTCCTCCGTGATTATAATAGATTATAGCAACTTTTTTGTCCGACTCCGGAATTTCACTGAGGTTCACCCAGCTCTCCACACGGTCAACGAGCCAGTCTACCTGGTAATCTATGGAAACTGAAGTTTCAGTCTCGGTTTCAGGATCTACTTCCGTTGCAGCCATTATTACCGGGTCAATAGCTCCCCAGAGTTCCTGCAAATCGAGCTTCATCATCTTATCCGAAGGAAGCGGTCTGCTGCTGGCTTCATACTCGGTCCTGTTCATGTAATTGTCAACAATGCCGTTGATTACAGGCACACCGAGCTCTTCGGCATCAAACTTGTTGCCAAAGTATGTAAATGAAATAATCGCATCCACAAGGACCTCATCCCCCTGCTTGAAAAAGTCGCCGGAGGAAAGGTTATCAGATCCGTATGTGGCAATAACATTGTAGCCTTTTGCTTCCAGTTTTGAGATCAGGGCATCAATTGGCTCAATCTGGAATGGGAAATAGCTCTGATACATGGTAATTGCAATTGTAGGCTTTGAAGGATCGTATACATGCCCTCCATCGCTTCGGTTTGAATACCAGGAAAGGTAGGTATCCAGAGAATCAGTAAAGTAACCTGTCATGTTCGTATGGTATATTGCCCTTTCTGGAAGCGTATGCGGCTCCTCATATAGCAGGTCAGACCTGCCGCAGCAGTCACTGGCGATGCAGAATACAAGATTTTTCAGGTTGTCCTGGTCGTAAGCCCCGTTAATCCAGTAGTTGTTCAGTTTTTCCCTGTAGCTTTCTATCTGGTCTTCAGGAAGCGGGATGCTCTCATTCAGAAGAGTATCGTCATCAATAACCACACACCCATTAGCAATTGCACTGTCTACTGTCGGTGTGAGCTTCTGGGCTGTTGAAGGGCTGAGCATGTTGATATAGATTATGTCCATTGCACTAAGGTCAATGTCATTTTCCATCACATAGTCAGCCATAAAGCAGCTAAGAGTAAGGTTCAGGCTGTTGTTACTGTTTATCTCTTCTGCTAGGTTTTTGAGTGGGAGTTCATGGCTCCTGTATCCGGTCACAATGGCAATGTTCAGGTGCTGGCTGCTGCCGGAATTACTCTGAGTTTCACTGGAATTACTCTGAGTTTCACTGGAATTACTCTGAGTTTCACTGGAATTACTCTGAGTCTCGCTGGAATTACTCTGAGTTTCTGTTCCAGCTTCCTTTAACAAAAGAACGTTTGTGGAACCAAGAGGTATAGGGTCAGCATTCATCTGTTTCTGACGGGTGAGTCCGCTTATTTTGGCACTTCCAGACAGGCCATCCCCACTGACAGACAGATCAAGAAGAGCCTGAGCCTCATTTTCATCGATATTCCTGCTTGAGGTATCAAGATTCACTATAAGGTCCGTTCCGTTCTGAACCTGAATTTGTTTATCGGCACGACGCCATTTGTCCTCGTTATAAAGAGCTACAAGCGTATAGTTTCCGTCGGGAATGCCGGAAAGCAGGTAGTTGCCTTCAGTATCACTGGTTGTGCTGGTAACGAGTTCATACTGAAGATCTCCGCTTCCAGCCGCAGGAGAAATCGAAAACAACGTTAAAAGCATAAAAAATGCCAGTATTGAAACCTTAATTTTTTTGTTCAAAAGGTTCGTTTCTTTATTCAACTGTTCATTCATAACTACTACTCCAGAAAATAATTTAAGATTCCGATTTGTGAGGATATTATTCCTAATCTTGAGACTGCACGCTGATTTGAAGAAATCCCTTATTGATTAACTTTCACATTTTTTATTGACAGGCATAAAAAATAAATCAATAAGAACGAGAAATTGCATTATACACAAATAAATAAAGTAAACTTTACTTATCAGTGCAAAGAAAAACACCATTTAACACCTGTTATTAAAAGATATTTTAAAAAACAATAACCTCACAAATTCTCAAATACTCACCTCAATATCGTAAACAATTACATAATTTCAGCTCAATTTTAGTTTACTTGTATAAAAGACTAAGATTTTAGGTAATAATTCTTAGCCAAAAAGGTAATAATAACTAAAAAACAGACCAAAAAATAACATCAAATACTATTTATTGAGCTGTGATAAATTTAATAGATGAATTGCAAATAAGGCAAAAATATTTCAAAAAGTTAAGCAAAGAAAGCATATTCTGTGAAAAAATTGAATTTTGTGGGATGATATAGTAATAAGAAAGTTAAATTTTGAAGAAAGTTATACTTCCGTGAAGGAAAGAAATAATTACTGATTATAAAATTGTATTGTGCCCGTTTTACATATATAACATTTTAGCAGTGTGCAAAAATAAAAATAATTATAAAGATTTTATGGAAAATTCAAACTGATGGAAAAATGATTACAAAAAGCATTACTTTTGGCTGTTATTTCTCTTTCTTTATGACAAATTTATGTAACCTAGATTCGGCAGGTAAACATATAAGTTAATATAATTAATTTTCATATCTCTTTTCTTGATCTTCCATGGCAGATAAAAACAACAGTAGAAGAGTTGAATCCTCAATAAAACGTACAAGCTTCTTAGGTCACCTTGGTCTTATTGCTGGAGTTTTCCAAGAGCTTGAAGTTGACAAATTGATCGATGAGAAACTTCCTAAAGAACGAGATCACAAGGTTCCTCACTCCGTCTGTATCCTTGCCATGGTACTCAATGGTCTTGGTTTCATAGGGCAACGTCTGTACCTTTTTCCTGATTATTTCAGGACTATTTCTATAGGAAGACTTTTTGGAGACAGCGTCACACGAGAAGACCTGAATCAATATGCTATTGGAGAAACTCTTGACAGAATCGTAAAGTATGGTCCTACAAAACTGTTTACTGAAATCACTCTTCACATTATGAATCGTCTACCTATTCCTGTCCATTGTTTACACGCTGACACTACAAGTGTCAGCGTTTATGGCGATTATGAAGACGAAGAAACTGAGTATATTGATATTACTTTTGGAATACCCAAAAACGGAAGATGGGACCTCAAACAATTTGTTTTGAGCTTGATTGTTAATCAGCATGGAATACCACTTTTCATGAACACCCATTCAGGGAATGCTTCAGACAAAAGCACAATTCTGGAAGCAATCAAGTCTCTCAAATCAGCTTTAAGACCTGAAAGCAAAGTGTACATGCGTCTTCATACGTCATCGGTTAAGCACCAAATTCCCTCTCTTGTATAGGTTTTTATAATAATATCTTAATACCTGTTTCTCTATGTCTCCTTGTCCTCCCCCTACTCTGGAAGACTCTCTTCGGGAAATGTTTCCCGAAGAGTGGTTAAGGCAAACTGCAAAAGAAACTGGTCTTATAGTACGTGAACGTAAAATTGATCCTGTCATCATCTTCTGGGTTTTAACTCTCAGTTTTGGTGTCCGCTTGCAGCGTACACTTGCCAGTTTGAAACGAGAATATGAAACAGCATCCAGTAAAACCATAAGCGACAGCAGCTGGTACTATAGATTCACTCCAGAACTTGTGGAGTTTCTTCATCAATGTGTAATTCACGGCATAGAAGAACTTGCAAAAGAACCTGGTAAAAAACTTAGTAAGAAACTCGAAAACTTCCAGGATGTTCTCATTCAGGACAGCACAATTGTTCGTCTTCACTCTTCTTTAGCAGATAAGTTTCCAGCAGCAAGGACAAGAACAGTATCTGCAGGCATAAAAGTTGGAGTCATGGTAAGTGCAGTTGCTAACGGACCTAAAACAGTTGCTTTGTACTCTGAAAAAACAGCTGAGATAAAAACATTAAAAATAGGTCCCTGGATAAAAAACCGTATTCTTCTTGTTGATCTTGGTTTTTACAAAACTCAAATGTTTGCAAGGGTTGAGGAAAACGGAGGATATTTTGTTTCAAGAATAAGGAAAAATATGGATCCTATTCTTGTTTCTGTTGATGAGGGGCTTTCTAAGACAAAAAGCAAGGAGTTCGCGGGAAAACCTGTTAGTGAATGCATTAAGCAACTTTCTGGAAAAGATATTGATGCTGTTGTAAAAATATCATTCAAAAGAAGAGCATATAAAGGCAAACAAAAGAAGGATGAGATGCTTGTACGTCTTGTTGCAGTATATAATGATGAGGATGAAAAGCACCACATATATATCACAAATATTCAAAAAGATGTTTTGAATTCAAAAGACATTGCAAACTTATATGGAGCAAGATGGGACATAGAACTGCTGTTTAAGGAGTTAAAAAGCAAATACGCTCTTGACGTTCTTGAAACAAAGAATGTGCAGGTAATTGAAGCTCTAATCTGGACAGCAATATTGACACTAATCGTTAGCAGAAGAATTTATTCTCTTGTAAGAAACTCAACGACTCATCCTGAAAAAATGGCTAGATATACGCAGTTACGTTGGAGTACAATATTTGCAGAGAATGCATCAGATTTGTTGACAGTAATTCTGCATAGGTGTGGAATTCAAAGAACTTTTGAAACGATAATGAGTGTATATGAAAGTCAAGCATTAGATCCACATGTAAACAGAGAAAGGTTTAGAGATGAATGGTTTGAATAAAAATGAAAGAATTGGATTCAAAAAGAGTAGCAGAAGGGGGAAATAAATCCTTAACCGATGACCAATGAAGATGCATTAAGTAAACCTAAGACCCCTATTTTCAGAGGAATTAAGTTACTATGCGGCAGTCATAAGAAGAATTATGTTCAGAATCTAGCAGTAATTATTATAAAACCTCAATATCAATTATAAAGCATTTATTATAAAACACATGTATTAAGTGGGGGAAAAATATGAGAAAAGCACTTGTTATATTGATAGTGTTATTCGGTGTATTCCTTGCAATAGGATGCGCTGGTCAGAAAGGTGGAGCTCCAAATGAAACAGTAACTCCAGCTACGGCAGTAACTCCAGCTACGGCAGTAACTCCAGCTATGGCAGTAACTCCAGCTATGGCAGTAACTCCAACTACAGCAGTAACTCCAGCTATGGGAGTAACCAAGACAACTATACAGGGCAATAATACTACTGCAAACAGGACCGTTATACAGGGTAACAATACTACTGTAGCCAGGACCATCATAAAAGGCAATAATACTACTGCAACTAGGACCACTGTAACCAAAGCGACTCCTAGAAACAATTACTAAATTGCTAAATGGCAACTCGGTACTAAACTGTTAACGGTAATTCAGGACTCTCCTCTGTTCCAGAGGCTTTATAGCATAATTAGTTTCTATATACGAATCTTTAATGCATAAGGCGATAGCTGTGAATTTTTGTTTAGCAACTAAAATTAAAATATAAGCTAGTCTTGCCGAAAAGGAACTTTTACTAATATTAAGTCATACATTAGGCAATATATAATGGCAAGGATGTAAGGTGATACAAAGAGAAATGACATTAGACGCTTGAGATACCGGAATTACCGACAAATCTTACTTTAACGAGAAAGGTTTCAAAAACGATTTCACTTTTTTCAATCATTATTATTTTCTCGTCAACAAGCTGAAAATTGCTTTTTCTAAATTATTAACGACATTGAATGTGGCTTCACACAGTCTCATCTTTAGAAACTTTTCTTTTGTAATTAGGGAGAAGATGAAACTGGAAGACGAAGTATGTTAAATTAGCGGAAGACTCCTATTTTTAAAGAGTTTAAGGCACTATACGAAAGATCATAAGAAGAATTATGTTCAGAATCTAGCAGTAATTGTTATAAAACCTCAATATTAATTATAAAGCATTTATTATAAAACACATGATTTGAGTGGAGGAAAACATGAGAAAAGCGCTTGTTATATTGATAGTATTGTTCGGTGTATTCTTGGCCATTGGATGTGCTGGTCAGAAAGCTCCAAATGAAACGGGAACTCCAAAAGAGGCTGTAACCGAAGTCCAGGCAGTAACCGGAGCTGAAGCTGTAACACCGGTTCAGGAAGTAGTAACCGTAACTGAAGTTGTAAAAGAAACTCCTGTTACAGAAGTAACTCCGGCTAAAGCAGTTACTGGAGTAGAAAATGTAACTGAACCGACAAACATAACTATAACAAAGAAACATGAACAGGAGACTCCAATCGAATTGGAAACTCCAACCAAGGCACAAACTCCAGCCAAAAATGTTACAGGCACTACCGGGAACAAGGGAGTAATCCAGGTAACACCTAGCAAGGGCAAATAATGGTTAAGGCCTAAAAAACTTATAAAGAATAAAATATGGGCAGAGTATTTGGTAATTCTGAGTATAGACTGAATTATCGAGTGACAATTAGTATAGTTAATAATGTTAGTAATAATCCAAATCCTGCCCATACCACAAAGCAGTAAGGCGCTTGTAGTACGTCGTACAGATTTTCAATATAATAAGGCGGCAGTTGCAACATTTTTATTCAGGCGGCAAGAGAGAAATATCTTATTTCGCATTACCTGAAAAGGTACATTTTAATTACTTTCAAACTGGATTGTGAAGAAAGAGCCTTTTAAAGCTTGATCGAAAAAAATAAAAATTTAAGAATCTTAAAAAAAGTAAACATTGAATAATAATAGGTTATTGGACAAAAATAGGCTGGTATGTAAAAAATTCGATTACTGGGTATCTCCTCCTACTTCGGCATATCTGGGATCAATTTCTACAGCTTTTCTGTATGCTTCTTCTGCTTCTTCTTCCCGTCCAAGGAAACTCAGACAGACAGCTTTCCCGAACCATGAGTCTGCAGCCTCAGGATTAAGCTTGAGTGCCTGCCCATAAATATCCAGAGCTTCTTCAAAGCGTCTGAGTTGAGCAAGCACGAAACCCAGACTGGAATAAGCTTCTAAATACTCAGGGTCAAGCTGTGTAGCTTTCCTGTACGCTTCTGCGGCTTCCTCGAATCTCCGCATCTGGCTGAGGGTAAAGCCTTTATTGTACCAGACATCGGCATTTTCGGCGTTGATTTCGATTGCTTTGTCAAAGGCTTTAATTGCCTCGTCATATTTTTCAAGGTTTTCGAGGTCTATCCCCAGATTATTCCAGGCATCATCGTTCTCAGGATCAAGCTCCACAGCTTTTTGATACGCTTTTAAGGCCTGCCTGTAATTTCCAAGGCTGTCCATGTCCACGCCTTTATAATGCCAGGCTTCGGCAAAGTTAGGATCAAGTTCAATTGCCTTGTCGTACGAGATAATTGCTTCGTCATACTTGCCCATTTGACCCAGAGCGATGCCTTTTCCTACCCAGGCTTCTTTATAATCGGAATTTTCCTCAAGGACTTTTTCATAGGCTTCAATAGCTGTCTTATAGTTTCCTGCCTGGCTCAGGTTCAGGGCCTTTCCGTACCATGCATTGGGATAGTCAGGTCTTAGCTCAAGGGCTTTTTCATAGGCTTTAACAGCTTCGTCATACTTACCAACCTGGGACAAGGAGAAAGCCATATTATTCCAGATATCTGGGTCCTCGGAATTGATTTTGATAGCTTTTTCATAAAACTCAAGAGCCTCGTCGTATTTTCCAACGGTTTCAAGGGCTTGAGCCTTATTGTTTAATAGGTCTATATTATCTGGATCAAGCTCGATTGCTTTATCAAAAGCCTCCATTGCCTCATTAAAGTTACCACAGCTGAGAAAATCAAGTCCGTATTCATTAAGCTTGGCTGCAACGACTTTATCGCTGACCTCCTGCTTACCTGTATCCCCCGAATCGCTTAGAACAAACATTTCTTCGGAAACCGGCTCTTCTTCAGATTTTTCTTCACCGCCTTCTTTTCTGAAGGTTTCATCTTTTGGTTCGTCGGAACTCATATCAAAATTTCCTGCTCTGCCTTTTGTAGTAGACCCTGCGGATACTTAAATGTCCGCGTTCGGTATTTACTTAAATTCGTTGTTCGTTTATGATTTATACATCTGTCCTTTATGGCTTTTATAGCCTCTCCCCGAAAAGCTCTGAGAAAAGTTCCGGAAAGAAGAGCAGAGACAGAAAAAGCAAATTTGCATAGTTTATAAAAAAAGCAGCAGGCACGAAGAAAATGGAAGAGATTGAGAAGAACATGAATACAATTCAGAAAGATCTGGAGCGAGTTTATCCCGAAGCTCTGAAAGCCGTGCTTTTTGATATGGATAACACTCTTTTTGATTTCGTAGCCGCAAAACTGGAAGCTTGCAGGGAGATTCTCTCATTTATCTGGAAAGGAGATGTTACGGAAGAACCTTCGGAACTTTTCAGATACTTCCTGAGAGGAGTTTACGGTTTTGAAGATTATGAAAATATTCGAGACTACATGCAGGAGAGAAATGTTTTTACAGCTCAGGGCTACAGGAAGTGCTGTGAGATATATGAACGGGAAAAACTACAAAATCTCGAGCTCTATCCAGCTGTACCTGATACTCTTGATAAGCTTAAAAAGCTGGGCTTAAAGCTTGTGATTATAACGGATGCCGATAGTTATCATGCCCTGGCAAGGCTTACAAGGGTCGGGCTTCTTAATTACTTCGATCTTATTGTGGCTGCGGATACTACGGGCACAAAAAAACCAGATCCGGCACATTTTCTTTTCGCGCTTGAGGCGCTCGGGATAAAACCTGGAGAAACTCTGGTAGTGGGAGACAACATCAAAAGGGATATAGTCCCTGCTCGTAAACTTGGATTGAGAACCGCTTATGCTTCCTATGGAGACTGGAGACCCGGAGAAGAGATGGATCAATGCTTCGATTTCAGGCTTGATACGTTTTCGGATATGCTTGATATACCTGGACTCTGAGCAGCAAGCCTTTTAAAAAAAGGCTTGAGCGAAAAACACAGCAACGACATGGTCGGCATGATCACAACCCTTTTGAAAAAAGGCTTAACCGAAAACTCCAGCAACGAGGTGATCGGCATGATCACAACCCTTTTGAAAAAAGGCTTGACCGAAAACTCCAGCAACGACGTGGTCGGCGTGATCAACCGGCGCAACGGTTGCAGGTCAACGGTTGCGGGTCAAAGCAAGCCTTTTCAAAAAAAGCTTGATTGAAAAATCTTAGCTTTGAGTATATATGCCAATAAACCTGTAAGCTGTAAACCTGTAAACCGGATGCATCAGGATAAACGGAAAACTTTTGGAGAAAAAAACTTTTGGCCGTCAGTTCTGAGAATTCTGGAAAGAAGTTTTCGACTAACGGCTTCTTCTGGCTCTGGGTCTTTGACTTATATGGAAAAACCTGAGGTCTGGTTACTCAAAGGAGGTCAGAATATATCGGGTTTATATCGACTGCTCTCTCATAGGCTTCCATCGCTTTCTGGTGTTTCTTAATTCTGTCGTATACGATACCTTTACCAATCCAGGCTTTTGTAAAACTTGGATTGATATCGATAGCTTTCTCAAAAGCTTGAAGTGCCTCTTTGTATTTTTCCAGGTCTCTCAGGGCAATTCCCTTATTATACCAGAACCGGGCATTATCTGGATTTGTCTTTATCTTGGTGTCAAAAATCTCCACGGCTTTTTCGATATAAAGTCTTGCTTCATCTTGGTTTCCAAGCCAGCGGAGAGCTACACCCTTGTTATAAAGGGCCTTCCCGTTCGCAGGGTTTAACTCGAGAGCCCTGTTGAAAGCGCTAATGGCTTCTTCATAACTTTTTACCTTACAGAGCCCCATACCCTTCTTGCACCACTCACTTGCGCTCATGGAACCCAAATTATAATTTTTCTCATAAAGGCAAATAGCCTTCTCAAAATCATCCATAGCTTCTTCGTATGCCTTCATTTCCCTCAGAGCCATTCCCCGCCTGTACCAGACTTCAGGGTCTTCAGGAGCGAGATATATAGCCTGGTAGTATGCATCCAGAGCTTCTTTATACTGCATAAGGCCTACAAGCAGTTCACCTTTGGAACACCAGGTCTTCGCATCCGCGGGATTGATCTGAAGAGACTTATTAAGGGCATCAAGAGCTTCATCATATCTGAAAAGGCTTTTCAGAACCATACCTTTGCTAAACAAGATTTTTGCATTGTCAGGGCTTATTTCCAGAGCTTTATTGTATGCATCCAGAGCTTCTGCAAATCGTCTAAGTTCATGGAGTGCAACACCTGTATTGTACCACTCGTTCGAAGTCATCACTCAACCACACCTTTTTTCGATAACGTTTTTCCACTTTTTATCACATCTACTCTAGCAATAATAATATATGCCTTCAGAGCGTTAAATTAGTTTTGTACTTTAGCTCCATACTAAAAATAAGGAGATATCTACAGTTTCACGTCATAATTTCTGTGTTAAGGACAAATTTAAAGTTATACATGATTCAGTTATACATGATTCAGTCATACATGATTCAGTTATACATGATTTACAGTTATACATGATTTACAGTTATACATGATTTACAGTTATACATGATTTACAATTATACATGATAACCTATGTTTTTGCTCTTTTTAAGGATTTTGAAAAATTCCTATTCTTTAATATTTTAAAAATAAAGTCTTCACAGAGCGGGCAAGAATTCGATAAAATAAGATAACTTTATACATGTTTTTTAAATTATTCTTGAAATTAATAAAAATATATTTATTATAGCCTCAAATTCTTCCATCTTTCCTTTATTTAATCAGTCTTTTTGCCCTGACATGAGGAAAATGGATCTATAAAATAAAACTTGAAAAATCCGGTAAGTTTGATTTTGGTAAAAGTTGAGATCACCGCCTCTCACGGCCTGTCAAAAGTCTAATTATCGACTTTTCACATTGAAGAATTGAGGAATTCTCTGGTCTGGAGAAACTTATGTAAGGACTAGATGCTTTAATTAGGGCCAAACTCAGCTCTTAATACCGTATCGTCTTTTGAACTTTTATTGTAAATATCTTTTGAAAATAATAACGATAAATATCCCATGGGTCCTGGCACACTTAATAAACTAATTAGTATAATTTTAGATGCTCGTAAAAATAACGATAGAGACATTTAATAAAGACATTCAATAAGGAATTTAACAGGAGATTTTATGAGTATATTTAAAAATATTTATAATGAATAGGAGTATTTCTGACACGCCGGAAAGGTAAAAATTTAAAAGAGATGCTCTGAAAAGCTCTTCAGAGCGGCCTTTATATCCTACAATATTTTTAAATATTTTTAATCTAAAGGAGTTTTTCTACTATAAACCGGCTTTGAAGTTAGAACTGAGTACGTTTCAAGATCATTCCTACTCTGGCTCGCAGTTCCATAGGGTTAAAAGGCGTAGTAACATAGTCATCAACTCCCGATTCAAAAGCCTCAATCCTGTTTTTCACCTCTCCTTTTTCACTGAGCACCATAACCGGTATCCACCAGTACCTTGAACTTGTTTTAAGCTGCTTGCAGATTTTGAAACCTTCAAGGTCTGCAAGCCCTGTATCCAGCAAGACAAGGTCGGGTTTTTCAGCTTTTATGGCTTCAAGTGAGGAAAAACCGCCAGGGACTTTAACAACGTTATAATTTTCAGCATCAAGTGCCGCCTTAATACTGAGGGCACTGCTTCCGTCCCCCATAATCAGGATTTTCTGTCGCGTGTCCTTAAGATTTGCGATTCGGGTCTTTATCAGTTCTTCTGAAACTGAAAGACGAGAGGCAATCTCTCTTTCACTTATTTCAGGTTGTGCTTCAATTAATTTCAAAATCTCATGATCAATATTTTTATTATTCATCACCCTCCATCACCATACAGTATATATTTTCTTAGATCTTAAACATTTCTCAAATCTTTTAGAATAAGCGTTACTTTAAATTTAGTACAGTATGGAGAGTGTAGAGTTACCCAAATATTCAGAAGACTTCTTATGAATCGCCGGATTGACCAATTAGGAGATAAGTTTATAACCGTAAATAGCAAGTTAATATTGGAAATAAGAATCACTTACAGAGAACAGCCACCTCTGAGATGATATCAATGGATCCAATGGAAAAAATTTATGGTAAAACCGCACAGATGACAGTACTCAAGAATCTGATTGAACACCAGAACGAATCGACCTACCTTTCTGGGATAGCTGAAGAAACTGGCCTGTCTCACTCCAGCGTATCAAGGGTCATTACTCCCCTGATCGCATCGGGCATCGTCATAGAAAAGCCTCTGGGAAAGCAAATCCGGACTTTCCAGCTGAACATGGACAATGAGGCAACAAGGCTGATCATAGATTTCTACGATAAAATCAATCAGATGCTTGAATAAGCCTTAAAAGCAGAAGTACGAAAAACGAAAAATAGGGGGCAGAAATGGTCTACTGTCCCGTCTTTTAAATTTACCAACAGTTTAATATTTTAAACAATTAAACTTTCAGGTAATTTCAGCCTGAATGTCTTGATTAGAGTAATTTTTCAGGTAATCTATTTCAGGCAACTTTAACCAGATATCCTGATTTAGATCATTCTCATGTAGTCTCTTTTTTGAAGTTCTCTATGTACATACTCGCAGCAGTAGCTGCCAGTGCTCCATCTCTAACGGCTGCCACAAGTTGCCAGATTGGGGTATCACGACAGTCTCCTACCGCATAAATTCCTTTCTTCGATGTTTCAAGGAAGCGGTCCGTTGTGATAAAACCTTCCTCATCCTTGTCCACATCAATGATTTCAGTGTTCGGATGAATGCCCACGTAGATAAAAACACCGTCTGTAGCCATTTCGCGCTGGTCTCCGCTTTTAAGATCCTTAAATCTTATTTTTTCGACCCTTCTAACTCCTCCACTGCTTCCCATGATTTCCAGAATATGGGCATTGAAAATGAATTCAATATTCGGAGTTGCAAAAGCCCTATCCTGAAGGACTTTAACTGCTCTTAGCTGGTCTCTCCTGTGAATAAGATACACTTTCCTGGCAATTTTTGAAAGAAGAAGGGCATCCGTAACTGCTGAGTTGCCGCCCCCGACCACCACAACAGTTTTGTTTTTAAAAAAAGGCCCGTCACAGATGGCGCAGTAAGAAACCCCTTTACTGATAAACTCTTTCTCTCCAGGCACGTTCAGATGCTTGGGATTTGCACCTGTAGCAACTATGACAGCTATTGATTCAAGATCTCCACTGTCCATGGAGATTATTTTCTTTTCTCCTTCAGCGCGAACAGAGAGGACTTCAGTTATCTTTGTTTCTACTCCGACAGCCTGAGCATGAGCCTTATATTTTTCCATTAATTCTAGCCCTGAGATAGCTGGAAAGCCAGGATAATTTTCCACGAGATCTGAAAGCGCAATCTGTCCGCTAATTTCACTTCTTTCAAGAATTAGAGTATTAAGTCCAGAGCGTACGGCATAAATACCGGCTGCGAGCCCTGCAGGTCCTCCTCCTATAATTATAAGGTCATACATGCTTTCCTCCTGAATACAGAAAAACAGTTTCAAATAGAATGCCTTTTTAAAATTCACTCAGCTAATACGGGATATAGCATCAGCTTTTTTCGGGAGGCCTGTAAAAGCTACCTCTCCATCAATAATAGTCGTAGGTACTCCAACTATGCCATATTTATCTATCAATGCCTGACCTTCTGGAGTTTCCACATCTATTTCCTCGTATTCAAAGTCATACTCGGATTTCAGGTCTCTCCAGAATCTTCGAGCTGCCGGACAGGCAGTACACCAGCTGGCGTGAATAAGCGTAACTTTAACCGTAAAAACCCTCCAAAAACTGCATTTTAAATATATTCTAGTATTAATTTCCATATATAAATAAGTTAAGAGTGCCCGTAAATTCGGAAAATAAAGAATTATTGCCTGGAGATATTCAAACAAAAAGCTTTAAACCAGCAGGGCTCTTAAAGCGGGCTATGCTTACATTTATAGGTCTGGGCCTTTTCGACGAATATGACATTTCTTTAAAGGGACTTGAGGCTATCAGGGAAGCTGACCTGGTTTACGCGGAGTTCTATACATCCTTTCTCATGGGTACGAACCTTGAAAAAATGGAGAAACTCTACGGAAAGAAAGTCTTTTTGCTTTCAAGAGAGGATGTGGAGCAGCACCCTGACTGGCTTGCCACTGCAAGGGACAGGAATCTTTGCTTCCTGACTGGCGGGGATACAATGGTCTCCACAACCCATGTAGATTTACGCCTGAGAGCTGAAAAACTGGGGATAGAGACCCGCCTGATTCATGGGGCTTCAATTGCCTCGGCTGTCTCGGGTCTTACAGGACTGCAGAACTACCGCTTCGGGAAATCCGCAAGTATTCCTCATCCCTATGAGAGCAGAAGAGGCACAAGGATAATCTCAGAAACTCCTTATGATACTATAAAACAAAACCTGGAACTTGGCCTGCATACTCTGGTGTTCCTGGATATAGATAAGGAAAAAGGCTATATGACTGTAAACGCTGCCCTTGAACTTCTCCTTGAGGTTGAGGTAAAAAGGGGAGAAGGAATTATACGAGGAGCTATTGCAGTAGGAATAGCCAGGGCAGGCTCTGAAAAGCCGGTCGTAAAAGCAGACTATGCGGAAAAACTCAAGGACTTTAATTTTGGAAAACCTCTCCACATCCTCGTAATTCCCGGAAAACTGCATTTTATTGAAGCCGAAGCGCTTGTGAAACTTGCAGGAGGCCCAGTAGGATTTATGAAAGAAGTGGAGTAAAGAAGAGAATACTGTTTATAGTGCCTCCTGGTGATCATAATGCCTGCTGATCTTGATGAAAAAGTCAAAAGATACGAGGATATGTTAAAAAGAGCCCTCCAGAAAGCCAAATATGCCCCAATCCAGGGGTCTCATATGTATGCCGTTGCAAAGGATTATTATACAATGGCAGAAGCCTACTATAAAGATGGGGTGTATTTTCTGGAAAATAGAGATCCTGTAAATGCCCTTGCTTCCTTCAGCTATGGTCACGCCTGGCTCGATGCGGGAGCAAAACTAGGGGTTTTTGCAGTCGATGATGAAACTCTTTTTACTATATAAATGAAAAATGAGAACAAAAGAAGAATGACTAAAGAAGAATAACTAAAGAAGAATAACTAAAGAAGAATAACTAAAGAAGAATAACTAAAGAAGAATAACTAAAGAAGAATAACTAAAGAAGAATAACTAAAGGAAAAGATAAAAAAATTAAAAATGCCTGGGCCTGATTCTGGGAGAAAGCACAGATACCTCAGTTGGAAGGATTAAAGTTGCAGGACTGAGAATTAAAACCTTAACTGAAAAACCATATAAAATCAAATGTGATACTATTTATTTGAAGCAGAAACAATTTTATATACTTTATTCTATTCTTTAGATTCTGTGAAAACTTTTCCCGATCGGGAAATCTTCTTAAAAAACGTGCATAACAGAATAATTATGGTGGACAATAATGAAAAACTTCCATGTGGTACTTGAAGCAGCTTGGTTGGTTAGAGATGTAAAGACGGCTGATGATGCTATAGGAGTCGCGATTTCAGAAGCTGGAAAACGCCTGAATCCTAAACTGGATTTTGTAGAGGTTGATGTAGGAACTACATCCTGCCCGGTATGTGGTGAGCCCTTTAGCAGTGTTTTCATAGCAGCAAACACCGCTCTTGTTGGTCTTATTTTTGAGATGAAGGTTTTTGATGCTGAGTCTGCCGAACATGCGGAAAGGATCGCAAAATCCGTAATCGGAAAATCACTTAGAGATATTCCATTGACAGTTGTTGAGGTCACCGAATTCGAAAGGTCAGCTGAGAAGGGCGAACAGCAGCATAAGAGCAAAACAGACAAATAAAAGTTTTTCCCAGAAATTGTTGGGACAGAATAAGACATTATGCTGCGGCTAGTGTCGAGTCAAACATAAAATGTCGTATAAAATCGATTGCAATTATTCGGGATCATTGAATCCTTGATGATTGACTCGACACTAGTTATGCCTCTGGGTTTTATTTAGATCTGACTTTCCAAGGGCTGAAAAGAGGCATTTGGTGAGAAAAGAGGCATTTGGTGAGAAAAGAGGCATTTGGTGAGAAAAGAGACATTTGGTGAGAAAAGAGACATTTGGTGAGAAAAGAGTAATTATCATTGATAGAAGCCCAGTAAAAAAGCAAGTTTTATCTCTCCTTCAGGCTTGTTTTTTAGAGTTTTATCCGGCGCAAAGACCCGGGCTTTTTCACAACCCATGAAAAAAGAGGACACTACATGGACAGAGTAATTTCCATCGTAGGGCACACTGCCCTTGATTACATTGTAGATGTTGAAAGAATCGCAGGAAAAAATGAGTCATCTCCTGTCATTGACTATGAAGAATATCCTGGCGGAGGGGCCGCCAATATTGCGGTTGCCATTGCAAAGCTGGGGGGAAAGAGCCAGCTGATTTCCCCTGTAGGTACGGATTTTGTAAGTTCAGGATATGAAAAACTCCTTACAGAAGCGAATGTTGACCTCTCCCGCCTTTATAGAATTCGGGACCAGAAAATTTCTAAAGCCTTTATTTTCACTGACAGGGAAGACAACCAGACAACCTATTTTTATTGGGGAGCTTCTTCAAAATTCAAGGAATTGGAACCCGAACCTGTAGATTTTGTTCATCTTGCAACCGCAGACTCGGTGTATAACGCGAAACTCGCACAAATTGCCGGCTTCGTTTCCTTTGACCCGGGCCAGGATCTTGTTACGTATTCAAAAGAAAATCTTGAACTCATACTCTCTCATACTGACATTCTTTTTGCGAACCGACATGAGATAAGGCGAGTTTCAGAGATGACCGGAAAAAGTTTCTCTGAACTCAAGGCGATGATCGACATCATTGTGGTCACATACGATTCAAAGGGCAGCAGGATCTATACAGATAAAGACGAATTTTTAATTCCTGTAATTTCTGTCCAGGCTGCAGATCCCACCGGAGCAGGAGATGCTTACAGGGCAGGTTTCCTTCTCGCCCTCACAAGAGGATACCCGCTTCCCACCTGCGGGAAAATTGGGTCTACAGTAGCTTCTTTTGCTGTGCAGGCACGAGGTTGCCAGACAGATCTTCCCACATGGAAAGAAATGAAAGCCCGTTATGAAGCTAATTTTGGAAGGCTTGAGAAAGAGTGCTGAAATTGCAAATGCCGAAGAAGCATGATCAAAAGTCAAAAAGTATATAAAATATTACTTAATGATCCACGCATTATAACCCCTAACGTACGAAAAAGATAGTAAAACAAAAAGGGATGCAGATGAAACTCGCAGCACTGATTTCCGGTGGCAAGGACTCGATTTTTGCCATATATAAAGCCCTCCAGGAAGGGCATGAAGTCACCCACCTGATTAATATTGTTCCCGCAAGGGACGATTCTTACATGTATCATTCCGTCAACCTCCACATGGTAGAACTAATCTCTGCCGCCTGTGAAATCCCCCTGGTCCAGCAAGAGTCCAGCGGAATAAAGGAACTTGAACTGGATGACCTGACCCTTGCCCTCAAAAAAGTAGATGTAGACGGCGTATCCGTAGGTGCGATTGAGTCTCAGTACCAGGCAGGTAGGGTGAAGAAGATCTGCGATTCCCTGGGGCTTAAAGTCTATACTCCTCTCTGGCACAGGGACCCTGAAGAATTGCTCAATGAGATGTCAAAAGTACTCGATATCCGGATTGTCAGGGTCGCAGCTGACGGCCTCGACGAGTCCTGGCTTGGTCGCCCTATTAATGTAAACTCGATTGAACATCTCAAAGCGCTGAACAAGCGGTATATGGTTCATATGGCCGGAGAAGGCGGAGAATATGAGACTGTTGTGCTTGATGCCCCCTTTTTTAAAAAGAGGATTGAGATTATAAAAAGTGAAGTTGAATGGCAGGGAGACACTGGCTCCTTAAAGATCCTGGAAGCAAAACTTGTCGATAAAAATTGATTGTCAAAAAGGCTTCCTGAAAAGCAGGTTAAATCCCGAAGATGGGTTTTATTTATTTTATAAAAGACATTTTCATTTATTTCATAATTTAGAAGCGCTTTAATCGCTACTCCAGGACTTACGCACTTGAGGAACAAAATCAATTACAGCAAAGACTGTGGATTAAAGTCATGTTTTAGACAGCTAACGGTCTGATGCTGTTGATTTTCCAGTTCAACTGCGTATAGTCCTATACTCTTTAAAACATGATCCTTTCACTCTTTATTCTTTAATTTTTCACTTTTTATCTCTATCTTTTGTCAATAATGCAGTTTTTCAAGTCAGATATTTGTGTAGTTTTCAAACTAAATTTGGATTTACAATGTTTACAATATCATCTGATTAAAAAGATCTTTTTCAAGAAACATAAGTACTGTTAAAAACTTATACTAATTAACAGTATATCCATGTTTTTATATATTTTCTTACATATTTATAAGATAGGGCGTCTGAGAGAAACCTATTTTTATTGTAAACCTCAGCCAACACTTTTCCCCCCAAATCCCCCACTCCCAATACTCAGATGCCCTTCCCCAATACAATTTTTCTAATATCCTGGCATTCCTCAATAGAAGAGACTTCAAGGTAATGCCTGGATAGCTCTATCTCATATTTTAATTTATGATTCCTTACTCAATTTCCTATCCTTCGCCGAATTTCCCATACTCTCAAGTTGTGATCTTGTCAACCGACTGCTCTTCCATAATATCGGCTTTTTCCTGTTCGGGATTATCTTTGGCTTCAAGGATATCCCTCAGGTATTCGAATACGTCTTCCCTGAGATTTTCGTTTTGAAGAGCAAAGTCCACTATTGATTTTACGTACCCTAACCTATCGCCTGTATCGAACCTTTTTCCTTTGAACCTGCAAGCATAGATAATCTGAGACCTGTTAAGAACCCGGATCCCATCAGTCAGCTGAATTTCATTTCCTACTCCGGTCCCGGCTTCTTTTATACAGTCAAAAATTTCAGGAGTGAATACATAGCGGCCTATTGCTCCCAGATTGGAAGGAGCATTTTCAGGTGACGGCTTTTCGACGATATCCTCAAGCATATAGAGAGAGTCACAGAGTGGCTTTCCTTTTATAATTCCATAGCTGCTCAGTTTTTCATAAGGAACTTCTTCCACTGCGAGCGTGGATCTCCCATACTTTTCAAAATTTTCAATGAGCTGAGCCGTGCAGGGCTTGTCATTCACAATAATATCGTCTCCGAGAAGCACGGCGAAAGGTTCATCTCCAATATGGTTTTCTGCCCTGAGGACAGCATCCCCGAGCCCGTTAGGTTCTTTCTGGCGGATGTAGTGAATATCCACAAGGGAGGAAACATCCCGGACAAGCTTAAGAAGTTCAGTATTATGCCTTTTCGCAAGGTGCATTTCGAGTTCAGGAGAATCATCGAAATAGTCTTCAATTGCTCGTTTGCCCCTGCCTGTGATAATGATTATATCTTCGATTCCCGAGGCAATTGCTTCCTCTACAACGTAGTGGATTACGGGCGTGTCAATTATAGGGAGCATTTCTTTGGGCATGGACTTGGTGGCAGGCAGGAAACGGGTTCCGAGCCCTGCTGCAGGGATAAGTGCTTTTTTGACGGTCAAGAAGGACACTCCAAAAAGAGTTTGAAGTAAGAATATAACATTTTAAATTAAATCTCGCTTAAATTATACTTGCCTTATGATTAATTTTTCTCTGCCGTGATACCAGAGAAGCAAAGTGAAGGATAAGTGTAACCTAAGATATCAGCTTTTCTTAGCAAATTAAGCTATTAACAGATATCTGGCGTTATCTGGCTCCTATATTGCTTTTATCTGAAGATGTCTAGCGTTATCTGGCTCCGATAGCTTCTATCTAAAGATATCTGGATTTATCTGGTTCCTATACTGCTTCTATCTGAAGATAGTGACCAAGCAATCTGATGCCTGTGAAACCTCTATGGATAGGTACTGGGAAAATCGGTACAGAAGGGAAAGAAAGTGTTACGAAAAGGATTATTTTTGGCAGGTTCAAAGCCATTAATGTTCAAATTGCTGGACAAAAAATCCAAAGAACCCAGAAAAATATGACGAATTGATTAAAAGTGATCTACCAGATACCGACAAATTGATTAAAAGTGATAAGTAAGTTTAAAAACGGTGGCATGTTTCTGATTCTAGCTAAAATTATTCTGGCGGCAAATATTCATTGACTATTACTGATTTTGTAATCGTAGAGTTCTCTCTGAAGGGTGCAATCTTCCGGTATTCCGCCGAATTAAAGCAATTTCTTAACTGTTCTTTGGTTTCAAACTCAATAATGATTATTCTCTCGGGATTCCAATTTCCAAACATTGGAATAACCTCACCTCCCCTGACCAGATACCTGCCTCCGTACTTTTTTATAATTTCTGGAACTTTTTCAACATATTTACTATACAGTTCATGATTCATGACTTTGATTTCTATTATCATATAAACGGTCATTTTTCCTTCCTTCTCGCAGACGATTAAATGAGCTATCCAGCCGAACTTGTTGTAACCTACCTTATTTTTACAACAATCGTTATTGACTTTTCGGATAGCTTACAGGATAAAAGTAACTTCTCTGTAAAAATACTCTGTATAAATAGATATGAAAGATGTATAAAGTACTTTCAGCAGTAGAATTATACAACAAGGCATGAACAAATAACCTGCAAAAATGCACTAAATATCAGTAACAAATTATTATTGAGAAGATATTTAAACTGAAATATCTGAAACTATAATTAACTGCAAGTTTCAGGTTTGATTTGCTGCTGCATGTAGTACCAGATTATATAAGCTGGGGTGCATACTTTCTAAATACAGGAATCTGAGGGGGAAATAATGGCAAAAAGATTAAAGGTCGCAAATCCGGCCCGTTGCATAGGCTGCTACTCCTGTATGATGGCCTGCGCAAGAACCTGGTATGATACTATCTCTTTGAAAAACAGCCGAATTGATATACAGACCCGTGGAGGGATCGAAACTCCTTATTCTCAAATCGTCTGCCATGCCTGCATAGACCCTCCATGCATGAGGGCATGCCCGTTGGGCGCGCTTACCAAACGGAAAGGGGGAGGAGTAAATCTCAATAACGAGATCTGCGATGGCTGCGGAAACTGTATAGAAGCCTGCCTGGTGGGAGCTATCCATCTGGACGCGGAGAAAAAAGCCGTAATCTGCAAACACTGCGGCGTCTGCTCGAAGTTCTGTCCCCATGATGTGCTGGAAATGATTGAGGTCGAAGATAGCGGAGAAGTAAAGCTTACTGACACGGGCCCTGCTACGGATACAAGCCCGGTTAGTCCTACTGCATCCCATAAAGACCTTTACGGAGGAGAAGAACCCGGGGAGGAAAAATGACAACCGAAAAATACGCTATTGAGGGGCTTAAGAATATACTCTACATCGACCTGAGCAGCCAGAGTTATCATATTAAGGAAAGACGCGACCTCTATGAGAAATATCTGGGTGGTGTGGGAGTTGCCACAAACCTCATGCTCGAAGAGTATAGAGAAGGCACAGGGCCTCTTGATCCGGAGATGCCAATAATCCTCAGCACAGGGCCGCTCTCGGGAGTATACCCTACCTGCACCAAGGCAGTTGCATTGTTCCGTTCCCCTCTCAACGGAGAATTGGGAGAATCCTATGCAGGTGGCCATCTTGCTATGTCCATGCGCTATTCGGGGTACGAAACAATTGTTATCAAAGGGGTCTCCCGATACCCTGTGTATGTAGCAATCCACGACGACAAAGTTACCTTCAGGGACGCCTCTTCCATATGGCATCTCTCTTCAGCAATTGATGTGGGAAAAATCCTGCGCGAAATAGAACCCGGTGCAGGCAGACGCAGTATTATCAGAATTGGGCCTGCAGGAGAACGGGGGATAACATATGCCGATGTCAATGTCGATACCTACCGCCATTTCGGACGCCTTGGGCTCGGAACGGTCTTTGGGGCAAAAAAACTTAAAGCTATGCTTATTTCCGGAAACAGGGAGTTGAAAAGCCCTGAGCACAATGCCTACCGAAAGACTGTCAGTATGCTCTATGACACCATTGTGAAAACCGGGCTCACTGAGAAGTACCATAACCTGGGCACAAGTGAAAACATTCTGGTTTTAAACGAACTTAAAGGCCTGCCTACCCGAAACCTGCAGGCAGCTTCTTTCGAAGGAGCTGAAACGATTTCAGGAGAGCTTTTTGCCGAAAAGTACCTTCTCAGGCGGGTTTCCTGCGCAGGCTGCCCAATCGGGTGTATCCATGTGGCCATGCTAAAACGAGCCTTCTCAAAAGCCCATGAATACGAAACATTGAATATTTCTTACGATTTTGAATTGATCTATGCTCTGGGCTCGAACCTTGGCGTAGCTGATCCTGAAGCCGTGCTCGAGCTTATTGATGCCTGTGAAAAAGCAGGGGTTGATATAATCAGCATGGGAGTCGTACTCGCCTGGGCAACAGAGATGCAGCAGCGTGGGAAGATTTCCACTAATGAGACTCTGGGGCTTAAATTTTCCTGGGGAGATAAAGCTGTATATCTGAGGGCAATAGACCTTGTAGTCAAGGCACCTAATGAATTTTACTCAGCCCTTGGAAAAGGGGTGGAATATGCCTCAAAAAAATACGGAGGAGAGGACTTCGCAATTCGACTTGGAGGACTGGAAATTCCGGGCTATCACACAGGGCTTGGAAACGTGCTTGGACTCACTGTAGGCGCCAAGCATTCCCATCTTGACAGCGCAGGTTATTCAGCAGATCAGAAAGCATTTAATCAGCCAATTTCAGATGAGCAGATTGTTGATTATATAATTGATGAAGAAGACCGGCGCAATGTCCTGAACTGCATGATTTCCTGTCTTTTTGCCAGAAACGTCTACACATACGAAAACGTAATTCTGGCTCTTAAGGCTCTGGGAATAGAAAGAACTGAAGAGGAATTAAAATCACTGGGAAAGGACATTTTCAGGAAAAAGTATGCATTAAAAAAGAAATTTGGCTTCAAGTTCGAAGACCTTCGAATCCCCAAAAGATTTTTTGAAACTCCCTCTACCACAGGGATACTCGAAGAAGAAAGAGTTAAAAGAGCGATTGAGCTTTATAGAAAGAAAAGGGGATTATGATCTACGATAGAGTAGAATCTGAAAGATAGAGCAGGACCTCTTACTTCACAAGCCCCCACGATTATAAAGATCACTTTTTCACAGCTTTCATAAAGTATATGGGATGGGCATAGTCGAGCTTATCCAGCAAGTTCCCTTTTTTCCTGGCAGAACGGCATAGGGAATTCATACGCTCAATTTTAATATTCTCAAAACCCGCATCATTGAAGAACCTGGATACCTGTTCAGGTTTTAAACTATAAAGAGGAAGGTCATTTTTAATAGGGTTATAGTGTTGCTTAAAGGGATTATGAAAGTTTCTTTCCTTTATGGAACGTATGCCGTCCGATATGGTACGGATCGATTTCAGGAATATACCCGAACTGAACCAGTCTCCATCGATGGCAATGATCATACCGTCTTTCTTTAACACCCGTTTCCATTCAGAAAGAGCCTTTTGTGGATCAGGGAGTGTCCACAGGAGAAACTTGCTGGATACCACATCAAATTGCATGTCCAGAAGCTGCAAATCCTCGGCATCCCCCTGGATGAAATTTATGTCCAGAGACTTCTTCAAGGCATTTTTTCTGGCTTTGTCAAGCATCCTGGTCGACAGGTCAACAGCAGTCACATGATGGCCCATCTCTGCAAACATCAGGGCAAGTTGACCTGGCCCTGTACCGACATCGAGTATTTCAAGATGTTCTCTTCTATCCACTGTTGATGAAAGCATGTTTTTCCAGGTAGCCCATTCCTCTTCGGATTGTTCCACAATGCCAGTACTATAGGTCTCACTGCGATAATCCCAGTAGTTTCTTATTACTTCTTTAGCTTCCATATGTTCACTCCACAAAGATGAGTTAGGGAACTGATTTTATGAATGATAACTAAATGGCGATTTAGAGAATAAAGATTTTATTGATTGTAACACTATATTGAATAAAAATATAAAATCTTATCGTTTTTTAACACAAGTTCTATTTAGCATAATAATTATCGGAAGACAGAATATAAACGAAAAAAAGCCCAGCTAAATAATGTAAAGTTTCAGGAAATTTAGGTGTAAAATAAGGCACGATAAGCACCGAGGTAAAATGAGTGTTTTAGACAATTGAAGGTTTAAAGCTTACTGGTTTCTCAGTCAACCGCTTAAGTGCCACCAATTTCTAAGAAATCCAATCCATAACTTAGGCTCCGTCTCAGAATAAACTATGCAGATTTCCATTTGGGCGTTTTGATTCTCACTATCAAGGCGGCCAATCAAAGTTACAATAAATTATAAGTTGCATAGGTTATTTCGTTGCGGGTACTTAGCTTAAAAATTAGGGAGACTCAGAAGTTGTCTGTTTTGAAGGACAATAAGATTGTCAGACTTGAGTTCTATGAAGGGTGAGACTCAGAAGTTGTCTGCTTTGAAGGACAATAAGATTGTCAGACTTGAGTTCTATGAAGGATGAGACTCAGAAGTTGCCTGTTTTGAAGGTAACTGCATAAGTCATATGAGATAAGATCTCTTTTTTATATTTTTGAAATTTTTGATAAAATACTCCAATATGTTATTATTTTCACACGCGTGACGGTTTCGAAAGTTTTATAATGGTTATGTTTTTTAAATATTTCAACATAAAAATTCATAGAATATTATTATTAAATTCTATTGGATTTTATATTTATCTGATAAAATTTTTAAAAAGGTAAGAAAAGACGAAAGTTCGTGTATGTGAAAAAGGCTGCAATAAGTGCAGGATTGTTGTTCTACCTGCAAATTAATACTGAAAAGATTTGCAAGGTAACTGTGCTGGAAAAACACAGATCAAAATTCGAGCCTCTTAGACAGCTTTGTTGGTTACCATACGATTTCAAGAGTGTTCCTCTGAAAAAAGGGTGATTTTAAGTTGAACTTTCTTACAATTTCTAATTTGTATGTGAATTTCCCTACTGAAGATGGTTTGGTCAAAGCAGTAAATGGCGTAGATCTTTCTATTGCTGAAAGCGAAATTGTAGGCTTAATAGGTGAATCGGGTTCTGGCAAAAGCGTCCTTGGGCTCTCTATCATGAGACTGCTGCAGGATGATGTGATCCTTAAAGGAGACATTCTCTACCGTGGAAAAAACCTGTATTCGATTGAAAAAGAGGATATGAGAAAACTTAGGGGTAAAGAAATCGGTATGATCCTTCAGAATCCAGGAAGTTCTCTCAATCCGGTACTGACCGTGGGTTTTCAGATAGCTGAGCCTCTCATGCTGCATAAGCACGTAAAAGGCAGCCTGGCTATCGAAATGGCAGAGAAACTTCTGAAACGTGTGAAGATCAAAGAACCCTCTAAAAGAGTCAAGGAATACCCTCACCAGTACAGCGGAGGAATGAAAGAAAGAGCAATAATCGCTATGGGTATCGCCAGTGAACCGCGTTTTATAATTGCTGATGAACCAACAAAAGGTCTTGATGTGACTGTAAAAAGGAACATCGTGAAACTGTTAAAAGAGATCTCTGATAAAAAAACAATGCTAATCATCACCCATGACCTTGGGGTGGCAGAGGAATTATGCGACAGGATTGCTGTGATGTATGCCGGAGAATTAATTGAAATCGCTCCAGTAACCTCTATATTTGAAAGTCAGCTACATCCATATACTCAGGGCTTTTTTAACTCTCTTCCTGCCAGGGGACTCAAACCTGTAAAAGGTAACAGTCCTTCTTTGATCGATCTCCCTGATGGATGCAGGTTCCATCCGCGCTGTACCCATTGCACAGACAGATGCAGAAAAGAACATCCACCTATGGTTGAAAAAGACAGCAGGCTTGTGAGGTGCTTCCTCTATGCTTGAAGTGACGGGTTTAAAGAAAACGTTTACTTCCGGCATCATATCCAGAACCATGACCAGAGCAGTAGACGATGTATCTTTTTATATAGAGAGAGGAGAAACCCTGGGACTGGTTGGGCAAAGCGGTTGCGGGAAATCTACTCTCGGGCAATGTGTACTGAGGCTTATTGAACCAACAGCAGGAAAGATCGTGTTCAATGGCACGGATATCACTGCCCTTGATAACAGAGCTCTGAACAGCATCCGACCTTCAATGCAGATGATATTCCAGGACCCTGACTCTTCTCTTGACCCTAAAATGACGATTGGGCAGAGCATAGCAGAACCGCTAAAACTTAAAGGAAATAACAGGGAAAAGACCGAAAGCAAGGTTGTTGAGCTTATAAAGCAGGTGGGACTGAGTCCTGAACATATCCACCGTTTTCCTCACCAGCTCAGCGGAGGCCAGAATCAGAGGGCAGTTATTGCAAGAGTGCTTGCCCTTGAACCTGTTTTTATTGTTGCCGATGAACCTACCGCCTCCCTTGACATCTCGGTACAGGCCCAGATTTTGAACCTGCTAAAGGACCTCAAAGAAGAATATGACCTTACCATGCTGTTCATTTCTCATGACCTTGAGCTGATGAAACACATGTGCGACAGGGTAGCGGTGATGTACAGGGGAAAGATTGTGGAGACTGGAAAGATCGAAGATATCTTTCAGCATCCTCTGCACCCTTACACAAAGTTGCTGTTGACAGGGGATTCTGATCCCGAAATCAGTACAGTGGACTATAAGGGAGCTAAGAATCCGGTATGTTCGTATTATTTTGAATGTCCTTTGAGATCAAAAGTATGCTTAACAGAAACACCCGAGTTGAAGAAAGCTTCAAACAATCAACTCGTGGCATGTCATCATATATTGAAAAACGTGTCCGGCAATACAATCCGGATGGAGAATAAGTAAAACAAATATTGTTTAGACAGCTGGAGTCTGACATTGTTTCTAGACTTCAAGAAAGTGAGAAATTAAGAAATTGGTACGAAAGTGAGAATTTAGGAAATTGGTACGAAAGTGAGAATTTAGGAATAGGTAAAGTGTAGATCAGGAGTTTATAAACTTGAATAAAAAATATAAAATTACAGTTCTTGTCATGCTGTTAGTCATGGCAACAGTTTTTGGGTCGCTATGTATCGACCAGAAAAGTGAAGAAAAAACTGCTACTGCCAATCAGTCAGGCGTACAAAGCCAGGGAGGCACACTAAGATATGCAACTGCTTTTTATCCCGAAGACACTCTTGACCCGGCAGTAAAATGGACTGGCTGGTACATGCGAGAAGCCGGAGTCTATGAGACGCTTTTCAGTTATGACGAGAATATGGACTTACGGCCTGAACTTGCTAGCAAATATGAGAAAATATCAGATACTGAATGGAGGATCTACCTTAGAGACGGAGTAAAGTTTCATGATGGGACTCCCATGAATGCAGACGCTGTGGTGTATTCACTCAACAGGGTGCTGGATGATAATAATTCAAGAAAAGTAGAATACAATTTCATCCAATCCATAAGCAAATACTCTGACGATGCAGTCACAATAAAAACAAATTCTACATATGCTCCTACTATAGCAAGCCTTACGGACCCTATAACTTCCATAGTCAGCCCCAGTTCAAAAGACCTTAATACCACAGCAATAGGAACAGGTCCATTTAAAGTTAAAAGTTACACAAAGGATGTAAATCTCGTTCTGGAGAAGAATGAAAACTACTGGAACGGTACGCCCAGGCTTGACAATGTCACTATCTATTTTGTCAAAGACGATATGACCAGGCTCTTCAAGCTGGAAAGCAATGAAGTGGACATTGCTGACGGCATTCCTCAATCAGAAGTGGCAGACCTGAAAAACAATTCTGACTATACCTTATACAGTAATGCGACTTTGAGAACATATTTCCTGTATGTAAATATGAATAAAGAGCCTCTGAATAATGTAAAAGTAAGGCAGGCCCTGAATTATGCTCTTGATCGCCAGCAGATTGTGAATACGGCTCTAGAAGGTGTTGGAGGAACTCCTGCAAAGAGCTTTTTCCCGTCCGTCATGAACTGGTCAATAAACAATAAAATCGATATGGTTTCCCAGGATGAACAAAAAGCCAAGAGTCTTCTAGCCGAAGCTGGTTTAAATGACACTAACGGGGACGGCTGGCTGGAATACAATGGTAAACCTTTCGAATTGAACATAAAGACCTATACTGGTCGCCCTCAGCTTAAACCCGCTGCCGAAGTAATTGGAACCCAGTTTGAGTCAATCGGGATAAAGACAAGTGTCACTGTTCTGGAAAGTGGTGCATTAACGGATGATATGAACAAAGGAGACTACGATCTTGCTCTCTATGCCTGGACAGTAGCTACTACCGGGGACCCGGACTACTTTGTTTCAAAGCATTTTGAGTCTACAGGAGCTGAAGCACAGAAGACAGGTTACTCAAATCCTCAGGTAGATGAATGGATAAAGGCAGGTGAACAGACCATGAACCAGACTCAGAGAAAGGAATATTACGACAAAGTTCAGGAACAGGTACTGGAAGACTGCCCAGAGATATTCGTATTCTATCAGAACTCCATAGTTGGAGCAAACAAGAAAGTCGGAGGGATTAAACAGTTCCCGAATGAGATCTCTTTCCTGACCAAAGACATCTACATCAAACAGTGAACCCAATAAGGTCCAATGAACTCGATAAGGTCCAGTGAACTCGATAAGGTCCCGGAGTTTTTTCCGGGGCCTTACAAAAAAATTGGAAACTAAACCGGACACAAAAAAGTCATTTAAAACTACTGGATTATCGAAGAAGACTACTGAATTATCGAAGCTCTAGTTAGATTAATGGACTGATTGAACACGGAGGATAAGACTGTGGAAGTTTATGCTTTCTTCAGTTATAAAATGGAACAAAAATTAAAAATAAAGCAAATTTTGCAACATAATAGAGAGGACTGATAAGTGATAGAGTTTATAACTCGAAGGCTTTTGCTCCTTCTCCCTGTCCTTTTACTGGTATCTGTGATCAGTTTTTCTATAATCTACATATCTCCAGGGGATACGGCAGAAAATGCTCTGATGAATCCCGGAGGAGGAGTAGATCAGAGAGCCGTAGAAGAGTTCAGGGTTAAAACGGGGCTTGATGACCCTATACATATCCAGTACATCCACTGGATGAGTAGAATCATCCACGGAGACCTTGGAAAATCGTACATGACAGGAGAAGATGTCTCAAAGGCAATTTTCAGATGCTTCAAAGTCACCCTGAAACTTGCCGTAATCAGTATGCTGGTGTCTCTAATCATTGCGATCCCACTTGGTATCATCTCAGCTCTGAAAAAAGGAACAGCTATAGACGATGTCTGCAGATTCTTTGCCCTTGCAGGAGTCTCAATGCCCAATTTCTGGCAGGCATATCTCCTGATCATAGTCTTCGCGCTTACCTTGAAGGTCTTGCCTTCTTCAGGATATGGAGACGGAGGCATTGCTGATATCCTCTTGCCTGCCATCACCCTTGGAACGGGCTATGCAGCTGTAACTATGAGATTGATGAGAGCAAGCATGCTGGACGTTATGCAGCAAGATTATATTCGGGCAGCCAGAGCCAAAGGAGTTCCTGAGCATATGATTATTCTCAAGCATGCTTTGAAGAACTCCCTCATACCCGTGGTAACGGTTGCAGGGCTGAATTTCGGATATCTATTGAACGGTTCTGTTATAGTTGAGACAATCTTCTCGTGGCCGGGCATAGGAAACCTGATTGTTTCATCCATACTCAGCAAGGATTACCCCATGATACAGGGCTGTGTGCTGTTCATTGCTGTGATATTTGTACTGATAAATTTTGCAGTGGACATGTCATATGCTTACCTTAACCCAAAGATCAGATATGAAACTAAGAATTAAAAACAAAAATCCGGGATTGTTCCTTAGTGCAGGAGTTCTTATTTTTTTCATGCTTTCAGCGCTTTTCGCAGGGTATATAGCGCCCCACAATCCCGAGAAAGCGAATCTTGAACTTCGACTTAAAGAGCCTTGCCGTGAGTATCCGTTCGGAACCGACCATTTAGGCCGCTGCATATTAAGCCGCATAATTTTTGGCGCAAGAGTATCTTTATCAGTTGGACTCCTGGTAGTAAGCTCCTCCCTGATTTTAGGTCTTACCATTGGCACTCTGTCCGGATATTATGGAGGATGGCTGGATGAGATAATTATGCGGGTAGTTGACGCCTTTCTGGCCTTTCCCAGCCTGCTGCTGGCCCTTGGAATAGCCGGGCTTTTCGGTGCAGGATTCATGAATCTGGTCATGGCCCTTATAATAGTGGATTGGGCTGGTTATGCTCGTCTGGCCAGAAGCTCTGTAATGGCTATAAAAGAACAGGACTATATCAAGGCTGCAAAAGGGCTTGGAACAGGGGATATACATGTTATTTTGCACCACGTGATCCCAAACGTGATGTCTCCACTCATAGTAATGGCAACCATAGGAATGGGATATGTTATACTGTCTGCAGCAGGACTCAGTTTTCTGGGTTTTGGAGTGCAGCCACCTACTCCGGAATGGGGCTCCATGTTGAATGAAGGAAAAATATACATCCGATCTGCCCCCTACATCATGATCTTTCCCGGACTTGCTATCATGCTTACGGTCCTGGCGTTCAACTACCTTGGGGACGAATTAAGGGACCTGCTTGACCCGAGAGATACAAAGGACATTGACTGAGCTTGACCTTCGAAAAACGAAGGACATCGACTGAAACTGTATATTCAATATTTCTTCAGAGCAACTACCATGAAAAAATACTCATCACTTAACAGCAAGTTTATTTTAAATGCAACCATCAGTGCGGTTACCGGATACAGGACAAAATTAAATTGTTTCAGTCGAAATGCGTGTCTGTTCTTAGGATATATTTTCCTCATCTCTTTGAGCCTGGGAATCTACGAGGTAATCTTCAATCTGTACATCTTAAGGCTCGGGTTCAGGGAGGACTTCCTGGGACTCATGCTCTCACTGGTTTCCATATCCACTGGCCTGTTTGCAATCCCTGCGGCCATGTTCTGCGATAGGGCAGGCAGAAAGAACACATTGTTATTGTCCTGCCTGCTTCTCCTGTTTTCCTTTGCAGTCCTGTACACCACTACCTCGATATTCCTGCTGGCTTTTTTTAGTATTCTCTATGGGGTGTCTTCATCGCTTAAAATAGTTACAGCATCTACATTCATGGTTGAAAACTCCACTAGTTATGAAAGGATGCACCTGTTTTCGATGTACTACCTGTTATACACCATAGGTGTCATGATAGGAAACTTTGCTGGTGGCGTTCTACCGCAGACCTTCACCAGCTCATTCAAGATTGACCCCACAGGCCCAATGGCTTACCAGCTCTCACTATATGCATCTTTAGCTGCTGTGTTAATTTCCCTGCTACCCCTGATATTCATAAAAAACAAAAAACCCGCCCTGCCAGGAAAGCCAGCTCTGTTTTCTACTCTTTTTTCGACTTTAAGGTCAAAAACGATCCAAAAATTAGTTCTGGTAAACGGGCTTATAGGTATGGGATGGGGGCTGGCTCTTCCCTATTTTAATGTTTATTTTGACATTGTCCTTGGAGCAAGTTCCAGGCAGATAGGTTTCATCTTTTCCCTTTCCCAGGTGGTCATGATGTTCACCTTATTATTTGTCCCTATACTTACCGAATGGTTAGGGAAAGTAAAGGTCGTAGCCCTGGTTCAGCTCTCCTCAATTCCATTTCTTCTCCTTTTCACATCTACATCCCTACTTACAATAGCTGCCTTTGGATACATCATGAGGTCAGCTATAATGAATATGTCAAACCCTGTATTGAGCAGTTTCAACATGGAAGTGGTCAGCGAAGACCAGAGGGCGATCGTGAATAGCCTGATATGGATGAGCTGCTATACCTGTGTTGGACTGAGCACCTATGCAGGCGGTTTGATGATGGCTCACAATTACTATAGCCTTCCTTTCCTTCTGACCTGTGTATTATATGTAATTGCTACTGTACTTTATTATTTGTTCTTTGAGAAGATGGAAAAAGAGCAAAAAAACTTAGAGATATCAGTCTGATTGCAACCGGAGTTTTAAAATAAAACATAAAAAAATGCCTGAAAAATACTATTTTTTATTTGAACATCTGCAAGCTATAGTGATCCCGACTTATCGAGGCCAGGAAAAGTTTCCGTAATTGGTGTTCGAAGCTGTACGTAAAATTAGTTAATCGAATACAGGTGAAACTGTAGTATCATTTATTAAGCTTCTTTCAAAAGCCGCTTTATTCTTAATCGTTGGGAATTTATTCAAATAAGCCGACATCTTTGAGGAAGTCTGATCAACAAAATTAACTACTTTGTTACGAATTTCAACAGCCTCTTTTGTTACGAATTTCAACAGCCTCTTCAAGATTATGCAGGTTTCTACTATGTGAAAATCTATCCCTTATACTTATATCGAGATTGTTTAATCTACTTAGAAAATACTTAGACTTTAGGTCAATTAGAATCAACTGCCTTTTTTGTGTTTCAATCGCAAAGCCTAAAAACTAAGACCTAAGCGTGGATCTCTTTTAAAAAAAGTAGTTATAGGCTAGAAAAGACTCTTTTACTTTTCCCGTTATCTATAACTTTTATTCCATGAATTTAAATAATATTAAAGCTTTATTTTATAAATGGGGGAAAGAAGAACCAATTTTTCGAGATGGTGGACGAAAAGAATAGTTTCACGTAATGGTAGAAAGGCTACTTTGACAAAATGATAGATGAAGAAGCGCTTAAGAACTGTTTGCAAATTGAAGTATCTCCATTATGTTCCTTTTATGATTCAAAATCTCGTCCTGCAAAGCTTTGAGCTTTGGCTCTGGTTAACTTTTATTCTATAAAGTCTTGGATTCAGGTTTTACGCAAAGAAAAGCAGTTTACAGCCATTTCGGAACTGAAATTTATAACAGTTAACTACGAGAACTCTGACAAAACTAAAAATTTTATGCAACTAAAGCTATTGAAAAAATTCAAAAAAAGCCTCCCAAAATCTGAACGTATGATCTAAAAGCTGCATCTTGCTGCCATGAATAGTTACTCGAGTTAGGGTGAAAGCATGAGACTAACAAAATCTATTTGCCCAGAATGCAAAAGAGTAATTGAAGCTTCGATCTTCGAGGAAAATGGGAAAATAATAATGGGAAAAGAATGTCCTGATCACGGGAGTTTCAGGGATGTCTACTGGTCAGATGCTGAACTCTACAGGAAGTTCGAAAAGTATTCATATACAGGACCAGGAGTTTCAAACTTCCAGAGCTCCAGTTCCTTAAACTGCCCTTTTGGTTGCGGGATCTGTCAAGGTCATGAATCAGGGACTTTGCTTGCAAACATAGATGTCACTAATAGATGTAACCTTAAATGCCCTGTATGTTTTGCAAATGCAAGAGTAAAGGGCTTCATTTTCGAACCAAGCTTCGAAGAAATCCGGAAGATGATGGAAACACTAAGAAACGAGAAACCTGTTCCCTGCCCTGCCATTCAGTTTTCAGGCGGAGAGCCAACAGTAAGAGATGACCTTCCGGAGATAATCGAACTGGCCCAGGAGCTGGGTTTTGCACATATCCAGCTTGCAAGCAACGGAGTTCGGCTTGCTAATAGTCCTGAATACTGCAAAAAGCTAAAAGATGCAACATTGCGTACTGTTTATCTCGCTTTTGACGGAATCACTCCAGAACCTTATTTCGAAACTCGGGGCTTTAACGCTCTACCTTTGAAGAAAAAAGCTATTGAAAATTGCAGACGTTTCGGGCCTGAAAGTATTGTGCTTGTTCCAACTCTTGCAAAAGGTGTAAATGACTCTCAGATAGGAGGGATCATCCGTTATGCAGCCGAAAATCTTGACATTATAAAAGGAGTGAACTTCCAGCCGATTGCATTTACAGGAAGAATAGATCAGTCTCAAAGAGAATAGAAGAGAATTACCATACCTGACGTCATAAAGCTTGCGGAAGAACAGACTAATGGAGAGATTCCCTGTAATGCCTGGTACCCGGTATCTTTTGTGGTTCCTCTAAGCCGTTTCCTCTCAGCTATGAGGAAAGTTCCTATTCCGGAGTTGACAGTTCACCCACACTGTGGTGCTGGAACCTACGTTTTCTATGAAGAAGGGCATTTTATCCCAATTACAAGTTTTCTTGATGTGGAAGGTTTTGTTGAATTTCTAGCTGAAGCAGCCTCCGAGATGAATGGAAAAGTTAGCAGAGTTCTAACCCTTGCAAAGATTATCAAGCAAGTGCCAAGGTACATTGACGAGAAGAAAGGACCAAAGTCGATAAATGTAGTCCAGATGATTCTCGGTGTCCTTAAAAAAGGTGACATGGAAAATACATCACGTTTTCACAGAAATACACTATTCCTCGGAACAATGCATTTTCAGGATTTATACAACATAGATCTTGAAAGAATCAAAAAATGCGGAGTACATTATGCCATACCAGACGGTAGAATAATTCCTTTCTGCGCATATAACAACTTTCATAGAGACTCCGTCGAATCAAAGTTCTCGGTGCCTTATATACAGGAGCACGGATCTGAACAAGAATAACAGATTTAGGAAGATTAAAACACATTTAGAAATATCAAAAAAGTTCAGTAACTTTTGGCAATGGAATGATTGTTACTGAGATTGCTGAGTGAACTACATCTCCCACCTGCCACTTTCCGTCTTTCGCTGGAAATTGTCGAGGAATAGGTCTTCCCGCCTTCCTTGATAAAAAGACTACTTTTTTACCTCTCTAATGCTTATTCCTAAAACTTAGAGCTTATCCTAAGTCATTAAGAGCTTGTTTTAATTTAGAATTGGTTATAATATTAGTATTATCAGATATCTAGCACTATTCAAGTTGTGTATGTGGCCAATTGTAATCTGCAATTCGTCATACATTTTAGGATAGGCTCTAATCAGGAGGAGTGGGGAATAATATGATCTGGAAAGATGAAGGAGAATTATTTGTAAGATGTAAGAAGAATCCGATACTTACAGTTGATTATTGGCCTTATAAGGTCAGCTCGGTATTTAACCCTGCAGCGGTTATGGTCGACAATACAACAATACTACTGGTACGGGTTGAAGACCACAGAGGTTTTTCCCATTTAACAGTAGCTAGAAGCAAGAATGGAATTGACGGTTGGGAAATTGATCCCAAACCAACCTTTTCCTCGGATCCAGTATACTATTCTGAAGAGATATATGGTATTGAAGATCCACGTATAACTTACATTGATGAGATAGGAAAATGGGCTATAGCTTATACGGCTTTTTCGGACTCGGGTCCATTAACGTCGCTTGCCTATACCGAAGATTTCACTAATTTTGAGAGAGTAGGGCCTATCATGCCGCCTGAAAATAAAGATGCTGCTATTTTTCCTACAAGACTTAATGGCAAATGGGTAATGTTACACAGGCCTGTATCTAACATTGCGGGTGCAAAGGCAAATATCTGGATATCTTTTTCGCCTGATATGAAATACTGGGGAGAACATAAGGTTCTTCTGTACGCTCGAGAAGGCGGCTGGTGGGATGCCCGTAAAATTGGACTAGCCCCTCCGCCAATGAAAACATCTGATGGATGGTTAATTATGTACTACGGGGTACGTCAGACAACATCTAAAAAGAGCTATCGGCTCGGACTTGCTCTTCTTGACCTTGAAGATCCCACAAAAGTGCTCCATAGGTCAGAAGGCTGGGTTTTCGGGCCTCGTGAAATGTATGAGCGGACTGGAGACGTTAATGATGTTGTTTTCCCGTGTGGATGGATCCTTGTGGGCGATGAACTCCGCATTTATTATGGAAGTGCAGATATGTCTGTAGCAATGGCCAGTGCAAAAATGAGTGACATTCTGCAGTATATCCATGAATGTCCCGGGATGCAATGTCCTGAATAATACTGCAGATATTTTGAAAAATATTGCAAACAACTTGAAAAATATTGTAAATAGCTTGAAAAATATTGTAAATAGCTTGAAAAATATTGTAAATAGCTTGAATAATTATTGTAAATAATTTTAAAAATATTATAAACAGTTTGAAAAAACAGAATACAGGAACGAATTCTATTTTTTTCGTTAGCATTAGCTTGCTGCATGTAAAATCTATATATCATTCGGAGATACTCTGGGTTCACTGCCAAAAATTACCAGTATAGATGAAGTCCCCACCAAGGTTTCCGGGTCAATAATAAATTATAAATTATGTCATATATTTTTATTTTTTCTGCTTCTATGTTATAGATGGGAATTTTATCGGGTTTATGATACAGATTTACAACTGCGAAAAATGACAGGTTCGGAAGAAGAGGTCCAAAAGAAGAGCTATATAGGAAAAATAAGCCTGAATTTTGGGCATTTTATGATGGGAAAACACGGATTGGGGGTTTATTTATAGGGGAAAATGTAAAGCTCAAAATCGATGAAATAAAGGATTCGCCTGCCGATGAAGTCCTGAAAAACCTTAATTCAAGTAATAAGGGACTTTCTTCATCGGAAGCTGAAAACCGTATTAAGCAGTATGGTTATAATGAAATTTCCGAAAAGAAAGTCAACCCACTTATAAAATTTTTAAGTTATTTCTGGGGTCCAATTCCCTGGATGATCGAAGTGGCAGCTGCAATTTCAGGTGTTATCCATCGATGGGAAGACTTTGTGATCATCTCCTTGCTCCTCATCTTAAACGGGGTCGTGGGGTTCTGGCAGGAAAACAAGGCTGACAATGCCATTGAGCTCCTTAAGAAGAAAATGGCCCTGAATGCCAGGGTACTCAGAGAAGGACAATGGGCTCAAATACCTGCAAGGGAATTGGTCCCGGGAGACATTGTACGCATACGTTCAGGGGATGTTGTGCCTGCTGACCTTAAGCTCCTTGAAGGGGAATATCTGCAGGTAGATGAATCAGCCCTTACGGGAGAATCCCTGCCTGTAGAGAAAAAATCTGATGGCATTGCCTATTCAGGGTCCGTGATCCAGAAAGGGGAAATGAATGCTCTGGTTGTGGCTACGGGCATGAATACCTATTTTGGAGAGACAACAAAACTGGTGGCTGAAATTCGGACCAGGAGCCACTTTCAAAAAGCTGTCCTCAAAATCGGAAACTACCTCATTGTCCTTGCAGGCTGTATTGTTGCAATTGTTTTAGTTGTAGAAGAGCTTTTCAGGCACACTCCTTTTCTGGAGACCCTCCAGTTTGCTCTTGTGCTGATAGTCGCTGCAATTCCGGCAGCTCTTCCAGCAGTGATGTCTGTTTCAATGGCTGTAGGAGCTACTGAACTTGCAAAAAAAGGAGCTATTGTCAGCAAACTGGTCTCCATAGAAGAAATGGCAGGAATGGACATTCTATGTTCGGATAAAACCGGTACAATTACCCAGAATAAGCTAAAATTATCCGAGTTAGTGCCCTTTGGAAACTTTAAAGAAAACGACCTTCTGATCTATGGTTCTCTTGCTTCAAGGGAAGAGGACAATGACCCGATTGATAATGCAATCCTCCAGAAAGCGAAAGATACAGAATCCCTTAATGAAAAAATAGGTACTTTTGAGATCGAGAAATTCATACCATTTGACCCTGTCATAAAGCACACTGAGGCTATGGTTAAAGGTTCTGAAGGAGAGTTTAAAGTTGCCAAAGGCGCGCCCCAGGTTATTCTGGGCATGTCAAGCAATAAAGAAGAAATAAGGCAGAAAGTAGAAGAAAAAGTAAATTCTATGGCTTCAAAAGGGTATCGTGCCCTAGGAGTTTGTGTAGAAGAGGAAGGAAAATACAGGTTTGCAGGACTTTTTGGACTTTATGACCCTCCGCATGAAGATTCCGCTGAGACAATAAAGACGGCAAACTCCCTTAACGTAGACGTGAAAATGGTAACCGGAGACCACCTTGCCATTGCTAAGGAGATAGCAAGCCAGGTAGGCCTGGGCACAAACATAGTTACAGCTGATGATTTCGTAGAAAAATCCGATTCCGAAGCCCAGGAAGTTGTAGAGAAGGCAGACGGATTTGCCCAGGTTTTTCCCGAGCACAAATACAGGATTGTTGAACTTCTTCAGAAAAAAGAACATATTGTTGGCATGACAGGTGATGGAGTCAACGATGTCCCTGCCCTTAAAATGGCTGATGCTGGAATTGCTGTTGCAGGGGCTACAGATGCTGCAAAATCCGCTGCAGACATAGTGTTTACAATCTCAGGGCTCTCGACCATTATTAATGCAATAAAGGAAAGCCGCAAGATATTCCAGAGGATGAAGAGCTACGCCATCTATAGAATAGCTGAGACTGTAAGGGTGCTATTTTTTATTGCTACTGCAATAATTGTGTTTAATTTTTATCCTGTAACCGCTATAATGATTGTTTTGCTTGCCATTCTCAATGATGCTCCTATAATGGCTATTGCATATGATAACGTAAGATATTCCCAAATACCAGAAAAATGGAACATGCGCGAAGTCCTGAGAATGTCCACTTTTCTGGGAATCATAGGTGTGTTTTTTTCTTTTGTAATATATTATATAGGAGCCAGGATTCTTTACCTTAGTCCAGGTGTACTACAATCTTTTATTTTCCTGAAGCTTGCAATAGCTGGGCACCTGACCATCTTCGTTGCTCGCAACAGGGGGCACTTCTGGTCACCTCCTCCGGGAAAGATCCTTTTTTGGGCTGCAGTGATTACAAAAATACTGGCAACATTAGTTGCAGTGTATGGATTTTATATATCTCCAATTGGATGGAAACTAGCGGGTTTTATCTGGATCTACGCACTGGTGGCTTTTGTTATAACTGATTTTATGAAAGTGAAGCTTTATGAGATAATGGACCGTAGAGGGTGATTTTTAAAAGAAAAAGTGAAATAAGTGAAATATATGCGTCTTTGGCTAAGAGCCTATCCGAAAAGTCAGTAATGCATGTTGAAAAATCACAATAGAGCTATAATGTCCGAGTATCCGTTCCGGTTTTACATAGCCTCTTGTTAAAGTTACAGCAGGTAACCATTTTGGATAAATTCTTAGTCCAAAGCTAACATTGACCGAATCAAGCATCAAGGATTCTCGGTCACTGCAGCCATATTGATATATAAAAGACATTATATTTATCTGCATGAGGGTTATCAGGAGACTGAATATTTTTATTTTGCTCATTTTAATCCTTTTTATCGCATATATCCGTTACCTGACTAACTTCTACATCTTCGAGGATCGGGCTCTCCTGGATGCCCTTCTTATCTCTGTGATTGTGATTTTTCTGGCCTATATAATAAATTCCGTTACCGGAAATCTTATTCTTAGAAGAGTATCGACTGCCAAAGATAGATACACTCTGAGGAAAACTGCATCTATTCTTATCACGGTACTTGCTTTTGCCGCACTTTTTGCTATCTGGTTCAAGAGAACTAGCACCCTGCTTATTGCCTACGGGATTCTCAGTGCAGGAGTTGCAATTGCACTTCAAGACCTTTTACGCAACATAGTCGGAGGTGTTCTCCTAATTTTGTACCACCCTTTTAAAGCAGGAGATCGGATTCAAGTTGAAGACAACGTAGGCGATGTTCTTGACATAGGGAGCATAAGCACCACAATAATGGAAATCAGGGAATGGGTGGACGCAGATCAGTATACTGGCAGAATTCTCCATCTCCCTAACAGCTTTGCCCTCAATAAGACGATAAAAAACTATACCAGGGATTATTCCTTTATCTGGGATGAAGTTCGTTTTCTACTTATTTATGGGAGCAACTGGAAAAAAGCTGAGGGGATTGCGCTCAATGTTGCAGGCTCAATTTTAGGAGAGTTCGAAAATCTGGCACAGAAAGAACTCCGGCAAATGGGACAAAAATATTTTATTACTACATATGATGTAAAGACAAAGCTCTATATGAAAATGGAGGACAATTGGATAGAAATGCGGTTAAGATATGTGGTCGAGCCCAGGAAAAGGAGAGAAATCAGTCACCTTTTGGTCTCAAATATTCTTGAAGCCCTTGAAAAAGAAAAAGACATAATGGTTGGAACTGCGACAAGTATCGACCTTATGGGTCGATGATTCTCTGGATGTAGCGATTTCTCTGGATGTAGTGATTTCTCTGGATGTAGTGATTCAGCCTGAACAAAACAAAAGCAATAGCCATCGTCATTAAGACTCAATGAAAAAACTTTTGTGAATTTGCTCTCTTTTATCTGGAATCTTTAAGACCTTCTGCATTTGACCCCATATTTCTCCGAGTTGTAGCTTCTGATTCATACTTTTCTTCTATTGAAGGAATATTCAAAATATGGAGCTGGGGAGCCCTGATCCCATTCTTCTGGAATTCTACCCAGGCTCTTGTGTGAACATCGGATTCAAACTTGAACTGGTCTCTAAGGTCATTGACATAAGCTTTGGCCCTTAACCTTGTGTAGAATGGAAGGGCTTTATGCAGCAGAATAACAGGCCTTTCTTTGGAGATATAAACATATTTAGAGCTCACAACTGCTTCCCATAAAATTCTCATTGCAGTTTCTACATGTGACTCTCCTGCAACATACAGGTCTATTACAACCATCATTTCTGAGACCCCATAATTTGCACTGGCAACGGTTTCTTTGAAAATCAGGCTGTTTGGGGCTGTAACGACATTAGCATCAGGTGTGAGCAGTTTCGTTGCTCTTAGACCTATATCAGTGACTTCGCCAAAATAATTCCCAATTGAAATTTTATCCCCTATCTGGTAAGGTTTTTCAAATGTAATTACCAGCCCTCCAACAATATCTGAAAAAAGATCTTTGAGCCCAAATCCAATGGCTGCACCCATAAGTCCGGCCAGGAGAAAGATTTCAGGTCCGAAAATTTTGAATATTTCTCTAAAGATGAAATAAAAAGCTATGAGATAGATTACAAATTTTATTATCGGGATAACTACTTCTACTTTTATTCTGCCAGTATGGCTCAATTTTTCTGAAAGTTTTAATAAGAGAATGGTAATGATTCTGCCAAGAACATATGCAATTAAAAAAATAAGAGCCATAGTTATGAGGGTTTGCGTATCTACCGACCTTAAAATTTTTAAAAGTTCTTCCCGACTTGTGTTCCCATCTACCACTTACCACACCAGCCTCAGTTTTTCCATGTATGTAGTAACGCTGCTCATGGCTTCAGGCCTGACACGATAGAAGTCATTTTCATCTTTTAAAATAAGTTCCTGGCTTAAAAGCTGGTAGATAATTTTGTCCACGCTCACCATGGAGCCCATTATTTCGGCGATTTCAGATTTTTTAAGACCCTGATAAGAAAGAATAAGGCTCAAAGTAAAAGCCTCTTCGTATTCAAGGTCTACTTCATACGAAAATATGCCTATATTTTTAGGCTTCATCCGGGGGTAATCAAACCCAAGCTCCCAGATTCTCAAAGCAATTCCGGGAGTACCATTCGATTCAAGGTAAAGCTTTTCAAATACCTGATCCTCAGCAGCTTCTATTTTTTGTTTTTTCAGAAGGCGATTCTTAAGATAGGAGATATTTATTTTAGGGACAGGGATAGAAATTTTTTTGCCTAGTGAAGTTAACTCTAAAGGATATTTTATCATATAGAAGAAAGGTTCTTCTTCAGATTCTTCGTCTTTAGCAAATTTTATCTCATTTTTTTCATATCTTTTGAGAATAAAAAGTCTGAGATTTTCCTTTTCAAAAGCAGGAATGAAAATCTGTACCGGAAAGTATTTCTCAAGCCCGAAAGCCTCATTTAAGTATTTCCAAGAATAAATGTTCCAGGTAGTGACAAATATCCTGTTCTGAGAACTAATCATATCCAAAAACTCATAAAAGATATCAAAACCACCGGGCTTTCTCATATACAGGAAATGACAGTTATCAAGAATTACAATTTTTTTTGTATCATCCGGAAGGGAAATTTCGTTTTTATTCTGGACAATTTTAGAAAAAGTGATTTTTGCTGCCCTGTTTAAATTTATTCTCTCAATTTCACCGCTCAGGGTAGTTTTTCCTCTAAGAGGTTCGGCTACAATGGCTATATTCAGCCTTTTTCCCACATCAAAATCAGCAATTGTTGCCTGGATTTTCTCGATCTCATCCTTCAATCCGAGAACTTCCACAAAGTCCTTTCCCCCAGAACTGCTATGCCGAATACCCACCATATTCTCCATATTATATTTCGCTTATTGCACTTAATAATGCATCCCTTCACTGTTTCATATGGGTCGAAAATAATTATATCCTTAGTTCCGCGTTTTTAGGCACATAGACTTCTATTGATCTCGAATGATGTGCTTAAGTTTAAGCTCATGAACAGTAGTTTCGATCAGACTGACTTCCGAATGATAAAAACACATTGATCTTACTTCTTATCTACTGATTTTCAAAGTGAACTATATCATTGATCAAATTTTGATGATTTTTAAGTTCTCTATTGATAACTGGATTTGATTTAGCTGCTATAACAAAATTGACTTTAAGTTCATCCAATTTTGAAATCACATTTGTGTTAAAAAATTCTTTCTCAAGGTATGATGTTCCTGTTTTTACACCTATTATTTCAAGTCTTTTGAATAAAGATTCGATGAAAAAAGAATAATTCTTGTTCAAACTATTGATGTCTATTACGTCAAGTGTTAAGTGAGAAGTTACAATTATATCAAGAGTACAGAACTATTTACCCCATGAGCTACCATTCTTTAGTTTTATTCCCCTAAATACCAGAAGTATTTTTATCTCCATAATACGAAATATCATGAAAATCAATAGCTATATCATGAATATTGTTTTCAAGTTTCATCATCTTGAAAAGCTCAAGATTCATTTTTCGAAAAGAGAAATGAATTCCATGATCTAATTAGGACTTACGCGGTTAAATTGAAAAACAGCGGCATGGAACCTTAAACCGTACTTTCTACAATGCTTGTTACAGAACTGCTTGAACTTTATTTAGCTCATTTACTGCGTAAGTCCTACTAATAAAACTTTTTTTGGTTAATTTAAATTAGTTATTGATGTTTATATTCAGCATTCGGAACTTGGGTTTATTCGGAACTTGGGTTATTCGGAACTACTGGTATGTATTCAATTAATAAATATCTTTATCTACTATTTTTTAAATTTAGTAATATTGTTTTTACTGAGATGCCATTTTAATTTTATGCATTAGATATTTTTTAGATTAAAGAGGTACTCTCGCTTGTGAGTGGTCACAGTAATATACTGAAGTTATGTACGTCGCCGTGAAAGAGAGGAGTCTGAAGGAATTATGACAATAGACCTGGAGCAATTAAAGGCAACAAACTCGAATCCTGTGCTCAGTGCTGCGAGCCTTGAAGTAGTTAATATTCTTGATGTTCCAGCACTCAAGTCTCTTATGAATGACTTATCTCAACTTACTTACATCACCATATCCATTATTGATCTCAAAGGCAATGTCCTTATGAGCGTTGGATGGCCGGATATATGTACAAGATTCCACAGAGCCCATCCAGAGACCTGCAAGCACTGCATAGAAAGCGATACACAGCTATCACTGGGTGTTGCTCCTGGAGAATTTAAGCTTTATAAGTGTAAAAATAATATGTGGAATTTTGTGACGGGCCTGATCGTGGAAGGACAACATATCGCCAATATATTCTCAGGACATTTCTTTTTTGAAGATGAGATTTTGGACTATGAACTTTTTCGATCCCAGGCTAGAAAATATGGTTTCAATGAAGAGGAATATATAAAGGCGCTTGAAAAAGTTCCACGGTTAAGCAGAGAAACTGTGAACAAAAATATGTCCTTCCTTATGAAACTTGCCAACATGATCTCACAACTAAGTCACAGTAACTTCAAGCTTTCTCAAGCATTGGAGGAACGTGATATCCTTGTGGATGAGCTAAAGAAAAACAAGGAAGATCTCGATCACGCTCAAGCTGTCGGAAATTTAGGAAGCTGGCGTCTGGACGTGCGTAAAAAAGAATTAACGTGGTCTGATGAAAGTTACCGGATCTTTGGTATCCCAAAAGGCACTCATTTGACTTATGAGACCTTCCTTTCTAAAGTCCATCCGGATGACAGAAAATATGTCAAGAAAGAATGGATTGCGCAATTAAAGGGTGAACCATATAGTATAGAACATCGCATTATCGTAGATGGTAAGGTCAAATGGGTACGTAAAAAGGCATATTTTGAATTTGACAAAAATGGAGAGATCATTGGCGGCTTCGGCATAACGCAGGATATAACGGAGCGCAAAAAAGCAGAAGAAGCTCTTAAAAGAGCACATGATAGTTTAGAAGCAAAGGTTAAAGAACGTACAGATGAGCTTGAAAAGGCTTATGAATCATTGATGGAAGAAAAGAGAAGACTTTCTGAAGCCCAAAAAATAGCTCATATTGGAAATTGGGATTGGAATCTTGCAACTGATGAAATGTACTGGTCTGATGAGATGTGTCGTATTTTTGGGTGTGTTCCCCAAAAAGTGTATCATAAGTACAGTGAACTTTTTAACTTTATACATCCCGAAGATCGAAGTTATGTACATAACACTGTTAAAAGTGCTTTACATGGGAAGTTCTTTAGCATTGATCACAGGATTGTCTCATCTGATGGGGCAGATCGCGTAGTCCACTCACATGGCGAAGTTGTTTTTGATGAAAATAAAAGCCCAATTCTCCTGAGAGGAACAATTCAGGATATTACAGATAGCAAGAAAAAAGAAGAGAAGATCAGGACATTAGCCGATGTTGTGGAATCATCAAATGATGCTATTATAACTGAGACTCTAGATGGTATTATTGCAAGCTGGAATAAAACCGCAGAGCAGATCTATGGTTATTCGGCTGAAGAAGCTCTGGGTAAAAATGTCTCAATCCTTGAACCAGATAATCTTAAAGGCGAAATAAGAAAGTTTATTGAAATAGTTAAACAGGGAGAAAAAATCCAGCGTTACAAAACTTTACGGCTAAAAAAAGGTGGTAGGCTAATAAATGTGTCAATAACTTATTCTCCAGTTTTTGACGCTTCTGGAAAGCTAAAGGCGGTCTCAGCTATTAGCAGAGACATTACTGAGCAAGTCAATGCGGAAAGACTTCTGGCAAAAGCCGAAGATGCCCGAAAAAAGGAAATCCATCATAGAATTAAAAATAATCTGCAAGTGATCTCTTCCCTTCTTGACTTACAGGCTGAAAAGTTCAGAAACAGAGAACATGCTGAGAATGAAGAAGTTCTTAATGCTTTCATAGAAAGCCAGGACAGAGTAATGTCAATTGCTCTTATCCACGAAAAACTTCATGAAGGCAGAGGAAACGATACACTAAACTTCTCTTCGTATATTAAAAGACTTGTTGAAAATCTTTTTCAGACCTATAAACTTGGAAATGCCAACACGATCCTGAACATCGAACTGGAAGAAAACATTTTCTTCGATATGGATATTGCCGTCCCATTGGGAATAATCATTAACGAACTTGTTTCAAATTCCCTTAAGTATGCATTTTTAGGCAGAGATAACGGGAAAATTCAAATTAAACTTCACAAAGAAGACTCTGTAGAACACGTAAACAAAGAACAGGAAAGCACAAAAGAAAGTTATAACGGCACTGATTTTGTATTAATAGTTTCGGATAATGGGATTGGTATTCCTGATGAGGTCAATTTAGAAAACTCCAATTCTCTTGGCTTACAGTTAGTGGAAACCTTGGTAGACCAGTTCGGGGGCAAAATTGAGTTAATAAGAACTTCTGGGACTGAATTCTGTATAAGATTTACAGTACCAGTACAAGATTGAAAAATAGTAAAATCGAATTTTCATACAATGCTCAGTTTACGAAATTAGTGTCTTGAAAATTTAGTTATTGGTCACATGTTAAATCTGAATCGCTATATGTTGATGAGAAGCGATCAAAGATTATGCTCAATAATTAAATTGCCAGTATACCAGATATTTTGTAAACTTAAGTATCAGAATTTCAATGATTTCTTGAGTTTTCCTAGAGCCTATCCCAAAAGTAATATTATATTGGAATTATAAATATACGTTTATGTCATTCCGTGAAATCGATGACGTTCTATGGAACTCCATAGAACCTTATCTTCCTCCACAGAAACCACATACAGGAAGGCCGCGTGCAAATATGAGGAAGTTAATGAACGGTATTTTTTACGTTGTTATGACCGGTTGTACGTGGAAAGACGTTCCCAGGAAATATGGATCTAAGTCAACAGTTCATAGATTTCATCTATATCTGTGTGAACATGGTATCTATCAGAAGATTTTCAATGAACTTTTAAACAAAGGTTACGATTTGAATAAAATAGATCTTTCTCACTGTTTTACTGACACAAAGGATGTTCCGGCTAAAAAAGGGGGAATATCGGCTACGATGGTCACAAAAAAATAAAATGAATAAAAATAAGCGTTTTAGTAGACTTACAAGGCCTACCTCTCTCGATTAATATTGTTCCTGCAAATAAGAATGATTCTACACATTATATACCTACACTTAAAAATTTCAATATAAAGAGACCTATAGGAAGGCCTGTTAACAGGCCTTCCAAAGTGACAGCTGATGCAATATATGATACAGCTAAAATTAGAAAATATAACAAAAGTCCGGAAAATAAAAAGTTAAAGTATCCGGAAAGAAAAACAACGCAGTACTGGCTGAGTTTTTTATCTTACCAGACAGTGTTGTTTTTCAGAGTTGCAAGAATGTTTGTGAACTCGTTACTGAACCTGCAATTCCCAAAGTCCGGAGAACTCAGAATGTTCTTCTTTATTTCCTGCAGTCCGATCAGGAGATTTATATCGTCGCTGTATTCAAATCCTCCATCAGATGCCGTGATGTTTTCAGCAAGGATGTCAAGAAGACTCGGGTCAAGATCATTTGTAATATATGTGTCCAGAATCAGAAGATCCAAAATTCTCTTGTAGAAGTCGATGAGCTCCTGGTAACCTGATATCGCGTAGGTTTTTGCCATCTGTTTTTGCCTGTTCAGATAAATCAGGTAACGGGAGATTGTGATTATAACATTCTCGATACCCTCTTTTTTAGGGAACGCGATTGGGAACCTTTTCAGCATTTGTGAATTAAGTTTGCCTCTGCTCTGTACCTCTTTACGTCTCCAGATCTCAGGAAAAGCCTTTGCTATTGAAGAGTTGAGTACAGCCGTAACATAAAGGTAGAGTGTGGGATCTCCGAGAACGACTCCTACACCGTTTGCAAAAACATGCTTTCCGGTCGGATCATATGAGGCCTGAAGGCGAGAGTTGCTGGTAATGATGATTTTAGGTGTGTTTATATACCGCAGGAAACTTTCATTTTCGAAACGGTAATCAGCCGAAATGAGTTCCTGTGTTTTGGCCTCAGACTGCTGTTTGATTTCCATTGACTGCTGTTTGATTTCCATTAGCTGTTTATAAGCTACAGGAAACTTTGCTTTCAGTTCCTCGGGCTGGAATATCCTGTATTCTTTCCTTATGTTATTGTCAAGGATTTCATAAGGCACCATAAACTGATACTGAGTTGACTGAACCGCAAATTCATTCGAAACGGAATCATCTACATAAGGGTATATGAGTTCTTTTTCCATACCTGCCTGTTCTATACCTACATTTATGTGGGAGTCTTTGCAAACGCAGGATGCATCTGTGCAGTTCTCTATTGAAAGGCCAGCTTTTTGTAAAAAATCGTTTTTAGAGGGTACACCTTCAAAAACTTCTATTGAAATGTCTTCTAGGGTTCTAGGGATTTTGCTCAGCCTTTCTACAATATAGTCCTTACTCCAGAACATATATTTCACTTCTTTTTTATATATAGGGAATTCTGGGTAAAAATGGTTTCTTTGTTGTGGGTTGGGTTCTCAAAAATTCGTTTTTGATTTTGAGGTACCTGATTTTTAACTCCTCAGAATCTCCGTACTAAACTTTGAATATACCTCTTAATATAATAATTTATTCATAATAAAGGTTAACAAATGAAACCGAACTTTTTAAGTTAACATGAAAAAGTGAGAACCAACGCCATTGAGTGATATCAGTTCTTTCAGGAAAAGGCAGGCATTTTATAAAAAAGAGATTAATTAAAGGTTTACAAACCTGAGAAGACTCTCAATGCCTTTCTTGCATTATCCAGCATATTATGGTCGTTATTGAAGTAAATGTAGGTCTTCTCAGGCCCGAATTTACGGATTTCCCTGATAGTTTCGCTAATTTCCGCCTGAGAATAATCGTAGCTGTACCAGCCTTCTCTTCCGTGCATCCTCATATACACGGTTTTTCCGGGGAAGATGCGGTTTTTGTAGTCAGGCGAGTCTACGGACACCAGGGTCACTTTCCTCATAAGCTCTTCACACGCCTCATTATTTCCCAGCAGGGCTTTATTCCTGAGCTCCAGGGCAAACCGTTTCCCAAGTTTTGCGGCTTCTACAAACCTGAGTGTCCTTTCAACATCATCAAACTTTGGAGGCACCTGAAATAAGTAAAAATCAATGAGATGATCCATGGGTCGGAAAAGCTCAAGGAAATTTTCCAGAGTTTCCAGGGAACTTTCACTGAGTTGTCGCCAGTGGGTTATAGACCTGTGCACTTTTATGCTCCATCGGAGTTCAGCCCCCTTCCTGTTCCAGCCTTCGATCTGCTCAGGCGAGGGAAACCTGTAATAACTGGCATTAAGTTCAACACTGTTCAGCCCGGAATTCTGGATAAACCAATCAAGGTTCTTCTTTTTGTTCCAATCATAATACCAGCCGCTTGTGCCCACAAATGCCTCCATAAAATCCCCTTTTATAGATCGGTCTGATAGCAGATCTATTTTTGGTTTATTCCTACTTATAAGCGAAAAAGCTGGTGAGCGAAAAACTGCTGCTGGATTGCAGAAACTTAAGAGATAAAAATTGGTACAAGATTGCAGGTACTTGAGCACGAATTTGCCTATAATACCATTTTTACTGAGTCATCAGGTAATTAAAGCAAGTTTTTATCAGGTAACATAAAACATGTTCAATACACCATGGCATGTGCAGGTAGTAGCAACGAAAAAAGTCCTGCTCTCAAGGTTTTCAAACCTCTTCTCACTTCTGTTTTCTTCAATGAATCTCAAAAACTCAAGAATCTCCAGCAGGTTCTGCTTGAATTCATTTCCTTTAAGCCCTCCTATGCCCGGTTTCATCTGATAGCTTTCAAAGACCCAGCCTGGCAGATGCTGAAGAAGTTTTCGTGCATATCCCGTAATGGTTTCTGGCTTTTTTCGTCCAAAGGTGGGGCAGCGGTCTCTTGGGCCCGGACAGCCGTCAGGGCAGATTTCTCCTTCCCTGGCATAAGAGAGAAACAGCATTCCATATTCAGGGTAACGTCCTGCGATTACATCTTCAGGAAAGGAAGCTGCAAGCTTTTCGAAAAAAGACATGAGCCTTTCATCTTCAGGTTGGATAAAGAGCTCGGTTACAGGGCTATCTCCCATCTGGCTTTTTTCCAGAATCTCTTCAGTATTTTCTTCTTTTTCGGGCTTCAGAGGAAGTTTTAGAAGATCGGAAAGCAGATATGCAACCGCGTGGCAGGGAACAGCAGGGATAATGTATTCAGGGATGCCGAGACTTAGAAGAAAAGGGATGTTGTCAAGGTCCATTTTATAAAAGTAGGCTTCTGCCTCATTGTTTTCTACCTTGTTTTCTTTATCTTCCCTTTCGTTTTCTTCTCTTTCGTATTCTCCTGCTGCGCTGAAGGATTTGAGTGCTTTGTTCTGAAATGACTTTGAAGCTTTGTTTTTCAGGAGATTTACCAGCTCGTCTTCAGTTTTAATGATGTTTGACTTCCTGGAAGCAGGCGCATTTTTATCCTTATCGATAACGAGCACGAAGGAGAACCTGTTTTTTCGAGCGTAATCAAGGAAATCAGTGCCGATTTTTCCTCCTCCGAGGACAAGATAATAATTTTTGATTACGTGAATTTTCTCAAGGTGATTTATTTTTTCGTCAACTTGAGACACTTTATATTCTATACTTTCCATAAGACATCAACCAGATAAGTTAAGACGGCAGTAAGCTGTGAGTTTTTCTTATTTTTCGTGCGTGAAGATTAATCCTGGTTACAGATACACAAGTATAATTACAGTACAATTACAGTATAATTAGTATAAACAGTATAATTAATAATTACAGTATAATTAATAATTACAGATCTAATTGTTCAAGGTATCCGGTAGGATCAATCAGGTTTTCAGGCATTTCTTCGGCAAACCAGTTACCCCCAAGATAATTTTTGTGAGTAGTAATGGATTCACTTCTCCAGATTTCAAAATGGAGCATACTTGGATTTTTGTTTTTCAGATTCTGGATGTAGAGAGGGCAGAAACCATCGATTTTTTCGGAGTTCAGAACCATTCCAACATGCCCTATCAAGTTTCCTGCTTCTATTTTGTCTCCTTTTCTTACAGTAAAGTCTGCAAGTTCCCCGTATTTGCAGAACAGCCCACTGCTCTGTTTAATAATCACGTAATAAGTCGGGTTCCAGTAAGGCAATATTTCAGGTGAAGTCATCAGACAGGTATCTGCGACAATTCCTCCTTCAATCGAAACTACCTCCGAATTTTCAGGGGCATATAGATCAACCCCGCAGTGATATCGATCGCCCCTGTTTTCCCAGAAGGAGCCGGCTTCTCCTTTTTGCGGAATATGAACCTTTTTGAGGTTTGCGTTCTCGATGTCTACTTTTTCCGGCGCTGTGTTTTCTTGAACCTTTATGTTCAGAGGCCAGACTCTCATAGAGTCTCAGTGTACATGAAAAGTATAAAAGCCTTTTTTACTTCGATATTGGCGCTTCTGCAAGTGAAAAATTAAGAAAGCTCGATTAACTATTCAGAGTATGGGACTCAGAAAAGAAGTTTTGAGTTTTGGGACCCGCTCAACACCAATCAAACGCAAGTTGACCATCAGATACCTTAAAGTTATAAAAAAACTATAAGAGTTTTATGAACAAATCAGCAGTTGTGGGAATCCTACTCATTATCATGCTCAGTGCGTTCCTGCTCTCAGCCGGATGTTCAGACTCATCGACAGAAACTACACCCAACTCTTCTCCAGCTACATCTAACTCCTCTTCAACTACATTCAACTCTTCAACTACATTCAACTCTTCAACTACACCCAACTCCTCAACTACACCTACCTCTTCTGCAATGTCTCTGTCCGTTGCAGTAACTACAGACAAGACGCAGTACGTTCGCGGCGAAATAGTCAAGCTAAAAGTAACAAATAACCTGGATATTCCTGTCTGGTACATAGGCTACCCTCAGCTCGACCTGGTCTTCTGGGAACTTGAAAGATCTCAGAACAACGGTTGGCAGGGCGTGGAATTTCGTCTGCCAGTGATTGAAGGAGACAGAGAAGCTTGCCGAATAATACTCTATGAACAACCTGTTGGTGTTGTAACGGAGCTAAAACCACACTCTGATCTTCTTTATAAATGGAACCAGAAAATATGCCCATTCAAAACAGTTACCGAGCCATTTGAACCTGAGATGATTGAGCGGGGTAAATACAGGTTTGCATTCCACTACAGTTTGGTCACAGTGAAATCAGAAGATATCGAGGCTGAACCCTGGAAAAGACCAATTAACCTGGGTGAAACAAAGGTAGTTTACTCCAATGAATTTGTTTTGGAGTAAATGGCATAACATTGCCAGATAACTTAGAGCATATCACATAGAGCCTATCCGAAAAGTAGAGTAACTGCTATTATTATACTATTAAGAACAGGGAGTTAAGCCATTATTTAGCAGAAAAAACCAAAAAAAATTGATTTTGTTAACCCTAAATTTGTGGTTCAAATAGCTGATTTTCAAGAAATAAAACAAAAAATTCTTAATATTTTGTATACTGATTGAAGAACCCGGGGTTATGGGAGGGAACTCCTGCCACATGAACCACAAAGTCATTTTTATAAATTGATTTATATATATTATATATAATTTATATAAATGATAACCTGGAATATTTTATATTCAGAATAACATTTTTGTGATATAAGTATCTCAATACTAACCACTACTCATCAAGTTAGATTAGTTTTACTGGCTTCAAAGCACATATTTCCAGCCGTCTTTTTTCAGGCTATTCCTGTATTTTTCATAATCAGGCATGAGTTCTTGGACAAGTTTCCAGAACCTTGCAGAATGATTTTTCTCTTTTACGTGGCAGAGTTCGTGCACTACAACATACTCGAGCTGCCTCGGCGGGGCCATTATAAGCTGGAAATTTATCCTCAATACATTCTCTGCAGAACAACTTCCCCAGCGCGTTTTCTGGTGCTTTACCTTAAAAACCGGAGTGGCTACCCCGAGCTTTTTCGAGTAAATCTTCAGAAGCTTCTCAACTTCCTCTTCGGCACGTTTGCTATAAAAGTTCCAGACAGCTTCTTTCACCAGAAAGGGAAACTGATCTTCAGAAGTATTCTCAGAAATCTCAACCGTGAGTTCAGAATCCTTGAAAAAAGCCAGAGGTTTTTTAATGTTATTCACGAGTGTGATTCTCAGAGAACATTCTCTGCCCAGATAAAGATAAACTTCCCCTTCACAATACTGCTTTTTTTGATCAGGCAGTCTGTTTGCCTCAAACCATTCAAGCTTTTTAAATATCCACCGAGCTTTCCCTTCAACCATTCCACGAATAGTATCCGCACTCAGACCCTGAGGCGCCCGAAACTCGACTCTCATGTCCGGACGGACTAAAATAGCCGCCCTCTTTCGCTTTTTACTGTATACGATCTCATAATTTATAGTCCTGCCACAGGCACTGATTCTGTCGTTTTTCTTCATCCCGGTTTCCTCAGATTAGAACGAGTTTTCAATTCAATTGTTCTTTTATTGTTTATTTATTAATTACTTCCTTTAATCCAGACCTGATTTGTCCTTTTCATTCATTGAACTTCTTGTAAAGATAGTTTGCCGTTACCTGAAAGATCAGGATGAACATAATGAGCGCCAGAATATCCAGCAGCGGCGGAAATAACGATTTACCGGTATACGCATACTCAATCATATCATTTCCATAGGTAAGAGGCGACACCATTGCAATCTGCTGGCCAATCCTGGGCATGGTCGATATAGGGATAAAAACTCCGGAAATAAAAATGAGCGGTAATCTGACCGTGTTGAGCATCGACATAACCTCTCCCACATTTTCAGTGGGATATGCGGCAAATAATGTCCCAAGCGTCGCAAAACAGAATGCTGTAAGTATCATGGAAGTAACAAGGATCGGTATATTCATGATAGGCGTACCGAATATAATAACACCAATAGCAAGCGGTAAACATGCGATACCGAGACTATAAAGAAAACCACTCATGCTCTCGCCTGATACCAGTGAATATAATGAAATCGGTGCCGAAAGTAGACGTTCAAAGGTCTTTACCCGTCTTTCTATAGGTATCGAGACCGGCTCTATTGAAGAGGCTGAAAAAAGGAGGGTAATCGAGATCAGCCCGGGAATTAGGGTGCCTGAGGGTGTGTTTTTTCCAGTGGCAAAAGCCAGAAACATAAAAAGCGGGAAGAAAATGCCGGAGACTATGATATTGGGCTTGAAGTAGTAAATCCGCATGTCCTTTTTGGCAATCACCCACGCAGCTGAGATCTCATAGGAAAGGCGCTTTGCCAATCCTCTTTTATCAGTCGATGGCATGGATTTTCTCACCTGTCCGCTGCAGACCTGTCAACCTTATGAATACATCTTCCAGGCTTGGGCCAAGAGTCGTGATACTGACAACTTTAAGGTTATGTGTGTGGGCATAAGCCATAATGGCATTGATAACCTCAGAGGGATCTTCAGTATATAGCTTAAACTTATCACCTGCTTTTTGTGCCCCATTTACCATTGAAAGACGGCTAAGCTCGTCAAGCTGATCTGCCAAATTATGATCAAAAGAGACCTCTATCGACTGCACGCTCTGTATGGTCTTTTTCAAGGACTCAGGAGCATCAATTGCAACGATATGCCCTTTATTGATAATCGCTACCCGGTCACACATAACATTTGCTTCCTCTATATTGTGTGTCGTTAAAAAAACAGTTACACCTTCTTTGACTAGGTCGGCAACCACATCCCGAATTATGAGATTGCTCTGTACATCGAGCCCCGAGGTTGGTTCATCCAGGAACAGCAAACGCGGGCTATTAACCAGTCCCATTGCAAGCGTAAGACGCCGCTTCATCCCCTTTGAAAAACCGTGCGCTTTATCGTTTCGACGTTCATATAGTTCGAACTTCTTGAGCAGTTCGTTTGCCTTTTTTTCTCTTTCTTTCCGTCCCACATGGTAGAGTTCGGCGGAAAACATCATGTTCTGCCATGCAGTCAGGTCGTCATAAACATTGGAATTTTCGGACACTATGCCCATTGACTGCCGTGCGGCAATAGTGTCGTGCTCAATATCATGGCCAAAAATAGCTGCAGTTCCCGACGTTGGTCTTGAAATTCCGGTCAAAATACGAATAGTAGTAGTCTTGCCAGCACCGTTGGGACCCAAAAAACCAAATGTTTCTCCCTCACCAACTGAGAAACTAATGTCATTGAGTGCAGTAAGAGAACCAAATTTCTTGATTAGACGAGATACCTCAATTGCTTGCATATATCCTGATACTGCGTTTAAAACTTAAATCATTCTCACAACTTATTCTCAAAAAAAGCTTGACCAAAAAACAGCGCTTGACCAAAAACAGTACTCACAAAGGCTGTATTTACCATCTTCACCTCGATTCACGCATACCTCGATTCACGCATAAGCAGTATGCATGTTATATGCCCGCGTGTAATGCTCAAAAACTAGCATGGTAAGGATATTTGTATCACGGTCAAAAGTATAGACCAGCACGAAGGGCCCGATATGAATTCTCCATTTATCTTCAAACTCGGCTTCAAGGGGAATGCCCATTTCCGGCCTGTAAGCCAGAAGTCGGAGGCGATGTTTCACGTAATCATAACCTGGCCTGTCAAGTCTATACAAATTTTTAAGGTTTTTGTAAACTGAGGGATGAAGGGCTACTTTGTATGTCATTCCTCTACCCTCTCGAAAAGTTCAATCAAGCTCAAAAGCAGGCGGTCGGTTGATCAAACTATCATGTTCTGCTTTACGGATTTTAAAAGAGAAAGATNGCTGAAAAAGCAGCTTCAAGTGGGTACTTGATCTCATTANANTTTTTTTCAAGCTCTGTTAGCTGGTGTGAAAAATTTTCCGTAAGTGTCATACCCACCAGCACAATCGGTTTATAAAAGATTTCAGAAAATTCCTTTTAAGTTTTAAGGTATTCTTAGAATTATGTTTAAAGATATACCTTTAATATAACGGTTTCTTATAAAATAGCTATCTTTAATCATGATAATTAAATCTTAAAAAAAAACTTATATAAAANTANTTCTCCAAGCTATCTCAAACCCATTTTGAACTGTACAATTGGGTAATACCCATTTCAATTTTTAATTTATTTCAACAAGAATAAGATTAATTTTCATAGTTCAACAGAGCTTATTTGCTATTCTCGCTCGAATTTTCCCTTTATTTCAGCCTTTATTTCAGCCTTTATTTCAGCCTTTATTCTCTCCCAACTATCATTTATTGTAAAGAGAATCTCAAATGCAGCAGGACAATAATAACAGTCTTTTTCTTCATCGTATTTAATGAGAGATTTCCTGAACTTCCTGGTTTTTCCTTCTTTTCAGCTTTATAAAAGTTATCAGGGATATAGGCATCAATACCTTCTTCCAGTAAAAATTCCAGATTTTCATATGAGAAAACCTGCATCTGAAAGCATTATTGTTTGCTTATATCCCAGTGTATTTTTTACAATACCTAAATTTGAGCGGGCAGCCTTTCAGAATCAGCCTTTCAGAATCAGCCTTTCAGAATCAGCCTTTCAGAATCAGCCTTTCAGAATCAGCCTTTCAGAATCAGCCTTTCAGAATCAGCCTTCCTTTCAGAATCAGCCTTTCAGAATCAGCCTTTCAGAATCAGCCTTTCAGAATCAGCCTTTCAGAATCAGCCTTTCAGAATCAGCCTTTCAGAATGCAGCTGCTGCCCGAGGCCCCTTTTTCTTTTTCTCTGCAAATTTAACAGCTTCTGTCAGTTCTTCTCCAACCGCAACGAGCAGCTCAGGTGTGAGCATACCCTGGGAGACCAGCACTCCTCCTGCATCTCGGATAGCATGTTTCAGGTTTTTTGCCCATAGGTGTTCGATAATAAGAATAGCAGCAGCGGTACCTTCAGGTATAGCCTCGGTTATCTCCAGAATATCTTCTTCAGTGATCCCATAATTTTCCTGAGCTGCTGCAAGGATTCCTGCCTCTGTGCCTCCTCTAGCTCCTTTTTCACCGCCAGCCCCGTACCCGATAAGTCCCCCTACGACAGCACCAAAACGCATTCTTTCCTCTTCATCCAGTTGTGTAGTCTCAAGAGACTTGATATTCCCAGCTTCGTCTTTCCATATAAACAGCAAATCAATAAGCCTGACCATTCCTTTATTCATGACTGACTCAAGTTCACGGCGGATCTGGCCGTGGAAGTTCGGATTGTCGAATACTATGACTAAAAGCTGCATTGGTCCATACATTACTTCATCCATTTATTTACTCCCCCATTCGAAATTCTTTCCAGTTCTGCTGTTCCGTTTCTGTTGCGCTGCTTTTCACGGATAACTGGTGACCACATGAATGAGATATGAAATCTCGTACAGTTCCTGTAGTCTTCTTCCCCCTCTGTCAGAAACTCTACAATCAAAAAACAATCACAGCAGTATTGACACAAAAGATGTATAAAATTAAAAATATATATAAACGAGCATATCTAAAATTCAGGTTAAGATTACGAGTGAACAGGCAAAAAATATAGACGGATTAAAATATAGACGGATTTTTTGTATCTTTACAAAACCGATAGCTTCCAAGTATCTCTTCATCGTTCCGGATTTTAATTTTCTTCTTCCTGCCCTGCACTTTCCTTAGCTTCTGCTTCATTTCCTATTGGACCCATCAATCTGGCAAGCCATCTGGTTTCCTCAAAACTCTCCAGGATAATCTTCAAAACCATGGTCAGAGGCGTAGCAAGCAGCATTCCTGTAGCTCCAAGCACATAATTCCAGTAGAGAAGGGACAGAAATACAATAGCTGGAGATAGTTTCAGGCCTTTTCCTGCGAGTGAAGGAAAGATTACGTTTTCCGTGAGTGCATTGACTATCGAGATAGCGATAATAACAGCCAGAGCCCCTACAAGCCCATACTGGAGCAGCCCGAAGAATGCAGGTGGAATTGTAGTTAGAGCCAGGCCTATGTATGGAATATAACCGAGAAAAAATGCCATGATACCCCAGAAAACCGCAAAGTCGATACCTCCGATAAGGAGAATAACTGCAATTCCAATGGCTGTAACAAGATTTACTTCTGTTCTTATAACAATAAACTCTACCAGACCCTTACCAAATTTATTCAGACGTGATTCGAGTACGAGCTGTTCTTCAGCTTTTTGTTCTGTTTTTTCCTGAGCTCCGGCAGCACCCAGCAGCAAAAATGCTGCTGTGACTATGATTATTCCAACCGTTGTCCCGGCATTTATGAGTCCGTTAAGGGCGCTTACCGTGAGGCTGATTGCAAGTGATGCAATACCACGAAGAATAGACTGCAGGGATAGTTCTTCGGTAGATGGAAGATATGGTGACAGTTCGTCCAGGATCCCTATCAACTGACTCTGATAGTTTGGAAGTTGGTTTCCAATCTGGATTGCAGCTCCTACAATCACTGCCCCTAAAAGCGAGATAATTAGGGTTAATAACAAAATTACCAGAAGCACACTCAGTACTCCGGGAATACCTTTTCGCTTGAACCAGCGGACAGGTAGGGTAAGTATCAGTGCAACGAAGATGGAGAAAAATAAGGTTGTGAGTATAGAAGATATTTCCCTCATTCCTATTGTCAGAATAACAGCAAAAGTACTGTACACTAAAATCTCAGCAGGTACCGAGATTCTATTTATTTTCATATTTTGAAATTCCCCCCATGTCATTTTACAGTAAGCTGATTCTTTTCTTTAATAACCCGTTAACACAGATTGATTGATTAATGCCTCAAAATAAATATTGTATCCGATAACCTTTGTAGAATAGGGAGGATTATCCGGTTAGCTTTCCAGCTCCTGAAACCATAATAACACTCGAACCTGCTCCCAAATCTGGTCCAAACTAATGGCCCTTCGAATTGCCCCACACCTGTTCTCATGAGCACATAGATGTAAATAATATATATTCAAATTGATTTATAATAGCTTGCATTTTTATGAGCTTAAGATATCGTTGTGAACTTTAAGGAAGACTATGTATTAAATCGCGGAGTATTGCTATAATACGCTACCTTTTGCCCGCAAAAGTGAGCCTGAAGATGTCCTGTATGGCGTTATCGGCCAGAAATTAGAGGAAGTTTTCTTTCCTTGCACCGAGTTCTTTTAAATTCAGCAGGATCCTTCACATCTCTTGTTATAGTTTCCTTCCCATAGGCAACGGCTTCACGCAGGTATTTCAAAATAAGTTCTAAAATTAAAAACATTGGATCAAAACAAATAATCACAGTTAACCTATAGCAATGTTTTTACCTTACTTTTTCATCCAGTTTTTGTGATAGTATCTGAACGATAATATGTTTTTATGCTCAAATCTATAGGATTCGGTTAACTTCAAATATTTCTTGAAACCAATTAATATAAAATATATATTATAATACATAATCATATTATGCGTCTTGTTCAGGTACTCATTCCAGTGGGTAAGCGACAGCCTGTACTCGCAGTGCTAGATGACGAAGGGATAGACTATGCCGTATGGGACGAAACAGGCAGAAAGGACTTTGAAGCCCTTGTCCAGTTTCCAGTTCCTCCTATTGGTGTGGAACCAGTACTTACCAGATTGCGCAAGGCAGGAATTAGCGAAAATACCTATACGATCGTCCTGACACCTGAAACTATAGTATCAAGACGCATTGAAGTTCTAAAGCAGCGCTACTCTGGAACCCGTATCTCGCGGGAAGAATTGATTGCACGTGCAGAGAACCTCGCGCCTGAAACTTCTACTTATCTTGCGTTTCTTGTTCTGAGCACGATTATTGCAACTGGAGGACTCTTGCTTGATTCGGCTGCAACAATCATCGGAGCAATGGTCGTGGCTCCACTTATGGGACCTGCAATTTCTGCAAGTGTAGGCACTGTTCTTGACGACAGAAAACTTGCGTCTCGAGGAATTAAGATGCAGATTGGAGGGCTTCTGCTCGCAATTGCAGTGGGTGCCCTTATCGGCATACTTCTTAAAGAATCGATACTTTTGCCACCTGGCCTCGATATCCGAGAAATATCCCAGATAGCCGAGAGGACCAGCCCTAATTTCCTTTCTCTTTTCCTTGCTCTGGGATCGGGTATAGCAGGAGCTATCAGTATTATCCGGAATGCAGGGTCTGCCCTTGTGGGTGTTGCAATTGCAATTGCTCTTGTTCCACCAGCTGCAACGTCAGGGCTGGGAATCGCATGGGGACTGCCCTTAGTAGCAATTGCAGCTGCCGTGCTCGTGCTTGTTAACCTGCTTGCTGTCAACGTATCAGCCCTCATAATGTTCTGGGTTTCCGGTTTTCGTCCGGTAGAGAAAGAAGCAGTTGTACATGCCCGTTCTTCTGTGATCTCGCATGTAGCTTTACTTGTCATTGCAATTGCCTCACTCTCTGTAGCTCTTGGGCTTGTTACCTATTCTTCTTTTCAGACAACTCTTGTTGAACAGGAGATTAACGGAGAAATGATAGCTATGTTCAAAGATCCCGAATATGCAGAAAAGGATTTGACACTTGAAAAAGTTACAGTCGGCTATATGCCTTTAGATTTCTTGTTAAAAAAACCTGTAAACGTATCCCTCCTGATAGGCCGCAAAGTAGGTCAGGAAGTCCCTCCAGATATGGCCAGTAAAGCTGCTTACCGCCTGACAGAAGCTACAGGTAAAGATGTTAGAATTAATATCGGCTTTGTAGAGTCACAGAAATTCCCGTAAGTGCTCCCCTGTAATTACTTTTCATAAACACAATTTGTAAATTTTTGCTTTAGGGAAAGTAGTTTCTGGAAAGTAGTTTTCTCCTGTTTTTTCCAGATCTTATAGCCAAAACTCTTTACCCGGGGTAAGGTGCATAGAGAATATGATTAATGACTGTTACAGGATATAATCTAGCAACACCACTTATTTGTAAAGAGCTTACCCAAAATTGCTTTTTCATAAATCCCCTAATTCCCCAATTCAAATTTTGCTCTGCTAGCCGTTTCTATTTTCACTGCACCTGGCAAGTACATTGTTTACTGAATTATAGTCACGCCTGTAATTGTTGCAACAAAAATCTCATTGTATCTCATTTGAGCAGTTGCATTATTTAGCCTCGTGACTATAGCTATGGAATTTCTTAATTCACTTTTTATACTTTCATCTAATCTAACGGCTTCGGAGTGTTTTCTCGTCCTTCAGGAATAACAGTTTTTTTTATTTATCCTGATATTTTCACGTTACTCTATATCTCCTAGTGGGCCCATCAGTCTGGCCATCCATTTTGTTTCATCAAAGCTCTCAAGCATGATTTTCAAAACCATTGTAAGAGGAATGGAAAGCAATGCACCTGCACCTCCGAGTACAAAATTCCAGTATATAACCTGAGTTTGACAGTTTGATTTTTATGTGGAAAGATTGTTTTCATATCCGTTGGAATGATAAGTAATATTATTTCAACAAATTTTTGCCCATTTTTTACGATTCAATTTGACAGATGATTCTCTTTCTCTTGATGGCTATTTTTATGATTTTTGACCAAATTTTTGGTATAGAATTTGACAGATAGCATGAATCTCAGATAAAATCTAGATACTATCCAAAAAGTCAGGTCCAAAAGTGCTAAAATGGGACAAAAATTTCTACTAATTTACCTCATAGTGATTGTGAAGCTGGAAAATCAGAGGCAATTTGATGAAATTTATGAATACTGTCAATTGATTTTTGACAAAAAATTGAAGCCTCTCACTAAATTTAATTTATACTGTCAAACTAAGGATATAAGAGAAAGAAATAAAAAGGCTGGAGATAACTGCAGGCCTTTTCCCATAAGTGAAGGAAAAAGGACATTTTCTGTAATCCCGTCGACAACAGCGATAACGGCAATGACTGCAAGAGCACCTAAAGGCCCATACTTAAAAAGCGCAATCACTATTGGAGGAATGGAAGCTATAACAAGACCAATATAAGGGATGTAACTCAGAATGAATATAAGAACTCCCCAGAGAATCGAATAGTCGATCCCGCCGATAAGGAAAATAATAGTAATTGCGACGGCTGTGATAAGATTTATTTCAGCTCTTATAACAATAAATTTTACTAATTTCCTGCCAAAGCTACTTAACCTCAATTGGAGTTCAGATTGCTTTTCAATTTCCTCATTTATTTTTTCAGGAACATTTGCAGCTTCTATTAACATAAAGGCTGTCGTGAGTATGATAATTCCAGCTGTTGTCCCAGTATTTACAAGCCCATTAACAATGTTTACCACAAAAGAAACCGTAATTGACACGATGCCACGAATAATTGACTGCACGGAAAACCCGTCATATGAAGGGATATATTTTGCAAGATTACTCATGAATTCAATCAACTGATCTTGATATATCGGGATCTGGCTTCCAAACTGGATTGCTGCGCTGGCAACCATTACCCCAAGAATCAGGACAATGAAGGCGAATAAAAGAATTACCAGAAAGACACTCAGTACCCCGGGAATTCCTTTTTGCTTAAGCCATCGGATAAACGGGGTAAAGATCAGTGCAATAAATACAGAGAAAAAAAAGGTTGTGAGTATTGAAGCAATTTCTCGCATTCCGATAGTCAGTATAACCGCAGCTGTACTGTAAAGTAAAATCCTGGCTGGTATCGACTGATTCTCCATATCTTATATGCCCCACATGTTCTTTATACCCTTTAATTAACATTAGCGGGAACAGTTAGTCCTAACTATCTAACTGTATTTATCTCCTTCGATAGCGGAAAGCTCCAAGAAGTCCGATAATACAGTAAATCACTTCATCAGGGTTAAGAAGGCTCTTTTTTCCATTCTGGCGTAAAAGTTCTTCAAAATACTGTAATAGATAATATATCTTTACAAAATCATGTGGAAATTACAAAATTAAGTCCCAAAATAATGAACTTCATTGAATATACGTTTCTTATGAAATTCTTCAGAGTCCATAATACATGATTTGTATACTCTATCGATGGAGACCATATCTTTGCAGAATAAGTGAAGAAGATCATTATCCCTAAAGTACTATTTCTCAGGATGTTGGAAGACGAACGTAAAAAAAGAAGTGATGGAAGCTTTGATAATCATTATAAATTAGCAATTCCAATTAATATCATGATCGTTATTATTAGTGCACCCATTATATCCCAGAAGCTTTCCCAGAAATTAGTACGTGACATACTTCACCCCCTTAGTGTAAAAGGAGAAAATAATTAATAAAGTTAGTTGTTCTCATCTGTTTTTTGAAAAGAGTTTCGAACCGGTATTTCCACACAAATTAACTGAGTTAGAGGAAATAGTTTATCAGGCGAGATCGGTATGTGTTTCTGTGGAGGAAAACAGGATTCTATGGTTTCAAGAGAACGTCATTGATTTCACGGAATGACAAACTATTATATTATAATTTCAAAAATATTATAATTTTCAAAGTAATATTATGTTTGAGATAAACTCGTTCACAAAAGTTTCCCTCTAACAACCATTAACTCCTCAAAAGAAATCTTTTTTCTTGCCACAACATCAACCACAAACCTCATACCTATCATTTTTTCCTTAACGGCATCCAGCCCTGTAATAGAAGAGATAAGCACAAGAATTTCTCCTCCTGGCTTGAGGTAATCTCTTATTTCATCCAGGAACCTGTCCAGAGTATCTCTTCCGCTAATCCCACCGTCAAAAGCATAATTCAGCCAGCCAGGAACCTTTTCGTCCTCAGAAGTCGGAAGGTAGGGCGGATTAAAGAGAATAAGATCATAAAGAGTTTCAGGATTGTTGGACTTTATCCCTCTAAAAAGATCAGTACGAATAACCTCCACGCCGTTCATTTTTGCACAGTGGGCGGCATGGGGGTTAATTTCCGTAGCGATCAGACAAATCCCTTTCAGGTTTGCAAGAAGTACAGAAGATACAAAACCCGACCCTGTTCCGATTTCAAAAATGCGCATGCCTGGTTTCGCCTCTTTAAGGGCGGCATCGGCAAGTAAAAAAGAATCTTCTGCAGGCTCATAGACAAGGTCCGTGTCCCCTAGCTTTATCCGGGCTTTTCTGTATTCAATTTCAACCATAATTTTCGAGTTCTTTATTATTCTTAGTTTTTTACTGTTCTTAGTTTTGCAGTATTCTTAGTTTTTTATTGCTCTTTTAATTCATTTGCAAGAATTGACTTCTTTAAATCAATTATTTGATTTGCAACCTTTGCAAGCTCTTCAGGAGTCAGGTTTTCAGCGCGTTTGCTCATCATATCCTCAGGGAGCCTGGCAATTACTTCTTTAATGCTGGGAATTTTGAGTACATGGTTCATGTTCAGAATTGCATTTCTCAGTTTTTTCCGACGCTGGCTGAAGACTGCGGCCACAAAATCCATGAAAAAGACCTGGTCTTTGACTTCAAAAGGTGCAGGGCGGGGAACAAGTTTGACAACTGCAGAATCAACCTCAGGTGCCGGCTGGAAAGCGGTTTTTGGGACCTTCATCAAAACAGAGGCATCAGCAAAATAGCAGGTATCGACTGTTAGACGTGAATAATCCTTACAATTGGGTGAGGAAACCATCCGGGTCGCAAACTCGTACTGGTACATGAGAATGCCAAGTTTGAATTTATGGCGAAGGAGTTTGAAAGTTATCTCAGAGGAGATGGAATAAGGAAGATTTGAGACGACCTTATCGAATTCCGGAAACTCGATTTTCAGGGCATCTCCTGCAATAATCACAATATTTTCAACTTTATCAAAACGGTCATGGAGGACTCTGACAAGGACAGGGTCAAGTTCAATTGCAATTACTTTTTTTGCCTTTTTTGCAAGCCTTTCAGTCAGGTTTCCAACACCTGCACCGATTTCAAGAACTACATCATCGGGCCCCAGATCAGCAGCAGCCACTATTCTGTCCAGATAGCCTGCATCGACCAGAAAATGCTGATCAAAAGTGCCTCCTTTTATATTATATTTTTTAAGAAGAGAACGAACCAGACTGAAACCTCCTGAGTAAATTGAGTACGTTGCTGAGCAAATTAAGTACTTTGGTCTAATACGTAATTACTAAATTAAAATAACGATCATCAAAAGCTGAAAAATTAACCTTGAAAGCCATACTAAAAAAATAGAGCCAAGAGAGTTCGTCTCACTCGGCTTACTGTCTACGCGGTGGAGCTGTGAACAGCCTGTACTTGATGGAATCATCCTTGAGTTCCTCTTCAATCCTGTGGGCAAGGACTTTAGCCGGGTCATGCAGGCTTGGAATTCTCTCCCGGATATCCTGAAAACTCTTGAAGTCTCCCTTTTTGCGCTCATCGATTATAGACCACATGAGTTTTTTGCCTATTCCGGGAAGAAGGTCAAGCATATGCAGGCGGGTAGTTATGGAATGAGCCTCGTTGAAAAACTTTACAAAGCGTGCCTCCTGATACCTGACACACGCCTCAAGGATAAAAGGCAGTTCGAGATTCGCTCCTGTCGTAAGATCCGAGTAGCCTATTCTCTGTTTTACGTGATCGATTTCATTCCGGTCTCCCGATCCTATATAAACTCTTGACTGGATCTGAGGAACTACACCATTTTTGGGAACAAGTTCCATAAGAGTGAATTTTTTATCTCCCACAGCCTGGACAAGAGGTTTTTTCTGGTATGCAGAAGTGCCGTCAACTGATTTTCCATATGGAAGGTAGTCAAGAACCCATGCATATTCTTCTCTTTCCTGTGAGCTTTCCAGGGACTTTCTGGATGAGCGCGGAGCTCTTTCTGATTGTCTCTCGGATTGCGGTTTGCCTGTCGGACGCCTGCCGCCATAAGAGGGTTTTTCAGCAGCTGATCTGCCAGCGTACGATCTACCTGATTGCGACTTCTCTACTCTCATCAGCACCCATCCTATTAATTAATCTGAAATCCCACGGAAATCTGTGTTCAGAATCTGTCTTATCCTGATATGCCCAACTCGTTTCCATCCGGTTTGGAATCTATTCATTAATCGGAAATGTCGACAATTCACAAATTTCTGTATTATATGTGTCCCATAAAACTTTAGACTACCCTGTAACCAGCATCCCCAGACTCTATATCTTCAATAACCCAAAGAATCCTCTGTGTTTGAATTCGAGTCAGGTACTCCCTGACACTTTAAAGTACTCTAAGTTTCGGATACTTCCCTTATAAATAAGAAGATGAAAACTTCTATATAGGTTATTCCCTTTGCATTTAAGTTTTATTCAACAGTTTCCAGCACATAATCGAGAATTTGATCAAGCTCCTCATTGCTCAGGGTATATTTTTCTTTAGCGTAGATTGATCGGATTTCATCCCTGGATTGAGGCAGAATATCTGCAATCCTGATCGCAATTGAAGGCTTCATTTTTTCGAGTTCTAACAGCTTGTTAACCAGTTCTCTTGATTTTTCTCCACTGATCTTTGAGAATTGTTCGGCATGGCGGAGAGCTTTTCTAAATCCATATCCGACTTCAAGCCCCCTCTCTCTGCGCTCTTCGACGATCCTGGTAAGTAGTTCTCTGACTTCGGCCAAGGTCAATAATTCTTCACTGAGGACTTCCTTAACTATCATTGGAATACACTCTTTTCGACTTAAAAGTTGTAACAATTTGCCATTCCCTGCTGAGTAATCTCTTCAGATCACTCTTCAATTCTCCAGGAGTTCCTGGCAAGTAAATTTCTGCCTGTCAGTATCCGGAAATCTGAACCTGCCTCGAGATTGCTTACCTTTTCTCATGGATAGGCCTTCTTCAGATTGCCGTTATGCACGAAATTCGATCGTATTTAATAATAATCTGGAATTGTTCCAAATAATCTTTTCCTGATCTGGATCAGGTATATGTCTGACAAACGATATATAATTATAGATATTCCTATCTCGAGATAAGAGGTCACCATATCTGGATAAGAAATCACTATATCGGGATAAGAGATCACCATATCGAGATAAGAGATCACCATATCGAGATAAGAGATCACCATATAGGGATAAGAAATCACTATATTGGGATAAGAAATCACTATATCGAGATAAGAAATTACTATATCGAGATAAGAAATTACTATATCGAGATAAGAGACAAGTTTTTTAAAATCAGTTTTCTTTAAGTCCCCCTCTCCCTTTAAGCAGTTTTCCAGAGGGCATTGAGTTTCTTATATCTAATCACAGGCCCATATTCTTACAAGTTACCAAAAACCCCTGGCATGAGCCCGAGCCTACGGTAAAAGCCTGCATACTGTAAACTCGGGTAAAATGGGTTAAGTTTTACAACCTAACTGCCTGGAATGTGAATTAATACTTCTGCGGTTTAAGGTGCTGAGGGAGGGAGATAACTTCCTTCATCGCATTTCCGCTGCGGACTTCAAGAATATACGAACGACCGCGCTGCCCGAGAATCTTTCCGGTAGAACCCTGGAATTTTGGATTGGGCATGCCTTTCTGAATGCTCGGGTCAATGTCAATATGGACCATTTGCCCTTCTTCGAATTCTTGAATTGCCTTGCTTACAGGGGAAATCCCTCTTTCACGAACTGTCTTCTGTAATTTGTACCTTGTGCAGCGTTTTTCGCCGTGGGAATTTGTCATCGCATGTTCCTCCTTAGAATGCTCGATTAATTAGTCTATAGTATATACAGTTTTTCTCTAGATAAGATGGATATTATTTAAATAAGACGTTCAGTCAGTATTTTCCTGACCCTACATATTAAATAAAGCTGTTCAGATTGAGTTTAAATATCGACGTTGACCACATCAAGATCTTCCACAAGCGCAGAAATCCCTAAAAGTCCGCTCAGGCTCGGGTTTGTCCTGCCCTCATCTCCGGAAACAAGCTCTTTTACATACAGCCCGCCTTCGCAGTTTACTGTTATGTAAGCGTAGCCTTCGTCTGTCAGCTCGTCAAGCTTAATGCTATGCACATGCCTTTTCCTGACAAGGTCAGCCCGCCTGTGAACTACTCGCATTGGAGTCTGCTGTGAGATCTCTATGCCACTCAAAGCATCAAGGCTGGATTTAAGCTTTTCCTCCGAAACAGGCTCTTTAAATGTAACTTTAAGCTTATAAGTTTTATCCGCCTTTGAGCTTTTCAAGGTCTCAATCATATCCTTTCCAGTGAAAGAAAATTCTCTTACCTCAACTTTTCCGGCAGCTTTCTCGTTAATATTTCGCATAAGCTCTTCAAGGTCTGTGCTTCGCTTTACAGGGGATTTTGCTTCTACTACAAAAGGCCTGCCGCTTCCCAGCATAAGGGCATCGATATCTTCCCTGCCAGAGCCGTGAAAAGCCGTATCAACTGCCTGGAAAGCCTCAACTACAGGCCCTTTTATGAGCTCATCTACGGATTCCTGATACTGTTTTCCTGTAAAATTACAGCGCTCGCATCCTTTGCCCTTGCATTTTCTGCAAGGCCAGCGCGTCTGGGGAATTCCCCTGATAAGTTTGCGGTAGCGCCCTAAAATATATACTGAGCGGAGCTGGAGATCAAGCTTGTTTTTTGCAAGGTCAAGGGTAATTGTAATATCAGGGTTTTCAAAATCCACGTCTTTCTGGACTTTTTCGGATATCCGCTTGCCAACTTCCCTGTTCAGCTCGGACTTAAGCTGTTCGGCATATGCAGTCCCAGCCTCAGCCCAGAGCATCTCCTCGTTTTCACTCAGAAGCCCGCTGACCTTTGTGCCTACAAGAAGGGTAGAATATTCGAGCCCTTCAAGGGCTTTTACAGCTTCATCGGCCCATTCATCCAGCTTTTTAAACTGGTCAAGGCAGACCCAGCACTGTTCATCTTCACCCTCTATTCCGAGAGCCTTTCTCGCAAATACACTGCAAGGAGCAAGTTCTTTGAGAAGGGAATCATCGTTTTCAGTTTTGTAGATCCGGTCCCCTTCAAGGACAAGGGCGAGTTTCAAGGCCTGCCCACGTTCTCTGTTGCTCAGGCCTGTGGATAATTTTGCAAACTGACGGCCCAGACAGTGGTCACATATCGGGCCTTCATGCAGAATCTTTTTTGAAATTTCGAGTACATCCATTTTCGTTCACTTTCTTAAGCTCTTTGTTCGGGAAATAGACCTGGGAATGAGTGATAAAATTAAGGGATAAGTAAAGAGTAAAAGCTTCTTATCATCTTTTAATGCTTCTGGTCATCATTTAATATGTTACCACTCAATCTTCGACCCTGCTGTCAGCTTCTCCGGGGAACTCTCCCCTTTTAGCCTCAGCCCTGTCCAGTTCATTATGTACAAGGGTTATGCAGTGATTAGAATGGAGGGAAAGAGGACCTACCGAGATAATTTTCGCCCCTGCCTTAAGGAGCTGTGCTTCCTCTTCTTTGGTAACTCCTAAATGGTCTCCGAGAATGAAGACCGGGTCACGGATTTCATTTGCAATTGCCCTGATATCCTCTCCGTCTTCTCTCAGGTAGAGCAGAGTGCGGCCCTCAAATTTAGAGAGCAGGGAATCGAGATCTCCTCTGCGAATCCAGACACCTGGAGTGGAACGGATATCCTGTTCGCTTGCGTCCTTCTGAAGGGCTTTCTGGATAAGTGAACCGCTACTCCGCTCGTCCGGGTTAAGGTATCTCAGGTGCAGTCCTTCAAACCTGAGGATTTTTCCGGGATCAGGTTCTCCCAGAAGGAGCAGGTGTACATTTACATCCCTGCGCATTCCGAAAGAGAGAAAAAGGGCAGAACTCACGCAGCGGCAAAGGATATCCATTCTTCCCGCAGAACCTGGAAGATCATTTAATGTAAAGTCGCCGCTTGTATTTGCTTTATGCCCTATAATAACGATATCGCGCATGGGCACTATATTTACGCAAGAGGTATAAAAGATGTACGTAAACTTTTTTGGGAAAAAGTTTATCAAAAATATTTTTTCCAAAAAAGTTTTATCACCTTAACTCTGCCATTAATAGGGAATAACTCCTTCCGATGATCTATCTCTAATTCACGTTTTTACCTTTTCATTTTAAAATAATATCAATTAAATAATATTTCTTTTCTTTTGATTCTATTTGGCCTTTTAACTTTCGTTTCTTTTGATATCGAAAATTATGATAACATTAAACCAAAAAATAGATATTAAACTTATTCCCTAAATGAGCAGAGTTAAGGTTTAAAATCAAACAAATTCAAAAGATTTAACTACCTCACACTTTTATTTATTTCAGGAAAGATT